>Ga0206942_1003_pt1 | contig 86088 bp, 74 predicted proteins | sample Alteio_BWOrgHeat_6_FD_153253 | JGI IMG/M metagenome (GOLD analysis project Ga0206942, IMG submission 153253) | Enriched cells from forest soil in Barre Woods Harvard Forest LTER site, Petersham, Massachusetts, United States -... | ecosystem: Environmental > Terrestrial > Soil > Temperate forest > O... | reverse complement strand
GTACCTTTCTCCGACGAGACCTGGCTGGTTACTCCGTTGAAAAATGACAAACTGAAGATCACCTATTATTTGCAGATTGATCCCGGGGGAGAAATACCTCCGTTAATTGTTAATCTCTTTGCAACGAAAGGTCCGATGGAGACTTTTGAAAATTTAAAGGAACGCCTGGAGAATCGGTTGTCACCATAACACAGTATCGATTAAAATTTGGCTTGTATTGATTTTACTATCGGCAATAAGCCAGAGATTTATCTTCAATAAGTCAACAGACAGCGAGTAGCAACTACTTGGTCACACGAAATGGAATAGAAAGCCGCCAAAAAAAGCTACCTAAGGTGCCATTCAAATTGTCGTGTTTTACAGCTACAAACTCTGTGACTTCTCTGCGCCCCCGGGTCTCTGTGGTTTTGAATACCTGTTGACCAGAGGGGGAGAGAGGGTCACGTAGAAAACACAGTCAAGGTGCTCGACAATTTGAACCCCCTTAAAGTAATTTCGCGAAAAGGTGTAATTTTGATTGAATCAAATTTTCTCCTTTACGCATGGCAAAAACAAAAAAAGCGTTACCTCCTGTTGCTTATTTCTGCATGGAATATGCCCTCCATAGTGATTTCAAAATTTACGCGGGTGGGCTTGGTATCCTTGCCGGTGATTATCTCAAAGGAGCAAAGGATCATAAGTTCCCGATTGTCGGCATCGGCCTCAAGTGGAAACAAGGTTATACCGATCAACGCATTACCAAGGAAGGCAAAGCACTGGATACTTTTCCGGTGTATCAGTACAAATTTCTGAAAGATACGGGGATCACCGTTTCAGTATCCATTCGCAAAAGAGAAGTGAGGTGCAAAGTTTGGCTCTGCAACCAGTTTGGGAACGCGCCCCTTTACCTGCTGGACACGGATGTGCCCGGCAATGAGGACGGGTGGATTACCGGGCAGCTGTATGGATGGTTTGGTGAGGAGCGTATCGCTCAGGAAATGGTGTTGGGGATTGGTGGGGTCAAGGCACTTCGGGCGTTGGGGATAAAAGCAGAGGTGTATCATTTTAACGAGGGACATGCTTTGTTTGCAGGATTTGAGTTGATGCGTGAAAAACTGGCCGAAGGAAAAACATACCGAGAGGCACTCGAGGCCACTCGAAATGAGATTGTATTTACTACCCATACACCGGTGGTTCAGGGCAACGAGTCGCATTACATCGATCGCCTGTTGTATATGGGCGCCGACAATGGAAGCTTCACGCGCAAGCAATTGGAGGCGCTGGGCGGATCGCCGTTTAACATGACGGTAGGCGCACTGCGCCTGTCGCGCAAGTCAAACGCAGTTGCGAAACTGCATGCGAAGACTGCCAATAAAATGTGGAAGAATGTGAAAGGTCGCTCCGAGATTGTTGCCGTTACAAATGCCATTCACTTGCCGACCTGGGTTGATGACAGAATTGTGAAGGCAGCAAGTTCAGGCGGCGATTTATTGAAGTTACATGCACAAAACAAGAAGAAGCTTATCGACTTTGTAAAAAAGCGAACGGGCACCAAACTTAATCCCGATTCGCTGCTGATTGGTTTTTCAAGACGTGCAGTTCCTTATAAGAGAAGTGATTTGATTTTCACTAAAAGATCCAAAGTAGATGCGTTATTCAAAACGGGAAAGCTTCAAATTATTTTTTCAGGAAAGGCTCATCCCCTTGACGATCGCGGCAAAGAGATTGTCGCGAATATCGTAGCCATGACAAAGGAATATCCCAACTCGGTTGTTTTCCTGGAGAACTACGATATGAATATTGGGGCAGCGCTTGTCCGCGGCACGGATGTGTGGCTGAACAATCCGCGAAGACCACAGGAAGCCAGCGGCACCTCGGGGATGAAGGCTGCCATGAATGGCGTATTGAACTTAAGTATTCTTGATGGTTGGTGGCCTGAAGCTTGTGAACATGGCGTTAACGGTTGGCAGATCGGGGACGGCTATCAGAATAAGGATGAAAAATTGCTTGACGCTCACGACCAGACTTCATTGTATAAGGTGCTGCTCGAGGAGGTTATTCCCTGCTATTACAAGCAGCCCCAGCGCTGGGCTGAAATGATGAGGCAAAGCATACTCTCTACGAAAGATCAATTTGCGGTGAAGCGAATGCTCGAGGAATATTATTCAGCGCTTTATATCCAATAGAAATTTAGGATCTAAAATTTAATGCAACAAACATGAAAGTTTCTCTACTTACTTTTCTTGCCCTGATAGTTTCTATTCTTTCGACAGAGTCAAATGCTCAGAACATCCGTGCGGACCAAAAGCTCAAAGGCATCGATGTTACCATCAACAAAATTCTGAAAGACTGGAATGTGCCCGGATGCGGGATTGGCATTGTCGTAAAGGACAAGCTGGTGTTTGCAAAAGGATACGGTTATCGAAATATAGAAAATAAATTGCCGGTAACACCCAATACTTTATTTCAGATTGCATCCAACACGAAACTTTTTACAGCCACAGCTATTGGCTTGTTGGTGGAGGAAGGGAAGTTGGATTGGGATAAACCGATTAAAGAATACGTTCCTCAAATCCAGTTTTATAATGAGGAACTCACTTCTCATGTTACGATACGCGACATGTTGTCGCACCGAACCGGTATTTCCCGGCATGACAACATCTGGTACAAATCCGATTTTACGCGCCAGGAATTATTTGAGAGGCTCAAATACCTGGAGCCCAGTATTCCCCTTCGCCAAGGGTATCTCTACAATAACCTGATGTATGGAGCTGCAGGTTGGATAGTAGAGTATGTATCGCATCAAACGTGGGAAGAGTTTGTAAAAGACCGCATCTTCAAACCGTTGGGAATGACGCATTCAATGTTCATAACGGAAGATATGATTAAGCAACCGGACTTCATGAGTCCCTATTATGAAAAAAGAGACACCTCTATTTTGTTGCCTTATCCTTACTACACAAAGTTTCAAGGGGTGGGGCCATGTGGTTCAATAATTTCAAGCATCAACGATCTTTCCAATTGGTTGATTGTTCAGATGCATGCCGGCAAGTTTAATAACGCACAGGTTATACCGGCGAGTATTATCAAAGAGACGATGCAGCCCGCCAGTTTAACGGCATCGGTTCCGGACAAGTATTTTGAAAACCTTAATTCAATTTATGGAATGGGTAGGGGAACTTCAAGTTACAAGGGTCACTATAGAACGCAACATGGCGGAGCAATCGGTGGAATATATTCCAGTATATCGTTTATGCCCGCGGATAGTGTTGGCGTAATTGTATTTACGAATGGTGCACAGGTGGGGCAGCTTCCGGGAATAATTGCTAACACGGTTTATGATAAACTCCTGGGACTGGAAATAACACCGTGGAGTGAGCGGGCATTGAAGGACTATTTGAAAGATAAAGCAACTGAAAAAGAAACCCGCAAAAAACCTGATATTGACCGGGTGACTAACACAAAGCCCTCGCACTCCCTGGCAGATTATGGTGGCAACTATGAAGATGCTGCTTATGGCGTGATGGAAATTCACGAGCAGAATGGTCAATTGGATTTTACATTCAATAATACTACTCTTCCCCTTCAACATTACCACTATGACCGGTTTGTCTCCACCGATGACGAGATCAATGGAAAGTGGTCGTTGTTGTTTACCACGGACGCCCAGGGTGCAATTGAGGGGGTAAAAGTAAGTCTTGATGAAAAAGAAGTTGTGTTTACTCGGAAAGCCGATGCACGACTCACTGACATTACTTTTCTTAAGAAGTTAACGGGACGCTATGAACTTAACGGAAGCACGTTGGATATCGTGATTACTAATAAAGAGTTGATGATTAATTCTGCACCCCCTCAACACCTTATACCCTACAAAAGTACTTCTTTTAGGATTCGCGAATTTTCTGACCAAACAATAGAGTTTATATTGAGCAAAGAGGGGATAGCATCCGGCCTTAAACTATTCTATGACGGCAAGGCGGTTGTATTCGTGAAAAAGAAATAACGCTCAACCTATTTCCTTGCTTGAGATTTTTAATGCGAAGCGTTGTTCTTATTCGCAATGCCGACACTGTCTCAAAATTTAATGACCGGTTACATCAAAAAATAAAGCCGCGACTCCTTGAGCAACGGCTTTACCGGTGGGTGGTCCCCTGCCTGATCTTCGTATAGAAGAAGTTTTTACTGCTTCAAAGAAACCATGAAGGGTTTGAATGCTAATAGGTCATTAGTGACTTTTTACAAGGAGAGTTAATTATTTTTAAACGGGTTTAATTTCATCTCTGCATTAGTTAAAACATTCGCTCATTGGCGTTACGCTAAAAAGATTCTAAATTTTTTTTTAAAATAGAATCATCCCGGAAGTGAACGCAACTTCGAAAGTGAACATAAACCCATTGGGGTGAATTTCATTTTATTTCATAAATTCTTGTATCCTTTCAAGAAAGTTTCAGTTTCTATCAATACCAACCGACCTACTCTTCAAGACAGTAAATTAATCAACCCGTTGTGTTGATTAATAATAAATAACAAACAAAAAACCCGAGTGACGCAACTTTTTATGGAGTGAAATAATCTCTTAGTCTAAAATGAACCTTCTACAATACCATCTTGCTCAATGCAATATTTCAAAATTAAGAGACGACCTCGACCATCCTTCTATGATCGAGTTCGAAACTTTTCTTGAGCCTGTAAATCAATGGGCTGACCGTTCAGATGGATTTATATGGCGATTAAAAAATATTGATGGCTTGGCTTCATCCCGACTAAAGCCTGTTTATCGTGAACCGCGCACGATTGTTAATCTTTCCGTCTGGAAAGATATTGAATCGTTATCCGAATTTACGTTTGGTACCATCCACACGTATTTCTTAAAGAATAGAAATAAGTGGATGGATAAGATTGAGCAGGTTCAATTTGTGATGTGGTGGGTAAAAGAAGGTCATCTTCCAACAATTGACGAAGCTAAATCAAAACTCGCGGAGCTTGAACAGATTGGCCCCACGCACCGTGCTTTTAACTGGCAACAAAAATTTAATTCGCCTTCATCTCAGCCTCATTCAATGCAAGGCAAGATCAAAGTGTAACAAGTGATGATGGAAAAGTTACTCGCTCACCGGATGTTTTCTACGCCAGAATGTAAGGCCAATATGCGATTTACTTTACTCATTTTGTTGGGTTTACTTCTGACATCAAGGCTATGCCTCGCGATGAGCCCCGGATTTAGTTTGCCTTTCGGTCAGCATGCCTCGATAATTCCATTCACCCTGTACAGAAACCTGATCATCCTTCATGTCGTCATCAACGGAACGTTGAACGTTAATTTGATTTTAGATTCAGGCGGACAATCCATCGTTTTGTTCGGCGATAAATTCAAGGACCTGCAGATGAAAAATAGACGAGGCGTTAGGCAAGTCCATGGGTATAACAGCAACGAGGCAGAGGTTGCCACCTTGTCTTATCCTAATTCTGTTGATTTAGGAACCATGCATGGTGAAGGATTGGGCTTGTGCATTGTAACAACAAGAATGTTGTTTCCCGAGTGCCCGAAGATTGACGGTTGGATGGGATATGATGTTTTTCTCCGGCATTTCGTTGAGATTAACTATAAAGATCAAAAATTAACATTTTCAGACCAACTGGATGAAGAGTACTTATCGGAGTTTGAAGCGATCCCGTTAGACAATGACATCACCAAGCCGTATATTCAATCAACCCTGCTTGTAACCAAAAAGAATGCGCAGCATCCACGGCTGCTCATTGACACGGGATCTTCTTTGGGGCTTACACTTTTCTCCGGCAACAGAAAGAAGTATGGTCTTTTGTGCGACGCGAAGGAAATCGCTTCCGGAATTAGTGGAAGTATCTACGGGGTGAATTTTTTAAGTCGTGAATTGCGGATCGGGCAATTGCGGATCGCACGCCCCCAAACTTATGTCATCGACAATAACTTACGCGAATTCTGCGGATCCTTGGGAGGGGAGTTCCTCAAAAAATTTATTGTCATTTTTGACCATGCCTCTAGAAGAGTGCTCCTGAAAAAGCAGTTAAAGGATAAACTAACAACGTATGTAAATGGTAAAGCTGCTACAATTTTAAATAATGAATCAACGATGTGAAGGCAGAGAAGTCAATAAACCAATTTACCTGTGATGCAATGTTAAATGAGCTGGGGCGTAATTCTACTGTTTTAATTAAGGATTTATATAAGACGATGGATCCGGCAGACTTGAATTCCTATGTCAATATTTTTCATGATAAGAATTTAGTCGTTCATACGTTTACAAAAGAACTGGAAAATTCAACGCGTTGGCCGGTTCTTTCTGTTCATTGTGCTTTTGAGGGTCACGAATATTATCAATCCAGAAACCGTACTTACGCAGTCACCAATTCAAACTACCTTATTCTTAATGAGGGAACTATTCGTTCCGGCTTCATTTCTTCGGCAAAGGTGGTGGAGTCATTTACGGTGAATTTTTCCCCGTTTTTTTTGAAAAGTTATTTATCGTCCCTGGCCAAGTCAGGTGGGAAGATGGATGAGGACTCTTACCATACCGATTTTGAAAGCCTTCAATTCACAGAACAACTCTATGAACATGACTTACTGGTCTCCCCTCAATTGTTTAAAATACGTTACCTCCTGAGTAATTGGGATTGCAACAAAGGCCAAATTGAAGAGACGATGTTTGCGTTGATGGAGTCAATGGTTCTTAATCAAAGAAAAATTTGGGGCGTTATGAGCAACATGGATTGCGCAAAGGCCTCCACGCAAAAAGAATTGTATGAGCGCCTTACCCGGACAAAGGATTATATTTCCTCCTGCTTCAAGGAGAATATTTCGATTGAAGATCTGTCAAAGTTAGCTTGCCTTAACCAACATTATTTTTTAAGGGAATTCAAAAAAATGTTTGGGTTTTCCCCGCACGGGTATATCCAACGCCTGCGCTTGAAAGAAGCAAGGCGATTGCTAAAAACGACTGATAAAATGACCATTGAAATATGTCATGAAGTGGGTTACAATGACCCTTCCTCTTTTTGCAAACTATTTAAGAAAGAGTTCAACTGTTCGCCGTTGGACTATCGATTGGCCAATCCCTCTTATTCCAGGATGGCCATGTAGTTGGGTTTCTCATTTAAGAAATAGTTGAAATTAAAATCTCTTTTATTAACAAAAAGAGCACCCGCCTGGCGCTCTTTTTGGTCTTAATTTTAACCTAACCCCCTATGTTTTTAAAGGAGATTACCGAGAGCAAATAAACCTGATTGTTTCGTTAATGAATTGGTGAAAACTGATAAAAGTAAAATTGTCAGTTTTGACACATCCACTAAGTCAGTTTTGACACATCCATTCGGATTGAGTGCAGCTACCTTTCATCATCTTTTAATTAAACCATTATGCTATGATGAAAAATTTACGATTGTTATTTGTATGGGGTTGCGTGTTTACCTTCACAGCAGGCCAGCAAATTTTCGCGCAAGACCGGGCCGTAACTGGAAAGTTGACGTCCAGAGATGACGGGTCAGCGATGCCCGGTGTGAACGTGGTGGTGAAGGGATCAACCGTTGGAACAGTTACTGATTCTGACGGGAACTACAAATTGTCCGTGCCCTCTGGCGGTGGCACACTGGTGTTTTCGTTTATCGGCATGGAGACCCAGGAAGTCGTCATTGGAGAGCGGAGCGTGTTAGATGTTCAGCTTGGCTCGGATGTGAAGCAATTGTCTGAAGTTGTTGTAACCGGTGCCGGCGTTGCTACCGATAAGAAAAAACTGGGCATTGCTGTTGAATCGATCACGTCAGACAAACTGCCGGCGACACCAACTGCTTCCATTGATCAAGCATTGATCGGTAAAATTGCAGGTGCCCAGATTTCCTCGATCAGTGGTAACCCCGGTGATCCTGTTCAGATACTTCTTCGTGGTATCAATACGGTACAAGGTGGAACAAAACCCATGATTTTAGTGGACGGTGTCCAGGTTGCAGCAACCGATATCAACTCCCTTGACCTTTCAAACATCGACAGGGTAGAGGTTGTGCAGGGCGCGGCCGCCGGTTCAATCTTTGGTGCCCAGGGTGCCAACGGTGTAATTCAGGTTTTTACAAAACGTGGAAAAAAAGGTGGTGTTGTTATTAATTACAACACCAGCTATTCGGTTAACCAATACATCAACGTAAATAACAACCTCGGCAAGGCAAGCTTACATCCTTACCTGACAGATGCCAGCAACAATCTGATTGATCCATCGACAGGGCAACCAATATCCTATGCCGCCGATGGAACTCTTCCCGGTATATCCTATAAATATGGCGGGCCAACCCGTTACGCAATCCTTGATATCAGGAACGTGGCTAATACTCCTTACAATGCAAATATTAAATATTACGATCACTTCAAGCAAGTTTTCCAAAATGGGAGTACGCAAAACAATACCATCAATATCTCAGGGGCAAGCGACAAATCCGACTACTCGATTTCGCTCAATGATAACAGGACAGTATCACCGGTATTGAAAAACGGTGAAGTGGACAGGACTAACTTAACAGTAAATGTTGGCACAGAATTGTTTAAGGGTCTAAAACTGCGATCGACAACTCAATTAGTTTATACAAAAAACACAATGGTGCCGGGCTTGGGTGCCGCGGGTGGTTTTGGGTATGGAACAGGTAACCAACAAGGTAACGTAACCGGGATCTACGGTTTTTTGAATACGTCCCCATTTTTTGACCTGAACTATAAGATGGCCGATGGCACCTCACCAATCTATCAACTTGGTGGCACTTACTTGTCTGTCAACTCTGCCAATCCGGTTTATAATAAAGAATATGCAAGTGGCCTCGACAACAAGATTGACATCGTTCAAAGTTTCAATGCCAATTATTTGGTAAACAAATTTGTTGAACTGGATGCCAAATATGGGATGAACTACAGGACGGAGAACGCGAGGTGGATTTACTATAACCAATCGGCAAATTTGAACTCGAATGATTATGGCTCATGGGTCAATACTTATAACAAATCGGGCAATGGAGGTGAAATCGATTATTTTACCTATACCAATACTACCCAAAACTTTTTGGGGACTGCCTTTATCCGCACCGACTTCAAAGAAGATTTCCACCTGAACATCCCGATCGAAACAAGCACTCAGATTTCCTTCGATTACAGGAATAGGAAATACACCGAAGCGGATACTTATGGGCTCAATATCCCGCTGTCACCTCCGTTTAACTTAGCTGCAGCCCAGCTTCAGGGCATAGCCAATGATACTCCCTATAATGGTAATCTTCAAGGGTTGCCACATGTCGGGGATATGGTTGTGCCCTTCATCACTTACGGTTATTTGGTAAACCAAAAGATCAATTATGGAAACTACGGAGGGATCACCGGTGGTTTCAGGACAGACTGGTCCTCTGCCTTTGGAGGTGGGCATTCACCGTTCACGTTCCCTCATGCTGATGGATTTATCTTGCCATCCACTTTTTGGAAGGACAGCAAACTCGAAGAGATATTACCTTATTTCAAGTTACGGGCAGCGTATGGACAAGCGGGTATCCAGCCTAACGCTTTTGACCGTTACCCCACACTCAATCAGCAAAACATAGGGGCAGGCACTGCGTATACTCTTCAAGTGTCACCCCAGAACCCTAACCTAAAGGTTGAGACGTCCACAGAGGTGGAGATGGGAACGGATTTTACGGTGAAAGCAAACCAGGGTGGGGCCTGGTTCAGTTCCATCAACGGGTCGTTCACGTATTGGAAAAGGACTGGGGCTAACATCATTTATAATGTGAGTCAGGCGATTTCGGTCGGAGCTCCCCTGGCATTGACAAATGCTATCGGGATGCAATCGAACGGCGTGCAGTTTTCATTAAACATTCCCGTTTACCACTCCAGTGATTTTACCTACGACTTCACCACCAATTGGGGCCATCAAGTTTCCACCATCACCAGTATTTCAGGTGGATCAGATATTATATTAACGAGCGCTGCCGGCGCGACAGCTTTGACTTTACATCCTGGCTCAATCATTGGACAGATTTACGGTTACAAGGCCATAACCAGTCTTTCCAATCCTGAAATGCAGGCTTACATGTCTTCCAACGGTATATCAGCCAGCCAATATACTACTGTCAATGGGCGAATTGTGGATCTCACCACTAACCAGATACAGTTCTCAGCAACAGCAACTCCCATTGGCAACCCCAATCCGAAGTTCAACTCTTCCTTCATCAATTCACTGGGTTACAAAAATTTCTTAACGCTCGCTTTCCAATTTGATTGGGTTTATGGAAGCCATTTGTATAACCAAACTAAGGAATGGATGTATCGCGATGGAATCCATAGTGATTTTGCAAAACCGGTTTCTATCGGCAATGAAGCACCGGGTGCTTACACTTCCTATTGGTCCAGCGCTTACTACAATTTATTAGGCAGTACGCATGGCGCGGGGAACAATGCCACCAAAGATTTCTTCTGGGAAGATGCTTCCTTCTGGAGATTAAGGAACGTGTCGTTGGGATTCGATGTTGCCAAAATCGCCAACCTGAAATACTTTAAAAAATTCCAGTTGGTGTTCACCGGAAGGAATTTGCTGACGTTCACAAAATACACCGGAGCAGATCCTGAAGTGAGTTCAGGCCAGGCTAATTCTGCCTTTGACAGAGGTGTAGACCACAGCACCATCCCTAACATTAAATCGTACCAGGTTGGTTTAAATGTGACCTTCTGATCTTCAATAAACATTTATAAAAACGAAAAAGTCATGAAAAAAAATAGATTTATTCATTTGATCGTATTGACTGGAGCTGTTCTCATCCCGTCTGCATGCAAAGACCAATTGCAGCTGGGCAATCAAAACGCGCCAACCTTGTCGAGGAATGTTACGGACGAGGCGGGTATTATTTCCCTTGGCCAAGGTTCGGTGTACATCAACGGGTTTGTAAAAGGTGATGGCCTTGATGCGCCAAACTGGCTGGGGGATTCTTACTTCTCATTGAATTATGGTTACAGTGATCTGATGGCCGACAATGTGGGTGCCGATGCTGCCAATCAATTGATCAGTGTGATGAACGTTCCCGATCTGATTACTCTTGATGATGGCAGCACAATTGCAACAACTTCCAGGGCGATCCCTCTGCTCAGAACATACAATACCCGCGCTTCAACAGGTGCAGGTTATAACCCGACCTATTACCAGTGGTTAAATGCATACGCGTTGAACAACGCATGCAATGTGATGTTGGCACAATTGCCCAGTGTAAAATTCACAACGGGTGATGCTGCCAGTAAAGCAAACACCATAAGGGCCTGGGCCTATTGGTGGAAAGGCTGGGCCTATGCGGCGATTGGCTCTCAGTATTACTCCGGCCTTATCCTCGATGGGCAACAGGCCGGTACCACTACCACGCCAACAAACAGTAACTATGTTTTGCATGATGTTATCATCGCGCAATCAGACAAATATTATAACCGTGCTGACTCGGCACTTTCAGCTATTACTGTTGCCGCCGACTATACTGAAGTAATTACCGGGTTGATTCCTCCATTCTTCCAAACAGGCCATGGGAACCCTCCGTCAGTGACTGAGTGGCACCGGAATATCCAGTCCATGCTGGCGCGTAATATTTTGGTGAACAAACTGGCTCCCTTTGTCAATGGCAACCCGAGCGCCACCATTGCCAAGTCAAGCACTACCGCTATGACTGCTGCGGATTGGAACAGCGTGCTGACATTAGCAACTAATGGTATTCAAAGCGCGGACAATGTTTTTGCGGGACATACGCTGTCTACCAACCCGGTATTTACAACTACCGGTGGCACCATATCTGCCCTCACGGCTGGAACTAACGCGAGTACAACTTTCAAGCTTGGAGAAAGATTTATCCAAAACTTTAAAGCAGGAGACCAGCGCATGGGAAATTTCACCCAGTTTTATAATGGCGCTGCGAAGCCGGCCACGGTTTACATCAATAATGTTTTTGGGACAAGGTGGAGCATGTACAAATTTATTGCCGGCTCAATGCCAACGACACCCCTTTCGTCCGGAACTTATCAATATGCAAGCTGGACGGATGGCGTTTATGAACTCTATATTGGTTCAAGCTATGAAGAAAATGCCTTGATGTTGGCAGAGGCCAACATACGCCTGGGCAACATCGATGCCGGTTTGGCTTATGTTGATGCCGTGAGAGCTTATCAAGGTGCAGGTGTTCCGGCAGTCTCTGGTACTGGCCTTACGCTGGCCCAAGCCTTGAGGGAACTGACCAGTGAAAGGCGCGTGGCACTGCTGTTCAGAGGCTTGTCTTTTTATGACGCAAGAAGATGGGGATGGATTTATGATGTATCCAATGGCGGGGGAAGCTATGGCAACACGTTCCTGCAAAATGATGGAACAGCTTCAGGCAAATTGAACCACAATGTTACTATCAACTATAATTTCTTAGATTATTGGGACGTACCGGCAGACGAGTCGGTATTAAACCCACCATTGGGCAGTGGTGCTGCTGCGGTTAATCCTAATTTTAATTAGCGAATTTGATTCCAAAAGAAAGGCCTGCTGAATGCAGGCTTTTTTTATTACTTCAGACGGTAGCAACTCTTGTTAGAAACCCAATCGTAAATTATTGAAAGGGTAAGATTTCCATAAGTCACCTCTCCAGGCAATAAACAAATCCGTCAGCTCCGGTATAAACTAAATAATCCCGGTTTATCGCTGGAGTAGAAAAAACTGCACCAAGATCATGATACATCTTCAATAATTCTTCAACGTTTCCCAGCCTGGCAACAACCTCTTCCGGATGTTTGTCCTTGGAATCGAAGAACTTCTTTTTGTTGTTAATGTTTCATGTTTCAAATTTGGTAACGTTAACTGATTTCATATTCTAAGGGATACATTCCGTAGAAGAAATACCGAAAATCCACCCATTGGGTTTACAGTGAAATAAGCAAAATCAGTCTCCGTGAAGAGGTTTTCTGTGAATTAATGTTGATGGCTTTTAGCCGGGTAATTTTTCCCCCATGGGTCAAATTATTCTCAAAAATAATTTGGTGTTGCTCAAGCGAAGCCTACTTAAAATTAACCAACTTACAAGATCGAGGCATTACTAAGATTTCATTACCTACTCGCTTCGTAAACTTTCCACCGGATTGGTAAAGGTGGCTCGCCAGGTTTGCATGAAGATAGTAAGAATTGCAATCGTTAAGGAAGCGAAGCCAGTAGCGATAAATATGCCAGCCCCGATTTTGATGCTGTATTGAAAATCATGAAGCCATTTATCCATAATATAATAAGAAATGGCGCTTGCAATCATAAACGCAATGACGATTAGTTGAATAAATTCTGAGGACAGCTTGGTTAAAATTGAAGCGGGACTTGCGCCAAGTACCTTGCGAATGCCGATTTCTTTCTTTCGTTGTTCGGCGGTGAAGGCGGATAAAGCAAATAGCCCCAACCCCGCAATGACAATAGCAAGTAGGGAAAAATGAGAGAACATGTTCGAAAAAGCTTGTTCGTTCCGATAAAGATTTGCAAACTGATCATCCAGAAAAGTATATTGAAAAGTAGCGCCGGGGATCAACCTTTTCCAGGTTTGTTCAACGTGAGCAATCGCTTCATCCGTGTGGCCTGCCTTTATCTTGATAGCCATTGAGCCGTTGTCTTTATTATACAACATGAACATTGGTTCCAACTTATGCCTGATGGTTGCGAAGTGAAAATCTTTGACAACCCCTACGATGGTATAAGCGGTTAGATCGGTTTGACTATTCCCTGACTGCAAACTAATTTTCCGGCCTAAACCATTCCCCCATTTGAGAAGCCGAAGGAGTTCTTCATTGACAATCATACTTAATGTATCGGCATATTGAAGCGAAAAATTTCTTCCCTCGCTCATAGTCATTCCCATGGTTGGAACAAATGAATCATCCACCGTCATGATCGTCGTGATAATGTTACTCTTGCTATCATACCCTTCCGGAATAATGTTAACCCGACCCAATTGCTGGCCAATATTGGAGGATGCTGTTCCCGCGGAAACGATATTTTGATTTCTTAACAGTTCATTCTTCAACACGGTTGATTGGCTTGCTTTTTGACCATTTAAAGCAATGGTTATAATATGGTCTCGGTGGTAGCCAAGATCTGCAGTGTAAATAAATTGCATCTGCTGATACACAATACCCGTGCCCACCATAAGGGCAATTGAAATGGTAAACTGAAGAACCACTAGTGACTTCCTTAATTGGATTCCGCTTTTTGAACTTTTGAATGATCCCTTCAAAACCAAGGCCGGGTTAAAAGAGGAGAGTACAAAGGCTGGATAGACTCCAGCGGATAGGCCAATGATGATGATGACAGCAGCCAGAAGAAATATATTTTGAAAATCAAGTAATACACGAAAGTCTCCAAATCGCTGATAGATGCCATTGAGAAAAGGAGTGATCAGATAAACAGCAATCAATGCAAGGGTTGCTGCAATTGTTGTGATGACGACAGACTCTACTAAATATTGAATTATTAGTTGCTGACGCCGGGCACCGATCACTTTGCGCATACTTACTTCCTTGGCCCTACCGGCAGCTTTGGCCGTTACCATGTTCACAAAGTTAACAGCGGCTAAAATCACAATGAGAATGGCAACTACAGAAAGGATAAAAACATTCAGCTGATCAGATTTGTTGGCATTCGTTTCAAACAAGATCTCCTTCGATTTTAAATGAACATCACTTAGCGGTTGTGCAATGGGTGTGAAAAATGATGTGGCATTATTTTTTTCCGCGATTGCCTTGAGTTTCGGGTTGAGCGATGTCGCCTGAAGCGGCTTATCGAGCAATACGTAGGTAAACATACCGATCCCTTGCCAAGACTGAAGGAACTGCTTGAACCCATCCTCGTTTTGTCCTGGGGTTAACGATCGCAGCAAATCAAATTGCAGGTGAGAATTTCTTGGCGGATCGGCAAGTAAGGCTGCAACATGCAAATCAGTGGTTTGATTCAGCTTAACCGTTTGACCAATCGGATTCCGATCTCCAAATAATCGCTTTGCCAGTGTCTGCGTGATCGCAATGGAATTCGGTTCGTCCAGGGTGCCGACCCTCTTCCCATCAATTATTGGAAAATCAAATACCTCAAAAAATGAAGACTCGGTTCTAAATCCGGCATCACATTTTAGTATGTTCTCGCCATGGCTTAAATCTAATTGCCCGAGACGGCTAACGCGAACACTTTTAACTATTTCAGGGAGTTCCGCGGCGATGGCTGGCCCCAGTGGGGGAGCCGTAACACCAACGATCTTGCTACTCACCCCTTCTGCGTTATCAATGGTAAGCAGGCGAGCGATGCGGTCATAATTTTTATTGAACCGATCATAGGACAAGTCCTCCTGGATGTATAAATAAATAATGATGCCGGCGGCCAAACCAAACGATAGCCCTAGCAGGTTGATCGCAAAATAACTCTTTTGCTTTAGCAAGCTCCGTAAGCTGGTGGTTAAGTAGTTTTTTATCATATCGTTTAAGCTGCAGTTGAGATGTTATTCGTTGAGAATTAGTTTTGAAATCTTGAATAAATCCATACCCTCAAAGCCATCTAACGCAGCTCTATTGAAAAGTTATTCCGTTGGAATTGAAATTATGACAGACGGTATTTGTTTACTTTCAAAGTGTAAATCAACGATGGTCAACACCAAAAATCAACACAATGGCGGTAGATTAAATCTTGCTTTGCCTTAAATCAAATGCTCTTTATTTGCCCGGGCAATCGCTTCCGCTCTACACTTCACCTGTAATTTTGCGTAAATGTTTCTGACATGGGTTTTGGTTGTTTCCCTGGCAATGAATAGTTCTTCCGCAATTTGAGTAAAGGTTTTGCCAGAGGCGACCATTTGTAGCACTTCTTTTTCTCTTTTGCTTAAAGGGGAATTCGGATTGGTGTGAAAATTTTCGATCACCATTTTCGCGATTTGCCCGCTCATGGGCGCTCCGCCGGCTAAAATTTCTTCCAACCCGGAGATTAATTGTGTATAATTTGATTTTTTAGTGATATATCCGGATGCACCCGCTTTGAGGGCTTCAAAAACAATTTCGTTATCTTCATACACGGTGACGATGATGACCTGAATGGCAGGGAATTTCTCCTTTAGAATAGAGGTGCACTCTATTCCGCTTTTCCCCGGAAGTTGAATATCCATTAATACGATTTCCGGTTGGTCAACTTTCAGGTTCCGAAGAGCATCTTCCGCAGAACGGAAGGATCCTGAAACCGTAAATTTTTCGGAATTGTTTACAAAAGCCGTGTAGCTTTCGCGCAAGTCTTCATCATCCTCGATAATCCAGATATTCACCTTTAATTGACTCATAATGTTTGTATAGTTAGATAGAGGGAGGTTCCGTTCTTGCTGGAAATAATTTCTACCGTGGCACCGATTTTTTGGGACCGTATCCGGATGTTTTCGATGCCCCGCTTAGAAGCCTGAATAATTTTATGGTCAGTCCCATTTCCGTTGTCTTTAAGGATGATGACGGCCGAATTTTTTTCGATTTCAACACGCATTTCAACCGCAGCAGCATTTGAGTGCTTGAAGGCATTGGTAATCGCCTCTCGAAAGATGAGGTTTATTTGGCGGCTATGCCCATAGGGAAGATTAACATTTAAATCACCCAGTTTATAGAATCTAAAGAACATATTCTTTTCAGAAAGAAGATGCTCACCAAAATCTTTAAGATGAATGATCACATTGTTTAGATTATCATTAATCGGATCAAGTGCCCAAACAAAATCCTTCGCACCATCCAGTATGTTTTGTGCGTGCAGGCTGAGGGTTTCGTAAATTTCCTGACCAATATTGCCTCTGATCCGGAGGAGCCCTACATAATTTATCATTCGGGCAGCCTGATTGCCCAATTCATCATGAAAATCACGCGCGACTTCTTTTCGCAACCCTTTTTGTTGCTCGTCTCTTGTTTTACGCGAAAGGTTGACTTTGTCAGAGACGGCGGTGAACCAAAAGATCATCTCAAAAAACGAACCCAAAAAAAGTGCCCGATGCCCGATGATGGAATCGCCCATAAAACCATTGAGCCAGAGCGTAAAAATAAAATAGAAAATAAGAAGAACACCCCAGCCGGCCAGGTAGAAGCGTCCGTTAGTATTCCCTTTGCGCATCGAAATTATGGCAATAGTGACCACGTAAATAAAGGTGGGGGTCAATACCCAAATGAAGTATTTATTGCTACTGAGATGATATCCCGATAAGCTTAATACCATAAGAAATAAAAACCCGGCAGAAAGAATGAACAAGGGAGGATGAAACTTATTTAAATTCTCTTTTGTCTCTAAAAACGCAGCCGAAAAAGCGATCATCGAAATTCCAACCATCGATGAAGCCACAACATAGTACTTGTTAATGCCGGGCCAATTTGGCCAAAGGTATTGGAAGCCTAACCCGGTATTGAAAAGCCCCTGATAAATAAACAAACAGATCACATAAAATAAATACCACGAATAAATTCTTTGTTTCCTGATAAAAAGAGCGGACAGGTTGTACAAAATGATGAGGATAAAGGTCCCCACATAAAGACCATTGAACAAATCTATTTTGGAGAGTTTTGAGGCCAGCGATTGTGATGACTCCAGATAAATCGGTATGAAAAGACTGGTAATAGCCCTCACCTTTAAATAGTAAGTTTGGGTTCCGTGAGGCTGCAATTCACAAACAGAAAACTTGGACTCGAAAGGCCTTTTGGCAAACGGTGTGTTGACTCCTAAATGTTCAACCTTTATTTCTCCTTTGGTGTTAGCGGTAAACAGATCTGCTTCCCATAAGGACACCCGTTCGAGTGTCAAAAAAAAGGCATGGCCTGAATTGATACTCCTCACTTTAAACTTGAGCCAGTAACTTGAGGATGTGAAGCCAAAAGTAGGAGATAACCCCTTAGTCGAGTTGAATAAGTAGTTAAGAGAATCTTTTATTAGATCATCAACACGAAGTGAATTGTTTTTGTCCTCAAGAATGTAACAGGAGGGCCAGATATTTAGCGATTGCTTTTGATTGGAGGAAAATGCTATTGGCGCCTGGCTTTTAAGAAGATGAGCCTGGATTAAGATGATCATTATCCATGACGCCCTAAGAATTATTTTGCCGCAAAAAAAAGCCAGAGTATTATTTATAAAGCCAACAATTTGTGTATTTCCAGGCATGTTACAACAAAATTCTCCCGGATGATTTCCCGGGCTTATGGAAATATTTTTTTTGTAGCGCTGATCCGTCAGTTTATTGGTTAGTAAGATAATTAAAGAACAGCCAAAATTTTTTATTTCAGGTTAAATAAATTATTTATGGTTTGAGGAAACTGGTGCTCTATGAATAACACAAGAAAAAGTCAACACGATGGGGGGAGAGAACTTAAAACATAAGGCAACTGCGCTACTCACTGCTCAATGAATAACGATTATAAACCAATTAAGGTTTTTTGACTTTCTATGCTTCAAAACAGAGTTGACCCGAGGGGTGAAATAATCAACACCAAAGCCCGTGGAACGACGTTGGGTAATCGCGGTGTCATTCATGCTATCAATCAAAACATTGTAAGAGCATTCAGGCACAAAGCATGGATTACTTGTTCGCTTCAGTTTAAGGAAAGGCATCGGATTGTCATGTCACCCAACTGCTGGACAGAACTCTTCTTTTTGGATGAAGCCACTGCTTTTGCAGCCGGTCACCGTCCGTGTTGTGAATGCAGAAGGGACAATTTCAAACAATTTAAACGATGCTGGCTTCAGGGTAACCCGCAACGTGGTTTTGATCCAAAGGTATCCATCCGGGAAATCGACAATATTATTCACGAAGAAAGAATTGGCAAAGATCGGGAAAAGATAACCTATGAAGAGAATGTTCACGATCTTCCGGACGGCACTTTTATCATATGGGAGGATGATTCATTTCTATTAGTCGGGGGCTTCCTTTATCGGTGGTCTCCTTTTGGCTATTCCCCGGGGATAGCGGTACCCCAGAAGACCCGGAGCGTAAAAGTTTTAACCCCGCGATCCATTGTGAACGCATTCAAGGCCGGGTATCATCCAGGTACTCAGCTGGCTAACTAGCTGCCGATGAAACACCTGATGAATTGTAGATGGAGCGCGAAATAAAATTACATCAGTCAACAACGCGGCGTTTACTTAGCCCTATACTCACTTGGCGTTAGTCTCGTAATTTTTTTAAAAGCTGCATTGAAGGATGAAAGGGTATGAAAGCCACACTCATCAGCAATGGCTGCAATCGATAAATGTTTCTTGGTGGTATCCTTTAGCAATCGCTTGGCCTGCTCAACACGGTAGGTGTTTGTGAAGCGTTACGAATTAATTAATCGATAGCGTTGATTCTTGAGTCCTCAAACAATGCATGGCCTGAGCCTGTAAAGGATGCTTTTCCAAACTTGGTTAAGAGAATGTTCAAGAGCGGATCAACGGCTAGTGATTTGATGCCTTGTCACTTTCATTCGTTTTCAGCATTCAGCAGTTTTCCAAACTCATACCAATCGAATCCTGTTTCAACCCGGTTGTGCCTTAGCGCTGGAATTTGCGTTGTGATTAACAAGGTAGTTCTATTGAAATCAGCCCGATGGTGTTGCGGGATTCGTCTCCCGATGGTTGTCGGGAGCATGGCTTTGGTCATCCTGAATTTTGCCGCAGGAAAAAACTCATGTGCAGATTTTTTAAGCATATTGATGTTATCCATGCCATACATCAAGACGACCTCCGGTTTAAAGACCCTCATGTTTTGGAGGATACTGTGCATGCGGCTTGGGTACACGTAGTCCTGGTACAACGCACGGCTTTTAAGAAAAGGAAATTGCGGCAGGTCGAGCCAGGAATAGTACCAGGCATGGTTATGAGCGGGGAGGGGATATAATTGAATCAACGCTTCCCTGGGTGTTGCCGGTAATGCAAAAGAGTTTTTCTGGTACGTCAGCAGGTCAGGAAGTTTTTTATTTTGATATCCATGCACAAAGGCGATGAGGTTTTTCCAGGCCCCGTGCAACGTTGCGCGGCTACCGAACCGGTGATCGTTGAGGTTTGCGAATTTCTCAGCTCTTGGCCCGTCCACTCGAAATGCTACATGCCGGTAAAGTTCACGGATGTCGCAGAGTGTGGGCGTGCGGGCTGTTTGTAGATTATAAAAATAGTTGAGCTTCTCAGCTACTTCTTCCGGCACATCACCGCCACTTTCTTCATAGCCAACGAACCAGAACCTGGCATGCCATGATCCGTATCCGTAAAAATTATCGATCCAATAGCGGAGCGCTTTCTCTTCAATCAGCATGACGAAAGATAATAAAAGGTTGTGAGGTGGTACTTATTTTCATGTGCTACAAAATGTAGCATTGCAGTCTCATTCACAAAAAATTCGGAATCCGGTAGCTTGCCCTAAATGTGTTTGTTCTGCTGAATGACATAGCCAATTTTTATGAGCGAGATCTCCGCAACGGCGAACACGCAGGATAGGGATGCCGAGTACCGATCTTTTTTCAACGATGCGAGGCGCACGAACAGTTACGTATTGGGTACAATTAGCACTCCATTGAATTATCACCTGGGGGTAAATAAATTGTCTCAGGCGGCATGGAGCCTGAGATTCACTGAAAGTTCAGGCTAATCAGCTCAGACCCATTTTTGGTTCATTTTAGCTATATATTACTATTTTATTTAGTATTATACTAATATAATTAGTTTATTGCTACATTAGCGCTTGAAACAACTCAAAAGCCATGAAAACAGTAAAGTCGGCACTTTTAGGTAGCAAGCAATTGATCGATACCAACGCGGATGTTCTCCTGATTCAGTTGAAAGAGATCATCAAAGAACATCGCGCCCTGGTAGTTACAAGACTGATCGGTGACCTGCCAACCTATCTTCATTACAAATTTGAAATGAAGGCTAATAAAGACTTGCTGATGAAAATTAAAGAAGAGCTGCTATTACTAAAAGATAATCGTGTTGGCCTTAAAGTTTATGATAACATCGTTCAACAATTGCTCAACAGAGCCGTTGTTCATCTCACGAACGAACCTTTCTATAAAGAGATTGATGAATGCTTGACAGCGTATGTTGCAGAGCGGGAAATTAAATTTAACTAACGGAGATTTTCTGACGTCAAATCCAAACGTCCACCGCGATCTGATATTCTTGCAGGTTTGAAAACAGGTATTTATTTTACTCGGGCGGCACTTGTCACAATTAATAAAGGCATATTTTTGCGCCCCATGGAAAGAAAAGCTCTTCTTTTTGTTTGCCTGCTTGTATCCACTCATGCCATGGCTCAGATAAACAAACACGATAAAAAGAAAAAGTTACGCGAACTCAGCCCCGACCGTCCTCATCAAACCGAATCACCGATTACCGTTGACGCCGGCCATATCATGGTTGAAACCGACTTGGTGAACAACACTTTTTATGACAAGGATTATCCGCACAGTTCCACCACCGGCCTACTGTACTTTAACTTTAAAGTCGGCATCCAAAAGAATATGGATGTAGAGGTGATGTCGAATGCCTTTTCCTTTTCGCGTTACGAGCATCATGCACTGCCATCAACGAACACGTCTCTGCCCGATCTCACCTTTAGGTACAAGCTCAATATATTGGGAAACGATTCAGGAAGAACGAGTATTGCTATTATGCCTTTTATTACGACAACCAACTTAGTTCATGAAAAATGGCAGGCAAAAACCGGCGGTATTTTGGTTAATGCGGAGCATCTGTTTAAGGATAAATATGAACTGGGTTATACCGGTGGCCTGACCACGTTTACCATCAATCCTTTTTTTCAGCAACACGAATGGTTTTCAACAGTAAGTTTCAGTTATCCTCTTTACAAATCGTTGAATCATTTTATTGAGATCAGCGACAGGCTCAACAAGGTTGCCAGTGTAAGGAACAATTATTCTTTCGATAGCGGTTTAACTTTTACGCCCACCGCAAATAACCAGTTTGATATGGGTTTTTACTATTTCATTCCGATGAAGACCTTATACATTTTTATAGGGACTACTATCCGTATTTAATGGCAGTGGTATCAAAGAAAAATTGGAGCAACGGGAAGAGTAATCTACTTACTCTAATTGAGGAAATGAATTCAGGCAAAGGCTGAGGTAGTATTTTTAAAGTTACATTTTTTATTTTTTACTGTGCGCAAGTAAGGCGAGAATGAAATTTGACCGCAAAGAGAGTTCTGCTGTCCAAACAATCTTCCAGGGGATTCCATTTTTTATGGAAGCAGTTTGACCAGCATTATGTTCTTGAAGTCTTTTCTGCAAGTCCTGCGTATGACCGGTGTAATACTTTGAGAGCGATTGACTGTAGAGAATGTAGGTAATGAAATTCATAAAAAAAACCTCACCGCTTTTGAACGATGAGGATTTGTCGGGGTGGCCAGATTCGAACTGACGATCTTGGCGCGAAGCGCGCCACGCGATACGGGGCTACATCTTGTTCAGGTCTGCAAGGAACCTGGCGGCACCTCGTTTTTTAATTTTGGTTTCAAGGGACATAGCATTTGACCGTAAAGAGAGTTCTGCTGTCCAAACAATCTTCCAGGGGATTCCATTTTTTATGGAAGCAGTTTGACCAGCATTATGTTCTTGAAGTCTTTTCTGCAAGTCCTGCGTATGACCGGTGTAATACTTTGAGAGCGATTGACTGTAGAGAATGTAGGTAATGAAATTCATAAAAAAAACCTCACCGCTTTTGAACGATGAGGATTTGTCGGGGTGGCCAGATTCGAACTGACGATCTCTTGGTCCCAAACCAAGCGCGATACCGGGCTACGCTACACCCCGGGAAAATAGAAATTCAAAATCGCAAATAACCAATTCCAAATTCAAGGGCGCAAAACTAAGCATTTAAAACTCATAACCTTAAGTTTTAAATTTTGAATTTGAAATATTTTGTGATCCGGCAGGGAATCGAACCCCGAACCGTCAGATTAGAAATCTGATGCTCTATCCAGTTGAGCTACCGGACCCAGACTTTTTCGCTTATACTGTAACCAAATCAAAGGATTCTCTCTTTTTAAAACGGCTTTGCCTGAACCAGTTTTAATTTCAAATTCCCTGGCCTTCATTTCCGTCTTCACGGCAACAAGGCTCAATTTCAAACGGAGCATAATGTTTTGTTGAGACACTCCACCCGGCATTGTACTCAGTAAGCCTTCTTTCCAAATCACTGGTTGAGCCCATGTAAAGAAACGAATGGCCAATATTTTTAAGAACGTAATGAACCACCCATAACTCACCAACGAAGCTCCAAAGTCTGGACCTGTTGACGAAGCTTCAGCGTAGTTAAGCGGAGGGGGGGGGATTCGAACCCCCGGTACGGTTTGACCCGTACGACAGTTTAGCAAACTGCTGGTTTAAGCCTCTCACCCACCTCTCCCGACAAAACGAAACGCAAATATAAGGTTAGAAATTTGAAAATCGGGACGACGCTTCAAATTTTAATAGCGGGCAAGTTTTTTTCCTTTTACCAACGTTCCGGTGAGTGCAGCAAACCCTCCCACGAGTCCTCCCACGATCACCATCAACACGAAAATGTTAACAGGAAAAAGGCGGTTCACTTTTTCCGTAATGATGGATTGCGTAGTACTGTCGATGTAGTAGGCCATTCCGAGCCAAAGTATTCCAACGCCTAAAAACCCGACAATGAAAGAAATAAAGCCTGTATTGTTAAAATAATAACCAACAGCAAAAGCAACGATAGCCATTGTCCACCACGGAAGAAAGTATTGTGCGATGAAGCAACCGGCGATAGTCACCAAGGTTTGAATTATGAATTTCATTTTCCCTGAGGTTTTAAGGTTGAAGAAGAGAGAGCGAACGGTTTCATTTGTTCCGCCGATGCGTTGAAGTGCATATTCAAATAACGATCGGCTGTCCAAACATCAATCATATTGTTATAGTAGGGGCTACCGGGGTTTCCGGATTGGCCTCCCGGGTAAACTCCCCAGGCTTTCACTCCATTTTTTTCCAGGCTCACCACCATCCGCCAACTCGGACCGTTTCGTTTGCTGTGTGCATCCACAATACTTCCGTTGCCACCATGCAAAACATGATAACTAAATGGCTCCAGCCTTGCCAGATGCTGGATGTACGAATCCTTGAACTGTGCCCATGATGGGTCCTTCTTTTTCTCCTGTTTCCACTTTTCAATTTCTTTAACTCCTTCCGAAAAAGATTTGCGCACTACATCAACGGCTGTTTCTTTTTCCGGCGTGGATAGGATGTCGAAGAAACTCAGTTCTGGTTTTTCTTTGATGAGTTTTATGGTAACATACGACGTAGGCGCAGGAAGCAAAATTTTAGAATCAAAAACTTCATCCCAGATCATGGGGTAAATAGAACGGAGCCAGGCTTCATAATACGAGGCGGCTTCCGACGAAATGGAGTTATTGAAATCCCAAGTCTTTAATTTCTGAAACGCCATTTTTTCCTCGTTGGTCAGTTTTGCTGAGTCGAGCATTTTCAACCAACCGGGCAAACTTTCTGAAGCCTTTAGATTGAAATTATCGGCCTGGAGTTTCATCATGTCGTAGGGGGTGATGGACTTCCAGTCACTAAGAAGCTGATTGATTCTTCTGTTTCGATAAGCTTCAAAGTTGGTTGATGTTACATAGTATGGGTAAGAATCATCCACCGGATATTGATTGGCGGAACTCACAAAGCCGCGACCTGGGTTTTTGTAGGTGATGTTTTGGTCGTTGGGGATGAAGGCTTGCCATTCGGTAGAAGTCTTAGTTCCATCCAGCACAAAGCGGCCTTCATTTTTTCTTCGTACCGGATATTTACCTTGGATGCGCATGGCGATGTCGCCATTGACACAGGCAAACACAAAGTTCTGCGCCGGCGAAGTGTAATGATCCAAGGCGTTCATGTAGTCCTTGTGATTTTTTCCTTTACTCAATAAATAGAAAGTCAACAATTCTTTTGATGGATCATGTGCAATCCAACGAAAGGCGTAATGATTTTTCTCGCTGTCGCCATGATAGCTTTCGTCGTACGTGATTGGCCCATGATGTGTGTAAATCACGGTGTCGTAAAAATCGGCTTTATCTTTAGCGGAAATTTTTTCTATTACTTTTCGAGTAGCTTTCCATTGACCATCGCTCAAATACTCATTTCTAGATTTGTCTTTAAATTCAATCTTGAACCAGTCCACCAAATCGCGCTGCGCGTTTGTTTCGCCCCAAGCGATTGAATCGTTGAAACCACTAATCACAGCAGGCGCTCCGGGAAGTGAGGCGCCCATTGCATTGAAGCCAGGAGCGTTGAGGTGGATGATGTACCAGATGGACGGAAGGTTCAATTCAAGGTGCGGATCGTTGCAGAGAATAGGTGAGCCCGTTGAGGTTTTAGAACCCGAAACTGCCCAGTTGTTACTGCCCACATCAGATGATGATTTCTCGATCTGTTTTATCTGAGCAAAATCTTTGGGAAGGGCAGGAGGTACATTATCTAAGGTGATCGGTTTGAATTTCCATCCATTCGGATTATCGATGATTGGGTCACCTACGTGCTCGTCATCGGGATAAAGAATTTCCAACGTTTCCTTTCCAAAAAGCTTAAGGGCATTGGTCATCTCAAAATCCTTGTCGCCAATGTTCAGTGTTTTGGCCATGTATTTTAAAAGGAGCCCGCTTTTCAATGGAGTCCATTGCTCCGGCCAATAGTTGAGAAGTTTATATTCCAAGGGAAGTTTTTCGTAGCTCAATGAGTTGATGTAGGCATTAACGCCATCGGAATACCGATGCGCAATCATTTTTGCCGTGGAATCCTTTTCCATCTCTACCAATGAATTTTGGGCCGCATACACCATGCCGAGCCTTCGTTGGCCGCGGTCAAAATCAATCGCATTCGCCCCGATGATTTCAGCGATCCGGCCTGCGGCAGCATGCGTTTGGAATTCCATTTGCCAAAGCCGGTAACGCGCAGTGATGTAGCCTTGCGCAAAAAACAAATCTTCTTCATTCTTTGCGTAGAGGTGTGGAACCAATGTGCTGTCGTAAACAATGGATATTTCTTCTTTCAATCCGGCCAACATATTATTTTCTGAAGGCCCGCCCTTAGTTTCTGCATTTTTCCAAAACCCATGAAAGGGATCAAGGAATTTAGCCAAAGGAGGAATTGGTTTTCCAAAATCCCAGGAACGATTAAGTGCATAGACCAAGGCAACCGTAAGAACCAGGGAGGCAAGAGCTTTAGAGTATTGCATAGCGGAAGAATTTCTCTAATGTTCGGGATTTTTTGGCAAAAGATGAAAGAGGTTTATTTAGTATCTGACTTGAGCCAAGCATTCAAATCAATTTTTTAAGGTAGGTAGCGATGTTCTTTGCAATGATGCGGTGCCCTTCTACATTCGGATGGATACCGTCTGCCTGATTAAGTTTTTCAATGCCGCCCACCCCTTCCAATAAAAAAGGGATCAACGTGGCTTTGTTTTCAATGGCAAGGTCTGGGTATATTTTCTTAAACTCTTCTGAATAGAGTTTACCCATGTTGGGCGGAACCATCATACCCGCCAAAACCACCCTGGCTTTCGGATATTTTATTTTAACCTTGTCAATAATGGATTGCAAATTTTTTTTCGTTTGATCTAACGGCAAACCTCGCAACCCGTCATTTGCCCCTAATTCCAAAACAAATACATCAATGGGCTGACGCAGGGTCCAATCGATACGGCTTAATCCCCCTGCGGATGTCTCTCCGCTTAGCCCTGCATTGATAGCCTTTACTTTTGGGTATTGTTTGTTCAACTCCATTTCCACCAACGCCGGGAACGCCTGCTCCTGCGACAGGCCATAGCCGGCTGTAAGACTGTCGCCAAAGAAAAGGATAGTTTTAGGTTGCTCTAGTTGTAAGACGGCAAGAAGGAATAGAATTAGTTTTGAAAACATTTTAACTTCAGTTGAATCCTAAAAATACCCTGTATTATAAACGGCCTTCAAATATCAGGAATCAGCTTACGGAAATAATTTAACCACGCATTTTTATTTTTGAATACCGATACCTACTTTGTATCATGTTTCAAATAACACGCCATGAATATTCAAGAAATAATCAACCTATTCAAAGTAGGAAAAACGACTGCTAAAAGTCATATGAAGAACCTGATTGAAATGGCTGCCGTGGACGGTAATTTCGACCAGGTTGAATATGATTTATTGAAAAAAATTGCCAAAAGAAATAGCATTTCAGAATCGCAGTTGAAGGACATCAGGAATAAGCCGGATGTAATCAAATTTGAACTTCCGAAAGACAAAAAAGAGCGATTTCATCAGTTCTATGACTTGGTGCATATGATGAGCGTGGATAATTCTATCCTGCCCGAGGAGATGGAGTTGATCAATTTGTACGCAGTAAAGTATGGTTATCCCCGTGAGCATTCCAAGGAGTTGATTGACACTATTCAAAGCAACATTAAATACGGTCAAACCCATGATGAAACGTACAAGAGGGTAGAGTTAATGGTTTCTTAACGCATGATGGGTTGACTCTCTTGATTAGCCGAGACCAGCTCTTCAGAAAATCAAAGGGTATCGGAAAAATCCATCACACAATTTACCCCATAGGTTTTGTGCTTTTCGATGGCAATACCTATCCATTTCAATCTGGGGTGAAGGATATTCTTTCGGTGACCAAGCGATACAATTCCATCATCGATGAGAAGTGACATAACAATTCCGAGTGGGTCTTTATTCCCGTAATCACAATTTTCAGCGATCATACCGGTTTTAATTTTTCTTCTAACGCGGTTTACAAATGTTGTTCCATTGCTGCTGTCGTGACCTACTTTATCGTGGCTACCCATGTCGAGAGCATGCCCCCGCGCCAATTTTTCCAGTATGGGGGAAGACGCTAATGGACTAAGCTTCTTTGCGGATTGCAACTCTTCAATCAATGACCTGGCATAACTATTCCCCTCCATATCCTTTTCTTTTAAATAGGGGATCAGTCTAACAGTTAGAAAATCTTGTGGATCGGTGCGAACCTCGTTTATGATTTTTAGAACCTCCTCCGTCTGAGCACTCAAAAATCGAGGAACGAACAAAACAGCCGGCAGCGTAAAAAAGATAAAGAATAGGGGATGACTACGTTGTTTAACCATGACGCAATAAATCTTTAATTTTGAATCGCACATAATTTTATACGGAAGTGAAGGTAGCAAGATACCTTTGAGCCAACAATAAAATGAACTCGTCCCTCTCAGGCATTAAAACTGCAGTCAACAAGGATTTTGAGGACCTGTGCCTAAGGGCATATCACTTGATGTGCATGGCGAAGCGAATGGCTGAACTCTACGATGAAAGGAAGGAAATAGCCGGAAAATATGTCCACAGCACGTCACGCGGGCATGAGGCCATCCAGATCGCTACAGGCTTTCAGTTGGAGGATTATGATTTTGCTTCGCCCTACTATCGCGATGAGTCCATGCTGTTAGCGCTTGGCCTTCGCCCGTATGAGCTGATGCTTCAATTGATGGCCAAACGTGACGATCCGTTTTCAGGGGGTCGAAGTTATTATAGTCACCCCTCGTTAAAGCGAGCTGGTTTTCCTACAATTCCACATCAAAGTGCAGCGACAGGGATGCAGGCTATACCTGCTACAGGAATGGCACACGGCATATCTTACTTAGAATCGCAAGGTCTTTTAAAATCGGAAGATAAGCCGGTTGTCCTTTGTTCTCTCGGGGATGGGTCGGTGACCGAAGGTGAAGTTGCCGAAGCATTTCAAATGGCTGTTTTAAAAAAACTACCCATTATTTATTTGGTGCAAGACAATAATTGGGGGATATCGGCAACGGGAAAAGAGATGCGGGCCATGGATGCCTATGAATATGCATTGGGATTTAAGGGACTTGAACGTATTCAAACTGACGGATCTGATTTTAGGGAGAGTTATCACACCATGGTAAAAGCGTTTGACTATGCTAGGGTGGAAAGAGCACCAATTCTTGTCCATGCGAAATGCCCCTTACTCGGACATCACACATCGGGTGTGCGGAAAGAGTGGTATCGCGATGATTTGGTGGAGCATGCAAAAGCCGATCCTCTTCTTAAACTTGAAATACTCCTGAAAGAAAATGGCCAAACAGCAGAGCGTGTTGCAGGGATTAAAAAAGAAGCCGTAAAAATTGTTTTATCTGATTTCGATTTAGCTGCAGGTTCACCTGATCCAGGTATAAATAATTTTGAGTCCCATGAATTTGCGCCAACCGAGGTCACGGTGGAAAAAGGAATGCGCGTTCCCGTCGGAGCAGAAAAAGTAACGATGGTCGATGCGGCTTTACATGCCGTCGAGGAAATTTTACGTCATCATCCGGAGGCTATTTTCTACGGCCAGGATGTGGGTGGAAGATTAGGAGGGGTATTTCGTGAGGCAGCAACGTTAGCTCAAAAGTATGGCGATGCCAGGGTGTTCAATACGCCAATTCAAGAAGCATACATTATCGGCTCCACGGCAGGAATGAGCGCAGTGGGAGTGAAGCCAATTGTAGAAATCCAATTCGCTGACTACATCTGGCCTGGTATTAATCAATTGGTTGTTGAACTTTCTAAAAGCTGCTTCTTATCCTGTGGCAAGTTTCCGGTGCAGGCACTAATCAGAGTCCCCATCGGGGCTTATAGTGGTGGCGGCCCTTATCATTCTGCAAGTATCGAATCAACATTACTGAATATCCGCGGAATAAAAGTGGTCTATCCGTCCAACGCTGCCGATATGAAGGGTCTTCTTAAGGCCTCTTTTCATGACCCTAACCCTGTTGTTTTTTTAGAGCACAAAGGACTGTATTGGAGCAAGGTACCTGGCACGTTGGAGGCAAAAACGATGGAGCCTGACGAAGATTACATTATTCCATTAGGCAAGGCAAATATTACTCAACATGCAAAACAAGAAAACATTGACTCAGGCTTTAGTGCAGTGATTGTTACTTACGGGATGGGTGTTTATTGGGCGAAAGAAGCCTCCAGGAAATTTGAAGGAAGAATTGAGATTTTAGATTTGCGCACCCTTAACCCAATTGATTGGGAGTGTGTAAAGTCTTCGGTGAAAAAGCATGCGCGCGCTTTTGTTCTTACCGAAGAGCCTTTGCTTAATTCCTTTGCTGAATCATTGGCCGGAAGGATTTCCAAAGAGTGTTTTGATCATCTTGACGCTCCTGTCTGGACATTTGGAGCAGCCAATTTCCCGGCAGTTCCACTCAATATCGAATTGGAAATGATGATGTTGCCCAATGCGGAGAAGGTCAGGAGAGAATTGGAATTATTATTAAACTATTAAAATGGATACCCAATTCCAATGTTATAGATCACCGGCTCACGATCGATTGAATAGGGTTTTACGAAACGTGCATTCCAGAGTACAAATCGATTTCCGTCGGGTCGGGCAGGATCCCAGGCTTTAATCCCAACATCAAATCGCAAGATCAGGAAGGAGAAATCAAATCGTAAACCGAAACCTGTTCCCACGCCAAACTCCTTGTAAAATTTATTTAAGGCAAAGCTGGCATTTGCGTTGGAAGAAGTTTGCAAGGCCCATACATTTCCGGCATCGACAAAAAAGGCATAGTTTAAAAACCCGACTAATTTTTGCCTCCATTCTAGACTCCCTTCAATCAGAAGCTGACCTGGTTTTTCAAAGCTGTAGTCAAAATAACCATTGGAGGCAATATTCGTGCTTACCGGCGGTGGATCAGAACCTATACCCAGCCTTCGAGGTCTCCAGGCGCGCACACTATTACTTCCTCCTGCGAAAAAATTTTTCTCATAAGGCAAAACTTTGTTGGGGCTATAAGCGTAGCCAACACCCGTATTGAATCGGTAGGCGAACGAACTTGCTTTGGTGACGACTTCATTTTTGCGAAAATCAAAGCTGAACCTTAAATACTGATAAGGCTCCAACCCTTGATCCTGGATAAATTTTGGCGAATACAAATTCAGTAAAGTGCCTCCACTTTCGAATGAAGTCCGAATAAACGTTGAATTCTTTTGGGCTAACCCATAGTTATTGTTCCATGTCAAGCTGAAAATCATGCTGCTAACATACGATGGCTTAAATGCGTTGATCAGGTTATTGCCCTGGAGTTGCAAAGCAAGCAACACGGAATCGAAAGCATGACTAACCGTTGAATTAATAACACTCAAGGTAGCCGGGCTGAATGAAAACTGTAGCCTTCGCTGAAGATCCCACGTGTAGGTAGCAGAAATTGTGGATATCGAGCGCTGGTATTCTGGCCGGTCGGTGTAGGTATAGCCCGCCAGGATTTTCGTTCGAGGATTATTTCGCGCATATCGAAAAGCGGTCGCGCTTTGAAATGGAAATAAAAACTGGGGGAACGTTACGGAGGTATTAGCGGATGCTTCCGTGCTTTTATAAAAACCACCAACAGAAGTAGCCGCCGCCACACCTTCAAAGCCAAATCGCCCGTTAATTTCCAAAATCTCCAGACCTCCAAACACGTTTCGCTTTTTAAAATTTGAGCTGATGTAGGGACCCGGGAAACCCTGCGTCACGGTCACACCGGCCTCATTGCCCCACGCGTATCGGTCCAGTGGGCTCGTAAAAAGATTGGCGGTGAATCGGCCTCCGGTCGTGTCGTAGTTTAGGTTTACAAATTTGAAATTATCTAAGTTGGCCAATTGACGCTGTGTGTTGAAAGTATTAGTGCGGTTATACAAACTGTCCTTTGAAATGAACACGCGTTGGGCCAATATCTTTTTACTGTACAGGTCCTCATAAGAACTGAACGTGATATTGTGGTATGAAGAAGAATGTCTTTTTTTATTTCCCTGGCTGAGCGAAGCAGCATCGGGTGTGAAAATAATGGAGTCCACGGTAAATTGCTTATGGTATCCACGTTTGGAAGGGTTTAGGATTTCAAGCTGCAATTTTATTTTATGCTTGATGGCAGAGGTGTCAATGGAAAAATCAATAAACTGCTTGCTAAAATCATAATAACCATTGTCCTTAAGCAATTGGTCGATGCGATCGCGTTCTTTTCCTAATTTATCCTGATCATACGCTTCACCTTTCTTCAGGAAACTCGAATGACGGTGTTTTAAAATTAATTTTAAAACTTTTCGGTCGGGGATATTATAGAAAATGGAATCATAGGTGAAGGATGGGCCAGGCACAATTCGATACACAACCGCAATCCGTTTCTTTTTTAAATCTTTAAAAGTTGCTTCAACGCTGGCCTTGTAATAGCCTTTATTAAATAGATAGTTTTCAATTTTGCTTTGGCTCAGGCGCATGGCGGATGTGTCAAATACCGTCACTGGCTCACCCCACTGCATAAACAAATTCCCGTTGTCTATTTTCTTATTAAGAGCATCAAACACATTTTGTTTTCGATATTGAAGATTAGCAATTCTCTTGGGGTCCTTTGTGGCTGCAATTTTGGCATTGAATCTTGCCTCTTCCCGCATTTTCTTTTCAATGAACTTTTCTTTGTGATATTTTTTTTTACCGAGGTAATACAGTCCTACCGAAAAACTTAGCGGGAAAGGCCCAAACCTTCGGTTTGTTTTCTGGACAAATAAATTCTTCAATTCTTCGCGGGGCAGGCTTTTATGGGCTTCAATTCTTTGGTGGTATAATAACTTTTGATTTCCTTGAAGGTGCTTTGTGCTTAGGCAGCTGCTAACCGTAACAGCGCAAGCCATAAAGAAAAGGGAACGTACAACTTGTTTAGTAAAGAATTGCAAAATGGTCTCCAAATCAAAAATAAAATTCATCAAATCCCTGCAAGTAAAGAAATACCGAAAAGAGGAACAATCATTTGTGGTGGAAGGAGCAAAAAGTGTTGAAGAACTTTTACATTCCGGCTTTGTTGTGGTTTGGATTGCTGCTACTGAAGATTTCCTCTTTAAGAATAAAGAAACTTTAGCGAAAAGAAAAATCGAAGTGATAACCGCAACAGAAAATGAGCTTTCCCAAATGGGTTCATTTCAAACCAATGAAGCGGCCATTGCGATCGCTAAGATGAAGGGTAATGGTGTTCGGGATTTAAAGGATGAATTTTGCCTGGTATTAGATGACCTTCGCGACCCTGGCAATATCGGCACGATCATCCGTACTGCCGACTGGTATGGAATTACAAATATCATTGCTTCCGAAGAGACAGCTGATTTTTATAACCCTAAGACAATTAACGCTACGATGGGCTCTTTCTGCCGGGTAAATGTTTTTTATACTGACCTTTCAGAATTTCTTGCCACGAATAAGCTTCCTGTTTTTGGCGCGTTCATAGACGGAGAAGATGTTCACCGTGTAAATTTTGGAAAAAGAGGGCTACTGGTTATTGGTAATGAATCCAATGGGATATCCAGTGCTGTTGCCAAATTTGTTCAGCACAGAATTACAATACCGAGAGTGGGCGGGGCCGAGTCGCTGAATGCTGGAATTGCCACTGGAATTATCCTTGACAATATTTATAAGTCAAAAAAATGAGCTGCTCTTGTTAGCTGATTCCTCCGATAGTTTTTCTGCGTTTTCTTTTCCGAGATAACGATCAATTATATAGTGACCGGCATAAATAAGCGGGGTAAGTAAAATGGCTACCGAAAATTTATACAAATAGTTGGTGATCCCGATTGCCAACAGCTGATCGTTGGAGAAAATCCCCGTAAAGGCGAGATACAGAACCACAAAGCTGTCTATAAATTGCGAAACTAGTGTCGATCCTGTTGCACGAAGCCATAACATTTTACTGCCGGTAATCTTTCTTAATTTTTGAAAAACAAAAACATCGATCAATTGCCCTATTAAAAACGCGGCAAGAGAAGAGACAATAATGCGTTGTCCTTGCCCAAGGATTTTATTAAAGGCAAAATCCATATTGAAATAATGGCCGGCATTATCGGTTTTGTTAGCGTCAAGCCACCATTGTGCGGGTGGCAGCTTTATCGTAAGAAAGATTACTAAAAATGAATAGGCAATAAAAAAAGCGGCGAGGTAGCTGATGCGCTTCACGCCTGGCTTCCCAAAATATTCGTTGATCAGATCTGAGGTAATGAAGACGACAGGCCAAATTACAGCTCCGGCAGTCAGGTTAAAATCCATTGTGAAACCGAGGATATTGAGGTTCGCGGGGCTAAACCCAAGCGTTTGCTCCCCCGAAAATATTTTAACCCCAATTAATTCTGCAACAATGGCATTGGTAAGGAATATCCCTGCGAGGACGACAAATAAAGTATGCCTTTTTTGTTCAAGATGATTATCCAACGTAATGATAATTTAATCTGTCAATATAAATGTGTTTCCCTCAACCGCTAACTCCGTATTGGAAAAGAAGCCCTTCGCTTCATGGAGTAATGCGTCTAAATCTTTGTAGCGTGCTGAAAAGTGACCAATCACTAGTTTTTTAACCTGCGAGCGTTTTGCGATTTCTCCTGCCTGTGCAGCGGTGCTGTGTTTGGTCTCAATGGCTTTATCAAGGTCAGCATTCAAGAATGTTGCTTCATGGTACAGGAGATCTACCTGGTTGATTTGATCAATCATAGCGACATTCCAGGCTGTATCGGAACAATAGGCGTACGAAAGGGAAGGCCTTGGAGGTAAAGTGAAGTCTTCGTTTTTATAAAGTAGATTTCCACTTTCATTGCGAACGTCATCACCCTGTTTTAATGCCATAATTTGCAACAAAGTCATGCCTTCGGTTAAGCTTTCTTTTTTGATTCTTCTGGGCTTGGGTTTTTCACGAAACAGGAACCCCGCGCATTCTAATTTGTGAACTAACGGAATGGATTCTACAGTGAATGTTTCATTTTCGAGCAGCAATTGCCGCTCGGCAGGGTCAAACGGATGAAAAATGATTTTATAATTCAGCGCTGATTTAGAATATTTTAGTTGAATGGTAATAATTTCATCTAATCCAGCCTGACTATACAAGTGTAAATCGCTTTCGCGTTTGTGCAAGTGCATGGAAAATAGTAGAGGCACAAGGCCCAGGTAATGATCTCCGTGCAAATGGCTTATAAAAATGTGATCGATTTTGTGCGGTGAGAGTTGAAAGCGAGCCATTTGCATTTGGGCTCCTTCACCACAGTCGATCAACATATGATGATTTTGTATGGTCAGGTATTGAGATGTTGTGAACCTACCGATTGTAGGCAGTGCGCCACTGGAGCCGAGGATCGTGAGACTGAGCGACAAGCTTGATGTGCTTACTTAAAATGTCTAATTTCCTTACGTCTTGATATTCGCGTTAAACGGTTGAATATAAGCCAAAAAATGCTCACTCTTTTTTCATGTCTCTCTCGATTTCATGCATAAACACTGCATCGATGCCTTCCTCGACCGTTGGCAGGATCGTGAGCACACTATCGAGTTGGGAAATCCTGATCAGTTTCATCGTATGATCCGAGAGGCATGCCAAAACAAAAACCCCTTCGTCTTCTTGCAAGATCCGATTGCCGACCAGCAAAGCGCTGAGACCTGAGGAGTCGGTGTACTTGACTTCACTCAGGTCGAGAATAATATTTCTGACACCTTCTGCGTGAAGTGTCACCATCTCCGACTTTAACTGAGGTGCGACGTTGGAATCCAACTTTTCTTCGTGGAGTCGAACGAGTGTATATTTCCCTTGTTTGTCGATGGTGTACTTCATGGGTAGAATTTGGAGCTAAAATAAATCAATTTATTGAATTAACGATGCTTGATTCGATTCGTTCCAAAATGTTCGAATAATTTATCGCTTTTATTGGTTCTCCCATCATTTTACTATAGAGCTCCTTGTATCGGTCAGAAATGTTTCTTACAACCTCGTCTGTCATTTCGGGTACGTGCTGCCCCGTTTTTCCCTGAAACCCGTTTTCGATCAGCCACTGACGAACAAATTCCTTCGACAATTGCTTTTGGGGTTCCTCGTTTTGTTGTCTGGATAAGTATCCGTCTTTATAAAAATACCTTGACGAATCTGGGGTATGAACTTCGTCAATCAAGTAAATCTTCTCGTTGTGTCGGCCAAACTCATATTTGGTATCAACCAGGATAAGGCTTCGTTGGGCTGCCAGCTCAGTTCCAATAGCGTAAAGTTTAAAGGTATAATCCTGCATGATTTCGTAGTCGCCTTTGCTGACAAGTCCTCTGGCAATAATTTCTTCTCTTGAAATATCTTCGTCGTGCCCAACGCTCGCCTTGGTGGTAGGCGTAATGATGGGGCGGGGCAGCTTGTCATTTTCCCTCAGCCCATTAGGCAATTCAACGCCACAAATTTCACGTTTCCCTTCTTTGTATTCGCGCCAGGCATGACCTGCCAGGTAACCTCGCACGACCATTTCAACGGCGACAGGATTGCACTTATGCCCAAGGGTAACGTTGGGATCAGGGGATTCGATAACCCAATTAGGAATAACATCTCGTGTCGCATTGAGGTTGAAGGCTGCAATCTGGTTAAGAACCCTTCCCTTGTCAGGGATGGCTTTGGGCAATACAACATCAAATGCGGAAATGCGATCGGTGGCAACCATTACCATTTTGTCACCGAAGTAATAAACGTCTCTGACTTTGCCCCGGTAAAAACCGGTTTGCCCCTTAAACTTGAAATTGGTTTCCTTGATTGCTTGCATGATCCTCCAAAGTTTCCGGCAAATTAAGAACCTTTGGGAATACCGAAGATTTTATGAATTATTTTTTTTCAAGTGGCTTGGGTTCAACCAAAATCCCAGCCCTGAAACTCTGCGTTTTGATCACGTTACCATTTTCATCAAATTCATTCCATTCTTTGTGTTTTTTGTTGGCCACATATTCACCTTGCTCCTTGATTTTTCCGTTCGGCCAATAACTGGTGTAAAGGCCGTGCATGCGGCTGGCACGAAATTCACAATTACTTAATAGTTTCCCGTTTTCATAAAAATTCTTGACCGGGCCTGTGATTAAATTGAATTTCCAGGTCTCCTCAACCTTCTTTTCTCCATTGGCATAATAGGTTGTTCGCAAGCCGCTCAATTGACCATCCAGATAATTCTCTTTCAACGTTAAAGTCTTTCCATCCGGTCCATAAAAGTACCATGTGCCATGTGGTCTGCTTTGCCTAAAATTTTTCTCAAAAAGTTTCCTGCCTGTGCTATCGTACTCGTCTATTTTACTGTCAATGCCATTTAGGGCTAGCTGTTCTTTAGTTTTGATTTTGCTGTTGTGATGATAATCAATGTTCGTTCCTGTTTTGGATCCCTGGTCAAAATTGTATTCATGCCTGATTTTGCCGTCAGCATAATAGCCAATATTACTGCCGTGTAACTTTCCAAGCATGAAGTGACCTTTAAGCATCAGGTGTCCCGCCGGATCATAGCTGAGAAACTCGCCCAGCTTTTCTCCTTCCTCGATGGTATAAACCAATTCCAACTGGCTGCTGGGATAATACGATTTATAAAACCCACTGACGAAACCGTCTTTATAGCGTGCCTCTGTTTCGAGTACACCACTTTCATAATAGGTTTTCGTGAGACCGTTAGGTTTCTGATCTTTATATTCAATTTCCTTGTGGATTTTTCCGGTGGCGTAATACTCCCGGACAAATCCATCTGGCTTCCCTTTCACAAAAAGGCCTTCCTGTTTTAAAATCCCGGAAGGAAAATAGGACTTCACACTGTCCACCAACTGATTGTTTTGATAGAAAGCGGTTTGAATCGGTTTCCCTTTCTCATCAAATACTTCTACCGATCCATGGCGCATCCCATTTTCGTAATTTATTTTTCGAATAAGCGTACCGTTTTCGTGGTATTCATAGAATGTACCCGAGCGAACGCCATTCACGAAAGTTCCTTCCATCGCGAGTTTCCCATTTGGAAAATACCTTTTGTATTTTCCCTCCATGGTTTGATTATCATCAATGACAAAGTAGTCTTCATTGAGGCGTGATTTCGAGGCGTCGTAATACGTTTTGACTTCTTTCTGGGCAAGAGAGGAAAAACTGATGAGGAGAATAGGAAGAAGAAACTTCATAGAAGCAATTGCCGGATCCGGAATCTTTGAATCATTCTCTTATAACGATAAAACCGATTATCCAGTATCTGGTCTTTTGGATCAAATCATAACCTTTCAATGACAATCGCTGAAGCACCACCACCTCCGTTGCATATGCCAGCTACACCGATGGAAGCGTTGTTTTGTTTTAAAACATTTGCTAGCGTGATCGTGATGCGAGCGCCGGAGGCACCCAGCGGATGACCTAAGGCCACAGCCCCGCCATTGACATTAACTTTTTCAGGATCAAGCCCCAGCAGCTTATTGTTGGCCAATGCCACGGCCGAAAAGGCTTCATTGATTTCATAAAAACCGACTTTGTTTTTTTCGATGCCAGCCATTTTCATCGCTTTTGGAATAGCGATTGAAGGGGTTGTCGTAAACCACATCGGGTCCTGCGCCGCATCCGCAAAACCAAGTATTTTGGCAACAGGAGCAAGCCCCAATTCCTTTGCTTTCGCAGCGCTCATCAAGACTACTGCTGCAGCTCCGTCGTTGATGGTTGATGCATTGGCCGCAGTCACTGTTCCGTCTTTTGTGAACACCGGTTTCAGCGCAGGAATCTTATCAAAATTTACATTTTTGTATTCTTCATCCTCACCGAAAACGGTGACATCTCCTTTTTTTCCGATGACCTCGACCGGGACTATTTCATCGTTGAATTTTCCGGAAGCCCAGGCGGCAGCCGATCTTTTATAAGAATTAATAGCATAATTATCCTGATCTTCCCGGCTGATGTTCATATCCCTGGCTGTATTATCCGCGCATACGCCCATCGCACAATGATTGTACACATCAGTAAGTCCATCATAGGTCAGGCCGTCCTGCAATTGGCCATCACCATACTTGTAGCCGTAGCGAGCCTTCAATAAATAATAGGGAATGTTGCTCATGCTTTCCATGCCTCCCGTTACCACAACATCATTTTGCCCTAACATAATGGATTGTGCTCCCAACATAATTGCTTTCATGCCGGAAGCGCAAACTTTGTTGACCAAGGTACATGGAATGTTGTATCCCAATCCTGCTCCAACTGCCACCTGTGTGGCAGGCGCTTGTTGCAAGCCAGCGGAGATAACATTTCCAAAAAAAACCTCCTGAACCTGTTTCGGATCCAAACTGATTTTTGCCAATGCTCCTTTAACGGCAGTAGCTCCTAACTTTATGGCCGATAAGCTTCCTAAGCTTCCGCCAAAACTCCCGATAGGTGTTCTAACAGCCGATACGATGACAACGTCTTTCATTTTCTTGCTGATTGATTTCAAATTCTTCCGAAAGTTAATTCATTTTGATAGAAAAAAGTTCTGATTGGGTATAGAAAGAATCTCGTTGCCTTCAATCAAACGTCTCGCTTGCTTTGCTATTTGTCAGGAATTCCGTATTCATCAAAACCTTTGAGCAAGCCGTAGCATGAGGCAGCTCGTAACGGAAAAAGAATTTCATCGTGTGGATTTTGCTTTCGTAGAAGGAGCGCTTTTGATTTTGAAAATTCTCGTTCTGAATTTTCTCATAGGATACCACAGCTTGTTTCAGCCATTGCCAGGCGATTACCACATAGCTTATTTGCTCCATAAAAACAGTGGCATCGGACAAGTATCGATCAATATCGCCTTGTTTTACAAATTGACCGAGATGCTGCAGTACCTGATCAATGCGAAGGAGTTCATCGTTGAGTTCTTCAGCATAAATTGTTAAAGGCCTGCAGGAGGAGGCCTGTTTTATGACTTCACCGATTGACGCTGTTAAAGCAAGCAACGCTTTTCCTTTTTCCATCACTACCTTTCTACCCAACAAGTCAAGGGATTGGATCCCCGTAGTTCCCTCATACAGGGACGTGATTTTTAAATCGCGGTAGTGCTGTTGTACCGGAAAATCGGTAGTGAATCCATAACCCCCTAACGTTTGAATGGCCAACGCGACCGATCGGCTCCCTTGCTCGGAAGGATATGTTTTCATAATTGGAGTAAGCAACTCGAGCAACAACCAGTGCTTTTGTTTTTCCTCGCCGTTCGTTGCTTGAACCAAATCGGAAAGCTTGCTGCATTCCATAGCCAGCGATATTGAACCTTCAGTAATTGCTTTTTGGGTAAGCAACATCCGCTGCACGTCAGGGTGGCTGATAATCAGGGTGGGAGGCTTCAACGGATCTTTTTCGGAGGCAAGCCTGCCCTGTGGTCGTTCTTTGGTATATTGTAAGGAAGTCTGATAGGCTGCCATCGCGACCGAAGCTGCACCTAAACCTACACTGATGCGGGCTTCGTTCATCATCTGAAACATATACGAAAGTCCTTTGTGGGGTTCTCCCACCAGCCAGCCTTTGCAATTTCCATGATCACCAAAAACGAGATGCGTGGTGCAATATCCCCGTTGACCCATCTTTTGAAAATCGCCGGCACAGAAAACATCGTTGGAGGTAAGCGTGCCGTCTTTTTCCGGAAAAAATTTTGGAACGATGAATAATGAAATACCTTTTACTCCTGGCGGCGCCCCTTCTATTCGCGCCAACGTGAGGTGGACAAAATTATCACACGCTTCGTGTTGCCCTCCGGAAATAAAAATCTTTTGCCCGCTGATTTTATACATGCCGCCCTCAAGAGGAATTGCGCCGGTAGTAATATCCGTCAGTGAACTTCCCGCCTGCGGTTCGGTGAGCGCCATGGTTCCTTGCCACTGACCGGCAAATATTTTCGGTACAAAGGCTTCCACCTGTTCCTTACTTCCGAAACTGGTAATGAGTGCGGCAGCGCCTGCCGACAAACTAAAATAACCCTGGCATCCGTTATTGGCCGCCATAAAAATATGTTGTGCCGTGTTGAACAGCATCATGGGCAGCTGCATGCCACCAAATTCAAATCGCGCTGCTCCGCCGATCCAGCCATTCTCAGCAGCATGCTGAATTATATTTTTTAATTGAGGATGCGTATGCACTACACCATTACCCTCGTAGTGAGCAGGCTTATCATCCATCTCTCTGAAGTAGGGAGCCATGTGTCGATCAGCAAGTTGTTTGGCCGATTCGATCATCATCCACGCTTCTTCCCATTTGAGGTGAGAAAAATGAGGCAATGAAACAACCTCATCGAGTAAATGAACATCCTGAAGAAGGAACTTGATATGTTCCAGGCTGGTGTATTGAGCCATGTTTTTAGTCTAGAGTTTGTTTTTTTAAGTGGGCAGCAATTGGCAATAGGCAAAGTTTAGGCTTATGTTACCTTGTTGCTTATTGCCTATTGTCGCTTGCCTATTGATTACCTCGCTGCACCGCCATCGATCGTCAAACAAATCCCGCTCACGAAAGCGGCCTCATCAGAAGCTAAGTAAAGATAACCATTGGCGATATCATCGGGCACTCCCCATTTTCCAACGGGGATGTGAGCCAGGCTCTGTTTGCGTACTTCTTCCGGCATAGCATCAGTCATGGCTGTCGTGATAAAACCGGGTGCAATGCAATTGGCGGTGATGCCAAACCGCCCGAGTTCCAACGCCCACACTTTCGTCATCCCGATGATGGCTGACTTTGTTGCGACATAATTGGTCTGCCCGTAATTTCCCCGAATAGCAACATTGGATGATGCCGAAACAATGCGACCGTAATTTTGCTCCTTCATGATCGGAGCGACAGCCTGTGTGCAATTGAAAACGCCTGTCAGGTTTACCGAGATTACATCATCCCATTCTTCTTTCGACATTTTTAGTAAGGTCCTGTCTTTGGTGATGCCTGCATTGTTGATCAAAATGTCAATGCGACCAAAATGTTTCCGGGCTTCAGCTACTGCGCTTTGCACTTCGTCAGCTTTGGTCACCGATATTTTTTTAAATATGGCTTCGTGCCCGTCTCGTTTTAGTTGCGCTACAATTTCATTTCCTTTATCGGAAACATCCCACAAAATAACTTTTGCGCCTTCTTTTACAAAACGGTGGGCCGTGGCCAAACCGATTCCATTGGCTCCACCGGTGATCAAGGCAATTTTATCTTTTAGTCTCATGGTGTTTTATTTGAAAGATTAAAAAATTAAAAAATTTAAGATTGAAAAATCCTTACACGAACAGTCAACCAACAACTTCAGGCTTCTAATAAACCGCTGTTATCACTTCCCCCACACATGCTGGTTTCTCTTCTCCTTCCAATTCCATCTTGCAGTCGATGAAAATTTTATATCCACCGATAATTTCTTCAACGTTGGCAATCTTGCCGGTCATTCGAATTCGGCTGCCTGACGTTACAGCAACAGGAAAGCGTGCTTTGTTTAATCCATAATTAATAGAAGTTGTAGCGCCCTCTACGTGCAATAATTCAAAAAGGAATTTAGCGGCAAGCGACAGCGTGAGGTAGCCATGGGCAATGGTTTTGCCTCCCGGCATTTCTGATTTGGCGCGCTCCACATCCACATGAATCCATTGGTTGTCTTGTGTTGCATGCGCAAATTCATTGATCATCTCTTGCGTGATTGTACACCATTCGCTCACGGCCAACGACTGCCCAACGTATTTATTGATGTCACTCAGTTTGATGTTGAGGGGTTTTGCCGGTTGATCCGTTTTATTCCTTCGCTCAGATAATTGACCCTTAATTTGGGTTGGCTCATCCTTCCAATTCCCCACTTTCACCACCGCTTTCCCAATTACTTTTCTTTCCATCAAATCTTTTAAGGTATGAGAGGCATCTTCGAGTGAGTAAACTTTGTAAATGTGCTGGTTGATTTGGCCAGTTTTCATCAAGCTCAATAGTTCTGAAAGATTCTGGAGACTTTGTTGTGGTTCGCGTTCTGCAAAGCTTCCCCAGAATACCCCAACAATGGAACAACCTTTCAGTAATGGCAAGTTAGCAGGGAATTGAGGGATTTCTCCCGTGGTAAATCCGACAACGAGATACCTTCCTTTCCAGGCCGTGGAGCGGAGCGCCTGCTCGGCCAGCTTTCCACCTACGGCATCATAAACCACGTCAACACCCTGGTCTCTTGTTATTTCTTTTATCCTCGTGCGTAACTCTTCCGTTGAATAGTTAATCAAGTGCGATGCTCCCTTTTCTTTACAGATGGAAAGTTTTTCATTTGTTGATGCAGCCGCAATCACGTTGGCACCCATCGTTTTGCCCAGCTCCACTGCCGCTAACCCAACTCCACCGGCCGCTCCCAACACCAGCAGTGTTTCCCCCGGTTTTATTTGAGCGCGGTCTTTAAGAGCGTGATAGGAAGTTCCATACGTGTATAATGTGGAAGCTCCGTTGATGAAATCCATTCCCGGTGGCAGAGAAAAAACCCGGTTCGACTTAACCACCAGTTGCTCCGCAAAACCACCCCAACCACTAAGCGCCACTACACAGTCACCAATCTTCAGGTGTTTCACTTTTTCACCAACGGCTTCAATGATGCCGGAGACTTCTCCTCCCGGGGAAAATGGCAACGCGGGTTTGAACTGATATTTATTTTGGATGATGAGCAGATCGGGGAAGTTTACGCCGCAGGCGAAAACCTTAATGAGCACTTCATCGGCTTGCGGAGTTGGGGTCGGAATTTCTTCTAACACCAACGAATCCGGTAGACCAAATGATTTGCATAGAACTGCTTTCATTTGATTATCTCACTTGGAATTTCAATAATCATTTCGATCAGCCAATAGTGCCCTAGCGGATCAACAATTAACCCCTGCCGGTATCCATAGTCGTAACTCGTAGCCGGTGAAATTACTTTTGCACCTGCTGCCACCGCGCGCGCCATCACCGCATCGGCATCAGCGACCATCAGCCCGATCGTAGTAGTGACACCTTTATATTTTTCGGGACTGAACCTCGAGCCATCAAAAGACTCCTCATGAAAATGAACCATCGCCCCGTCAATAAACATCTCAGAGACATGGATGCTCCCATCCTCATCGGTCAAATGTTTTGTCTCGATAGCGCCAAAAGCATTTTTGTAAAATTCAAGGCTCCTGGTGCCGTGAGGTATGGCTAATTGGGGAACAAAAGCGGCTTTTGGTAGATCATTCATAAACTGCTTTGCATTTTAGCTCGCTAACTTTAGATTGCCATTAACAAACCCTACCAATCCGGTTTCCCTTTGTCTTTGGGCTTGGTGGCTTTGCGTTTGTTTTGCTGAAGGTATTGCACTTCCTGGTTTTTCATCGCCTCTAAAATCATTTTCGCTTTATCTTCACTGATTTTCATATCCTTCAATTTATCCGATAAAGAAGGGTCAGGTTTTTCTTTGTTGTCTTTTTTCTTGTCGTCCTTTTTGTCTTTTTGCTGCTGCTCTTTATCTTTCTTTTCCTTCTCTTTATCTTTTTGGTCCTGATCCTTTTGATCTTTTTTCTGATCCTTCTGATCCTTTTTGTCTTTATCCTGCTTGTCTTTTTGATCCTTATTTTGCTGATCCTTTTTGTCCTTTTGATCTTGCTTGTCCTTCTTGTCGTCTTTTTTATCGTCTTTCTTTTGGTCGTCCTTTTTATCGTTTTTGTCTTTTTTCTGCTGGTCCTGTTTCTTTTTTTCTTCCAGCTTCTTCTTTACCATTTCATAGTTATAGCGGGCCTGTTCGTTGTCGGGCTCAGCTTTCAACGCTTGCTTAAAATAATTCAACGCTTCTTCAAATTTTCCTTGCCGGTTAGCCACGACGCCCATTTGCTGGTTAGCCAATGACTTTATTTTCGCATTACCACTAATTGACAATGGCTGATACCGTGGCAATGCGCTGGCCGTATCATTCGCGTTGAAATAGGCGTTGGCTAAGTTCATATCAACTTCCTCTTCGTTCACGTGCAGGGAGTCAACCAACATTTTATATTTTTCGATGGCCGTTTTCATGTCGCCAGCGAGATACGCCTTCTTTGCTTCCGCCTTTAACGTATTAATCTTACTGACCTTGGAGGGATCAATGGAAAGTATTATCGCGAGTAAAAGAATGGTCAACAACTTCATATGGTCACCGTTTTCACATCGATCAGCAAATCTAAAATTAAGAGTAATAACGCAGCCAGTAAAAAAAAGTAGTACCGATTGGCTGAAACATCGACCATGCGGGCGTCTCGAAGCTCGCCTTCGATCTTTCCAATGGTGTTGATTAACCTGGATACATCATTTCTGTTTTCATTGATTTCAAAATATTGACCATTGGTTCGACTGGCCAGTGATTTCAATTCCGAAGGGTTTAATTTTGACACCACCGCATTCCCTTGCGCATCGGTTTTATAACCCCGACCGGCCATGATTTGGCTTCCTCTTTCGGTGCCAACGCCAAGTGTAAAAAGTTTGATGCCCTTATCGTCAATCTCTTTGTCAATTTCGCTGGCGTGTTCTCCAAAATCTTCGCCATCGCTGATCAGGATGATCACTTTAGACTTCTGTTGCGTGCTAGGCCCTTCCTGGTCTTCGAGTTTGTTCAGCGCCATGCGAAGTGGAGGGGCAAAGTCCGTACCGCTGGAGGGCACCAAGCTGCTGTTCATGGTTTCAATAAAAAGGTTGAGCGCATTCTGATCGTAGGTCAGCGGGCATTGCATAAAAGCCTCTGATGAAAAGATAATGATACCGAGCCGGTCTGAGCTGAAAGCTTCTACAATCCGCTTCATCTCGAACTTGACTTTCTCCAGCCGGGTTGGCTGGATGTCAAACGCGTCCATCGACTTGGAGAGGTCAACACAAATCATAATGTCTTTGCCGATGGATTTTATCTCTTTTTTTGAATCGCCAAAAGATGGCCCTAGAAAAGCAACGAGTAATAGAGCAAAGAAAATCGTACGCAAAACCAGTTTGAAAAAGACGGTATAAAAGGGGGTATTCAGCGTTCGGCTGATGCGAACGATGCGGTAAATGAAAATCCCATAAAGGACACAAAATAGAACTGCTAAAATTGCCTGGGTCCAACCCCATTCACGAAACCAAACCACGCTATATAATTTTTAGTGCAAGTAACGATTTGTTGAACGGTTAGACAAGAGGACTGGATTCTAAATCTTTTGCGAGTTACGGGTATTCCAAATTCGACTAATAACCTTCTGCTGGAAATACCGCCGCCAAACGGACTGTCAGCCCAGGCAATGTAACTGGGGATAGATGATCCGTGTGAACGTAGGGTTTCAAAATACTTTTTACTTTTGGCATCAAGCGTATAGACAAGGATGGTTTGTTCCTAAAGATGGAGATAATCAGAGTAGGTGTACGTTCCGGAGAGGTCAGGTTCCTCAATTTTCATTGCAACAAATTTAAGCCCAACCAAATTGCAAGAAGGGAATCTGACCGATTATTTTTTATAACTGATCATGATCCCTGCCCTGCTCTTTCGATCAATGGTCGTTTGAAATCCAGGGTGCTTTTGCACAAAATCAAGATATTCTTCCGGGGCATTTCCATCAATGACATTGTGCGCTGCATAACAACCTCCTGATTTTAGTTTCGGTGTGACATCCAGGAAATACTGCTTGTACCAGTCTTTATCGGCATCGGAAAAAATAAAATCAAACGGGCCGGGCAATTGCCTGACCAACTCGTGGCCATTTCCTAATCGGGCATCAACAAATTCTGATAATCCTGCTTCCTTTAAATTTTTGACCGCCTGGTTGTGGCGACTTTCGTTGAGTTCCAGGGTAATCACTTTCCCGCCCGTTTTACTCATCGCCCAGGCCAGCCAGATCGTAGAGTGTCCTGTAGAAGTTCCAATTTCCAAAGCCGAGGTGTATTTGTTTTTAATAATGATGTCGAAGAGCGTTTGGCCATCCACATAGGGCACATTCAAGTCATGCCATTCGCTTCGGTGCTCTTTTAAGAATTTTTCAACTTTTTCATCCAACACCGATTGAGTTTGTGCTAAGCTAAATATTGGAAAACCTAGCAGCATAAACCAAATGATTGTTTTTTTCATGACATTAACTTTTATAAAGTAGAAAATTAGACTCTTTCATAAAGGTATTTCCATAATCCTAAAAAAAGTAGAAATCAAGGGAATAAAGCTTCACGATAGCTTGTCTAAAAGCCAAATCAGATAGATTTCCTAAATTCAGCCATGGCCGAGCAAAGCGACGAGATGTTAGTGGAGAGTTCACGTGCCGGAGATCTCGCTGCCTTTAAGATACTGGTCTTACGGCACGAAGGGAAGGTTGCTGGTGTTGTTCGTTCGATGCTTGGGGTTACACCAGAGGCGGAAGATGTGGGGCAGGAAGTTTTCATTCGGTTTTATGAGGCGCTCCGTAAATTCAGGGGTGATTCTTCGGTAGGCACTTATCTGACGAGAATTGCTATCAATTTATCATTGAATGAAATCAAGAGAAGGAAGCGGAGGTTTTCCATTTTCTCCAATGAAGAGGAGGGTTGGCATAAAGGAGAAACCGATGATCGTAAAGACATGAATGAAATGATAACGTATGAATTCAATCGGTTGGAGCCCGACTTCCGGTCGGTGGCTACCCTGCGTTTGGTGGAAGGATATACCACCGAAGAAACAGCCACTATTTTGGGAATCCCTTTTGGTACCGTTCTCTCGCGATTGGCGAGGGCACAAAAGAAACTGAGAACCGCGTTGGAAGTTCACCTTAAATAGAAATGATATGGAACAGAAAAATGAGGATTTATTTTTGCAATCACTGGATGGAAACCTCAGCGAGGAGCAACGTAATGTATTATTGAATTCAGCAATGGATAGCCGTTTTAAAAAAAGGACCGATCAGTTTATAAAAATCAGAAGTATGCTTATAAGAAAAGAAGAAGATTCGTTTGGACCCTTCTTTGCCGAACGCGTCGTCAACCGGATAAAATCGATGAAAAAGGAAATCGACTATCAGTTGTTATTCTTTTTCAAAAAATATCAACTCGCGGCCATTGGCGTTATTGTGGCGCTCCTCGCCCTGAATATTATTTTCTCTGATCATCTTACAGTGAAATCCGTGTTGGGATTTGAAGATGAGCAAAACGATAATCTAGTAACAATTGATTTATACCAGGATTTAACTGAATAGACTATGACTACCGAAAGAAGAAAAGCATTGCTGATGATGGGCGTAACGTTCGTGATTGGCATTTTGATTGGTGTGTTGGGCACAGGCTTCTTTGCCCGCAATTTTTACCATGGCCGTGGGTCGATGGACAAAAGAGAAATGCCACCAAGGTCGCGCGGGAATTTTACTGAAAAAATATTTCAAGTGGTAAAGGCCGATTCTGCACAAGTAAAATTGATGAGACCAATCCTGCAAGCTACTATGGCTAAAATTGACAGTCTTCAAGAGGCCGGTGATCGCGATGCAAGGGCTGTGATGGCCGATATGAAACAAAAATTGGTTCCTATCTTAAAGCCAGAGCAAATCGAAAGCCTTGAGAAGTTCACCTCCAGAAAGCATAAGCAAGGCGATGAAAGAAAAAACAAAGGCAGGGATCATAAACACAATTAATTTTTGCCCGATGGATTAGCTAATTTCGCGCGAGCGAAAAATGGAGTCTTATCAGCAAACCCTCGACTATTTATACAACCGCCTGCCCATGTACCAAAGGGTGGGGGCGGTGGCCTATAAAAATGATCTGACTAATACCATCGCCTTGTGCGAGGCACTCGGCAATCCCGAAAAAAAATTTAAAAGCATTCACGTTGCCGGTACTAACGGCAAAGGCAGCTCGTCGCACATGCTGGCTGCAATTTTACAAACGGCCGGTTATAAAACGGGATTGTATACTTCGCCACACCTTAAAGATTTTACTGAGCGAATAAAGATAAACGGCAAGGATATACCTCAAACTTTTGTAATCGATTTTGTCAATCGGATCAAATCTGTATTGGAAAAGATTGAGCCTTCTTTTTTCGAAACAACCGTCGCGATGGCGTTTGATTATTTTACTAGCGAAAAAATTGACCTAGCCGTGATTGAGGTAGGGCTGGGAGGCAGACTTGATTCCACCAATGTGATCCTTCCGGAAGTGTCACTGATCACCAATATTAGTTTCGATCACATGGATTTGTTAGGGGACACATTACCGAAAATTGCAACGGAGAAAGCTGGAATAATCAAACCGGAAATTCCGGTGGTGATCAGTGAGCGCCAAACTGAAACTGAAAAAGTTTTTGTAGAAAAGGCATTCGCGGAAAAGAGCCCGGTAATCTTTGCTTCTGATCGTTATCATGTCAAATCATTGGGTGATGGAGCTTTTAAGGTTCAATCAGGCGGGGAATTAAAAGTATTTCATCTGGAACTTGCTGGTGATTATCAGAAGAAAAACCTGGCGGGGGTTCTTGCTGTTGTTGACGAATTACGAAAGAGAGGTTTTGAAATTTCTGACGATGAACTTTCTGGCGGATTAAAAAACACAATCAAGCTTACTCAGCTTAAAGGACGTTGGCAAAAACTGAATGATCGGCCATTGATTATTTGTGATACCGGTCATAATGAGGCCGGCGTTAAAGAAGTGTTAAGCCAGATTTCGAAGTTGAAATTCGGAAAGTTGCATATCGTTTGGGGAACGGTGAGGGATAAAGATCCGGATCGTGTTCTCTCGTTGCTGCCAAAGGAAGCGAACTATTACTTCTGTCAAGCAAAAATCCCACGCGCTATGCCTGTAATTGAATTGAAAGAGAAAGCAAAATTATTTGGGTTGGAAGGAGAGGCCATCGAAGATGTAAACAAAGCCATTGAACGGGCAAGACAGAATTCCATGCAAGATGATATGATTTTTATTGGAGGCAGCACATTTGTGGTGGCGGAGATTGAAAATTTGTAACGATTGAATAATAGTCAAGCGTCTGACCACTCAAGCCGGTTTGACGCCTAAAAACATTGAGCAAATTTGAATGAAGAGTAAGCTTAAACGTTTCGAAATCATTGCCAGCCGCGATAATGTGATCGAGCCCGGCAAAGAAATTTATTTTCAAGTGAAAGGCCATTGGAAGGAGTTATATTTCAACAACAATAATCCATTGACCGTTGAGCTCGCTTGTGGGCGTGGAGAATATTCAGTGGGGCTGGCGAGAAAATTCACCGATCAAAATTTTGTTGGTGTAGATGTGAAGGGAGACCGGTTGTGGAAAGGAAGTACATGGGCATTCGAAGATGGGTTAAAAAATGTTGCCTTTCTTCGGACTCAGATTTTGAATATCGAAAGTTTTTTTGAACCGGACGAAGTGGATGAAATTTGGTTGACCTTTCCCGATCCTCGCCCGCGCAAGCGCGACATCAAGCGAAGGCTTACGAGCCCAAGGTTTCTTGAAATGTTTAAAAAATTATTGAAGCCGGATGGATGGTTTCGTTTCAAAACGGATAATACTGCTTTGTTTGACTATACCCTGGAAGAACTCAATCTTCGCATGGATATTCTTGATTTAAAATTCACTCACGATTTGTACCAATCCGATTTGAAAGAAGAATGCTACGACATCAAAACCCGTTATGAAGAAATGTTTACAGCCGAAGGGGAGAAGATCAAGTATCTGAGATTCCGATTCGTCAAATAAATTAAGGTTCCCCTCGAAGGTTTTGAGCCTTTTCCGTTGGATTCACTACAACGAAAAATTTTAAATTACGTATTATTCCGAAAAGGAAGCCGATCAAGTTTTAGTTGAAGCCTCGCTTCTGCAAGACAATGATTAAAGTATTTTGTTTTCTTATCCTTATGCTCTTTTTTTTCGATAGCTATACGCAATCAGCGGTCGAAGATTCAAAAGCTGATTCTTATAATCCCCTACCTGTTCGATTTAGTTCTTCGAAGGAATATAACTGTAACGGAGTGTCAAAATATCATGCTCAGAATTTCGGGGCAGCCATGAAGGATTTTATGACGGCAATTGACCTTGATCCTGGTTATGCTTTAGCACACTATAACCTTGGGGTGGCCAAAAGTAGTATTCAGGATTACCGTGGATCTCTGCCCGATTTCTCTAAGGCCATCGACATAGAGCCCGTTTTTGAAGATGCCTACTACAACAGAGGGACGTCAAAGTATTTTCTTCAGGATTATGCAGGAGCATTGGCGGACTATTCCAAAGCCATCGAATTTGATCCTAACTATGCCGAAGCTTATTGCAACCGAGCATCGTGTGAGTATAACCTTCAGGACTATAAGAAGGCAAAAAGAGATTATCGCAAGGCCATTAGCATCTATCCTGATTATAAGGAAGCGTATCTTGGAAGAGGAGTGGTAAGAGAGAAACTCAAACACTTCAGACTGGCGATATCCGATTTCACAAAAGTTATAACGACTGATCCTAATTGCTCAGATGCCTATTATGGAAGAGCTGTTTCAAATGCCAATCTGAACTCTTTCGGAAAAGCCATCTTAGATTTTTCAAAGGCCATTCAATTAGACCCGAACTTTGCAGACGCCTACTATGGACGCGGAACTTCTTATGCCCTTGGTCAGGATAATAAAACTGCGATTGAGGATTATTCGAAGGCCATCCAGATTGATCCTTTTTTTGCCGATGCCTATTATGGACGAGGTATCTCGTATTCCTTTCTGAAAGATGATCAGGCCGCCATCGCTGATTTTAAAAAAGTAACTGAGCTCGAACCAAAATCAGCACGCGGGTATTATTCTTTAGGCGAGGCCAAGGGCAACGCTGAAGATTACGTGGGTGCTATGGCGGACTTTTATATCGCTATTGAAATGGATCCCAATTATACGAAGGTTAATTCTTCTGAGAAGGATCCCGCCATTCCCTTTCATAATTACCGAGGCGTTATCAGGTGTTACACCAAGGCAATAAAAAAGCACCCTGATTTAGCGATTGGGTATTTTGGAAGAGCATCGGTTCATGAAATCCGAAAGCGTCATCGAAAAGCAATATCCGATTACTCAAAAGCGATCGAAATGGATACTAACTATGCTGAAGCCTATTTTGGCCGAGGCACATCCTATGCTGCTCTTCAGGAATACAATGTGGCACTTGTGGATTACACAAAGGCCATAGCTATTAATCCTAGTTATATAAGAGCATATTATGGACGTGGAACCGCATATTCTTTTTTGGGCCATGACAATGCTGCCATAACGGATTATACTAAGGTCATTGAGATGTATCCAAATTCTGTAGAATCTTATATAAATAGAGGAGACTTATTGGAAGACCTTGGTCTTTTTGAGCAGGCCATCGAAGATTACACGCGGGCCATTGAGATTGATCCAAACTATAGCGAAGCTTATAAAAAAAGAGAAAAAGCAATTGATGATTACATGAATGATGTTGAGCGCCAAAGGCAGGAAGAGCTTTTTTGAATAGGTCAAAGGTTCTTTGCCGCTTGAAGCTTGTGATCTGCAACTTGCAACCTAAAGTAACATTCCCGTAACATTCATTTTAACTGACGGTAATTTTCAAATTGCGATCTTTGTGCAATGAAATAACTTTCCGTTGGGCAAAAAAAGAAAACGCGAAGTAGAGTTGGTGGTCATTTCCGATGTGCACCTCGGCACCTATGGCTGTCATGCCGAAGAACTGTTGCGCTACCTGAAAACGATCAAGCCCAGGCGACTCATCCTGAATGGCGACATCATCGACATGTGGCAGTTCAGCAAACGCTACTGGCCCAAGTCGCACATGCAAGTGATCAAGCACATCACCGGTTTACTAGCCAAGGGGACGAAGATTGTTTACCTCACGGGCAATCATGACGAGATGCTGCGGAAATTTTCGGGGTTTCGTTTGGGTTCATTCCAGATCGGAAATAAAAAAGTGATTTCCTTACAAGGCAAATCAGCGTGGGTTTTTCATGGCGATGTTTTTGACGTAACAATGAAATATTCCAAATGGCTGGCCAAGTTGGGTGCCGTGGGTTATGACTTGCTTATCCTGTTGAACTCGTTGGTCAATTCGATTTTAAGGATTTTCGGCAAAGGAAAAATATCGCTTTCAAAACGGGTGAAAGACTCGGTGAAGCAGGCGGTGAAGTTCATCAACGATTTTGAAAAAACGGCGGCTGAGATCGCCATTGAAAATGGATACGACTATGTTGTCTGCGGACACATTCATCAGCCTGAAATGAAAAAGATCACGACAGCAAAAGGAGAAGTGACTTATCTCAACTCCGGAGATTGGGTAGAGAACCTGACTTCCCTGGAGTATAATTTGGGGGAGTGGCGAATCTATCGTTATGCCGATGACCTGAAAGCCAAGGCCATAAAAATCCCCAAAGGCTCTAAAAAGGATTTGGACAATGACGAGATATTTAAAGACCTTGTCAATGAATTTCTACCCCTTAAAAAATGAACATCCTTTACGCCATTCAGGGCACGGGCAACGGACACTTGAGCCGCGCTGTCGATATTATTCCCGAGCTGAGAAAATACGGGTCACTCGATCTTTTTGTAAGTGGCGCCCAGGCTGAAGTGAAGTTGCCTTATCCGGTGAAGTACAAATCCAAAGGGCTAAGTTTTTATTTTGGAAAAAGCGGGGGTATCAATTTCTTTAAGACATTTCAAAAGAACAGCAGCCGGGATGTGATGAAGGAGATCAAGAACTTCCCCGTGGAGAAGTACGATTTGATTGTCAATGACTTCGAACCGATTTCAGCCTGGGCGGCTCGCAAGAAAGAAGTACCTTGCATCTCGCTGAGCCACCAGGCTGCCTTGCTTTCAAAAAATGCACCAAGACCAAGGATTATTGATCCGTTTGGCGAATGGCTCTTGAATAATTATGCTCCCGTTAAAAAATATGTTGGCTTTCATTTTGAAGAATATGACAAGAATATATTCACTCCGGTGATACGCACGGCCATTCGCCAGGCTAAGGTTTCTAACCAGGGACACTACACGGTTTATCTTCCGGCCTACGATGATAAAAAGCTGGTGCAGCGATTAATGAAAGGCCCGAAAGTGAAGTGGCACATTTTCTCAAAACATACCAAAACCCCTTACCACGTTGGACGTATTTCAGTTTACCCGGTTAGCGGAGTTGACTTTGTAGAAAGCGTAGTAACCAGCGCAGGGGTTTTGTGCGGAGCAGGGTTTGAAACTCCGGCTGAAGTGCTGCATATGAATAAGAAATTAATTGTGGTGCCGATGAAAAGTCAGTACGAGCAACATTGCAACGCGGCTGCGTTAAGAAAACTCGGTGTTCCTATTTTGAAGAAAGTAAAAAAGAAGTCCATCAAGAAAATTACCAAATGGATAGAAGGGGCTAAGCCTTTGGGCATCTCATTCCCTGATATTACTACCGAAGCTGTGGAGGCGTTGATGAAGAAGTTCGAGAAATAAAATAATCAATCCGCCGCTTCAAGCCGCTCCAGTATTTTGGATAATGGGTATTCTTTCAATCCGGGGCTGGCTTCAGGATCGCCCTGTAAACTGATCCCTGCAATCGGAGGTTTTAGAATTTCAAAGTTAAAGTTAGCACAATGGTTCACAAGGATTTTGAAATCCTCTGCCATCTCCTCGATGATTTTTAATACAGGATCTTCAATGACTGTTGAAGCTAATTCAAGGTAAAGGATTCTTTCCTTTGCTTGCATTAACTTCATTTTTTTTTTCGGCCAATCTTCCGTTGAAAGAGTTACAATTAATTTTCTATCACCTGAAAATTGGCTGAACTGATCAATGGTCATTTCGATAAAATCGGCATCGTATGCCTCGATTAGTTCGGGATCTTCTGAATCAACTTTAATCCCAAACTTCGGCCCGGCCACCCATGCGGTTATTTCCCGATACATTTTTTGGCTAACGGCAGAAATGGGGAAGGATAGATAATCAACACCCATCCCTGCGCAGTATCGAGCGTCGCTCAGATTGGTAACTTTGCCTACTTTTACTTTGGTTAACAACATGCTCAAATATTGGAAGGAAAAAAATAACTTTGGAATTAGGACGAATATTTCTTTTGCAAGATCGTTAAGGCTTACTATGAAGGGAAGACGGGGCTGTATTTTTTGTTGCATCGTTTTTACGTTGTCAGGATGCTCTTCCTCCGATATGGTTAAAATCGCTGACCAATCGTATTTCCCTTTGCGAGTTGGTAACTATCAGATTTACGAGGTAAATGTTGATACGATAAGACAGATTGTCTGCGGAAACGGGGGGGACAACAAAAGCACCTATCAGTTAAAAACCATAGTCTCCGATTCGTCAAAAAACACTTCCGGAAGTTATAATTATATTATCCGCCGTTACACCCGGCTTGACACCACTCAGTCTTGGATAGGCTTAGACACACAGGTAGCGCAAGTCAACAGCAACCAGGTGATCATCAATGAAAGCAATATCCTGTATGTGAAATTTATTTTTCCACTGGTTAACAATGAAGTGTGGAACAGTAATTTGTACAATGATCAAACGTCAGACTACGACACCTTAAAAAAAGTGAATCAATCCTATACGTTGCCTTCCGGAAAGAAATTCTCTTCTACTTTTACGACTCAAACGAATACGATCTCGTTGGTTTCCCGCGATAGCCGGGTGGAAGTTTATGCTGCCTCCGTCGGGTTGATTTACAAGGAATTCATTCAACTCAATTATTTCACGGACGCCAGTTGCTTTGGTCTTAATGAGGTGAAAACGGGCGTGATCTACTACCAATCGTTGCTCAGTTATGGCCATCAGTAGGATAGCCATTCTTATTTTGTTCCCTTTTTTAGCGATAAGTCAGAATCGTTATTTTGTTTCGTTCAAAGACAAAGCTAACTCACCTTTTTCGATTTCGAATCCGTTGCAATTCCTTTCCCAGAAAAGCCTTGATCGGAGAGCCCGCGAGAACTTCGTTACGACGTTGGAAGATTTACCGGTCAATACTACTTACATCAATCAAGTAAGGGCGACCGGAGCCTCAGTCTTTTTTTCTTCTCGTTGGTTTAATGGTGTGCTCGTGCAAACCAGCCCGGCAATTGCAAACGAGATTGCTGACTTGCCATTTGTGTCAACCATAGAATTAGTAGCACCCGGAGCAAAGCTAATCGGAGGCCGACGAGAAGGCCAAAATAAATTTGAGCGTGCTAAATCAACAAGCGTCCTGCAAAACCAATTGCAACTTCAAATGATTGGGATTGATAAAATGCAAGCTGCCGGATTTCATGGAGAAGGAGTAGATGTAGCTGTTTTTGATGCCGGATTCATTGGCGTGAATACCCTTCCTGCATTTCAAAATCTCTTTCAGGAAAGTCGATTAAAATCTACGTTCAACTTTGTTAAGAATAGTGTCGATGTATTTTCAGACTACGACCATGGTACGGAAGTGCTTTCTATTATGGCGGGGAATTCATCTGCTTACCTGGGCGGAATTTACAGAGCCAATTATTACCTGTACGAAACGGAGGATTGGACGACGGAATACCGCGTGGAGGAATACAACTGGGCATTTGCTGCTGAGCGAGCTGATAGTGCCGGAGTGGATGTGATTAATTCCTCGCTGGGTTATAATACCTTTGATGATCCAAGTATGAATTACACCTATCAAAGCCTTGATGGAAAAACAGCCATATCATCCCAGGCTGCGAGGAGGGCAGTGCTGCGTGGGATTCTCGTGGTGAACAGCGCCGGAAATGATGGAGGCGACTCCTGGCAATATATCGATGTGCCGGCCGATGCCGAAGGCGTATTGGCTTGCGGGGCGGTCGATTACTCCGGTCTCCGAAGTCCATTTAGTTCAATCGGCCCCACATCGGATGGTCGCATCAAACCTGATGTGGATGCGATCGGCAGCGGTGCAGTGCTGATCACATCACAAGGGGCAATTTCTGCGGGCGATGGTACTTCGTTCTCCAGCCCAATGATCACTTGCCTGGCTGCAGGCCTTCGACAGTCGTTACCAAATTCAACCTCGCAGGAAATTTATTATCGAATTACAAAATCAGGGTCACAGGCTACCCATCCGAACGAGTTGTTAGGGTATGGGATTCCTAATTTTACCGGCGCACTTGATCTGTTTGATTTTACAGAAGAATATCAACTATATCCCAATCCGGTAACCAATGGGGAGGTAAAGATAATTTTTAAAAACCCTACGGGTCAACAGTTCAACGTCATCGTGTATACTGTGGCGGGTCAGCCTTTGTTAAATATTACGGATTCAATTACCTGGTCCAACAACCCTTACCCGATTGACTTTACCTCATTCTGCTTCGGGTTGTATTACATAAAAATTCAAACTCCCGTCTCTACCAAAACTCAGAAGATCGTTAGGATAAATTAATTTTTAGATTTAAAGTTGTAACGAATCCTTATCTAAACTATGGCCGGTTCTCTTACGAAAAAGACGGTGTGGAAGAGTATTTTCCAACTCATCACGCCACAATGGAAGAAATTTGCTTTAGTCGTTTTTATCGGAATATTAGCGACCGGTGCCAACTTAATCGAACCGTTGATTTACCGCGAAGCGATCAACGATGTGGCTGGTCTATTTATTCAAAAAGCAAAGGATGAAACCCGCGAGAAATATGAAACGTTGGCTGACTCAACCCGAGCTTCTTCCGACAGCACTAACGTAGATGACGAAGAAGGTTCTGAATTCAATTTCATTCTCGACAAGATTATTCCAAAAGAGCCTCATAGTCGGCATGAGGTTGCCGGGAGGACGCCAATGCAAGCGATTCAGACTTTATTGCTGGCGGTAGCTATTCTATTTATTGTAAACCTGATGGGGCAGCTGTTTTTGTTGCTGGGCGAGAACATGAATGTAAAACTATCGTGCAACATTGAACAAGGCTTTATTCGAAACACATTTGGACACGTATTGCGAATGCCCTTAAGTTTTTTCAGTAAGCGATCAAGTGCTGCCTTGGCAAAACAGATTAATCAATCCGAAGAAGTATCCGGAATTGTCAACGGGTTTTCACAGCAAATACTTCCGGAGTTGATCAGCTTAAGTGGCATTCTTGCCATTATGTTTTGGCAGAATGTAACGCTTACGCTTATCTCCGTGGCAGTGATTCCGTTTTATTTTTTAATAGCGTGGCGGTCTGCCAATCGATTGGAGTCAGGGCTCTCCAGATTTTACGACCGGTGGGAGGAAGTCTCTGCCCGTATGCAAGATGCTCTCGCCGGGATAAAAACCGTAAAACTTTCAGGGGCAGAGCAGCGCGAAGTTGCTCGCTTCTCTCAAATTTCAGACGAAGCTTATAGCGATTTCGTCAAACGGTCGAAATTGGCCAATACGTACGTCTTCTGGGAGAATATGCTTACCCGGCTGTCAACCGCCCTGGTGTTGGGTTATGGCGGGTACCTGACCCTCAAGCACCAACTTACACCGGGTGATGTTGTAATGTTTGTGGCTTATCTGGACAGGCTCTACGGGCCAATTGATACCTTATCAAGCTTGTGGGTGAATCTGCAACAAAATGTAGCGTCCATTGCAAGGGCCTTTCGATTGGTCGACCTTAAGCATGAGGAAAAGAAAGGCGAAGATTGGGAAATCAAGTTTGGGAAAGTGGAGTTCAGAGACGTGCAATTTGGATATACCAAAGAACGGGAGATACTGAGAAAGCTATCCTTTACCATTGAACCGGGCAAAGTCACGGCAATGGTGGGCACTTCGGGCGCCGGTAAAACTACTACAGTAGACTTATTGATGAAATTGTATGATCCCGATAGTGGTGAAATATTAATTGATGGAAAGAACCTGACGAAGATTGACGCTTCTTCCATCCGAAGGCAAATGGGCATGGTGGCTGCCGACGGAGCCGTATTTCGCGGTACACTCGCCGATAATATCCGGTACAAAAGACCGGAGGCAACGGATGAAGAAGTGAAACAGGCCGCCATTGCAGCTGGTATGGAAGGAACGTTGCAGCGATTCCCGGAAGGGTTAAAGACCAACGTAGGAGAGAGCGGGTTTGGCCTGTCGGTTGGAGAACGTCAGCGGATTCAAATCGCCAGAATCTTAATTGCGCATCCCAGGATTTTAATTTTAGACGAGGCGACGGCGAACCTGGATTTTGCCACTGAGGCTGAAGTAAAAAAGACGGTTAAGGAAGTAAGCAAAGAAAATACAGTTATTATCATCGCCCATCGCTATTCCATGGTAAAGGATGCCGACCATGTCATCGTTCTTTCAGCGGGAGAAGTGATGGAGCAAGGTAGCCCGCTTGAGTTGATTGAAAAGGGTGGCTGGTTTGCGAAATTTGCCCGTGCCGTAGATGAAGAAGAAAGCGCTGACGAAGGCGAGGAACAAGAAGTTGAAGAAGAGGAGGGAGAGGAGATGGATGAAGCCCAATGAAATGGGGGTGTTACCTATCCCATCAATCGGGTATTTTATATGTCTGTGAATATTTCCTAATTTTCGGGTTATTTACTGACATACCCATTTGCATGCGCCCCATAACGCTTCTTTTTTTTGCTTTTACTTTATTGCTCTCCTCTTGTGTGACCAACAAAAAGTTTCTTTACCTCCAAAAGAAAGGTGACCTCGATAAAAAGACCAACCCGCCCGATACTGCCGTTAGGCTCTATGACTTGGTTGACTTCAATTACAAAGTTCAAACCAACGACATTATTTCCGTTCGCTTTCAAAGCCTGACGGCCAAGGAATTTGACTTTTTTGGTCAGAATAGTACACCAACCACCAATGTTAATGTGGGAGGGGCTTTATTGTACGGTGAGCTGGTTGACGAAAAAGGCGAGATCCCCGTGCAAGTAATAGGGAAAGTAAAAGTGGCTGGGCTAACGGTATTCCAAATTCAGGATACCATCCAGCATTTGGCAAACCTTTACCTCGAGTCCCCGATTGTCAAGGTGAGGCTCTTAAACTATCGTGCAACAATTTTAGGAGAGGTTATCAAGGAAGGCTCTGTCACTTTTAATAATAACCGGGTGAGTTTGTTGGAGGCCATCGGATTGGTCGGTGGACTGAACGATTTAGCGGATCGTTCCAACTTAAAGTTAATTCGGCAGACTGGATCAAAAACGGAAGTTCATTATATCAATCTTTTGCAAGAAGATTTTATAAAGTCGCCGTTTTACTATGTCTATCAGAATGATATTATTATTGTGCCCCCATTAAGACAACGGCCTTTCAGACAATATTTCGGACAAAACTTCTCTCTGGTCATTTCTTCGATTTCGTTTCTGCTGGTTATTTTCACGCTTTACTTGAAATGACATGAGCCAAATTCAAATTGACGAAGAAAAGCAAAAAGAGCTTAAGAATGAGAGCGTAAAGATAGATTACAAAAGGGTTCTTTATCGCGCATTACGATTTTGGTATGTCGTCATTTTATCTTTGGTGACAGGATTGTCCTATGCCTATTTAAAAAAATCGGTACGCCGTTCGGATTTATCCAATAAAGGCGTCTGTTATTATTCGAGAGAAAGAAGAAAGTAATGGAGCTGATATTTTGTATAATAACTCGATCGTAGATGCCTATAGAAACTACCTGAATGAGCCTTATATCATTCGATCCTATCCCATGATCGGAAGCGTAGTGGAGAAACTGAATTTTGAAGTCGCTTTTTATCAGCAGGGAAACTTTAAAACTACTGAAGTCTATCATCTTCCGGTTAAGGCCAGGCTACTTAAGAAAAATGGTTCGTACGGTGCCTCCCTCATTTTCAAAGCGCTGGATGATAGAAACTATTTGATTAGTGACCCACATGTTCAAAATGAGCGTGGAAAGATTTTCCAATTCAACGACAGCGTAAATTATAAGGAGCATCATTTTGCCATTATAATTCATGACCCAGCGGGCCTCCAAGGTATTATCGGGCAATCCTTCCAATTAACTTTTCTAGATCCTCTTGCGGTAACAGGATCTTATGTCGCGAGGCTTGGTGTGACCTGGGCGGAGAAAGGGGCTGGTGTTCTTAATCTTTCCATCACTGGACCGAATCCTGAAAAAGAATCTGATTTTATGAATGGATTGATCTCTTCTTACCAGGAATATGATTTAGAGAAGAAAAATCAAGCAGCGGAAAGAACAATTCAGTTCATTAAACGGCAATTAAAAGACATTTCCGATTCTTTAAAAATATTCGAGAACAAGCTGGAACAGTTTAAGATATACAATGCGTCCGACAAATTGGATGACGAAGCTACCCGATTATTTGACAAATTAAAGCCCTTGGAAGAAGCAAAAACAGAGCTGATTATCAGTGCCAGGTACTATGATTACCTAATTCAGTACTTGAAAGGTGGCTCCAATTTGGATCTCATAATTCTCCCTTCTTCAATTGGAGTGGGTGATGGCGTATTATCCACCCTTGTAAACAAAATGATTGACATTCAACTGGAACTTAAATTATTTATTGGTAAAGGGCGTGATGACAATCCTATGGTTAGGGCTGCCTTGAATCGGCTAAGTGAAGTTAAAAAAGATTTAGTTGAGTCTGTCAATACCTTAAGGGCTACAGATAGAATTAAATCCAGTTTTCTGGAGACCCAAATTAGCGAGCTGGAAAAACAAGTCGATCAACTTCCTTTGGCGCAGCGGCAGTTGGTGTCCATCCAACGCAACTATACGCTGCTCGAAAACTTGTACGTGTTCCTGATGCAGAAGATGTCAGAAGCGGCTATCTCCAAGGCGTCCAATGTTTCAGATATCGTTATGGTCAATCCGCCTATGCAGGGGGGGTCAATCTATCCGAATACATCACAAAATTATTTTTTCGGATTTAGCCTTGGGTTGCTCATCCCATTGATTGTTTTTGCCGTGCTTGAATTTTTCAATCGAAAGATTCAGTCCAAGGAGGACATTGACAAGGCAACCACTATTCCTTTTATCGGCGGAATCGGACACTATGAAACCAAGGACAATCTGGCCGTTAACCTAAAACCTAAGTCAGCGGTGGCTGAGTCATTTCGTGCCATACGTTCCAATTTGAATTACTTCACGGAAAACCAATTAAAAAAAGTTTTTCTGGTGAGCAGCTCGATAAGCGGAGAGGGCAAGACATTTACAACGATTAATTTGGCAACCGTGTTTGCCATGTCAGGAAGGAAAACACTAATTGTTGGAGCTGACATGAGAAAACCAAAACTCTTCCCTGATTTTAATCTGGAAAATTTGAGAGGTCTAAGCGGTTATTTGGGTGGACTTAACACATTTGATGAAGTTATTCAACATACCTCGATCGAAAACCTCGATTTGATAGCTGGAGGCCCTGTGCCTCCCAACCCCTCAGAATTGCTTTTAACTTCAAAATTTGAAGCCTTAATAAAAGAAGCACTGAAGATTTATGATTATATCATTATAGATACTCCTCCTTTGGCCATTGTGACAGATGCCTTTGTGTTGTCGAAATACGTAGATCACACCGTATTTATAACTCGGCAAAATTTTACGCCGAAATCCTTTCTCGGAGATATTCAGGACTTTTATAATTCGGGCAAACTCAAAAATATTAGTATTGTGTTGAATGATATTTATAAGTCAGGACTTGGGTACGGATATGGTTATGGATATGGCTACGGATATGGATATGGATATGGCTACGGGAAAAGGAAAAAAGGGGACAGTTATTATTCCTAGCCATGAAAGGATTCTAAAAATATATGTTTCAGGCCACAATGGCATGGTTGGTTCCGCCATTTGCCATTGGGAAAAGACTAAACGATGCGGGTTGTCGAAATCTGACTGGGAAATCAACAAGGGAGCTCAATTGAAGGGGATCAGTGCTCGGTGAGTTATGTCTTTGATGTATATCAAATGTGATTTGTTTTTTTGCGGCAGCGAAGGTAGGATACTTGCAACGACGAATTTAAGACTTGGAACCGGTACAGATGGTTCTATTCAGGAATTGGTGCTCCTGATTTCGCAATAGCTGGATATGAGGATGAGATAAAAAATGAAATATCAAAACCTGACGGTACCATGCTGAAGCTTTTGGTGTGGATAAATTCGTGCTCTTGATTCGAAACAGGAAAGATTTATTGAACGGAATTAATTAGCGTAACAAAATTATTTAAGTAAGAGTAGAAAAGTTCGAAGTAATATTTTTTCAATTAAAGGGTTGACTTGTATTTAGATTAACCACAAAACCAAAACCTGAATACTTGCTTTCTTTCGCCATAATCAATTTTTCATGTGCCGAATTGCAGGATTTGCATCACTAAGCGTATTGCCCAATCGCGAAGAGCGCCTCAAGTCAATGCTTGATGCCGTAGCCCACGGCGGGCCCGATGACTCCGGCCAGTACATGGATGATGTGGTTGCCCTTGGGCACAGGCGTTTGTCCATTATTGACCTTTCTTCAGCAGGTCATCAACCCATGGTTTTAGGAGATGAGTTAATTATTTCTTTTAACGGCGAAATCTACAATTACCAATCCTTAAAAAAAGAGTTGCAGGGGTTAGGCGTAATTTTCAAAACACAGACGGACACCGAAGTTATTTTGCACGCCTATCGGCAGTGGGGTACTTCGGTCTTCGATCGATTCGAAGGTATTTTTGCCTTTGCCCTTTATGACAAAGAGCGCCACAAATTATTGCTGGTTCGTGATCATATCGGCGTAAAACCATTGTATTACCACTTTGCCAATAAGCTGTTGGTTTTTGGTTCAGAGGTAAGGGTCTTTGCTGAATTCCAAAAGACATGGAAGGAAAACGAAAACTGGCGAATCCTTTTTCTGGCATTTGGTTCAATCCCGCATCCATATACAACTATTCAGGACGTTTATCAGTTGAATCCAGGCTCCTTTATTGAAATAAACATGGTTGATTTTTCGTATGCGGTTCACCAATACAAACAATTGAAGAATACGGTCACGCTTACCAATTCCCATGAGGAATTAGAAGCGATAAAAAATGCGGTGCGTGCCGCTGTGAAAAAGAATCTCATTTCGGATGCGCCATTGGGTGTATTTCTAAGCGGGGGAATAGATTCAAGCCTCCTTACGTTATTGGCCGATCAATTTCATGAGAATATTAAAACGCTCTCGGTCAATTTCGATGAGGCTAGCTTTGATGAATACCCCTACCAGAAACTAGTACTGGAAAAAACAAACTCGGTGGAGCATATTTCTTACCGGGTGAGTGAGCACATGTTTTGGGAGAGTCTTCCTGATATTTGGAAGGCCATGGATCAGCCCACAATTGATGGGGTGAATTCTTATTTCGTTTCGAAATGTGCGAACAAAGATGGTTTGAAAGTGGTACTCTCGGGGTTGGGTGCCGATGAAATCTTTGGTGGATACGCTTCCTTTAAAAGGATAAAATGGATCAAGCGCTTGCGGAGCTTTTTGCCCTTCAAACAATCGTTGTCAAGAATAATTGGCTATCGAAATCGTGCATACCAAAGGCTGATGTACCTGGATATTGAAGGACCAGTTGGCGATTACCTATTCCTTCGGGGGATACATACTCCCTATGTGATCAGTGGACTTTTGGATATACAAGAAGACAAGGTCTGGAAAGCGATAAGGGAAGTTGAGGTGGAGGTTCCTTTTAATTCTGATGATCGCGAGTATGTTTCGATTCTGGAGACTAGAATCTACATGACGAACCAGCTCTTAAGAGATACAGACTGTATGGGCATGTGGCACGGGTTGGAGGTACGCGTTCCCTATTTGGACGTTGATCTTTTACGACAGGTACACGCGATCAAGCCTTCCGACCGGTATAAGGACTTAAGTCATAAATATCTTCTCACTAAATCATTTCTTGACCTTATTCCTGTAGAAATTGCCAAGCGCGAAAAGAAAGGGTTTACCTTCCCCATTATGGTTTGGATAAAAGATAACCCAGAGCGGTTTAAGCAACTCATTGACAAGAATGTAACAGCCGAGCGCATCATAAAAGGATTTGAAGGTGGATTGGATCACTGGAGCAAGTATTGGAGCTTGGCGGTCTTAAAACAGTTTGCCTCTAAATGGCAATAGCTGAGACCAAATTATTTTTTTAGCGTACATCAATTATGAATAATGCATAGTTTTACGATCGTATGCATACGAACAAGATAGTCATCGAACCAGGTCGTGCAGAAAAGAACTATTGGCGGGATCTTTGGTTATTTCGTGAGCTCTTTTATATCCTCTCCTGGCGAGATATTAAGGTTCGCTATAAGCAGACCGTAATTGGCGCGGCTTGGAGCATCATTCGTCCGTTACTTACTACGATCATCTTCACCGTAGTCTTTAGTCGTGTGGCAAAGTTGGGTTCCCCAAGCGGGGCTCCTTACGCGATCATGGTCTTTGCAGGAATGCTGCCCTGGCAATTCTTTGCCAATGCACTGAGCGAAGCCAGCAATAGCCTTGTGGGTAATGCCAACCTGGTATCCAAGGTATATTTTCCCCGAATGATTATCCCGGCCAGCTCCATCATCACCAGTTTAGTGGACTTTGGAATTTCTTTTTTGTTACTCATTGCAATGATAGTATTCTATCAGTACGTACCTGATGTAAAAATATTCCTGCTACCAGTTTTTCTTCTAATGGCCTTGGTTGCAGCTTTTGGTGTAGGATTGTACATCACAGCACTCAATGTGAAATACCGCGATTTCCGATACATCATTCCGTTCATTGTTCAGATTGGCCTATACATCACTCCAGTTGGTTTTAGCAGCAGTGTTGTTCCCGAAAAATGGAGGCTGTGGTATTCCCTCAATCCCATGGTGGGGGTCGTTGACGGATTTCGTTGGTGCATTTTGGGGGAGCATATGGAGCTGACCGGATTCTTAATTTCGTTGGTGGTGATCTTGCTTTTTCTCTGGCTGGGTGTTTATTATTTTCGGAAAACGGAGAAAAACTTTGCGGATAACATATAAATATGACGGAGGCGATTATTACTGTCGAAAACTTATCTAAAAGCTTTATGATATCGCATGAAGCACCAGAGCGTTATACTTCATTGCGTGAGGTGATGAGCCGAAAAGCAAAGCAGGCTTTTTCATTCGGAAGAAACAGGAAAGCCCGGCCCGATTTGCTTGAAGAGTTTTGGGCGCTCAAACACCTCAACTTTGAGATTAAACGAGGCGACCGTGTCGGTATCATCGGAAGAAATGGTGCCGGAAAAAGTACGCTCCTAAAAATACTTAGCAGAATCACCGAGCCCACCTTTGGAAGGGTGACGATCAATGGGCGAGTTGCTTCGCTGCTTGAGGTGGGTACGGGGTTTCACCCAGAGCTTACCGGCAGGGAGAATATCTTCCTGAATGGGGCAATCCTGGGAATGAGCCGGGCAGAAATCCGGAAGAAGTTTGATGAGATTGTCGAGTTCGCTGAAGTTGAAAAGTTCCTGGATACGCCGGTGAAACGATTTAGTAGTGGTATGTACGTGCGGCTTGCATTTGCGGTGGCCGCTCATCTGGAACCGGAAATTTTAATTGTCGATGAAGTACTTGCTGTGGGCGATGCCCAGTTTCAGAAAAAGTGCTTGGGTAAAATGGAGGATGTAAGTAAGAATGATGGAAGAACGATTTTGTTTGTTAGTCACAATTTAACAGCATTACAATCCCTATGTAATAAAGGCATTTTGCTTGAAAAAGGCAACGTGATTCATCAGGATTCCATCATCAATACGGTTACAACGTATATCAAACAATTTACCAAGGGAAAGCGTAGTGTCAAGTGGTCTTTTGAAGACGCTCCTGGAAATGATTCGGCCAAGTTTATAGCAGCTGGGGTTCGGTCTGTAAACGGTTCCAAACCAATTGATGTATTTGAAGTAGGGGATGCCCTTGAACTGTATTTTACATTTTACAATTTAAAGGAGAATGAAATTGCTTTAGATGTAACCTTTCATTTAGTGGACGAAATGGGACACTTGGTTTTTGTTGGCTCTACTGGACTTGCAAACGGTATCGGCAAAACGTATTCAAGCGGGGAAATAAATTGCAGTTGTGTCATTCCTGAAAACCTAATGCATGAGGGAAGTTATAATATTAGTCGTTTGCTGCTTGTGCAGGATAGAGGTATCATTAATTTAGAAATGAAGGACGTCATACAATTTGATATTGTCAATAAACAAGAAGAGAATTGGGGTTGGATGGGCGTAAAAGAAGGAATTGTAAAACCTAAATTAGAATGGAGTCTTTCGTGATATGATTAATGTAACAAAGCCATTCCTACCTCCGCAGGAAGAATTTCAGCATTACTTAAATGGTATCTGGCAACGGAATTGGCTTACTAATAACGGACCACTGGTAAATGAATTTGAGCTAAAATTAAAAGAGTATCTGAATTTACCTCATTTGCTTTTTTTAAGCAATGGAACGATCGCTCTTCAAATTGCAATTAAAGCATTGAAACTAAGAGGAGAAATTATAACTACACCCTTTAGTTACGTGGCTACTACAAGTAGTATTGTGTGGGAAGGCGCTACTCCTATTTTTGTTGATATCGACCCTCGCAGTTTGAATATTGATCCCGCTAAAATTGAAAGTGCCATCACAGATAAAACCAGTGCCATCATTGCCACCCATGTTTATGGAAATCCTTGTGACATCGAGGCCATTCAAAAAATAGCTCATAAGCATAACCTAAAAGTCATTTATGATGCTGCGCATTGCTTTGGAACAAAGTTTAAAGGCAAATCAGTTTTCACCTTCGGTGACATAAGTACTGTAAGTTTTCACGCCACTAAATTATTCCACACGGTGGAAGGGGGAGCGGTATTTACCAATAATGATGAGCTGTTAAAAAAAATGGATTTTTTAAGAAACTTTGGCCACAATGGTCCGGAGGAATATGTGGAAGTCGGTATTAATGGAAAAAATTGTGAATTTCATGCGGCCATGGGGCTCGCTAATTTGAAATATATCTCAACCATTCTTGATTCGAGAAAAAAGCAGCATGCACGTTATAATGGTTATTTAAAGAGAGATGATATACAGACAATTCTCTTTCACCCGAATGCGGAAGTGAATTATGCCTATTATCCAATTTTGTTCGGGGGAGAGGATATTACAATCAACGTAAAGAACGAACTGGAGGCAAACCGGATTATGACGCGGAGGTACTTTCACCCATCCTTAAATACGGTTCAAATCTATAAGACAAAAGAATTACGAGTCAGCGAAGATATTTCCAGCCGTGTACTTTGTTTGCCTCTTTATCATGACCTTTCCATGGAAGAGATTGATTTTATTTGCCGAATCATTTTAAGGACTTTGAATTATCGGTAATGAAGCTGGCAATTATGCAACCTTACTTATTTCCGTACATCGGATATTTTCAGTTGATGAATGCCGTGGATGAATTTGTTGTTTACGATAATATCAAATATACCAAGAAGGGCTGGATAAACAGAAACCGGATTTTAGTGAATGGGCATGATGACTACATTAGCTTTCCCCTTAAAAAAGACTCCGATTATTTGGATATCAAAGAAAGATATTTGGCCGACACCTGGTTTGACGAGAGAAAAAAAATGCTGAATAAAATAACCGATTCGTACAAAAAATCCCCACTCTTCGTTGAAGCTTACCCAATAATTGAAAAGGCTTTACTATTTCAGGAAATCAATTTGTTTTCGTTTATTCTTAATTCACTAAACTTGATCAAGGAGTATTTAGAAATAAAAACACCTCTCGTAAAATCTTCCACCATTCCAATCGATCATACGTTAAAATCTGAGAAAAAAGTGATAAGTATATGCAAATCAAGAGGCGCTGATTCTTATATTAATCCAATTGGAGGCATTGAGCTTTATTCGAGGGAAATTTTCAAAAATGAGGGAATTGACTTGTACTTTTTAAAATCAAAAGATATCTCTTATAGGCAATTCAACAACGAATTCGTTCCATGGTTATCAATAATTGATGTCATCATGTTTAATTCCAGAGATTACTTAAAAATCGCATTAAATAATTTTGAAATTAAATGAATGAAATCGGTGGATACTTTGGGTTAGAATTAAATAGGGGATTAGAATACCATAAAAATGCAATCAAGCTAAACACGGGCAGGAACGCATTTGAATATATTCTAAGGGCAAATCGCTATAAAAAAGTTTATATTCCATATTACACTTGTGATACTATTCTGCAGCCGATAAATACATTAAGCATAAAATATGAGTTTTATTCGATTGATGAAAGCTTAGAGGTCATTTTTGATTTTAGGAAAGTAAGAAAAGATGAGGTTTTGCTGTACACTAATTATTTTGGACTAAAAGATCGTTATGTACTTGAGTTAAGTAAAAAATGCAAGAATTTGATTATTGATAACTCACAAGCTTTTTTTGCAAAACCACTTAAAGATATCGATACATTTTATTCTGCGCGAAAATATTTCGGTGTTTCTGATGGCGCCTATTTATACACAAATAAGAATGTCTCCTTGGGAGCTCGCTTAGACAGCTCTTTAATGCGAATAGAACATTTAGTTCGTAGAATTGAAAACAGTGCAACAGATGGGTATCGCTATTTTTTGAAAAACGAAAACGCTTTAAATAATTTGCCAATTTTAAGGATGTCTAAACTCAGTCAAAATATTTTAACTTCTATCGATTATAAGGCGGTTTCAAAAAAAAGAAAGATGAATTACAACCTATTTCATAGAGAATTGAAAGGAATGAATTTGATAGATTTCCCTCTAGACAAAAGGCAAACACCAATGGTATATCCGTTCTTAACCACGGACAATAAATTGAGAGAGAAACTTGCTGAAAATATGATATTCACCCCACAATATTGGCCAAATGTTTTAAGTTGGACCGATAAGACTAGTCTTGAGTACTTTTATTCAACAAAACTTATACATTTACCAATCGATCAAAGATATAGCCCAGCGGACTTATTCAGAGTAATTAGGCTTATTAAGCATGAATATAAAAGGTAAGAATATAATACTAAGATCAATCGAGTCGGATGATTTGGGATTACTTCATAAATGGGCCAATGACCCCGACATTCAATATATGTTGGGAGGGTGGCACTTCCCAACTAATATGAATGATCAACGAAAATGGTTTGATTTATTGTCCTGTAACTCAAGTAATCAAAGATTTGTTATTACAGAAACCGGAAATAGTCATTTGGCTATTGGAATGGCAAATTTGGTAAACATTAATTTTAAGGACGGCAATGCTGAGCATGGTTTGTTGCTTGACAAATCATATCGGGGAAAAGGCCTGGGCTTTGATGTAGTCAATACGGTTGCTACATATGCCTTTAATGAACTACGTTTGAATCGATTAGAAACAACGATTATTTCGATTAATGAACCCTCTTTAAGACTTTTCACAAAGTGTGGATGGAAAAAGGAGGGGGTACTAAGAAATTGGTACTTTAGAAAGGGAGGATATATTGATAAAATTATATTCGGTCTTCTTAGAGAAGACTTCAAATCATAATTAGCCTTTATGAAGGAAAACGCCATTGAATTAAAAGAAAAAGGCTTTACAATGTTTCCATCGTTTTTTGACGAGGCCTTTATGGCTGAGGTATCTAGTTCCGTTGATAGGAGCTATCAACTATGCAGAAGTATTCAGATTAGAAATGGAATTTCTGAAGTGACAGACGGAACAGTCCATCATTTGCTTCTGGATAAAGATGAGCCTGCTTACTTAGAAATACTTCATAGAGTATGCCAATCTGATATTTACAGTTTTATTAAAGAATTCTTTAATGGAAACTTTATTTTGAACACGTACGGAGGTGTAATTAATTTACCTTCAAAACCGTCTTACGTTGCTAATATTCATAAAGATATCCGGTTTTTTTCTGAAGATTTTCCTTTTATGATAAATCTTTTGATCATGCTGGATGATTTCACCTTAGAAAACGGCGCAACCTATTTTTTATCAGGTTCTCATAAAAAGAAGGACAAACCTAGTGATGAGGAATTTTATTCAAAGGCAGATAGAGCTGTGGGGAAAAGGGGCAATATTATTTTATTCAATTCTAATTTGTGGCATGCAGCTGGATTGAATAAAACCAATATATCACGGAGAGCCATTACCATAAATCTTTCTAAACCTTTTTTTAAGCAACAAATGGATTATTCCAGATCGATTGGATATGAAAAAGTCGAGGTCATGAGTAACGAATTAAAGCAAATCTTGGGATACTATTCAAGAACCCCAACTAATTTAGACGAGTGGTATCAAAAACCAGAAAACAGATTTTATAGACCAGGGCAAGATCAATAGCTCGACGACTGCATTGAAAAATGTAACTTATTTCAAACAATTGGATGGTTTAAGGTGCTTCGCAGTTTCTGGAGTGATTTTTTCGCATTTTTTCGCATATTCTTTCACAAATCGAATTCCTTTGGGCTCCATGGGAGTAAATTTATTTTTTGTGTTGAGCGGGTTCTTAATAACGAGGATACTCTTATTGGAAAAAGATCGGATCGAAGAAATAGGAGGGCATAAGTGCAAATCAATATTTAATTTCTATTTGCGAAGAAGTTTACGGATTTTCCCAATTTATTATCTCTCAATCGCTATTCTATTTTTAATAAACTTGGTACCTGTACGTACTTTTATATTTTATCTATTAACATATTCATTAAATATCAAATTGTCATTTGGTGATGCTTTTTCATTGAAAAGTGAAAATGGATTTATCCATCTTTGGTCTCTTTGTGTTGAAGAACAGTTTTATTTATTCTTTCCGTTTTTCATCTTCTTCCTTCCCAAGCAATTTTTGAAAATAGGATTTTCTTTTCTTATAGCCTTCGCTTTAGCAACAAGATTTATTTTGTCGAGACAAAGTTATTTTGGTATAAACGCTCTTTATGTATTTACGCCAGCATGTTTAGATGCATTTATCATTGGATCGGTTTTGGCTTATTTGTTTCTTTATGAACGAGACTTTTTAACTAGAATTATGAGTAAAGAAATTTTGCTCTATGCTCTTATTTTATTATTTATTACAAGCATTTACTTCAATTCACTCGTTAATACATATACTGAAGGACGGACGGTTATGGATAGATTTTTGTTCTCTCTTTGTTGTTTCTGGATTATCGCCAAAGCTATATTAAATAGATTTAGCGGTTTAATGAAATTAATTTTAGAAAATAGGGTAATCATTTATTTAGGTAAGATAAGTTATGGATTATATCTGTATCATTTCTATCTTATTTATCTATTTAAGCAGTTTTCAAAAGACGAAAAATTAAATGGTCTTATATTTGAGAAAGGGATTTTGTTGTTATCACTTTCTGTACTAATATCATCAATATCCTGGTTCTTAATTGAAAGGCCGATAATTAAGATGAAAAGTAAGGTTTACGTGAATTGAATATATGTTATAATGAGTCGAGATTACAATAAAGAACTTAGTGACGCAACCGATCACAAATATGCTTATGAGTTTGACTTTGACGTAATGCATCCGTTTATGCTTAGATCTTTTGTCCCGTTCTTCAAAGAAGGCAGCCTTCTTGAATTGGGAAGTTTCAAAGGGGATTTCACAAAGAGGTTTACTCCTTATTTTAAAGATATCACCTGCGTAGAAGCTTCCGACGAAGCGATCGTGATTGCGAAAAACGAATTCGGTGATAGAGTTAAATTCTTCAATTCCCTTTTTGAAACAGTAACGCTTCCTCGCAAATATGACAATGTTGTACTAACTCATGTTTTGGAGCACTTGGACGATCCAATTCTAGTAATGAAAAGAATAAATAATGAGTGGCTGTCGGACACAGGAAGATTCTTTCTGGTTTGCCCCAATGCGAATGCGCCTTCGAGACAAATTGCAGTGAAAATGGGCCTGATAAGTCATAACTCTGCTGTGACTCCTGCAGAAAAAGAACATGGCCATCGCGTTACTTATACGTTGGATACTCTTGAACGAGATGCCAGGTCAGCTGGTTTAAGGGTTGTTCACCGATCGGGAATTTTCTTTAAAGCGCTTGCCAATTTTCAATGGGACAGGCTTTTAAATAGCGATATTATATCTGAAGAGTATTTGGAAGGTTGTTACCAATTAGGGCAACAATACCCGGATCTGTGCTCGAGTATTTTTTTGATGTGCGAGAAGGGTAAGTAGTATGGGTGTACCGTTGGTTTCCGTATGTTTAATTACTTACAATCACGTTAAATTCATACGTCAGGCTCTTGATGGCGTAATTAGTCAAAAAGTCAACTTTGAATGGGAATTGATTATAGCCGATGATGACTCAAAAGATGGAACTCGAGACATATTGTTAGACTACGCGAATAGATATCGATCTACTATTAGACTACTATTGCAAGAAAAGAATGTTGGTGCAGCAAGAAATTGGCTGGATTTAATTATTTCTGCTAGAGGAAAGTATATCGCTTACTTAGAGGGAGATGATTTTTGGTTAAATGAAAATAGGCTCTCAAAATTAGTATCCTTCCTTGAAGATAATCGGGGTTATACCGCAGTATTTCACAATGCGAATGTGATTATGGATAATACGATTTCTCATGCACGACTGCCTAACTATAATTCATGGGAGACCGAAAGGGATTTGTCAATTATTGATTTGATTGATTCAGGGATTCATTGTCCTATTGCATCGGTGTCATTAATCTTTAGACGAAAATCTATTTCTGACGAAGAAATTGCGGAAATTTCAATGCTAGGTTTTGGTGACAGACCCCTTGAAATTCTTTTAGCGTACCGTGGAAAGATCAGGTACTTCCCTGAGGCAATGGCGGTTTATAGAAAAAATACTCAGAGTGCAACTGCAAAATTTAATTGGTTCAAATTTGAAAAGGATTACGAGGATGTTTTCTTATTTGTAAACCGTAAATTGAATTTTGAATTTGATGAGCGGATTAATTTACAATTGAAGGGTATTTATGTGACGGCAGCGCATCAATATTTTGGACTCAAAATGTATCAGAATTTCAAGGAGTCTTTTTATAAGATAAGAAAATTTACTACCCCATCTGATTTCTTTACATCAACATTTGTTAAATTATATACAAAATATTTACTAGCCCTACTTCTTCGATAATGAAAAAAGTTCTTGTCACGGGTTCCTCTGGCCTGGTCGGTAGTGAAGTCTGTGTTTTTTTTAGCAAAAGGGGCTATCTTATCCACGGCCTTGATAATAACCAGCGTGCTGTATTCTTTGGCCCACAAGGAGATACCCGTTGGAACCAGGCAAGGCTACAGAAGGAAATTCCTTCATTTCATCATCACGAAATGGATGTGCGTGACCGGATTGGTATTGGCAATCTAGTCAAGGATATTCGGCCCGATGCGATCATCCATGCAGCTGCCCAGCCAAGCCATGACAGAGCAGCGTCCATTCCCTTTGATGATTTTGATACCAATGCCGTCGGTACTCTTAATATGTTGGAAGCTGCGAGGCAATTTGCACCCGAAACCCCATTTATCTACATGAGCACGAACAAGGTTTACGGCGATGCGCCTAACCGTATTAAGCTGAAAGAACTAGAAACCCGCTGGGACTTCGATGACCGTGATTATGAAAACGGAATTCCGGAGGGCTTTTCGATCGACCAGAGCAAGCACTCGTTATTTGGGGCTTCCAAGGTAGCAGCTGATGTAATGGTGCAGGAGTATGGACGGTACTTTAATATGCCAACTTGCTGCCTAAGGGGGGTGCCTTACGGGACCCAATCATAGTGGAGTTGAACTTCATGGGTTTCTGAGCTATCTGGTGAAATGTAATTTGGAGGGAAAGAAATATTTTATTTACGGGTATAAAGGTAAGCAGGTGAGGGATAATATTCATTCCTATGATATTGCACGTTTTATGGAAGAGTTTATTTCGAACCCACGAATCGGAGAAGTATATAACCTTGGGGGAGGGAAAGAAAACACGTGTTCTATCCTGGAGGCCTTTGCGATCGCTGAACAATCCTCGGGCGAAAAGCAAGTGTTTGAGTACGTGGACAAGAACCGGGAGGGCGACCACATCTGTTACTATAGCGACTTGCGAAAAATGAAATTACATTACCCAAATTGGAGCATCTCATTAAGTTTAAAAGAGACCATCCGCCAAATTGTTGAAAGCTGGCACCTCCGTTTGAAAGACTAGTTATGAATGACTACTACCAGTTTGAAAATAATCCTGAGTTTCATGTTTGGGACATGGAGTCTTATAAAGACATCGATTCCAAAGCTCGTTTTAGGAATAGTTGGCTCTCTAAGTATATTAGAGGTGAGGACGCGGTAATAGACATTGGTTGTGGGCCTGGTTATAACGTGAAAATTTTACAAGACAACGGTATCAAGGTCCTGGGCATAGACCTAAATGAGTTGCTAGTCAGACGAGCACAAGATCAAGGTCTCAACGTGAAGAAGATGGATGCTCTTGAAGCCATTGAAGAATACGGAGCCGAGTACAATATTTATTATATGAGTGATTTTGTTGAGCATGTGCCTTTGCATGTAGTGGTGAAGATTCTTGAAAAAATATCGAAACAAAAAAACGCCACCGTATTTTTGTGTACGCCCAATTTAGATTCCATCATGGGTTTTAAATTTTGGTTTCACATGCCTACTCATATCAATGCCATGCACCCATTCGTTATTCGCAAAATGCTGACGCAAATGAGTTTTACCATTGTCAGCGAATGGAGCGAGTACGGCAATCTTCCTGGAGTCGGTTGGAAGTATAAATTAAGAAAGAAATTTCTGGAACTCTTGCTGGGCACCCAGGCGCAGCTCTTTATCGGTGGTGCAAATATTAATTTTATAGCGAAAACCAAAGCCTAATACATTGAAACTTCTTTTAACAGGTGTGGCGGGTTTTGTAGGGTGCAAGTTGGCCGAATATTTAAGAGGTGGAGATAAATCGCTGGAGCTACTTGGTATTGATAACTTGAGCCGAAAAGGAAGTGAACATAATGTCGCTATTTTAGAACGTCTGCACTGTAGATTTTATAAAGGAGATATCAGCGTTAAAGCGGATGTGGAGGTCTTACCCAAAGTGGATTGGATTATCGATTGCGCCGCCAATCCTTCAGTGTTGGCCGGGTTGGAAAACGGGAGCCTTGATTTAATTGACAATAACCTGACTGGGACTTTTTATTTATTGGAGAAATGCAAAAGAGATAACGCGGGTTTTGTCATGCTTAATACAAGCCGCGTTTACAGCATTGAGGTGCTTAATGCGGTTCCGCTTTCAGTGCAGAATCAATCTTTTCAAATTAAGCCAGGCGCAACATACCCGCAAGGTTGTTCTGAACTGGGGATCGCTGAAAATTTCACTACGGCATCACCAATTTCATTATATGGCGCCACCAAGCTGGCAAGTGAAATCATTGCCATGGAGTATCACTATGCTTTTGGGTTCCCGGTTTGGATAAACCGTTGCGGGGTAATTGCCGGCCCCGGCCAGTTTGGAAAAATCGATCAAGGAATTTTCTCTTATTGGATTTACCAGTACGCATTGGAAAGACCATTAAGCTTTATCGGATTTGGAGGTCAGGGCCTCCAGGCAAGGGACATGATTCACCCACATGATGTTTTTCAGATGGTTCGGCAGCAAATCTTTGAGCCGATCCCAGCCTCGCCAAAAGTACTTAATCTGGGGGGGGGGCATCAAAAACACCTATAGCCTTGCCCAGCTAGACAGGTTTTGCAAGTTCCATTTTCAATCTGATAAAATTATTAGCAAGGTAAGCGAAAACAGAATGTTTGACATTCCATTCTATGCTACCGACTACGCGTCTGCCAAAGAATTTTGGAACTGGAGTCCAACCATTTCCGCAGAACAAATCCTGGAGCAAATTGCGGGGTACGCAATTGATAACGTAGAACATTTAAAGCAAATAAGTTGAACGTAGCTTTTTTCGTTCAGTACTGCCACCCGACAGGCACCTATTTCAGGTGGCACAACCTTGCTGTTGCGTTAACTCAGGTTGGTGTAAAAGTGGATGTTTATGCTGGGGATTTTGATTATAAATCGAAGCGAAGAATTGAAAAAAGAGACGGGGTTGCTTATTATATCACTCCATCTCTAATAACTTGCAGGCTTTTCACCAATCCCTCTGATCCTTTTAGCGCACTCAGACGACTACTGAATCCCCCCCAAAAAAAATATGATGTCTACCACTTATTCCAACCTTTTCTGCAAGCTTATGTTCCTTGGATCCGTCTTAAGAAAAAAGTAAATGCGCTATTTATTTATGATTGGGACGATCTGTGGACCGGTGGATTATTCGGCGAGCCGAATAATCTAAAAGAAAAATATGTACATCGATTGGTGAAAAAATTGGAAAGCAAACTCCCGTCAGCGTCCCATGGGGTTACGGTGTGCTCTTCTTTTTTAATGGAAAAGATTGCTCCTCCCACGCTTGTAGAAATTTTGCACAATGGGTTTTGGCTCAAAACTGACATCGAAAAAAACGAAGCGCGCGAAAAATGGAAACTTCATGGACCTTATTTTTACATGGCTTATGTCGGAAGAACTGCTAATGAATTATCCTGGATAAAGCACGCCGTCGATAGAATAGAAGAATATTTCTCCGATGTACGGTTGATTATTGCGGGCCCTTCCCCTCAAGCTTTGGAAGGGGCGGGTCTGCTTAATCATCCCAAGGTTGATTATTTTGGTGAAGTATCACCCCTGGAGGCGTCTGAAATTGCAGCTGCTTCTGATTTGGGTTTAATTCCGCTTGAAGATACGGCATTTAACCAAAGCAGGTTTCCTATTAAATTTTTCGATTTTCTCTCCGTTGGAACACCCGTATATTTTTCCGGTGTTGGAGAGATATGTAAAATAGGAAAAAATATTAGCCTCGCATTCGAAGGCCCTTCAGATTCTGCCGGGTGGGGCTCGGGGTTAAAGGATGTTTTGCACCAAGTACGCCAAAGTCATAGTGTGGTCGAGGTGAAAGAATTGGTGGAGCGTTATGCGTGGCCGGCATTAGGAGAGCAACTCGTGCAGTTTTACACCGACTTAACAAATGGAAAAAAAAGATAAGCTATTTCTGGTTTGCACTGGTCTTGGCAAGGTTCACCGAGGGTTTGAAAGCTATACTGCTGACTTGGCTGAGCGTCTGTCGGAAGGTAGTCATCAGAGATATGGTGTCGAGGTGTTAGCAGGAGGACGATTGAATACTAGCCGATATAATGCCGTTAGAATTCTCAACATCTCGCGAAATAATCCAATCCTGTTGCGGTTCAAGTTGTCATGGCAAATGCTTTTTTTGATCGAACAAAGAAGCTTTTTCCTTTTTCTTGTCCCCCATATTTTGTCAAAGAAGCCTAAGGCAATTTATTTGGGTGAGTATAGTTTATACTGTTATCTATTCAAATTAAGGAAACTGCTGAGGTTAAAGTATTCACTGGTTCTCTATACGGGCGGTCACGCGTCACCAGGTTTATTTGATGATGAAAAGGATTACGTACATCATGTCACAGACATTTATTACAAGGATCTGATAAAAAGAGGTGTTCCTGAGCAAAGACAGTTTATTATCCCTCATTTTGTAAATACGGATTTCAGAGTCGATGAAGCTTTAATGCGACAGCTAAAGGAGAAAGCAAAAGGCAAAAAAATAGTGCTAAGCGTCGGATCAATTGATGCCGCTGTAAAAAGGATGGACTTAATTCCCAAGGTTTTAGGTGATCTGGGAAATCTGATCTTTCCTATTCTACTGGGGGAGTGGACAACCGAAACTGAAGCCATTCGGCAATCTATGATTAAGGAATTTGGGATGGATGGTTTTATTTTGAATAAAGTAACTCGAAAGGATCTTGGATCCTATTATTTGGTGGCCGACATTTTTATTCTTTGCTCAAAAAATGAGCCCTTTGGGTTAGTTTTTTTGGAGGCCATGCTGTTTAACACACCCGTTATTTGCCATGATTTTTATGCGTCGCGATGGGTCCTAAAAGACAAGGCTCATTTTGTCGACATGAATGATAGGGATGCTTTTAAAGAAAAGTTTATACATTTATTTCCCACTTTTAAAAAAGACCCAGCTTTGAATTTATTTGTAACACAGAATTACACCTGGGCTGCTTTAAAGGAGTCATTTTTGAACATGTTTACCCACATCATGCAATAGAAAAATGTCTGAATTTCATGGGCCAATGTTGTTTTCTATAATAATACCAACGTGCAATAGAAATGATTTTCTTTCCATGTGCCTGGAAAGATTACGTGATAGTGTTCAGCAATTTTCTCTAACGAACTATGAGGTAATCGTGAGTGATGACGGCCCCGTTAACAATGCTAAAGAGCTGATTGAAAAATCATTTGCCTGGGTGAAGTGGGTCGAGGGACCAAAGAAAGGGCCGGCAGCTAATAGAAACAACGGGGCAAAAAATGCAAAAGGGAATTGGCTTATCTTCTTCGATGATGATTGCCTGCCTGACAACAATATTTTAAAAGAATATAAATTGGCTATTGATAAGAACGAACAAATCAGAGTTTTTGAAGGTAAAATAATCAGCAGTTTACCTTTTACGACACCTTTACATTATTCTCCGATTAACCTTACAGGTGGTTATTTGTGGGCTTGCAACTTCGCGATAGAGAAACTAGTCTTCAAAGATCTTAGAGGGTTTGATGAGAATTTTAAATTCCCGCATTTCGAGGATATAGATCTTTTGGATAGAATAAAAATAAAGGGATATACCCCATTATTTTTACCAGACGCGTTTGTTGATCATCCACCCCGAGATCTTTCAAGTGGAAAAAAATTGGGACTTCATCATGAGTCCGATTACTACTATTACCAGGAAAAGCGCAACATCAAAGTTTCGATGACGGGTCTCGTAAAGAAAATTTTGTACGCCCGTGCGCCACATTTTTTTAAGTATAAAATTAGTAAGCATTCGCTTTTATTCATCCAATTAATCATTTCGGAAATAGCAGTTGTAATTCTCAACCACCGGAAATGGAAAAAAGCTCACCCCCAGTCTCGAATTAAACGATAATTAAATTTTATATATTATTGAAATGATGTTTATTTGGCCTAACGACTACCTTATGATGTCAAGAGTAATTATTAATCCTCGGGTCTGATTCTATCTGCTCCTACTTAAATGAAATGACAATCCTTAAAAAAATACTAGCCCTTTTCCCTCTTGCGTGGAAAAGATCGGTCCATATGTATTTAATACAACTAAGATCATACCATCTTACTTTTACAAATTCTAGCTTTAAGAAAGAAATTGCGGAGGTAAGCCCATATAAGGGAATAGTAAATATCGATAATTTTTTAGAGAATCTTGGTAACAAGTATCAGCCAACTAAGCGTTTGCATAATTATCTTCCAAATTATTGGAAGCATTTCAGAGACATTCACATAAAAGTATCCCGTGTTTTGGAAATTGGCGTTCAAAGCGACCGCTCAATAAAAATGTGGGAAGAATTTTTCCCTTCTGCGCAAATCTATGGCATAGATATTTCACCTGATTGTAAAGAATTTGAAGGCGGAAGAAGAAAAATATTTATAGGAAGCCAGGATGACCCTGATCTATTGAAAACTGTTGTCAAAGATGCAGGAGGATATTTTGATATTATTATTGATGATGGTAGCCACAAGGTTTATCATCAACTGAAATCTTTTGACATTCTTTTCCCATACTTGTCTTCACATGGAATTTACGTTATAGAGGACACTGGCGCTTGCGTTAGCGATTTTAAAATGAAGACAATTAAAAAAATTCAAGGCCTGGTAAAGCACATAATGTATTTTCCTAACAACGTACCGTTTTCTGATTGGAACAAATTAAGCAGGTTTCCAGATGATGCTTTATGGGCGGATAAAAATGTCGCGGGTATTTCTTTTTATAGATGGATATGCTTTATCGAAAAAGGTCTCTCTCCTGAAGACAATCCTTATATCGGGGGGGCATAAAGTTAGATTTCAAAATGTTTTGTGATGGGTAATCATTTTATACATTATTTTAAAATAAGACTTGGCATAGAGAGTTCTGACACGCAAACAACAGAAGCTGAGCAGGCTGTAATAAAGAGATACGCAACCGGCAAGAAAAATGCAGTTGAGATTGGAGTTTTTGAGGGGTTCAATACAGTCTTGATTGCAAACGCACTAGATAGAAATGGTAAAGTATACGGAATCGATCCCTTCACGAGAGGGCGAATGGGGCTTTCGTATTGCAAGATGATCACTCAATATTGGCTACACAAAAATAAGGTAAGCGAGAAAGTAAACTTAGTTGAAAAATTAAGCTTCGATGCCCCTGATGATGTGCCGGAAATCGTTGACTTTGTTTTTATTGATGGCGATCACTCCTATGGAGGCATTGAAAAGGATTGGACCATTTTTTCTAAAAAGGTGAGCCCTAAGGGACACATTGCTTTACATGACACCACCGCTCCACCATTTCAATTATGGAAGTCGAACATGGGATCAGTGCAGTTTTTCAACGATAGAATTCGTCACGATTCGAGGTTTGCCCTTGTAGAAACTGTCGATTCACTCAATGTTCTTCAACGGCTATAAGAGGCAAAGATGAAAGTCCTTCACATTGCCGCCATTGAATTGCAGCCAAACAGTGGCATGGGACGTATTAGCTTCGAGTGGAAATTGGCATTTGAACGTGCAGGTCATTTATTTCGTCATATTGGCCGCAGCGAAGCGGGTGATAAGCATGCCCTTCTTTTCGGTTATTATGCCAAAAGATATATGCGAAGCCAAAAAATTATGCCAGATATTGTTCTGGCGCATGAGCCAGTCGCCGGATTCTTTGATATAAAAGGAGTCCCCTTGGTGGTTTATAGTCATGGCGTGGAAGAGCGCGGGTGGAAAATACAGAAGAAACTGGGTTTTAGCAAGCTCTCTTTGAAATCCAGGTTACTGCCGGAACAAATTAGATTTTATTCGAACAATACCGGATTTGAAAAATGTAAAATTAGCCTGCTTTCAAATTCAGAAGACATTGGCTTTTTAGTTGAAGAAAAAAAAATTGAACCAGGAAAGCTCAAACTTTTTCATAATGGATACTACTCTTTTCCAACGATTACACGGGCAATGACCGATCGCGTGACTATTTTATTCAATGCAACCTGGATACCTCGGAAGGGGGTTCAATTAATTTACGAAGTCTTTAACGTTCTGCTGCTGCATTACAGGCAGGTCGATTTGATACTGGCTGGGACAAAAAAAGAAGACATCGATGTACGTGCCGGGTTTGCCAATGAGGTTCAACGTCAGGTGAGCGTAATCGAGTCCTTCGGGGTAGAGGAGGAGCAAACTCTATATTCGAGGGCACAAATTTTTATAATGCCTTCGTTTTTCGAAGGGCAGTCTGTTGCTTTAGTGCAGGCCATGTTTATGGGATTGTGTCCGGTTGCCTCAGCCAATTGTGGTCAAAAAGATTTTATCCGACACCACGTTAACGGGTTGTTATTTGAAACGGGTAGCGCATCAGGTTTTAAGGACCAATTAATTTGGCTACTTCAGCATCAAGAACAAATTAAATTACTGGGAAATAACGCCAGGGATTCCGTGAGGCATTTTTCCTGGTATAATTCAGCAAATGAAATTGTACAATTTTGTGAATCCGTTTTGTGAAGCTTAGCACTGACACTTTGTATATAACACGTTTTTTTGCGGCAGTTGGTGTTGTGTTTTACCACTACAAGCCCGTGGACCTTTCAAAAGATGTAGTTAATGAGATTATTACCAACTTGGATGAGGGAGTCAATTATTTTTATTTTTTGTCCGGATTTGTGATGATTATGGCGTATCAAAAACCGTTATTCACAAAGGGTAGTATCGACAAAATTTCTTATTGGATCAAAAGAATAGCAAGGATATACCCTTTGTATTTAGTGGCGCTTCTTTTATGCCTCGTATTTCATTTCGGAATCCGCTCTCAATTCACTTCGCTTGTGCTAAGGATGCCTTTTGAACTCCTCATGGTGCAAACCTGGTTTTATAACGGCTCAATTAATTATCCCGCATGGTCAATTTCCTGTGAGGCATTTTTTTATCTTCTATTTCCATTTATTGTACCTCATCTAATTTCGTTCTCTACTAGAAAACTTATCGCTACAGCCGTGGTTTGCCTAGGCATTAACTTATTGGTCCAACTCGGAGGAAATGAAATTGAGTTTGTTCAAAGCCATAAATTTATTCACTCATTGATGGCTACTCAGCCCGTATTCAGAACCATTATTTTTGTGTGCGGTATGCTGGCCGCACTTTTACTGATAAAAGGCAGTGTTCCTTTCATTGGCCGGTTTACGGTAGTGATTGGCCTTCTCGGGCTGCTTTTTATTATTCTATTAACGCTATACGAACTTTCCCCCGGATCACTATGGTTGCGGGCAGGCATACTGGTACCATTGTACAGCGTTTTCGTAGTCTTACTTTGTTCATTACAAGGAGATGTTAGCCGGTTTCTTTCCAATCCATTTTTTATATTGCTTGGCGATAGCAGCTATGGTATTTATATCCTGCAATTTCCTGTTCACCTGTTTTTTACATACTTCATTACCGAGACTGGCACATTGCCCGGACTCTGCTCTTACCTGGCAGTTCTTATTCTTATCTCCATTCTTTCTCACCAGTTCTTTGAAAAACCGGTGAGAGAATATGCAAACACACGGTTTTTGAAAAGTAGGGTATCTCTCTGATGCAAGTTGGCAATGCGTATATTGTTTATTGTTAATAAAATTGAAGAAGGCAAAGATGGAGTAGGGGATTATACTCTTAAGTTGGCCGAACAATTCAGGCTACATAGCCATGAAACTTTCTTTTTATCGTCCTCAGCTTCTGAGAAAGAGCAAAGGAGCGATGCTTTTTTTGTGGTAGGCAACTGGGGTTGGCATAGCATTTCCTTTATCATGGAGATAACTGACAAGCTTAAGCCCGACTGGGTGATTGTTCAGTACGTACCTTTCGCATTTCATAAAAGAGGATTCCCCTTGTGGCTATGTGCCTTACTGATCCGGTTTAGATTTGGACGAGTAAAAATTGCTATTTTCTTTCATGAAATTGCTGACCGTTTTTATTTTCCGAGTGGTAAGCGCATCCTCTCCAGTCTTTTGAATAGGATCATCGGTAACCTATTGTACTCTCTGTCGCACAAATCCTGGGCATCAATCGCTTTCTATCATCGCTATTTTATGATCAACCCGGACCTGATCCCGATTGGCAGCAATATCAAACTTCGTGGCGTGTCGGAAAAGAAACGAGTGAATGACATTATAACTTTGTCGACTTTTGGTATTCGAAATGCCCTGTATTTTAAAATCCTGATTGACGCGGCTGAAATTCTGGTAGGAAAGGATTTAGGATTTAATATAAAAGTCCTCGGAACGATTCCTGAAAAAGAACAGACAATTTCGTTGATCGCCAGTAAGGGTTTAACTGATCATTTTTATTTCTCAGGATTTGTGACTGAAGGCCAGATCGAGTTAGAGCTGATCTCATCCGATATATTCATCAATCTAAATGGTGCTGATCACTTGGGACGGGGGGGTACGTGCCTAAAGAGTGGATCGCTTGCGGCAGGCTTTGCCGCAGGGCTTTCCGTCATTGGATTTAGAGGGGATATGACCGATGAGGTGCTGCGGAATGGAGATATTCTTTTGCTATGTGATGAAACTTCGGGGATGTGTTTGGCGAAAAAGATAGAAATGCTCTTGACCGATTCTTCATTAAGAAACAGACTGCAAGACAGTGCTATCAGATTTTACGAGAAGGAGTTAAGGTGGCCTTTGATTTATAGCCGATGGATGCTTGGACTTACTAAGGTTAATTAAGAGTGTCTCAGTAATTATTTTTTACCAGATGGAAATTTTGATTTATTCTTCTCGCTTTTATCCTCAGGTGGGTGGTACGGAAACTGTAGTAAAATTGTTGGCGGCATCTTTTGTTGAGAACGGGCATAAGGTTAACGTGATCACCGGAGGAGGGAATGAAGATGCTATGAGTGATTCCCTATTCCCCTTTCCTATATTTCGATCCCCAGGTTTCGTGCGTCATTTTTATTTGGCAAGAAAAGCGTCGATAATACTTCATAATTCCATTGGCTTAAAGACGCTCCTTGTTGATCTTTTTTTTCTTCGAAAATTGGTCGTTATTCATCACACCTGGTATAGTGGGCTGAGTGGTGCCTTGAAGAAAGTAGTAGCTCGACGCTTTCAAAACATTTACGTCAGTCATGCGCTTCAAAGCCATGTTGGAGCAAAGGGGATTATTATTGGAAATCCCTATGACAGCAAGATATTTAAGAGGCTTCCTGATGTAACCAAAAAAAAAGACATCGTTTTTCTGGGGAGGTTGATTTCTGAAAAAGGATGTGCGTTATTAATTCAGGCAACTCAAAAGCTCAAAGACTCAAACTTTAAGGTAAATTTGACGGTAATTGGGGATGGCTTTGAAAGAGAATCATTACTAAGATTGCGAAGTGAACTGGGATTGAATGACGATGTTCACTTTGTTGGACTAAAATTTAATCAGGAACTTGCCTCTCTTTTAAACGAGCATAAAATTATGGTTGTTCCCTCGTTATGGAATGAGCCTTTCGGGATAGTAGCATTAGAAGGGATGGCTTGCGGGTGTTTTGTAATCGGCTCAGACGAAGGTGGACTGAAAGACGCGATCGGGCAGGCAGGCCTGACATTTAAGAATGGAGATTTGAATGACTTGGTTCGATGCCTAGGGTTGGCGCTTCGAAATGATAATGAGATACTTCAACGCGAACAATATATTCCCCAACATCTTATGAATTATTCCGAGACGGTTATCGCTAAAAAGTATTTAAATTTTTTTGAGTCGATGTTTCAATGGTAAATTCATGAAGTCATCCGATTTTTCGATTTGGAGCTTGCTCTCGACGAAATCAATTTTTCCGTTTCGTCCATCCTACAAAAAGGGGAATTGGTTGCTTTTTTCGATTTGGCTTTTGTTCTCCTATACTGTTTTTAGTGGTGTTGTTCGCAAATGGGTGACAGGACCCGGAGCTGCCGGTAACTTAATTTTCTTTGTTCAATTACTTTCGCCGTTCATTTTTTATTACATCATCTCTTTTGCCAGAAATCCGATACGTTTTAGGGTGCCTTCCTTTTTTCTAGTCTATTTTGCTTACCTCTTACTGGCAGCCGTTAACCCAAAAAATAACACGATTTATCACGGTCTTTTTGGACTAGTCATTCATTTAGGACTGTGGGTAGCAATAATCGCTTATTTACGAAATAAGGAATTCTTTGAAATTGAGAACCTTGTTGGGTTTTTTATACTTGTCTTGTTTATGGAAGTATTCCTTACGTCTATTCAATATTCCTTACCGAATACACATATTCTTAATATCGATAGTGCAGGAAAGGATAATGATGCCAATATCGGTGACGCAATCAGAGTCTCCGGTACATTTAGCTACCTGGGAGGTTTTCAGGCAATGGTCACCTTCTATGGGTTCCTGATATGGTTTATGGTCATTAGTAGATTTTCCCCTTTGGTAAT
>Ga0206942_1002_pt2 | contig 97852 bp, 78 predicted proteins | sample Alteio_BWOrgHeat_6_FD_153253 | JGI IMG/M metagenome (GOLD analysis project Ga0206942, IMG submission 153253) | Enriched cells from forest soil in Barre Woods Harvard Forest LTER site, Petersham, Massachusetts, United States -... | ecosystem: Environmental > Terrestrial > Soil > Temperate forest > O... | reverse complement strand
GGCAGGGGGAAAGGCGACTGACTTTAAGGGCGGCAACAATTTTTTGTTTGGCGGAGAACTCTGTGCTGCGGGCGGCATTCATCCTGAGATGCTGAAAGTGATTGAGGAGCGGTGGTGGGCGTAAACCAATGACCACAGCCTCCATTCAAGAAATAAAAAAAGAACTGCGCACGCAGGATATTGATCATGTGCAAACGCTCTGCATGCGCCTGGCGAAATACAAAAAAGAAAACAAAGAGTTGCTCAACTATCTTCTTTTTGAAGCGCACAACGAACAAGCTTACATCGAAAATGTAAAAGAGGAAATAGCTGAACTTTTTAAAACGATTCCTTCTTCCAATGTTTATTTCATCAAAAAATCCCTTCGCAAGGTTCTAAGGTTCGTCAATAGACAGATCAAATACTCCGGTATTAAGCAAACGGAATTGGAGCTTCGTATTTTCTTCTGCACGAAAATGAAGGAAGCAAAAATGGGGAGACCGTGCAAAAAATTGGTGGTGCCATCCAGCGGATCGATAATCCATTGGTATTCATTTTCACCTTTGGAGTCGGTACCCTCCTCCGCCAGAACTCCAGAACCAGGAATGATTTTTTTTAATGCCTTCACCAATTTATTTTCCGATTCTTTGTCCACATACGACACCAGGTTGGTGAAAGTACCCTTCTGCTCTATTCGTGTACGGTCAAAGTGGGAGCTTTCATGTCGAATGAAGTCCGCAACTTCATGGCACAATTCTATTACTTCTTTTTCTGTCTGGGCTAAATCCTTCATACGATCAATGAGAATAATGTCAAGTTATACGTTTTCGGTTTTGGAAAAGATATTTTTTTTTGAAGGCGCTCATTCATCTTTTGACCGGTCTTTGGCTTTCCCGCTTACGATCACCACTAACTCACCTTTCACTTCCTTTTGCTGAAAATGCAGCACCGTATTTGCCAATGTTCCGGTAAAGGTTTCTTCATGGATCTTGGTCAATTCACGAGAAACCGAAACAAGCCGATCGTTCCCAAATAACTCCAACATCTGTTCCAATGTCTTCACCAGCCGATGCGGCGATTCATACAAAATAATGGTCCGTTCTTCCTGGGCTAACTCCTTCAACATTGTTTGTTTCCCTTTTTTATGGGGCAAAAATCCCTCGAACACGAAACGATCAGTGGGGAAACCTGATTTTACCAAGGCGGGAACAAAAGCAGTGGCGCCGGGAAGGCATTCAATGATCAAATCATGCTTTAAACACTCTCGTACCAGCAAAAAACCGGGATCCGAAATCCCCGGAGTTCCTGCATCGCTCACCAACGCCATCGTTTCTCCTTCTCTCAATTTTTGAACGACCGATAGAAGGGCTTTGTGTTCATTAAAAATATGGAAACTTTGCAGAGGTTTGGAAATCTGATAATGTTTTAAAAGAAAGCCGGAAGTGCGGGTGTCTTCGGCGAGAATGGAGTCAACTGACTTCAAGACATCCAAAGCTCTCAGGGTAATATCGGCTAAATTGCCAATGGGCGTTGGCACAACGTATAGCGATACTTTATTTTTTTCCATTAAGCCAACTTGTCAATCGCCTTGGCCAGTGCATGGTCTTTATCGGTCACGACATCACCGGCATCGTGTGTGGACAGCTCAATCCTTACCGTATTATAAACATTTGTCCAAAACGGATGATGATCCATTTTCTCCGCTGCCAAAGCCACGCGCGTCATGAAGGCGAAAGCTTCGGAGAAATCCTTGAACGTAAATGATTTCGTCAAGCGGTTGTTCTGTTCTATCCATTCCATTTTGCAAGGTGATTGATTTGGAAAGGTAAGATAAATGGAAATAAAACGCGATCCTATAGCGCAATCAGGCCTTCAATCTTGGCCACCAAGTTATACACATCAATGACTGCCTCACTTCCGGGCATCATCATTTGCAAAGTGACACTCGTATAATTTCCGTTTTTTGAATTCTTTTCGGTTGACTCATGCTTCGGAAATAGCCGTTTTACTTCCATTACTTTTTCACGGGGCACAATAAATTTAAAGGTGTATAACGATGGCCAGGAGTAATGTTGATCCAATTTTTCACGCAAAGAGTCAGCCCAATCGACTTCCATAGTGTTCAAATAAAAAAGTCGTCCTGAGTTTAGTCAGAACGACTTATCCATGATAAACCTCAATAAAATTTATAACGCTTGTCTTTGATATTCGATCCGTCCTTAATTGCCTCCGCAATGTTAAGGCCGGACCGGTTATTCAAATTTTTCAAAAGCTCATTCTTAAACATAGCATAGTCCCCCACCCCCGGAGCGATGGTTTTGTTTTGAAGCTCCAAAACAATGACACCATTCTCACCGGCAAAGGGTGGAGTACGTTTTCCGTTCTCCAAAGAAAATACCCGGCCAACAGCAGACGGATCTAATCCCGCGCTGGGCAACGAATTGGAATTAAGTTTTAAATCACTCGAAGAATTTACTAATGCATCCCGCCCAAAAGCTTTTGCCATCTCATCCAGTGTGCCTTTTTCGGTACTTAACTTTTCAATGATCTTCTTTCCTTTCAAAAGGTTGCGGACAGCCGGAGCTATTTCTTCTTTTACCTGATCAAAAGTTCGGAAACCTTCCTCTGTTTCACCAGTCATGACAGCCACCACATAATCATCGTCAAGGTCAAATACTTCTGAAACTTTCCCTTCGGTTCCATCGCGGAAAAGCCAGGTCACCACTTTACGGGCATCGCCTAAATTGCCGATGCGTTGATCATTGGTACTAAGGTCAATTGCTTCCAGTACATTCAATTTCTCCTTGCCTGCCTTTTCCCGGAAGGCGGTAACACCGGAAAGTGCTGCGGCAAAATTTTGGGCTTTCAAAAATGCTGCGTTGTGGGTGTCATCACTTGGCGTGATTTTAAGCTCAATGGAAGCTACCGTATAAGACGAATTATCCTTTAAGGCAGTAACTTCGATAATATGATAGCCAAATTGAGTTTCCACCACCTCAGGCAACAGCCCGATTTTCTTTGCATTGAATACAGCAGTCTGAAAAGGCTTCACCATTTGTCCTGACGTAAAATAACCTAAATCACCTCCGCGTGAAGAAGTACCATCGGTACCAAATTCTTTTGCTTTCGCCGCGAAAGAAGCCCCGCCTTTTATATCGTTTAAAATCTTGCGCGCTTTTTCTTTAGCTATTTTTTTCTTGGGTGCTGTTTCATCATCCCACCGGATTAAAATATGTGAAGCTTTTGCTGTGTAGGTAGTGTCCGTGCCAACCTTCACGACTTTCACGATTTTATAGTTGCCATCACTAAGAAACGGGCCAATCACATTGCCGCTTACTAACTTATCTTTCGTTAACGTAGAAGGTAAAGTAGCTACCGTATATTTTTTATAAGGATTCTGGCCCTCCGTGTTAGTGACCGCAAAGGCTGAATCTTCCGATACTGTTCTAAAATCGGAGGCTATTTTTTCAGCATCGCTTTTGATCTTTGCTGAATCATCCGCGGAAGGGATCACCGGAAAGGTGACATAATTCAAACTGCGGGTAAACTTGGCTTTATATTTCGCTTTGTATTTATTGTAGTAGTCTTTCAAATCGCTGTCAGAGGCTTTTACCGTTGAGTCGCTCATCGCAAAAAATGGAACAAATAAAAGTTTTACTTCGGCCACATCATTTTGATTATGGTAATCGTGTTCTGCTTCAGCGGTCGTTACATAGTTCGTTTTGATCAGCAGGTTTTCGTACTTGATTCGTTCACGGCCCAGGCCCAAATCCTTTTTGAACAAGTCCCAACGGTACTTGCTTTCAGCCCACTGCGCATACACTTGCTGATTGGTTGGAGGTGGAGAATTAAAATTATTAATGAACTGAATGACGCGCTGGCGGTCAAAATTGCCCGCTGAATCAGTAAAAGATTGCTTCACGTTGGGATCAACGTTCTTTCCCTGAACCATATCCCAGATCTCGTCGGTCGTTACTTTAACCCCAGTTTTTTCAAATTGACTCCGAATCGCATATTTCAGAATTAGCAACTCCCACGCCTGACTTTGCAAGGTTGGTCTTTCTTTTTCTCCCGGCTGGCGATTGAACGAAAGCGCATAATTGTTTTCGCGTTCTTGTACGGCATTTTGGTACTCATCACGTGAAATGTTGGTGCCCGCTATTTCGCCAATGTTATTTTGGTTACCGCCAAAAACTGACCGTGGACCGCTGCCAAATAAATCACTTCCTACTATGAATGCTCCCATGGCCAGAGCCACGAAGCCCACCACAAATTTTGTCATTTTTGTTCTGAGCGTACTAATCAATGCCATAATTCAAGTCTGTTTAAAAATTAGTTGATGCTGATCTCTTGATTTTAAGAAAAACTCGCCAAACCCATCCTTTCCAAGGTTACCCGAAAAAAGGAGTGCAAATTTAAACGGATATTGGCATTCCCCAAAGGGAACTGTGAATTAGGGTATCCGTACTCAGAATTCTCATTTTTATTGGAACCCCTGGAATCCGGTTTTCAAAATTCCTCCTCAAAGCAAACGAATCTCCACCTTACTTTAACCGACGGCACTACCTTTGTTCAAGGTCACTTTAACGGTGTCGATTCGTTTCTTATCCGTTTTTTGAATAGCGAAGGTGAACGGTGAAATAGCAATAATATCGCCTTGTTTTGGAAAGTCCTCGGTGAAGGCCAAAATCAGTCCTGCCAGGGTTTCATATTCACCCAATGGCAAATTCAGCCCAAAATGCTCGTTGAGGTAATCTACTTCCAGGCGGGCACTGAACAAGAATGTGTGATCGTCAAGCTTCTGCTCCACCAGGTCGTCATTGTCGTGCTCATCTTCAATTTCACCAAAAATCTCTTCGATCAAGTCCTCCATGCTCACCATACCAGAAGTGCCGCCAAATTCATCAACTACCACAGCCACGCTTTTGCGCGCCTTGATCAATTGCACCATGAGATCATTGGCCATCGTCGTTTCTTGGGTCACAATGATCGGTGTGAGAATATCTTCAATTCGTTTTGGCTTCTTGAATAAGGCAGCGGAATGGCAATACCCTATCATGTCGTCAATCGTTTCCCTGTAAACCAAAATTTTGGAATGGCCGCTTTCCACAAAAGCTTCTCTAACCTTTTCAATACCCTCATCCATTCCCACGGCGGTGATTTCCATGCGTGGAATCATGCAGTCTCGGACTTTCACCTTTTTAAACTCAAGGGCATTGTGAAATATCTTTTTGTCCAATTCAATTTCTTCATCCTCGTACCTCACATTCATCATATTTTTTAGGTAGTTATTGAGGTCGATAAGGCCAAACACAGGTTTCTCCTCCGAATAGGGAATACCTAATACTTTTGTAATCACAAATTTTGACAGCCCGACAATGGAAAAAGTCAATGGATATAATAAATAATAAAAAAAATTAAAGGGAAGTGCCAATGCAGCCAATACCAAATTCGGATTGATCAAGAATAAACTTTTGGGAAGAAACTCTGCTGTAAATAAAATGAACAAGGTGGATATCAACGTCTCGATGGAAAGACGGATTACTTCGTCATTCATATTTTCGGGCAAAAAATCCAGCAACGGGTCAATCAACTGCGCCATGAAAATACCAAAGAGTACAAGGGCCCCGGTATTGCCGATGAGCGTGGTACCGATGAAAGCGGATGGATTCTTCAAAAACTTGGCCATGATAATACCCCACGAAACGCCTTGCTTGCCCTGCAATTCAATCTGCAATTTGTTGGCTGATAGAAAGGCAATTTCAATGCCTGAAAAGAAAAAGGAAAAAACGAGTGACGTAAAAATATAGGGGAGAAGCCCGGTATCCATGCTTATTTCTTTTTGCGGTAGAGGAACAAAAAAAAGAAAACTACGGAGAGCATCACTGCCCAGTAGCCGTTGCTCACCCCGCGCGTCATCATTTCAGCGATGCCAATAATGATAAAAGCAGCTGCCAGGGAAAGCAGCAGCACGTTGCTAAGTTTCATAAACAGCAAAGATAAGAGGATTCGCCAATTGAAAGGACTAGTCTTTTACCTCTACAAGCCCATTCGGATTTTTAATCGTGTAGTGTGATAAATCCTGGTCGGCCAGCAAGCCGGTGCCATAGATGACATCTTTTTGATCCGTGATCGTCACGAACTTATCGGTGAATATCTTTTTGGTTACCGGTAACCAAAAAAGTTCCTCAGTATTAAGTTGCTGTCCCTTTTCGATATTAACGACCTCCACTTTACCGCGACCACGCCATTTGTTTTCTTGTTTGAAATAGTAAGCAGTGTTGGCCCGAAGTGTTGAAGTCTTTTTTCCGGTCTCATCATAAAATTCCACGTAAACACCTTCGGGAAATTCTTTATCACCGTTTTGGAATTGATTCACCTTCTTTGCGCGCAAGATGGTCTTCAACTTTTCCTTTTCGGTGTAATGCATGGTGATGTTTTCGGCTTGTTGCAGAGGCCCCTCGTAAACGATTGGTTTTGGTTTTTCTTTTGAGAGGCAAGAAAAGAGAAAAATCAAGAACATCATAGAATGCCTTGAACCAATAACATCACGTATTAACGTTAAAATCTTCATCTCCTAAAAATGCAAAAAGGCTGACCAACTCGCCAGCCTTCTGCAACATTCATGCTATATTTTACTCTTTCCTCGCTTTGATCGTAACGTTCTCATCGATCCAGCAGGCGAGTTTCTTGACTTCGCCCGTTTTTAGATTTGCTTTTTGCAAATCGGCGGCGGTCGGGTATTTAGCCAGTGTCTGTTCCATTTTTTCACGGTTACCCGATTTTAAGTACATCTGAAACGCAGCAATAAAGACCAATTTTTCTTCCGCAGACCCGGCTACCTTCGAGCAATCAGTTGTAGAGGATGAATAAAGATCACCAATCCTTTCATACGCATCTTTGGATGCGGGATCGGTCACCAGGGCCTGCTTATAAAGATCACGCGCACCCGCTTTATTGCCTTTTTGAAATTCAGTATCGCCTTTTAAAATATCAATCCATGCCTTTTCACCAGCTGTGGCGGCTTTTGCCTGAACCTCCGTCAATAACGGTGCCGACTTATCAAAGTCCTTGTTTTGGATATAGCGTAAGCAAAGTTCCTTGGTCACCGCAAAATCCGGACTCGCTTTGTGAAGTGTCTCTGCTACCTCCAACCAAGCAGGGTCATCCGTACATTTATCCGCGAGCATCAACTGAAAGATTTTCTTATTCAAGGCGAGGTCGCCGGGATTAATTTTTAACTGGGGCACAAAAACCTTCTTTACGAAAGGGCAATTCAACTTCACTACTTTACCTAGTTTGGTATCGATGGCAAGGGTTACTTTCTTATATTTTTCTAAATCACCAGCCTTGTTCTGTTGTTCTGCCCTTTTCACTTTGCTGTCAATCACTTCAGTGATCTTCGTATAACGCTGGATGATTTGGTCTTCATTCAGGCTTTTGAGCATCTCAACATTAGTCTTCACAATGTCCATGTAGGCAAGAAGATTATTGTCCAATACATTGTTGCCACTAATTTCGTAGGTCTTGTCAAAGATGTTAAGAACACTCGCAATTTTTTCTTTGTTTTGGCCGTTATATTTGTAGGCAGAAATAGCTTTGCGGTTCATAACATTCATTTCATCACCGCAGTTTTTGATGCGCAGATCATACACGAGCAAAAGTGAATCCACAAAGGTCTGTTTCAATGCCGGATCCAATTCCTGGTTGGCAAGTTTGTCATACGTTTCAATAGCGGCAACATACAAGTCCGAATGCCACTGCGGCGCATTGGTGATCATCCATTGGATGTTCGCTGTAGCTCCTTTGTAGTTCTGGTCTTTTATGGCTGCCTGAAATGCATCAACTTTTTTCTCTGCTGTAGCCTGGTCTTGGGGCCATTTGTAATCCGTGCACTGCGCTTTCACCCCAATTGAAATAATTCCGAAGCACATTAGTAAAAACACATTCTTTCTCTTCATAGGATAAAATTTAATCAAATTTTCGTTTTATAAACCATCGATCATTAAAAGTGATGCCAAAATAAACCCTAAAATAGTTCTCTTCAATTAAATTTCGCAAAACTACCCCTCTTTTTCCAACCTTAATCCCCAAATCAACGGTAGACCAGCCCCCAACGGGCAACGAAAACCCAAATGTAGCGCCTTGATCCATTAAGGTATTCCCGTTGACCAGGTAGGGTGATTTTTCGTATGCAGCACCAATTCGATAAGTTATCCGGTTAAAGTAATTGGAATAATCAAAAATATCGGGGATAAATTCAAAGCCAACCCCTGACCGAAAACCGATGGTAGGAATGCCTATCGAATTAGTGAAACCATTAAAGGTCCGAAAATCGAGGTAGGTAAAATCAGCACCGGCCGTCCATTTATCAACTTTGCCAAAAGACAATCCAACTCCAAAATTCTTTGGCAAAGTCATTTTACCTCCTAAATTGTTGTCGATAGTAGCGGAGTCTAAAATAGGGCCGGTAATACTATTCAATTGATATCGTGAAAAGTGCTGTGTATTGATATCTGATTTTAAACTGTAAACGGCTCCGATGTTGATACGATAGTTTTTCTTGAACAATGAATCCTTGTGGAAAGAGATCCCTCCCGAAAAATTGAGACCGTGAAAATAATCCCGCACATAAACCGAAGCATACGTGCTGCTTGAACTCACAAATTTATTGATGTCCTGGGTTACTATGGAACTAAACAAATAAGAGGCCCTGGCCCCAAGCGACAAATATTTATTAATCGTTACCCCATTAGACCAGAAAAATTGATTGATCCCCCCGGTTCCGGTTTCCTGCCGATTGATCGGTATGTTGCTACCGCTAGCTAAATCGCTATAAGAAATATTGTAGTTTACATGAGAGTAAGGGGTCAAGCCAACGGAGGTAGTCCACTTGCCGGGAATAACGGGCAGGCCAATGGCGAGGTAATTCAAATTAGCACTAAAAAAACTCTGCGTCGTGGTGCCATCCGTAGCTTTTCTGTTTTCCGCCTGTAGCCCTCCTTGAAAAACGGTTATGCGGTTAAAGACCAATAGAGCAGGGTTTTGATTATTAAGATAAGAACTGTTGGGATTGCTGATGCCAATACCTCCCATACCCTGATTTTGTGCAAGGCCGGAACCATAAATGTCACCGATCCCAAATTTTGAAAACGGACTTGATGCAACTTGTGCCTTGGCGGCCAGCGCTACAAAAAAGAGAAGTAAAATGGAGGGAAATACCCTTTTATAACAATGCATTATGAAGCAAAATCCTGTTCAAACCACTCAACACGAGATCTGGGGCTGCAAATATGGTAGGTTTCATCTTGTTTTCAAAAAACAATGCATCTCCTCCGCACAATACAACGTCCACCTCCGGGTAGGAATACCGATATCGCTTGATAATACCATTTACCTCGGCAACTACTCCATTTAAAACGCCGCTTCGAATACTATTTTCCGTAGTATTTCCAATCAATTCCAGTTGATCAGCTTTTGAAACCAGTGGCAATCGCTTGGTAAACGTGTGCAAGGCTTCAAAGCGCATCCCGATGCCCGGAGAAATACTTCCGCCCATATAATTTTTTTCACGATCCATGAAATCATAGGTGATACAAGTACCGGTATCAATGACCAACGAATCTTTCCCGGGGAAAATATCCAAGGCACCACAGACGGCCGCAATCCGATCAACACCAAGCGTTTCGGGAGTTCTATACTGAATCTGAATTGGAAGAGGAAGCAAATGGCTTAGCAAAAATTTTTGTTGGGAGTTAATCCAGCCCATGACCTGGTTCCCATCCAAACTTACTGAGCTCACCACGGCAAAATCAAATGCTTGTTGGTTCAGAAAAACTTTTAACTCAACCTCACTTGAAAAAGAATATTTTTCTTTCAGTATGCTCCCTGAGAAAATTGCCGCTTTAAATCGCGTGTTGCCGCAATCGATTACCAGATTCATGTTTCAATGATTACTTTCGTAACCCTATTTTTACTATTTTAATTATGAAAGTTAGAAAAGTCCGTAAATATAAAGTTATCGGCATTATGTCGGGTACTTCTTTGGATGGTGTGGATATCGCCTATTGCAAATTCACGTTAAGAAATAAAAAATGGGATTTTTCAATTCAGGCCGCCCAAACATTTTCCTACTCGACAGAATGGAAAAATAGGCTTTTGTCCACTCCCCTTCTTTCAAGTGAAGAGCTTTTACAATTACATTCGACCTACGGCAAATTTTTAGGACAACTCTGCAATCAGTTTATTGGCCAAAATAAAATCAAAACCGTTGACTTGGTTGCATCGCACGGCCATACGATTTTTCATCAGCCAAAAAATAAATTTACTTTTCAACTGGGCAACGGCAACGCGCTTTATGCGGCCACTGGTCTTCCAATCGTTTATGATTTCAGGGGGTTGGACGTGGCACTGGGTGGTGAAGGTGCGCCTTTAGTGCCAATCGGCGATCAATTTCTTTTTTCAGATTTCGATGTTTGTCTTAACCTTGGCGGGATTGCCAATCTTTCGATGGAAGTAAAAGGAAAAAGAAAGGCCTTTGACGTTTGCTTTTGCAACATGGCCTTGAATTATCTGTCAGCCAAAGCTGGAAAAGAATTTGACAAAAATGGAGCGATGGCGCGTCAGGGGTCAGTTAACCCTGTATTTTTAAATTCCCTTGGAAAAATCTATCAGGCCGCGAAGAAGAAAAGGCCTTCTTTAGGTCGCGAAGGCTTTGAAAAGGAATTTCAACATCTTTTGGACGATGAATCCATCCCATTAAATGATCGACTTCGAACGGTTTGCGAATCCATTGCCGATGAAATAGCACGATCCATTCCGGCAACCCAAGAAAAGGTGAAGTTACTAGCCACAGGAGGAGGCGCACTCAATCTTTTCTTAGTTGAACGGATCGCCAGCAAGCTTTCATCAAATACTAAAATGATGATCCCTTCAAAAACCATCATTAATTTTAAAGAAGCACTCGTCTTCGCATTTCTCGGAGTTCTCTGCAAGCGCAATGAAACCAACGTATTGAAAAGCGTTACCGGAGCATCACGAAATTCTTGCTCCGGTATTTTAATCGGGTAGATTTACACCCGATTTTATTGCACCGAAATGAAAGATCTATTGCAAAAATTTGAAAACAAGCGTCCTGAAATTGTGTTCGAGTGGAAAGATTCCGAAACTGAAGCCGAAGGTTGGGTGGTGATCAATTCACTTCGCGGCGGCGCAGCGGGTGGCGGTACACGCATGCGCAAAGGCCTCGATAAACGCGAAGTAGAGTCGCTGGCAAAAACAATGGAAGTCAAGTTTACCGTTTCGGGTCCGCCCATTGGCGGAGCCAAATCAGGAATTAATTTTGACCCTAATGATCCCCGCAAAGAAGGCGTTCTTCATCGCTGGTATTTGGCGGTAATGCCATTGTTAAAATATTATTATGGAACGGGCGGAGATTTAAATGTCGACGAAATCCACGAAGTCATTCCTCACACCGAAGCGGTAGGCATCTGGCATCCCCAGGAAGGAGTTTTTACCGGTCACTATAAACCGACTGAACCACAAAAAGTAAATCGGATCGGTCAGCTAAGGCAGGGTGTCGTAAAAATGATTGAAGATAAAATGTTTACGCCATCGCTGCGCAAAAAATATACGGTGGCTGATATGTGTACCGGTTATGGCGTTGCACAAGCGGTTAAGCATTATTATGAATTGTGGGGTGGAAGCCTTAAAGGCAAAAGAGCCGTGGTACAGGGCTGGGGCAATGTGGGGGCGGCGGCGGGATTCTACTTAAGTCAGATGGGTGTGAAAGTGGTAGGAATTTTAACGCGCGAAGGCGGACTGATTAATCAAGCCGGATTCAAGGATGAGGAAATCGGTAGTTTAGTTACGAACCGCGATGGAAACCGATTAGTAACGGACGACTTACTTTCCTTTGACATCGCCAACCAAAAGATTTGGGATCTTGATTTTGAAATTTTTATCCCGGCAGCTTCCTCGCGTTTAGTCACGAAGAAGCAGATCGATAAAATGATAGAATCGGGAGTGGAGGTTTTTGCTTGCGGTGCCAACGTGCCATTTGCCGACCCCGAAATCTTCTTCGGTTCTACCGGGCTGGATGCCGATGAAAAAATCTCTATTATTCCGGATTTCATTGCCAACTGTGGAATGGCCCGAGTGTTTGCCTATTTTATGGAACGTGAAGCTGCTATAGACGATGCTTCGATATTCAACGATATTTCCAACACCATCCGCAAGGCTTTGGAAAAAACAAAAAAAATTAACCCTGCAAAAACAAAAATTGCACAGGCGTCATTTGAGATTGCATTAAGGGAACTCGCGGGCAAGTAAGTTACTTTGCAACGCTCAAGATGCACCCGCAAGCAGGTACAATACGGCCATCCGCACCGCGACTCCATTTTCAACCTGGTCTAAAATAATGGAATGATGAGAATCCGCCGCATCACTTGTTAGTTCTACGCCTCTGTTGATAGGTCCTGGATGCATTAGAACGATATTTTTCTTAAGGTCATCGAGCATTTTTTTACTGATGCCGTAGTAAAGGGTATATTCTCGAAGGGAGGGAAAATATTTCAGCTGTTGGCGTTCCAACTGGATACGTAGCACATTAGCAACATCACACCAATCGAGTGCTTTTTTTACATCAAACTCCACTTGGACGCCGAGTGAAGAAATAAATTTTGGAAGCAGCGTGGGCGGTCCACAAACCATTACTTCGGCACCCAATTTTTTTAGGGCAAAAATATTAGATAGCGCCACCCTGGAATGCAAAACATCTCCAATAATGGCAATCTTTTTCCCTTCCACAACTCCCAGTTTTTCACGAACGGAAAAGGAATCGAGCAAAGCCTGTGTGGGATGCTCATGGGTGCCGTCACCCGCATTGACAATGTTTGCCTTGATGTGTTTTGATAAAAAATGGGGAGCGCCGGCGCTGGCGTGACGCATCACAACCATGTCTACTTTCATCGCCAAAATATTGTTGACCGTATCCAACAATGTTTCCCCTTTTTTCACGCTACTGCTCGAGGACGAAAAATTAATCACGTCAGCGGAAAGTCTCTTCTCTGCCAATTCAAAGGATAGCCTCGTTCGGGTAGAGTTTTCAAAAAAAATATTGGCGATCGTCACATCGCGCAGGGATGGGACTTTTTTTATCGGACGGTTGATGACCTCTTTAAAATTATCAGCCGTTTCAAAAATAAGTTCAATGTCCCGGCGAGTGAGATCCTTGATTCCGAGCAGGTGCCGTTGACTTAGTTTTGACATACTACTTCGCTTTTTTAGGGTTGCTGTATTTCTTCCTGATGCCGTCCATAAGCTTCGTAGTACAAGTTTTATTCCTTGTTGATTAACCAGATTTTATTTTGTTTGCTTCCGCTAGCCTCCAATTCCACGAGCACCTGCTGGGTATTGTGCGTATCCACATACTTGCCCACATAATCGGCAGCGATCGGCAAATCGCGGGAAGCCTTTCGATCCACAAGCACCAGCAATTCCACTCTGGCAGGCCTTCCAAAGGAGATCATCGCATCTAATGCCGCGCGAATAGTTCGTCCGGTGAAAAGCACATCGTCAATCAGCACTACGTTTTTTCCTTCGATGGCAAACGGAATACGGGTCTCACTTGCTTTGGCAGGGGTATTTCTTCTGCGAAAATCATCCCGATGAAAGGTGGCGTCAAGGTACCCTAACGGCACATTTACTTTTAATGATTTTAACTTTAGATGAATTAATTCAGCAAAAAAAACACCTCTGGGTTGAAGCCCCAGAAGCACACAATTTTTAAAATCGGAATGGTTTTCTATAAGTTGCTGACAAAGGCGGCTGAGGGTGATATCGAGTTGCTTGGAATCGAGGATCAGTTTTTTGTACATACGCCAGCGCGAAATTAACGGAAATAGTTGATAGTTGTTAGTCATTCATTGATCGTTGTTGAGTTTTGCAATCAACGTTTAGGATAGTCAGAAAACGCGACACCATGCTACATCCAAATTGATTTTGCAAGTCACCGTAACCCTGAATGTTGATTCACCAAATCTATTGTCAATGGGTTCTTGACACTGTTGTGGGTTGATAAACTTCAATTTCTTTTCATCGGGATGGGCAGCAAAAACCATGAATATCGAAGATTAAGAAAAGAATCTGACGGCAATTTGTATAATTCCCCGTTTTCCCGATATTTGCACTCCCTTTTTAGGGAAAACTCATTTAAAACGATTTTTATGGCACGGGTTTGTGAAGTTTCAGGCAAAAGAACTCAGGTTGGCAACAAGGTATCGCATGCCAATAACAAGACAAAACGCAAGTTTTACCCTAATCTCCACACAAAACGGTTTTTTGTGGCAGAGGAAAATAAGTGGATTACGATGAAAGTTTCCACCAAAGTGATCAAAACAATAAATTTAAAGGGCATCAGTGCCGTGCTGAAGGAAGCACGTCAAAAAGGAACGCTGACAGCCAGCATTTAAAACGATAGACCATGGCAAAGAAAGGAAACCGCATTCAGGTGATTTTGGAATGCACGGAGCACAAAACTACGGGCATGCCGGGCATGAGCCGCTACATCACCACCAAAAACCGCAAAAATACTACCGAGCGCATTGAATTGAAAAAATACAATCCGGTGTTGAAAAAAATGACCCTTCACAAAGAAATCAAGTAAGTTAAAAGTGAAAGGTTGAAAGTTAAAAGTAATCCTTAACTGAAGAACCAATCGAGACTAATAACGAATAACCATTATCTAACAACGAAATAACCATGGCAAAGAAAGTAGTTGCATCCCTTAAAAAAGCAGACGGCAAGAACTTTGCGAAAGTGATCCGTGCCGTGAAATCAGAAAAAACAGGCGCCTACATCTTCAAAGAAGAAATTGTCGCTACCGATTTGATTAGGGAAACGTTGGCAAAAAAAGGCTAAGCATTCGGATGAAGAATTTTGAAAGTCCCCGCAAGGGGCTTTTTTGTTTAAGAGAATTTTAAGAACATCAAGTCGGTAACAAATAGTAATAGTCCGGGTTACCGTATTGAGATGTTTGTGTTTGGTATTTGTCATTATGATTTGATCGTTATGTCCCTCTTGTCAGGCCTGTTCGGAAAAGAAAAAAAAGAGTCGCTCGACCACGGACTGCAAAAATCCAAGGAGAGTTTCTTTGGCCGATTGGGGAAAGCTATCGCCGGAAAATCATCGGTTGACGATGAAGTGCTTGACAACCTGGAAGAAATTTTAATCTCTTCAGATGTAGGTATTGACACCACCTTGAAAATTATTAAACGGATTCAAGAGCGGGTAGCGCGCGACAAATATGTGGGGACAAGTGAATTAGACAATATCCTGAAAGATGAAGTGGCATCACTTCTTTCGGTGAGCGATAACACTACATCAGGAAACGATTTTGAAATACCCGACGGAATAAAACCTTATGTACTAATGGTCGTGGGTGTGAATGGCGTTGGCAAAACAACTACCATTGGCAAGCTTTCTGCTCAGTTTAAAAAAAGGGGAAAAAGTGTAGTATTAGGTGCTGCTGATACTTTTCGTGCTGCAGCCGTTGACCAATTAAAACTTTGGGGCGAACGAACTGGAGTACCCGTGATCTTCAAAGGAATGAACACCGATCCATCGGCTGTGGCCTTTGAAGCCGTACAGAAAGGAATAGAACTTCGTGCTGATGTGATTATCATAGACACGGCGGGGCGGTTGCATACCAAAACCAATTTGATGAATGAGCTTTCTAAAATTAAACGTTCCGTTGAAAAAGTATTACCCGGTGCACCGCATGATGTGCTTCTTGTGCTAGATGGCAGCACAGGGCAAAACGCAGTGATCCAGGCACGAGAGTTTACAAAAGCAACCGAGGTTACTTGCCTGGCGATTACCAAACTCGATGGAACTGCTAAAGGCGGGGTGGTCATCGGCATCTCTGATGAATTCAAGATCCCGGTAAAGTATATTGGCGTTGGGGAAAAGGTGGACGACCTGCAGGTATTTAATAAAACAGAGTTCGTTGATTCTTTGTTCAGGAAAAATTAGAGCGCAGCACTCGGTCGGCAAATGCATCAGCCGTTGCCTATTTCTTAATTGGAATTACCTTATCCTTCTTCCAGGCAAACCGCCAAAAAACCTGATAGTTAAATCCCCACCATGGTTTGTTATGAACAATGCCATATCCCGGCATATCAAATGGGGCCATGGCAGGATTACTTCCTTTGGTGTTGGGTGCAAGTTTCAACCGCGCCGTATAACCCATCCACAGCCCTTTCCAAATTTTTACCCGCAAGCCACTCGTGACTTCTCCCCATCCTCCCTTCACATTTCCGTTGGAGGTTTGAATTGAAGCGGGAAGGAACAAATAAGTTGAAGTAGCTAAGTATGAAAGGGATTCGTTGAACTGAGAATGGCCTACCCGAAAGCCAAGAAAAAACATGTTTCTGTCCGGGTCCTTGCCAAGAAAATTAACATCAACCCCTACTCGATAATAATTTCCAAAATTACTGTATGCGCCATTGTTTAGAGACAGATTCTTTGCCCAGTTCCCAATATCCAACGCAAGATAGTATTTGAAGAAATCGATATCGGCATTCATTTCCCATCCTTTAAATGTTTTGCCTGAATACGTTTTACCAAGATCGATTAAATCGGTGCCGATGCGGATTCCTGTCGGAACATAACTCGGAGGGGGAAGCTTTGTTTCTTTTTTTTTCTGACCGTGTGCGACACTGAAAGCAAAAAAAATAAAACAAGAACTAATAAAATATTTGAAAGGTGACCGCATAAGCCGTGATTCCTGAGTTGGTGGGGTCTTTGAGCAAGCTCGTATTAAAAAATTTTATCTGCGCACTGTCCAAGTTGGTTTTTAAAAATTTTAGATCATTGAAATAGGTGAAGGCGCCACAATCCTGAGAAATTATTTTGCTTTGCCGAACGTAGCCCAATTGCAACGTGTCTGTAGCGGTGATACTGCTATCGGCATTGATCCGATGAAAAATGAAGGTAGTGGTGTTATTATTAATGTCCAACGGCAGCAACAATGCGGCTGTAGCCAGCTTTACGACTAAGACGGAATCGGCACCAGGAACAACAATAGATTGCTGGGCGAAAGTTACGATGGTATCCAGGGTATGGTTTGACTTCTTTTTGAACTGAATCTGCATCAAATTGGTGGCGGTGATCAGACAGTCGCCTTGGTTGAAGCAACTTACAAAGATGGCCGTGATGAAAATCAATGGAACAAATTTCATGATCGGGTGCAAATATAGCGGTTAGGCTTCGGCAGCCTTTATTTTTTTGTACTTTTGACGCCTGATTTTTTTTCGTGAAAACAAAAGGACAACGCCATCATAAAGTCAATATTGTAACCCTTGGTTGCTCAAAAAACCTGGTGGACAGTGAAGTATTGCTCACGCAACTTAGAGGCAATCAAATTGACGCTTCGCATGAATCAAACAAGGATGATGCCAACATTGTGGTCATTAATACCTGTGGGTTTATTGACAACGCCAAACAGGAATCAATCGACACCATTTTGCGCTATGTGGATGCTAAAGAAGAGGGTATCGTCGAGAAAGTCTATGTCACCGGATGTTTGTCGCAACGGTACAAAGACGACCTTGAAAAAGAAATCCCTCAGGTGGATGCCTGGTTTGGCACCCGTGATCTTTCGCGGCTACTCAAACAACTCAACGCCAACTACAAAAGTGAATTAGTGGGTGAACGCATCCTTACCAATCCCAGTCATTTCGCCTATTTAAAAATTTCAGAAGGATGCGATCGACCTTGCTCCTTTTGCGCTATTCCGCTCATGCGGGGCAAGCATATTTCCCGGCCGATGGAAGAATTAGTTCTTGAAGCTAAGAACCTTGCAAAAAACGGAACCAGGGAATTGTTGCTCATCGCACAGGACTCTACCTATTATGGTCTTGACCTTTATAAAAAAAGAAACCTGGCCGAATTATTAAAAAGGCTTTCGGATGTTGAGGGCATTGAATGGATTCGCCTTCACTATGCGTTTCCAACCGGCTTCCCCATGGATGCGCTGGACGTCATGGCCGAAAGAGAAAATATTTGCAAGTATATCGATATCCCGTTGCAACATGGCGCTACTGAAATGTTGCAGATTATGAGACGAGGAACAACCCGTGAAAAAACAGAATCATTATTAGAAACCATTCGTGAAAAAGTTCCTGGTATTGCGATACGAACTACGCTGATCGCAGGTCACCCGGGCGAAACTCAAGAACATTTTACCGAGATGATGGCGTTCGTGGAGCGTACTCGTTTTGACAGATTGGGTGTATTCCCCTATTCCCATGAAGACAGCACCCATTCTTTTTCATTGACCGATGACGTTCCTGCCAAACTAAAACAAGAACGTGTCGATCAATTAATGGAACTTCAGCAAGGAATATCGCTGGAATTGAACCAAGCCAAGATTGGCAAAATTTTTAACGTACTGGTTGACCGGAAAGAAGAAGCGATTTTTATTGGGCGCACGGAATTTGATTCGCCAGAAGTTGACAATGAAGTAATTTTAAAAGGTGCTGAGTACCTTCGATTGGGTGACTTTGTGAAGGCTAAAGTAATTAGTGCGACCGAATTTGATCTGGTGGCAGATGTCATTTAGCAAGCTTTCAGAGACCTTATGAAAGACTCGAAACGAACCATCGAACAAACTGTTTGCATTTAACGTTAATTCGAACCATGATTCATTTTAACCATTCCTGTCGTTAGTATGCAACTCCATAAAATAGACCTTGCGGATACACACTCATTCAACTCCTTTTTCCTTAATTATATCTCACAAAAAGATTCGTTAAAAACCTTCTATCATCGTTTTCCTATCCTTGAAAACTTCAAGGCACAAATAATTGAAAAGACAAATTCTTTTCCTAGTAGCAACCGGGAGATTTTGGTTAAAGAGCTAACCAAGCAATATCAAGGCATAAAAAATTCGGACAGGGTCGCTGAAAACCTGAGGTCTCTTCTTGACTCGAGAACATTCACCATCACTACGGGGCATCAACTTAACATTTTCACCGGACCTCTTTATTTTATTTATAAGATTGTTACGGTAATAAACACCTGCAAGGTCCTCAAAGAACATTATCCTGAATTCAATTTTGTGCCGGTCTACTGGATGGCGAGTGAAGATCATGACTATGATGAGATTAAATCATTCCGATTGTATGATAAGAAATATTCCTGGGAGACTAGTCAAACTGGCGCTGTTGGAAGGTTTGACCCTGGTAGTTTGATCAAACTTATTAATGAATTACCGGGGGATCTTTCCATTTTCAAAGAGGCATATTCAAATAACAAAACCCTTGCTGATGCTACCCGAAGCTATGTGAATGAGCTTTTCGGTGCTGAAGGTCTTGTCGTGATCGATGCGGACAACCGCGCATTAAAATCATTGTTTAAGACCGTTATTCACAACGACCTCTTTCAAAATTCCACAAAAAAATTAGTTGAAGCGAAGAACCAGCAATTAGAGTCGCTCGGCTATCATCCGCAGGTATTTGCCCGGGACATCAACTTTTTCTTTTTAGAGAAGAATCTTCGACAGCGGATTGAAAAAAAAGACAGCGATTTTGTTGTCGTCGATACATCCATAAAATTTTCGTCTCAAGAAATTGAGAGGTTGATTGATGCTGAGCCCGAAAAATTTAGTCCCAATGTTATTCTCCGTCCGTTATACCAGGAGACCATTCTTCCAAACCTCGCTTACATTGGTGGGCCGGCAGAAGTAGTTTACTGGCTGCAACTAAAAGGTGTGTTTGATTACTTCAAAACTTCTTTTCCAATTTTAATGCCGCGCAACTTTGCCGCCGTCATGGACGTGCCAACAAAAAAGAAATTTGAAAAGTCAGGCTTAGAACTTAAGGATTTATTTGAAGACAAAAACTATCTCTTTAACCATTGGATTTCAAAGAATTCTTTTTCAAGTTTTTCCCTTGCCAAGGAAACCGCTGAAGCGGAGGAGATTTTTAAGAAAGTAAAAGAACGGGCTTCAAAAATTGACATTACACTCGATAGACATGTGGGTGCCAAAGCGCGCCAAACGCTGCAAGGCCTGCAAGGAATTGAGCTGAAAATGATACGGGCTGAAAAAAGAAAGCATGCCGAAAAGTTGAAGCAACTAGAGTCCATCAAAGATTTTCTTTTCCCCATTGGAAGCCCGCAGGAGCGAACTGACAATTTTTTAAATTTTTATCAGCAAGACACACAGTTCATTCAGAAGCTCATTCAACATGTTGACCCGATGGATTTTAAATTTAATGTGATGATACCATGATGGACAAACAGTCGGTCCGCGATCACTATCTAAAATTACGTCTCGCTTTGCCCAAATCAGAATTCAATTCACTAAATCAAAACCTTTGTACGGTCTTTTTCTCTTCTGTTGAACTCTTCGAAATCTCAATCCTTCATCTCTTTTTACCAATCCTAAAAAAAAAAGAACCCAACACCTGGCTCATCCTTCATCGGTTGAGAAAAGAATATCCGCGCATTCGGGTTTCGATGCCAAAAATAAATGAGGCCCATGAACTCACCCATTTTTATTTCGAAGACACTCATCAAGTCGAAGAAAACAAATGGGGCATCCAGGAGCCTCAATGGGGAACGCAAACACCCATCGAAAAAATTGACCTGGTCATCGTCCCGTTGTTGGCGTTTGATCGGAAGGGCAACCGTGTGGGGTACGGAAAAGGTTTTTATGACCGGTTCCTTTCACAATGCCGACCTGATTGCAAGAAAGTCGGGATTTCCTTTTTTGATCCTGTTGATGAAATTTCCGGGATTGATAACTTCGATGTGAAACTCACAGACTGCGTAACGCCAACAAAATTCTACTCTTTTTAAATGGCTGGCTCCTGCTGACTCAGGCAATGGAATGAACCAAGCCCCCAAATGATATCGGTCGAGTCAAGCCCAACAACAATTCTGTCAGGAAAACATTTTTGCAAAATTTGCAAGGCACGATCGTCATTTTTATCCCGAAAGGTAGGTGTTACCACATAGTTATTGGAAATATAAAAATTCGCATAAGAAGCGGGCAGTCGTTGACCTTCGTACACAACAGCAGAGGGCATCGGTAATTCAATCACGTTTAACGCTTTCCCGTTTTCTAGCTTCATTTTTCCAAGCCTGTCCAAATTTTCTTTTAGCGGGATGTAGTTTTCATCCTTTTTGTTTTCTTCGATCACTGTCACTACGGTATCTTCATTGACAAAACGAGTGATATCGTCGATGTGCCCATCGGTATCATCTCCAACAATACCGTCGCCCAGCCACAAAATCGTTGAGACTCCATAATAACCGGAGAGGTACGTCTCAATTTGGTCTTTCGTCAGTTTAGGGTTTCGGTTGGGATTGAGCAAGCAGGAAGTGGTAGTTAGCACAGTCCCTTTTCCATTAAAGTCAACGGAGCCTCCCTCCATGACAACCCCAGGCGAGGCCAATGGCAAGTTGTAATACCGGGCAATCGAAACGGGTATTTGATTATCCAAATCAAAAGGAGGATACTTGTTACCCCATGCATTGTAATTCCATTTCACCACCATCTTCCTTTTTTCCTGGTTGTGAATTAAAAAGGCAGGTCCATTGTCACGGCACCATGCGTCGTTCGTTGGATAAAGAAAAAAATCGATATTGTTTAAATCTGCATCCACTTTCTGAAGATGAACAATCGCCTTTTGCTTCATGGCTTCATCAACCACATTAATGTTCACCCGCTCTCCTTCGGCAACGAATTTTACAAACTGGGAATAAACAGGAAAAACTGCTTCGATCTTGCCGGGCCAGGATGCTTCTTTATGAGGCCAGCTCAACCACGTGGCTGAATGTTTCTCAAATTCAGCAGGAAAAAAAAAGCCTTGCTGTTGGGGTGTCAACGGTTCATTCATAACATTTCATCAGGGTTGAACCTGCAAATTACACTTTCAAAAAGAATTGATTTTAAATGTTAGAAAACGAAAAGGCTGGAATTTATCCAGCCTTTAGAACTACTTAAAAGATTCTATTTATCCTTTCACAGCAAAAGCGACCTGGGTATTCTCCCAACGAAGGACTACTTTACTCCCTTCAACGGAAATATTAAAAGTTTCGACAAATTTATCGGTCTTGCCAGGCTTAACAGTTACCCGTAATACATCATCCGCTTCCTTGTAATCAAAGGCGCCCCACTGGTCAGCTTTTTTGTTAATGATGACAGTCCATTCATTTTGACCTGGAATGGTAAACAATGCATATTTTCCTTTTGGCAAATCTTTTCCTTCGATTTTTACATTTTTATCAACATCAAATGTGGTGGCTTCGTTTGCTCCGGTGCGCCAAACTTTGCCAAAGGGTTCGATTCCTCCCAACATTTTCCTGCCCTTTGCCGAAGGAGTGCTATAATCAATCACCACCTTTGCTCCGTCAATTGTGCCTTCGGCTTTGGCTGGAGGACTTGGGCGTTTGGATTTGTCTTTTTGTGCGATCGTTGCCACCGATAAAAAGCAGGCAACCAAAAGGAATGGGAAAAAAATTTGTTTTTTCATAATATGGATTGGTTAAAGTTTTCAGCGTAAAACAGAAAGCGTCCTGAAATTTCAGGGCGCTTTCGATATGTTAAAATTATTTATAAAACCTGTAAACAAACGCTATAACGTTAAATCTACTCATCGGGTTGCTGCCTTTTAAACTATATCTGAAAAACCTCACCCGATTGCACCGGTTTACCTCGAGGTAGGAACTATGCCGAAATACCGATAATATAATAATTACCAAACTTACTGGCTTTCGATGAATAAATTGCGACCCTTAAAAAAAAGGCCTACAAAAAATTTTACTTTATTTGATGAAAATACCGAGACTCTTTACCCTAAAAGAAGTTAAATGGTAACGCCATCTGAATTATTCTGATATGATCCTTTTTCCTCGTTCAAAATCTTTCACTCGATTATTCCTCTTGTTGACCTCTTTTTTCCTTTATCACGCCAGCCGTGCCCAGGATGGAAATAAATTAAGTGTAGTTGGTGCCGTTGATCTTGGCTTAAAGAGTTATCAAACCATTCAGGCTAAACGAAATTACTACAATGCTTCTTCTGCGCTGATGCAAAACACAAAGAACGAATATTTGCCCAACCTGATTGCTTCAGTTCAACAGGATTACGGAACTGCTAATAGTCAATTTGGGCCATTGGGTTCTGTCGGTATTCCCGGAGCGGGTGGTGGATTGGCGGTGGCCTCCTCGGGGCCGGTCGTCAATCAACAAAGTTGGAATGCCGCTTATGGTGCTTTGTACCTGGCCACCGTGAATTGGGAGTTTTTTACTTTTGGGCGGGTCCGTTCCAAAATTAGAATGTCGGGATCGCAGGTAGAACGCGACTCAGCCGACCTCACGCAAGAGCAATTTATCCATGGTGTTCGGGTTTCCGGTGCTTATTTGAATTTGTTGATTGCCCAACGCCTCATCCGCATTGCACAAGACAATCTGGAGCGAACAACCTTTGTTCAAAAGACCGTGAAGGCCAGAACACTAAACGGGCTCAATGCCGGAGTGGATTCATCGTTGGCCAACGCCGATGTCTCGCGCGCCAAGCTTACTGTAATCGATGCACGCAACAATGAGCAGCAAAGCAGAAACCTGTTAGCCCAATACCTAAAAGTTTCTCCTGATCCTTTTCTATTGGATACCACGTTATTCAACAGAATCCCCCTTGAATTTAAAACCACTACCAACGTTGCCAACAATCCTCAAGTGCGGTACTACAAAAGCCGTCTTGAGTTAAGTAATCAAACTGCCACCTTTTTAAGAAGAAGTGTGCTCCCGGGTTTCAATTTCTTCAGTGTTCTACAAACAAAGGGTTCCGGATTCAATTATAATTATACCCCGGCGTTGCCTGAGAATTATTCTAAAAGTTATTCGGATGGCGTCAATCCAACGCGAAGCAATTATTTGCTGGGGGTTTCACTTTCCTGGAATGTAATGAGCCTGCCAAAAATAAGACAGCAGGTAAATGCTCAACGTTTTGTTTCAGCTGCCTATCAAAATGAATATGACCTCATCTCAACCCAATTGCAAGATCAATTAATTCTTTCCGACCAACGAATTGAAAACAGTTTGCAAAGTGTAGCAGAAGTTCCGCTTCAATTTAAGGCAGCCTCGGACGCTTATATTCAAAAAAGTGTATTGTACAAAAATGGCCTGGCAACCATCGTTGAACTTCAGCAGGCACTTTACTCACTTAACCGGGCTGAAGCCGATTTGAACGTAGCTTTTATCAATGTTTGGCAGTCGCTGCTGCAAAAGGCAGCCGCTTCCGGAGATTTTGATTTATTTATTAAACAGGCCCGGTAATCTTATGAACTTAATACGATTCGCCTTACGTAAACCTATCACGATCCTGGTATTGGTTGCCGGCCTCTTGTTTTTTGGAATCAATGCAATCCGCACTATCAAAATCGATATTTTCCCTTCCCTCAATTTGCCCGTCATCTATCTTTCCCATCCTTTTGGCGGGTATTCTCCCGATCAGATGGAAGGGTATTTCGGAAAGCCCTATGTTAACCTGATGCTCTTTGTATCAGGTGTAAAAAGTATAGAAACCAGAAATATTCAAGGGCTCACGTTGATGAAGCTAACTTTCTATGAAGGCACCAATATGGCGCAGGCTGCAGCAGAAGTTTCAGCCTTCAGCAACCGGGCACAGGGGAACTTCCCTCCCGGAAGCAATCCGCCCTTCATTATTCGTTTTGATGCCTCTACTCTTCCGGTGGGCCAATTGGTACTAAGCAGTAAAGTAAGATCAAACAATGAACTAATGGATCTTGCCAATGTGTATGTTCGTTCTTCGTTTACCTCCATTCCCGGTCTGATTTCTCCTGCACCCTTTGGGGGAAACGTACGCACCGTAGTGATAAAGGTAGATCCCGAATTATTGCGATCTCATAATCTTACCGCCGACCAAATTGTCGATGCACTGCGAATCAATAATCAAACTTCACCGGCCGGCAATGTTCGGATCGGAGATTATAATTATTTCACACCCACCAACACCACCATCAAAACGATAAAAGATTTTGAAAACATTCCTCTTTACAAAGGTGGAGCAGCGAATCTCTATTTACGAGACATCGCAACGGTTGAAGACGGTGCAGACATTACTTCCAGCTATGCCCTGGTAAACGGAAAGCGATCCGTGTATTTGCCGGTAACCAAATCAGCCGATGCATCGACTTGGGAAGTGGTACAGAACCTTAAAAAGGCACTGCCCAGATTTCAGAGCATTTTGCCTGAAGATGTTGAGTTATCTTACGAATTTGACCAATCCGTTTACGTTATCAACTCCGTAAAAAGCCTGATGACGGAAGGCATTATTGGTGCGTTGCTCACGGGCCTGATGGTGCTTTTATTTTTAGGTGATGTACGCGGAGCGTTGATCGTTATTTTAACGATCCCGGCTTCCATCATTTCGGGTGTGTTATTTCTATCCCTGTTTGGTCAAACGATCAACATCATGACTTTGAGCGGACTCGCTTTGGCAATTGGAATTCTTGTCGATGAATCCACTGTCACGATAGAAAACATTCACCAGCATTTGGATATGGGCAAGCCCAAAGCGCTGGCTATTTGGGATGCCTGTAAAGAAATTGCGTTTCCTAAACTTTTAATTTTGTTCTGCATTCTAGCCGTATTTGCACCTGCCTTTACCATGACAGGAATTCCAGGCGCTTTGTTCCTTCCATTGGCGATGGCGATCGCTTTTTCGATGATCACCTCTTACCTCCTTGCACAGACGTTCGTGCCTATCATGGCCAACTGGTTGATGAAAAGTCATCATGGGCATAGCACAATCAATGCCGAAGAGTTCGCAGCTGCGGGATTGCAAAGTGAAACTGAAACGTGGGATCAAAAGAAAACGCAGTTCCAAAAGGAAGAAGGGAAATTAAGTCCTTTCGAAAGGTTTCGCGCCCGCTTCATGCGGTTTCTAAAAAGGATGGTACCCTATCAAAAAGTAATTGTAATTGGCTATGTTGTTATTATTTCGGCCATTGCGATTTTTCTGTTAACAAAAATTGGTCGGGATGTTCTTCCTAAAGTGAACAGCGGGCAGTTTCAGGTAAGGTTACGGGCTCGGGATGGAATACGTATGGAGAGAACAGAATTGAAAATGGTGAAGGTGTTGAAGGTACTGGACGAATTAGTCGGCAAAGAAAATATTGCCGTCACCTCAGCCTTTGTCGGTCAGCATCCCGGTCAATTTTCCACCAGCCCCATTTACCTTTTTATGAGCGGACCGCAAGAAGGAGTTTTACAAGTTAACCTCAAAGAAGGTTACGATGAAAACTTAGACGATCTGAAAGAACGGTTCCGAACCAAAATAAAAGAAGCGTTACCCGATGTCAGTCTTTCCTTTGAGCCCATCGAATTGACGGATAAGGTTCTTAGCCAGGGCTCACCTACTCCGATTGAAGTGAGGATTCTAGGCAAGAATAAAAAATTAAATGAGGAATATTCCAAAAAAGTCATTGGTAAGCTTTCTAAAATACCTTACCTGCGGGATATTCAACTCGCCCAACCCATACATTACCCCTCCATCAATATCGACATTGACCGTATCCAGGCGGCCCAATTAGGGGTCGATGTTTCGGATATCTCCCGATCACTGATTGCCTCCACATCGTCATCGCGTTTCACAGAAAAAAATATCTGGCTGGATGAAAAATTAGGATTGAGTTACCTTGTCCAGGTTGAAATACCGGAAAACAAAATGAATAGCGTCGAGGAATTAAATGAAATTCCGGTATTGCGCAATTCACCTCGTCCCATATTGAGGGATGTTGCCAACGTAAAGCAAGACACGATCTATGGCGAAAATGATAACCTCGGAGCGATCCCCTTCCTTTCGGTCACAGCCAACATTCATAAAAAAGACCTGGGAACGGCAAGTGCAGATGTAAGCGAAGCGCTGAAGTCACTCGGCAAGCTCCCGCGCGGTCTGACCCTTGAAACTAAAGGATTAACACAAGTGCTGGATGAAACATTGGCTAGTCTCCAATCGGGACTAATGGTCGCTATCGTTGTGATTTTTTTAATGCTTGCAGCTAACTTCCAATCGTTCAAAGTTTCGCTCGTGGTTTTGGCAACTATTCCGGCAGTGGTTTTAGGTTCCTTATTGATGCTGATGGCCACCGGTTCGACGCTCAACTTGCAATCCTATATGGGCATCATCATGTCGGTGGGGGTATCGATCGCCAATTCTGTATTGTTAATCACCAACGCCGAACAGTTACGACTCCGCAACGGAAATGCGTGGGAGTCTGCTCAGGAAGCAGCAGCCTTGCGCCTTAGACCAATTTTAATGACAACTGTGGCGATGGTGGTAGGAATGGTTCCGATGGCATCCGGTTTGGGTGAAGGTGGAGACCAGGCCTCTCCCCTTGGACGCGCTGTGATTGGCGGGCTAATCGCTTCCACATTTGCAGCATTATTCATTTTGCCACTTGTTTTTTCGTGGGTTCAAAACAGAACCTCCATTGAATCGGTTTCACTCGACCCTGAAGACAAAGAAAGTAAACACTTTATTCCACCATCACATGAACCTTAAATCTTCTTTGCTTAACTATTTTTTTGCGGTTTGCTTAGGTCTTGTCGGCCCAAGTCTCCTGTTCCGTTGTACAACTTCGCACGAGAAAGAAAATAATTCCGCTCCTTTTGCGGTGGAAGTTTTTGAATTGCAAACCGGAAAAATTGCCTCCTCTATGAAAATTCCAGGGGAGCTGGTCTCTTATCGTGATGTTGATTTGTATGCAAAGGTGAATAGTTTTGTTAAACAGCTTTATGTCGATGTCGGCTCGGAAGTGAAAGAAGGACAATTGCTCGCCCTCATGGAAGCTCCTGAAATAGTTTCTCAATTAGCTGCTGCCCATTCCCGGCTGGAATCACAAACTGCACTTTACAAAGCCAGCAAAGCAAACTATGACCGGTTGTTGGAGACCAGCAAAACACCCGGCACGGTCTCACAAAATGATCTGGACCAAGCCTTGAGCAAAAGTAATTCAGACTATGCCCAACTTCAGGCAGCACAATCCGCCCAAAAAGAAATTGCCGCCATGCAAAGTTATTTGGAGATCCGGGCTCCATTTGACGGTATCATCAGTGCAAAAAGCATAAGTGCAGGAGCCTATGTTGGCCCATCCGGAAAAGGGTCTGACCTACCCATGTACACGCTCAATGAACAAAAAAAATTGCGTCTTGTCGTTTACATCCCTGAAGCGATCACGAGCTACATTCACCTGAATGACGAAATCCAATTCACGGTAAAGGCTTATCCGAATGAAAAATTTTCGGCCAAAGTAAAACGGTTAGCCGGAGCATTGGACAAAAAATTGCGCTCGCAAAGGATCGAAATGGATGTGAACAACGAAAATAAAAAACTTCTTCCGGGTATGATTGCCGAGGCCGACCTCGCCCTGGCTACCGAAAACACATGGGTGGTACCGAGTTCAGCCCTTGTTAATTCTACCGAAAAAATCTTTGTTATCCGCGTTACTAATAAAAAGGCAGTATGGGTTAACGTAAAAAAAGGTATGGAATCAAAAGGTCGGGTGGAAATTTTCGGTATGTTAAATCCTGGCGACCAATTGGTGACCCTGGCAAGCGAAGAAGTTCGCGACGGTACAGAAATTGCTAACGTAAAAATTATTCCCAAAGCCAATTGATCTCAGCTTGATTTTTTTTTGATGCCTCGAACCGCTTGAGCGGTCCATGGATCTTCAGGCCAATGGTGTTTGGGATAGCGCATTCGCAATTCTTTTCTTACTTCGTGATAAGTAGTCTTCCAAAAGCTTTTCAAATCTTGTGTCACTTGTACCGGTTTGTAACCCGGTGAAAGCAAATGCAAAATAATTTTTATCCGACCCTCGTTGACCGATGGCGTATCCAACATGCCGAACACTTCTTGCAGCCTCACCCTCATCACAGGAGGATTTACATCGGTTGAGTATTCTAACTTGATCATCGACCCGCTGGGAACTTCTAACTTTGTGGGTGCAAGTTGATTGAGTTGGCGCTGCAATTCCCAAGGCAAAATACCGGTCAATATTGAATCGATGTGCATCTTGTTAAAATCGGCACGTTTACTCACTTGAATAAGATAAGGAGCCAACCATTCTTGAGCAGTATTTAACAAAGCTGAATTACGTACATCGGGCCAAGGCTCATTGGGTCGCCACGAGCGAAGACTCATCACCCGCGCTTGCCACTGCAATTGTTGTTCCTCCCAGTTCAGTAATGAAAAACCTTCCTCCCGAAAAGCATCGCACAAGGTTTTAATTCGAATAGCCTCATCCACCGGATGAACGGATTTGGATGACAACACCAAATTTCCAATCCGCTTTTCCAGGGTAGCGCTGATCATCCCACGCTCTTTATCCCAAATCACTGACTGAGTCTCTTTCGTCATCGGCAGCAAATCGTTCTCATCAAGAGCAGCCGCCGAAAAAATCTTCCCCTCTTTGTTGCCCATATCCATCGAGGCAATGGCTAACCATTTTTTCTGAACCAATCCATCGTGATCTTGCAATTTCGCAATACGTCCGTTAGCTAATTTGTAACGCGCATTAAATTTTTCGACTTGTTGCGCAATTCGCTCCGGATAGGCCTCTGTTAATAGCTTTCCAATTTCGGTATCGGAAAAAATAGAGTTATCAATTTTTAAATTGAAAATCGCTCTCCAGGTGGAGGCAATTTTTTCAACATGCTCTAAAATATTCCGGTCGGCATTTACCTGTTCCCCACGCCTCCATGTTCTGAGCAATTCAATTCGCAATGCTAAGTCAGCTCCTGATTCTCTAGGCAGAGGATCGCGTTCCTCAATCAATGCGATAATGTCTATTGCCAAAGTTTTTTCTTTTTCCGAATTTGTTCTGAGCAGCATATGCGCCATACGGGGATGAGTCGGCAACTGAAGCATCTCCTTTCCACGCACCGTAATTCTATTTTTTTCAATCGCGCCCAACTCTTCGAGCAGCGCTAAAGCCTGATTGACTGCACCAACCGGCGGAGGAGTGATCCAATTCAATTCCTTGTAATCGGCTCTCCAGTTAAAGAGTTCAAGCATCAACGGAGCAAGGTCAGCCTCTAAAATTTCAGGTTGCCTCGAAGCTTGAAGATGATGATGAGTGGCTTGAGCCCAAAGCCGGTAACAAGTTCCGGGGCCAAGTCGGCCTGCTCTCCCTGCGCGCTGGTCAGCCGAATCACGTGTAATGCGAACTGTTTCCAGCTTGGTAAGACCAGAACGCGGGTCAAACTTTAGAACGCGGGAATATCCACAATCAACTACCGTTGTGATTCCTTCGATGGTCAAGGACGTCTCAGCGATCGAAGTAGCAAGCACCACTTTGCGAAGCCGGAGTTGATTCGGAAAAATTGCTTCCTGTTGTTTCTGAAAAGGTAAATCTCCATACAAAGGAAAAATAGATGCTGCGTCAATTTCGGTTTCTAAAATTTCTTGCGCCCGTTTGATCTCGCCCGCTCCCGGAAGAAAAACTAAAATATCTCCTTGCTGTTCCTTCAGAGCCGTTTTTACAAATCGAGATGCCGAAATAGGAATGGGTTCTTCTTTCGGTACAGGTTCATACTTAAGATCAACGGGGAACTGTTTGCCAAGGCTCGTGATCATCGGGGCATTATTCAAAGCGGAAGAAATCTTTTCGCCATCCAGTGTAGCTGACATGATTAAAATCCGCAAGTCATTGCGCAAGAGTTGTTGCGACTGGCAACACAAGGCCAGCGCCAAATCAGCATGAAGGCTGCGCTCATGAAATTCATCGAAGATGACAAGCCCGATTCCTTCCAATGCATTGTCGGTTTGCAGCATGCGCGTAAGGATTCCTTCTGTCACCACCTCGATCCTGGTATTTTTTCCGATCACATTTTCAAAACGAATGCGAAAGCCAACGGTCTCCCCAACTTTTTCGGTGAGCAATTGAGCCATCCTGCTGGCCACCGACCTAGCTGCAAGCCTCCGTGGTTGAAGCATAATAATTTTCTTTTCTGTAAGCCAGGGTTCATATAATAGCTGAAGCGGAACAATGGTGGACTTTCCAGCTCCGGGAGGCGCTTGTAAAATCGTTATCGGATTTGTTTTTAATCGAGATTTGAGCTCATCAATAACTTCCTCAACCGGATATTTCATACGCTCAAAATTAGAAATTACTCACTCTGAACCCACCTCCTTCCACTCAAACAATTTTATTTCTGGTTATGTACGGAATTTGTACCTTCATTTCATGCATCAAAACAAAATACTGATTTTAGCAATCGCATTATCTCTATTTTCTTGCACGAGAAAAGAAGAAAATCAAAACCTTTTCAACGGTAAAGACCTGGAAGGATGGGACACTTATATTGGCCCCGTTTATGACACCATAAAAAATTCTTTCGATACGACGAAGGTTTTAGGCCTGAATAACGACCGTGATAAAATATTCAGTGTGGTGAATGAAGACAACCAGCCTGCGCTCCGGGTTTCGGGAGAAAATTACGGTGGCCTTTCAACAACGAAAGAATTCAAAAATTATCATCTAACGGTAGAGTTCAAATGGGGCAAGAAAAAATCGAATCCTCGAAAAGATAAAATCCGTGACAGCGGAGTGCTTTATCATGCAGGGGGCAAACACGGAGTGGATGCTGGCTCCTGGATGCGATCACAGGAATTTCAGGTGGAAGAAACCGACTGTGGCGATTATTGGGGCGTGGCCGGAGGTTCTTTCGAAATTCCCGTCAGTCAGCGTGGGGAAGGATATGTCTACAATCCCGCCGGTGAAAAATTAACCTTTAACGAAAAAAGCAAAGTGGGGCGACGATGTATTAAAATCCCTGATGCCGAAAAACCCTCAGGGCAATGGAACACTATCGAGATTTATTGTCTTGGCGACACAACGATCCACATCGTAAACGGACAAGTGAATATGATCTTGTATCATTCTTCTCAATTGGTGGGCGATCAGCTGCAGCGATTGGATCATGGGAAAATCCAAATCCAATCGGAAGGAGCGGAAGTCTTTTACCGGAATATTCAATTGGAGAAAGTCAATGCTATTCCTGACGAAATAATCCACCACAAATATGATCCTACCTGGGGAATGGACTTTGATTAAGATCCCTTCGTCCAGCCTTTCACCAACGAAATCGCCTTATCAATTTCTTCTTCTGAATTGAAAATGTGTGTGCAATGCCTCACCCCAAACACATCGCCTTGTGAACGTGGTCGCATCTTTGCACTTTCCCAATAGCTGTCCTGAAGTTTAGTGCCTGTCCATCCTTCAATGTTGTACACCGTAATCCCGGCACACATGCTTTCATCAAGCGGTGAAAAGAATTTTACTTTCTTACTCTCAGCCAATCCTTTCCGCAGTCGTTCCCCTAAAAATTTAATGCGCTCATAAACACGGTCGGGGCCTAATTCAAAAATAAAATCCAGGGCGGCATCTACGCCTTTCAGGATCGGAAAACTTCCGGTGCCCCGTTGGGTAAAGCGGAATCCCTCATCTTCGTGATTATCCCAGCGACCGCTGGCGATCGTGGTCCAGATGTCTTTCATACGATCCTGTTTGATATAAAGAAAACCGGAGCCGTGGGGTGCTCCAATCCATTTGTGAAAACATCCCGCATAGGCATCGCAACCAATGTCTTTTACATCCACTTTAATTTGGCCTATGGTCTGTGCACCATCAAGCAGCGTGAAAATTCCACGTTTGCTGGCTTCGGCACATAATTCTTTTACGGGCAAAATTGCTCCGCTCCCTGAGATCATATGCGAGAGCATCAGTACTTTGGTTTTCGGTGTCATTGCTTTCACGATGATGTCGAAGGCTTCTTGTGAACTGTGCGCTGGTTTTGGTACCACGGCCGTTTTGAAAACTGCTCCATATCTTTTTTCCTTCAACAAAAATCCTGACTTGCCTCCGGAATGCTCCTGATCGGTCGTTAAAATCTCATCACCTGGCTGCAGCGTTATTCCGTTGGCGATGTAGCTCATGCCGTTCGTCACGTTATCGGTCATGGCGATTTCCAGTGCACTCGCATTGATCAGCTTTCCAACTTTCGTGCGAATGCTCATCAAATTATTATAGCCACTGATAAACTCTTCTTTGTTGTCGTCTTTATAGGCCCAGTCTGCAGGGCTTGTTGCAATGTATTTCAGATGTTCGGTCATTTTCTCCACCACAATTTTAGGCATTGCACCCACCGTGCCGGGGTTAAAGAAAATCTTATCTTTATCAAGTGGGAATTGGTTGCGCACACTTTTCCAAAAGTCGGGATCACCGGGGTTTAACAAGGCATCAGCTTCTTTTTCAGGCAACGGGTTTCCCAAACTTGCCAACGAAGGAAAAGTGAAGGCCGAGAGGCCCAGTGATTTGATCAGATTTCTGCGGGAGATCATATAGTCAGTTTTTTGTTTAGTGAAAGATAATTAAAATTTTACCTTTAGATTCATTTGCGAAAACAAACGTCCATACCATGGGAAAAATGATCATCAACGGGTTTTCCGAGTTTCAAAATCATGTCGGCAAAGAGCTGGGTGTTTCCGGCTACATCAAAGTTACCCAAGAACAGATCAATAAATTTGCCGATGCCACGCTTGACCATCAATGGATTCATATCGACCCTGTCCGCGCTGCCAGCGGGCCGTTTAAAAGTACTATTGCTCACGGCTATCTTGTATTATCACTCGTACCTTTTCTCTGGGAACAAATTGCTGAGATCAGGGATGTAAAAATGTTGGTGAACTACGGGATAGAAAAGATGAAGTTCAATCAGCCGGTAATGGTCAATAATGAAGTAAGATTACGCGTTGGCCTGAAATCATTGAATGACCTCCGCGGAATTACCAAGGCTGAAATGGACATTGTGATGGAAATCAAAGACAATACCAAACCTGCATTTACAGCTACTATTATTTTTCTATATCATTTTAATAAAATCAATTAACCAATGATCAATTAGTCGATGTGCAGATTCTCTTCAATCACTGCTTAATTGAGAATTGATCATCGATTAATTTGACTAACCCCGGTTAGCTAAATACTTCTCTTCTCAGTAATTTTGACCGGAAATGTTTTCTATGAGCGCAGAAACGGCTTCCGTTGAAAAGAAAGAAACCAAAACCAGTGTGGCTTCCCCCTACACTCTCATCGAACCATACAAACCAAAAAATAAAGTCAGGATTGTAACCGCGGCAAGCCTGTTCGACGGCCACGATGCCGCCATCAACATCATGCGCAGGATTATTCAATCCACCGGATGTGAGGTGATTCATTTAGGTCATGATCGAAGTGTGGAAGAAGTGGTGAACACCGCCATCCAGGAAGATGCACAGTCCATCGCGATGACCAGCTACCAGGGTGGCCACAACGAATATTTCAAATACATGCACGACTTGCTAAAGGAGAAAGGAGCCGGGCATATCAAAATTTTTGCAGGTGGTGGTGGCGTAATTCTACCCGAGGAAATAAAGGAACTGATGGATTATGGCATCGCGCGAATTTATTCTCCTGATGATGGTCGCGCGATGGGTTTGCAAGGAATGATCAATGATCTTGTTAAGCAAAGCGATTACCCAAGCGGGAAATCAGTAAGCCCTAAGCAGTTGACCGTAAGCAGTCATGTACAAATAGCTCAATTGATCTCGGGGGCAGAGAATTATTTTGACGAACATAAAAAAGCTTTTGAAGAGATCAACCTCAGAGCCGCCACCTCTAAAACTCCGGTCCTTGGCATCACAGGAACAGGCGGAGCAGGGAAATCTTCGATGGTCGATGAAATCGTACGAAGGTTTTTGATTGACTTCAAAGATAAGACCATTGGATTAGTTTCGGTTGACCCGTCCAAAAAGAAAACCGGTGGAGCACTATTGGGTGATCGCATTCGCATGAACGCCATCAATAATTCACGCGTGTACATGCGCTCGCTCGCAACACGCCAAAGCAATCTAGCGTTGTCGGCTTACGTGAAAGAAGCGATTCAGGTGTTGAAGGCTGCCGGTTTTGACATAATCATTTTAGAAACCTCGGGCATCGGCCAAAGCGATACGGAGATTCTCGACCACAGCGACGTATCGTTATACGTGATGACACCCGAATACGGAGCAGCCACCCAACTTGAAAAAATTGACATGCTTGATTTTGCCGATGTGATCGCGCTCAACAAATTTGACAAGCGTGGGTCGCTTGATGCCTTGCGTGATGTGAAAAAACAATATCAACGCAACCATCAACTGTGGGATAAGAAACCGGAAGACATGCCGGTATTCGGTACGATTGCCTCCCAGTTCAATGACCCGGGTACCAACCAACTCTACAAACATTTGCTGGACAAGGTCGTTGAGAAAACAGGCGCTGATTTGAAATCCGACTTTCATATCACGCGGGAGATGAGTGAAAAAATCTTTGTGATTCCACCACACCGCACACGCTACCTGAGTGAAATCGCTGAAGGTAATCGCAGCTACGATCAATGGGTAAACGAGCAAGCAGCCATCGCGCAAAACTTGTACGCTCTTCATCGCGTAGCCAAGCTCTTAAAGTCCAGCACTTCTCCCTCACCGCTGGAGAAGGAGATAGAGGGTGAAGTTCTCAACCTTGACCCAAAAAATTGGAAACTCATCGAATCCTGGGAGGACAAAGCAAAAAGTTATCGTGAGCCCGTTTTTAAATTCATGGTCCGTGGTAAAGAAATCGGAATCGAAACGCACACGGAGTCACTTTCTCATTTGCAAATCCCAAAAATCTCATTGCCGCATTATGAGGCGTGGGGTGATTTATTGAAATGGCAATTGCAGGAAAATGTACCGGGAGAGTTTCCCTACACGGCTGGCATTTATCCGTTTAAACGAGAAGGCGAAGACCCCACCCGTATGTTTGCCGGTGAAGGCGGGCCGGAAAGAACCAACCGCAGATTTCATTATGTAAGCATGGGGCTACCGGCAAAACGATTGTCTACCGCATTTGACTCGGTAACACTGTATGGAAACGATCCGGATTACCGTCCGGATATTTATGGGAAGATCGGCAACTCAGGCGTGAGTATTTGTTGCCTTGATGATGCAAAGAAATTATACAGCGGGTTTAACCTTGCTGATCCAAAGACTTCTGTATCGATGACAATCAATGGGCCTGCCCCGATGCTGCTCGGGTATTTCCTGAATGCTGCCATCGATCAGCAATGTGAAATTTATATTAAGAAGAATGGATTGGAAGATGAAGTGAGGAAGAAAATAAAGAATCACACCCCAACCCTCTCCCGAGGAGAGGGAGGAATGCCTGCTTACCAAGGCTCCCTCCCGAAAGGAAATGATGGGCTTGGATTGATGTTGTTGGGGATAACCGGCGATCAGGTTTTACCGGCAGCGGTTTACGAGAAAATAAAAAAGGAGACACTTCAACAGGTGCGAGGTACCGTGCAGGCCGACATTCTCAAAGAAGATCAAGCGCAAAATACTTGTATTTTTTCAACCGAGTTTGCCCTTCGCTTAATGGGCGATGTGCAGGAATATTTTATTACCAAAAATATTCGTAACTTCTATTCGGTTTCCATTTCGGGCTACCACATCGCCGAGGCCGGTGCCAATCCTGTTACCCAACTGGCCTTCACTCTTTCGAATGGCTTCACATACGTAGAATACTACTTAAGCCGCGGAATGGACATCAATGAATTTGCCCCCAACCTTTCCTTCTTCTTCTCTAATGGAATTGATCCTGAATATTCCGTCATCGGTCGTGTGGCACGAAGAATCTGGGCGAAAGCGATGAAAAATAAATATGGGGCCAACGCGCGGGCTCAGATGCTGAAGTATCACATTCAAACTTCAGGTCGCTCCCTGCACGCGCAGGAGATTGATTTCAACGATATCCGAACCACCTTGCAGGCTTTATATGCCATTTACGACAACTGCAACTCCCTGCACACCAATGCTTATGATGAAGCCATCACCACGCCTACCGAGGAATCCGTGCGCCGGGCGATGGCCATTCAGCTCATCATTAATAAGGAGCTAGGATTAGCAAAGAATGAAAACTCTTTACAGGGATCTTTCATTATCGAAGAGTTGACTGACTTGGTCGAGGAAGCTGTACTTACTGAATTTGACCGGATCACCGAACGAGGCGGAGTTTTGGGAGCGATGGAAACCATGTACCAACGCGGAAAGATCCAGGAGGAGAGCATGTATTACGAGACCTTAAAACATACGGGCGAATATCCGATTATTGGAGTGAATACTTTTTTAAGTTCGAAAGGTTCACCAACCATTCTCCCCCAGGAAGTGATCCGTGCTACCACGGAAGAAAAGGAATACCAGATTAAAATGCTGCGCAACTTGCAGCAAAGAAACGCTGATCAATCCTCTTTATTGCTGGATCGTATTCAACAAGCAGCTATCCAAAACAAAAACATTTTTGAAGAATTGATGGAAGCCTGCAAGATTTGTTCCCTTGGCCAAATTACCAACGCACTTTTTGAGGTGGGCGGTCAGTATCGAAGGAATATGTAAATATTTCCTTAGAAATAAGAAAGGCCATCCTTGCGGATGGCCTTACGTTAGACTAGGTTCAGGTTAAAATTACTTAATCACTTTTTTGTTTCCGGCATTGTCAATCACCAGGAACGTAGGTTGGCCTTGCACTTCCTTCAGGTTATAAACCAACCCGGTGCTGCCATTAACGGTTACATTTTCATTATGAACGATATTATCGCTTCCGTCAAAAATACGAACATTAATCCTCTTGGTGCCTTCGGTGCTTACGGACATCAAGTACTTGGCATCACCTTGCAATTTGGTAATATGGACGCCTGTAATGGATGATTCATTTCTAACGAATGAATTTTCAAGCGCGTCGGCCCTGTTGCCAATTTTATAACTTACTTTTTGTGATTGCGTTCCATTGGCATCCGTGATCTCGATGCTGTATTCTCCCGCCTCCATGCCGCCGAAATTTACCGGGCGCATAAATTTGCTAAGCCCTTTCGTCGTTTCGGTGAGAAGTTGGTTACCCTTGTTGTCATAGACCTTTAGCGTAACTTTTCCGGCGATTGTGCCTTCATAGATCACTTTAAAAATTTCAGAATTGTTTTGGTTCACCACGACAACTTTTGAAGCGGGGTTACCGGCAAACGCGAATGCACTCGCTACAATCACGGCTGCTACTGTCAATACTACATTTCTCGTTTTCATACTTGTTTGTTTTTGTTTTTTCTTCTTTTGATTACGATGTAAATGTACGGGCAAGCCCCAAGGGAAGTTGAACGTTGTAAGTAAACTTGATTTTTAAAGTAAAAAAACGATTGCGTGAATTATGTCGGAGTAAAATTTTATCAAATTGAAATTTGAGATCACAAAAAGAACAATTCAGGGGGGTGGTAAAAAATAATTTCGACGATAACGTTTGCGGTGGCAAAGAAAAAAAATCAGTCGATACGCGATAGTAAAAAAGTAGGCAGTCTGTATTTGACTGCCTACGGGCTGCTCATCAGTTGATTAATGATACTAATAAGTTACAGACTTTAACAATCCATCCTTATCGGTTACTTCGATCGTAAAGGACTTTACATTTCTCAAATCGTACACTTGAGCGAAATCGCCGGAGATCGATTGGATTTCATTGTGTACCAACGTTCCATTCGCATCATAAATATTAATAAACACATTTTCGATTTTCGATGAAGCGATCCTCAGCAAATATTTGTTTTCTTCAGAAGAAAGTTTCTGAACATGGATCAGGGTCTCCAGTTTGCCTGATCGATAATTTACCTTCTCAACCGTTTTGCCGCTTTCATCTTCAATTTGAATAGTATATTGGCCTTCGGACAAGCCGTCAAAGTTGTAAGGACGCATAAATCCGTCAACCTTTCTAAGAGTCTCCGTAAATACGGCAACTCCTTTTTCATCGGCAATGGAAATTTTAACACTTCCCTGTTTGATTGATTTGTAATACAATTTAAACAAGGAAGATCCCGAAGCATTTGTAATGGCCACTGATGAGGTTGTGTTGGCCGATTCATCTGTTCCACGAGCGGACAGCAACGTACATAAAAGTACTCCGGTCAGAAGTAGGCTGATCTTTTTCATAATTTTTATTTTTTATACTTATGACGAAGCAGGCATTGTGAAAGTTGCAATGCGGTCGTTAATAAATGTTAAATAAAATTCAACATTAGTGTAACATTTTTGCAAACACGAATGTAGCTACCGCCGGTGAACATTCTTCAGTTGAGGTGGAATAGATCTTTGGCCTTTTCGGCCTGATGAAGTAATTGGCTTTGATACCTGATGTGTGAAAGCAAAAATGCTTCCTTTTGCAGGTCATCACATTTTACGAAACGCAGACGTGCATCAACATCCAGGTTAAGCTCATTAGCAACCGTGAAAAGAGAAGGGATCGCTTCGCTGTTCCGAATTTGAAAATAGAGAAGGTATTCCCGAAAAGCTTGATGAAGTTTATTTGTCACAGGAGTACTGTGGTCTGTATTCCAAAAGGCAACGTCGCCTCCCGGGTACGGCTTATCGTGAAAAGTGCGGAAAAGTTTATGCATAGAGAATAGATCCCTGCATTTTACAATGATGTCCGATTCCCCCGTTGGGTGTCGCTTGATCACGCTTTCCAGTTTGACCAGCGATCCTATTTTTTCTGTATTGGCAACATGGTTGAAAAAAATCCCAAACGAAACGTCTTTGGCTTCAGCATCGAGAAGCAACTGCTTGTAACGTGGCTCGAAGATATGCAGTGGAACCATTTCCCCGGGAAGGGGAAAAATGGAAAGCGGGAACATGGGAATTTTTACAAACTCAGCCATCTGGCATTAAACAGTAAATAGTATGAGAATGTTTCGCTCCGCAGCCAATAGATTAAAATTTTACAATATAATGTGGTTTAATATCAAACCTCTTCTTTAATAAACCCTCACCGGGCAAAAACGATAAATTGATAATAAATGAATAACCCGCGACAACCCCGCCCAGTTGCTGCACAATGTGGGCTGCTGCGGTAGCAGTGCCTCCCGTGGCGAGCAAATCATCATGGAGTAAAACGCGGCTACCCGGAGCGAATGCGTCCTCGTGCATTTCAATAGAGGCCTGTCCGTATTCCAAAGAATATTCTTCAGTAATCTTTTTATAGGGAAGCTTTCCGGCCTTCCGAATTGGTATGAATGGGATATTTAGTTCTTGCGCGATTAATGCGCCGAAAATAAAACCGCGCGCTTCTACAGCAGCTAGCACTTGAATATTTTCTCTTGAAAAATAATTGGCTATTTCCTCCACCACCTTCTTTCGCGCCAGGGCATTGCCAAACAAAGGAGTAATGTCTTTAAAAACGATTCCTGGTTTTGGAAAATCAGGCACATCACGCAGGAGCAGTTTTATTTCTTTTTCCAAAAGCATGTTGGTATTGAGTGGCGTGTATAATTTATTTATTTATGAGAAATCCTGCAGGTTATACTATTATCTAAATCAATTATTTTTCCATTTAAAATTATCTGGTCGATAAAATTATTGCCAAAATGGTACGGCAAATAGGCCAGGGAAGAAACTGGCTTCGTGATATATACATTGCCAATCTTACCGCGAGTGATACTTCCATGGGAATGGGAAAGCTCCAGGGCATAAGCCGTGTTCAGGGTGGCAGCATTAAAAGCTTCTTCCGGTGTCATTTTCATTTTAATACACGCCAGGGAAAGCGCTAACTGCATATTGCCGGATGGTGAGCTTCCCGGATTGTAATCACTGGCAATAGCAACAGGTAATCCCTCATCCATCATTTTCCTTGCCGGCGGAAAAGGCAAGTTCAAAAAGAACGCCGCGCCCGGAAGAGCGGTGGGCATGGTTTTAGAACTTTTAAGCAATTGAATCTCCTCCTCTCCAATATTTTCTAAATGATCAACACTTATTGCGTTTGCTTTCACGCCTGCTTGAACTCCTCCTGACCGATGAAGCTGGTTGGCGTGGATACGAGGTTTCATTCCAAATTTTTTTCCTTCATCCACAATTCGCAAAGTCTCTTCAGCAGAGAAAAATCCCTCTTCACAAAATACATCAATGTAGTCGGCCAGGTTTTCTTCGGCAACCGCAGGAATCATTTCCTTGATCACCAGGTTGATGTAGTCTTGCTTATTCATTTCGGATGGCACCGCATGCGCCCCGAGAAAAGTTGTCTTTACGGTGAGTGGGGTTTCCTTTCCAATTTTCTTAGCCACACGCAACATTTTCAACTCATCGTTAACGGTAAGCCCATACCCGCTTTTGATTTCCACAGCACCAGTGCCTAAACGAATAATCTCATTTGCCCTTTCGAATGCTTTTTCGAACAATTCATCCTCAGAAGCCGCGCGCAATTTTTTGGATGAATTTAAGATGCCACCGCCATTTGCTGCTATCTCCGCATAGGTAGCTCCTTTTATTTTCATTACAAATTCATCTTCGCGGCTTGCGGCAAAAACCAAATGCGTATGCGAATCGACAAAACTGGGGAAAACAAATCGACCGGATGCATCAATCGTTTTTTTCGCTACAGCTGTGGACGGAAGGTCATCCATTTTACCATAATCGATTATCAAGCCATCCGAAATCGATAAATAGGAATTTGAAATGATTGGCAAATCGGCCATCATCTTACCCGAGATAAAGCTTGAAGAGCGCTCTCTTACCTGAGCAAGGCCTTTGATATGAGTGATCAGTATATCATGGGCCATGCCTGTAAGTTATTTGCCGAATGATTCTACTTTGTAGTCGAGGTTTGTACTGTAGAGTGGAAAAGCGATTTTAAACATCGCATAAAAACCCAGGCCGACCAGGCTTGGACGATAACCAAACTCTCCTCCGTATGACCAGCCAAGCGTTCGGTTAAATTTTCCATCAATGCCAGCGCGCAAACCTATTGGATGAGTTTTTAAAACCTTCGTGGAATAGCTTTCTTTTCCGTAATTAATCGGGTCGAGGGTGAGCGATGGGGCTGCTATAATATCAAAAAAGAGCGTCATCAGGCCGTCATCAACTCCTTCATCGTACTTATCAAAACTCACCGCTACATTTCTGATCCACGACATGGAACCGCCCACATAAATATCGGCTGATTGAATATTGCCAAAAACATTCAATTGCTTTTGCTGTCCGAACTGATCGGTATAGGTATTCGATAATTGCTTCCCGCTTGAAGTTGTCAGATCAGTGTTCGTCAATTTTTGTTCGCTCAAGGCACGATTAATGTCGGTTGTACCTTTCCAAATTATTGTTCCAAGGCGAGCGCCATAGATTTTTCTGACTTTGCAGGGAATCTCAGCGTGAAGCGGAACGGTGGCAGCCCATCGATCGCCTTTAAAGCTTTTCTTATAGAGCACCATGGTGGTTTTAGAATCCTGGTCGAAGTCTTTGATGTGGTAAGTGCCGCCCAACTCGATGTAACTAAAAGCCTGGGGTACATTTGAAACATTGCTGTTTTTGATCGCGGCTTCGCGGTTGTAATCAAAAAATTCGCCACTGTACGTTTTTCTGAAGCTGGCTTTCAAATCAAACTTGTCCTTATAATAGTAGCTTGCTTCAACACCGAACCCGGCATTTGGGTTAGTCGCAAATAGTTCACCATACAGCGGTTGAAACCCGATAAACAGTTTGTTAATCGAGTAGGGTTCATCATAAAGTTCCTCAAAAGTGACAGCCGGTTTATCATTTTGGGTTTGAGCCACAGAAACAATGGGCAAGACGAAAAGGATTAACTCAAATAACCTAGCCAATTTCATTGTTGTATCAATAAAGTGAACGCGTCAAATAAGAGCTCCATCCCCTAAAAATAATCAATATTAAATGGCAAGTTAATCAAAACACTTTTCGCGTTAGCAAACGTGTAAGGATTTCAATCAAAAGAACAAAAAAGCCGCACGTTAAGGTTTATTGATAGCTTCCAATTTACCACCTTTGAATGAAATAAAGGGCACTATACCATTGTCGTGTGTGGGCATCATCTGGTACCCGAATGTAAGAACGCCAGGGACTATTGCCTTCGTTGAGCCGTCTTGAAAATATACACCAAATTCTTTTAGTGCATGCCCCAACACCATCATAAATTCATAGCCTTTTTGCGCATAACTACTTGGCAGAGTTCCATGAGCCTGCAAATATTTTCTTCTGAATTGAAGATAGGGCTGACCGGCAACGGAAGAGAAATTGGGCGCTGCCAGCGCAACGTTTACCTTCTCAAATTTTGAAAGGTCAACCGAGTTGTCCTCCAGCCAATTTTCTTGTCCCACGACCAACACCGAATCACCCCTGCTCTCCACACTATTGATCACCTTGGTGTAAATCAGCGGATCATCAGAAGCCACAAAAATACTCCCGATGCTATCCAATTTTAATTTAAACTGAGTGGGGTTCTTCCATTCATCAAATTCTGTGGGTGTGGCCAACGTGGCAAGGATATCCACTGAGGTTTCGCTACGCACCTCTTCGACATAAACAATTTTTAATCCAAGATTTGTGGCCGTGCGTATAAAACTAGAAGCCATTATTGAATCCTTCGGATTTTCGCCGTAAAAAACAAAACAGTTTTTATTGGAAACTTTTGGCGCCAGCATCTCAGCAGATTTCTGCCCCAACGTTGCATAACTCGGTTGAAACAATATGGCAAACGGATTATGCGCAAGCATATCACTGTTGTATGACAACGGATTGACAACAATGTTAATTTTATTTATTTCAGAAAACTCTTGTATCAGTTTTGCATCCTCGGAAAAAAGTGGTCCTACAATAATGTCTGCGCTTTTCAGCTCCGGTTCCTTTAATAATTTTTTGACAGTGTCGGCATCGTGGTCGGTGTCGTAAGCCAAAAGATCTAACAGAACGCCTTCTCCGGTTAGAGAATCGGAAGCAAGTTTCATTCCCTCATAAAGATCGAGTACAAACTGACTCTTCTTTTTTCCAGGACCTGGATCAAGTGTGCTTGTGCGAAAGGGCAACATCAGTGCAACACGGTATCGATCTTTAAAAACCGGTCTCAACACGTCATTAGAAATGAAGTCTTCTTTTTTCCAGGTGAATTCGTTAGCCAATGAATCCAATAAACCGGCATCCACCATCGGTGCCTCCTTGCCAATTGCTTTAGCAAGGGCGTACGAAATCTGTTGATCGTGTGGATTTTCCTCCAGCAACATTTTTAATGTCTCCGCATCATCCATTTTTAGAAGTGAATTAGCTTTTAAGGCGTCAATATCCAGCTTCAAAGCCGGGTCTTTAATTTCATTTGCTAATTGCCAGGCATGAAAATATTCACGTTGCTCAAGATAAATCTTAACGAGCCAATAATTCACCTCGTCCAGTTGATCCCACTTTGAATATATTTTTTTTGTTTGCGTAAACATTTCTTTTGCCAGGGTGGAGAAACCCAAACGTTGTGCTGACAAGGCATAATAAAAACAAGCATATTCCGGATAGGGATTGTTGCGATCATAAACCATCAGCGACTTAAAGCCATCCATCGCCAAGCTATAATTACCATCACGGAAAAGCTCCTTGGCTTTCTTGTAGTCACGTTTGAAATCCTGGGCTGAGAGTGGGGAGCAGAGCAAAAAGCAAAGAGCAATTGACAATAGGCAATTGCCGACAGGCAGTCCATAATTGTCAATTGTCAATTGATCATTGATCATTGAATTTCTCATTCCCATTCAATCGTAGCAGGCGGCTTGGAACTGATGTCGTACACAACGCGATTAATTCCTTTTACTTTATTAATAATGTCTGACGAAACTTCACTTAGAAACTCATGCGGCAGATGAGCCCAATCGGCAGTCATGCCATCCACGCTCATCACGGCGCGTAAAGCCACAACTTGTTCATAGGTGCGTTCATCGCCCATTACACCAACCGAATGGATGGGCAAGAGGACGGCACCTGCCTGCCAAACTTTATCATACAGATTGTGCTTTCGTAAGGCGCTGATAAAAATCTGATCGGCTGCTTGTAACACTTTCACTTTCTCCGGGGAAATATCTCCCAAAATGCGGATGCCCAGCCCTGGACCCGGAAAAGGGTGTCGTCCTAAAATGGCGGCATCAATGTGCAATGTTTTTCCAACCAAGCGAACCTCGTCTTTAAACAATGTATTCAGCGGCTCCACTACTTTCAATTTCATTTTTTCAGGAAGACCGCCCACGTTGTGATGCGACTTGATGGTGGCCGATGGCCCCTTGATGGAAACGGATTCGATGACGTCAGGATAAATTGTACCCTGACCCAACCACTTTACGTCAGTCATCTTATGAGATTCCTCATCAAACACGTCAATAAATGTTTTGCCAATTGCTTTCCGTTTGGCTTCCGGTTCAGCCAATCCCGATAACGCTGAATAAAATTTTTGTTTGGCATCGATTCCTTTGATATTCAAACCCATTCCTTCGTAGGAAGCGAGTACCTGTTCAAATTCCCCCTTGCGCAAAAGTCCGTTGTCGACGAAAATGCAATAAAGGTTTTTCCCAATTGCCCGATGGATGAGCGTTGCCGCAACCGTGGAGTCAACGCCGCCCGAAAGCGCCATCACTACCTTATCGCTGCCCAATTTATTTTTTAAGCCCTGGATAGTCGTTTCCACAAATTGATCGGGTGTCCAATCTTGTGCGCAACCACAAATGTGAACCACAAAATTGCGGAGTAAATTTTTACCTTCGAGGGTATGCGTTACTTCCGGATGAAATTGAATCCCATAAATCTTTTTATTTTTTATTTTATAAGCAGCAATTTTTACAGAATGGGTGCTTGCTGCAACCTCGAAGTTTTCCGGAACTGAAACGATCGTGTCGGCATGCGACATCCACACCTGAGCGTCGACTTGGATTTCTTTTAACAATTCATTCGAGTGATCGACGCTCGATAGTTTTGCTCTTCCATATTCACGCATTTGCGAAGGAGAAACCGTTCCACCGTTTTTATGGGCAATCAATTGTGCCCCATAGCAAACACCCAGGATGGGAATATTTCCAAATTGGCTGATGTCCACATCGGGCGAACCAGCGTCACGCACAGAACATGGGCTTCCCGAAAGGATAACCCCTTTAATACCGGGATGAATAGCAGGAATGTGGTTAAAAGGGTGGATTTCGCAGTAAACATTCAGCTCGCGCACCCTTCGGGCAATCAATTGGGTAAACTGCGATCCAAAATCAAGGATGAGGATTTGTTCCGGCATTTGCAAAAATAGAAGGTTAATGCCAGAGAACAATAATCAAATTACCGGATCATTTTCAATATACCGATCTGGAGACCTGCGTTAGTAAAGCCTTTGTACCCGTAAGTGCTGTTGGTATTGGAAGAATAATCATAGTGAACTGCCGCCTTTAGTCGCCAACGGGAATTTTGTTTATAGCCGATCAAAACCCCCACCTCCGGCCTTACTAAAAGACCCCAGGAATCGCTTGGTGTGTCACCATAGATATTATAATATTGATTGAATTTGTCGTAGGCTATCCCAATTCCGAAACCGGCATACGGAACAACCAATTTTTCCATTGGCAAGAAAAAATAATCGATGTTAACTGTTAGGCCGTAATTATAGGCATAGTCATATAAATCGGTAGAAACCGACTGCGTACCGGTAGTGTAGGTCTGGTAGGGAAAATATTGATTATAAACCGACCAGCTTAGATCTCCGCCAACCCAAAATTTATCCTCATCGTTGAGTCTCTTGCGAAAACCAAATCTCGCTCCCAGCGAACTTGATTGGTCAATAAAACTTGAGTTTGACATCGGCTTGTTGCCGTCCCATGCAGCGAAAATGAATTTGCTGTAATTACTGCTGGAAGAAGACGAAGACCTGGAGCGAGTCTGTTTTGGCTGATTGGGGATCTTGTCGGGGTTTTTGGAACGATCGTAATAGTATTGGGCCTTTACGCTTCCCACAAAAGCAATGCTGAATACCACTATTGAAAACAATTTCTTCATTGCATTATTTTTTGATGTAGGGCGACTGCTTAAACGCCTGATTGATGGCTCGTACAACCGTTGCTGAAGTTTGGTCGGGGGAACTTACTAAATCCCCAATATCAGCCGCCCAAAGGTACGGTCCCGAAACCTTATGTTTTAGGTCTAGAATATAGATGTAGAGATCTGCTTGGTCTGAAACACTCACCGTAGGATAATAACTCCCACCGTAGTATCCATAGCTATAAGGATTGTAGGAATAGGACTGATAGGCAGAATAGACTTCATTGACATAAATATAAACCCACAAATCCGGAGCCGATTTTTTGCTCACCAAACTATAACCGACAGAATCCATTTTAGCCTTAACCCTACTGGTAATGTCATGTACTTCAGTTGATTGTGAAGCTGTTGCAATAGTATCCGCAGGATTTGGATCAGAATTGTCAAAGTAACTGATCGTATCCAATACCATCGTGTAGGTAGAATAATTGCCAAAGTTAGCGTTACCGTTATAGTCGGTGGTGACCACCATACTCTTTACCAATTTATCCAGAGTGGGTTTGGGCTCACATCCCCACAGAAATAAAAGCCCAATCAATAATAATAAACGACCCCTTTTCATCCTTTGTCTTTATTCAAAGTTAAATTTTTTATCAACGCCTTCCTCTTCCACCACCTCCACCTCCGCCGGAATGGACTGCACCTCCACTACTGGGGTGAAAGCCACCTCCTCCGGTGCTGGGCCTGGCACCACCTCCGACATTTCCCCAACTTTGCTGATGGAATTGAGTGGCATGAAAATTAGAATACGCCTGATGGTTAACATTATTGGTATTGATGGAATTGCGAAAATTATTATTCACCGGTGCACTCCGAACACTCTGCGTTCGACTAATGTTCTCCCGGCTAACGTTGCGATTCACGTTGCGGTTTACATTCATGTCGCGTTTCACATTTGCATTGCGAATGGCGTTATTGCGATTGATCTGGGCAAAGTGCCTGTTGACATTTGAATTAAATCCGCGGTATACATTTCCATTGACTCTGCTTACAAAGGCCGCATGGGCATGATAATAGGTGTTGCAATAATTATAGTAGCGAGGGTAGCGGTGATAGCCGTAATTGAAAAACCATCCTGAATAAGCGCGTGAAGGTAACCCGAGTACTACAATCGCTCCACCCGCTCCAATATAAAAACCGGTGTGATAATAGAGGGGCTGCGGATACCACATCGGGTAATTATACCAATATGGATAACCAAACCAATACGGATAAGGGTTAGGGTTGTAATTGGCTCCTCCATAATAATTATTCACCACCTGAGGCTGCTGGTCTTGTGGTTGACTTACTTGTTGCTGATTCGGGTCTAAAACAGTGTCGGACGGTCCTTGTGTTTCTCCGTTCGCTGAATAGCTGTCGGCAAAATCCTGGGCCGACTTTTTCATCTCCTCCTGCATTTTAGGGTCGCTCGCCACTTGTTGCTTGTAGTCTTCCAGGTCTTTTTGATTTTGCGCATTGATCTGATTACTCAAGGAGTCAATTTTTCGTTTCGTTCCCTGTGGATCATTTTTATAGGCATCACCAAGGCTTACCGCTAAATCAATCCGCTCGGTCAGTAAACTCATCACCTCGGGCATTCCAATCACTTTTTTAAAATCAGCCTGAACATCGCCGGGCAAATCTTTGATAATATTATCCAATGCTTTTTGCGAGGATTGATAGGTTTTGTCCATTGCTGTCAAATCGGCAAGGTGCATCGGAAACAAGGCGCTGACGGCAGCACTTACTTCCTGCGGATAGTTGGTTAAGGTAGGCTTAACCTGTTCCAACGTTTGGGGTGGCCCGCTCACCAATTGATGAATTAAATCCGGATAGCGGGAAAGTTCATAGTATTTTTCCTGCTCTTCCCGCGGATAAGAGGCGAGTAAATCCTGAAAGGACTGACTGGTGCGTGCCTGAATGCGCTCAATCTTAACCAGCTTCTGAGAATATTGTGACACGTTCAGAATGGCATTTCGCACGTCAGCGGGATAAGGTGCTATGGACGTAATAATGTCATCGTCATCTTTTTTCAGGCTGTCTTGATAGGATTGAGCGAGAGAAAAAATACTTTGCCCAAAAAATAAAGCCAGAAAAGTTATACTAGCTAATCTCAAATTCTTTTTCATTTGCTACTTCATTTAGTTTAAGGTCGCAAGATAAGGTTATCCAATAATCGTCCTGAACAAACCTCACGCGATCCATGTCATGTTTTACTTTTTCGATTGTTTTTGATAGCAATCGCAGATTAGACTCTATAACGGGCATAAAAGTTTAATTGTTGTATTTGCTCACGCTTATTCACGTTCAACATGCTATAAATTGGTTAGAAAGTATTCTTACCTGTTACGTTGCATCGCGCAGCCATCAAGGGTATCGACCGAGGCTCATTTGCCCAGCACCATCCTGCTAAAGAAAAACAAATTGTCAGAGGCTGCTGCTTGTGCATTGGTGAAAACAAGAAACAAGTTCTGCTTTCCTTGAATCCTCTTTACTACCAGCGATGCCGGCCTCATATAAACACCTTTCATCACTTCTATTTTGGGTGCTGTTCTGAAATCAACCGTTCCTAGTTTCTGGCCTTTTGAATCGTTCAGGTAAACGTCCACCTGTCCTCCTTTTAATCCCGGCATTTCGGCAATTATAAAATCGATTTTTCCAACCTCCGTTAAATCAACATCTTTAAACAAGGCCGTAGCGCTGGTGTGAATATTTTCTAACACATAACCGCTGGAAGGTGAGGCTAACTTGCGGATGCCTCCCGTTAACTCTACAGCATCACCACCCGTGAGTACGGGGGCTTTGAGCGCAAAAGTTTCTGAAGCCGACAAGGATGGTGCACCGTTAGCTCCATTATCTTCATACGATGCTGTGATCAGGTAAGCCGACTGTTCACCGATCCCTTCTTTTGGTGATGAACTAAATTTAGCGGCTCCCTTCAAAGGCAAGTTTTTGTTTTTCTTCTCATCAGCAAGTGTAAGTATGTATTCCACCATTTGCTCGGTTTGTTCCTTTTTAAGTTGAGGATGGGCAGCCATTTCCGTTGTTCCCCAAACACCTGCGCCTCCTTTTAAAATCTTCTCCGACAATTTTTCGATCGCCTGAACATCAGTCTTATATTTTTTAGCGACATCCATCAGGCTTGGCCCAGCCGATTTTTGATCGACAAGATGGCAAGCTTTACAGTCGCTTTCTGCCATCAGGATTTTACCCGGCATCTCTGGACGTTGATGTCCTAGTGCAATTTTTGTTTGGTCAAATCCTTGCGCCAGAAAGTCAACCGATACCATTACCTTTTCCGGTTTTATTTTTCCATCCGTGGTTGTCCCGTCCTCACGATCGGAAACCACGACTTGATAGTCCACCGAACTATTGGGAAAATAGTAAGTTGGGTTACCCGATGTTTTAATTTCAATTCGTGGTGGTTCATTGCCGGCAATGATCACCACGTCATCGCTTGACGTCAAGCCTTTTGAATCGGTGACCGATAATTTGGGCCTGTACACTCCTGCCTTATCAAATGTTGAAGTGAATTCTCCATTTTCCGATTGCTGAACTTTTCCGTTCAGATCCAGTTCAAATTTCAATTTGTCGTTATCCGGATCTTGTGTCTCCTTGCCGGAAAATGAAACGGTAAAAGGCAAAGCACCTGAAACTTTATCAGCAGTAAGTTTCGCTACGGGTGGCCGGTTTCCTTTGTTGTATTCAATCACCGACAACCTGGCATCCATATTTTGTGCAAACCATTTGGTTCCATATTCCAACGTGTAAAGTTTGCCGTCAGGCCCAAATGCCATATCAATAATATTGTTGAATTGCATGCCTTCGAGAAAAGGTTCGATGTCCATGATATTTCCATTCTTGTCCATCGTTACCAACCGCAGCCAGTTCCTCATCCAATCATAGGCGATCAACTTGCCATCAAAATAATCAGGGTAAGCTCCTTCTTTGTTTTTATAATCTTCGGAATAATAAACAGGACCGGCCATCGCATTTCTTCCACCATCTTTCATTAAAGGAAAATCAGGTGATTGCGCATAAGGGTACCAGATGAAGGCAGGATTAGCGGGCGGCAAATCGACTTTACCTGTATTGTTTGGTGAAGTATTTCTTGGGTTGGCAAAATCATGTTTAGCCCCAGCCGTTTTCTTTTCAAAATCATACTTGGCATAGGCGTAATTGTTCCCCACAAACAATGGCCAGCCAAAATAACCAGCCTTCTTTGCCTGGTTTACTTCATCGTAGCCGCGTGGTCCGCGCGTTGCACTTTCGTCACCCGCGTCGGGGCCAACTTCACCCCAATACAAAAATCCCGTCTTTCGGTCGATGGAAATACGATACGGGTTGCGGCATCCCATCACATAAATTTCAGGCCGCGTTTTCGGTTCGCCTTTCGGAAAAAGATTGCCTTCAGGAATAGTGTATGATCCATCCGGCTCCACATGAATCCGCAGGATTTTTCCCCGCAAGTCATTCGTGTTGGCCGAAGATTTCTGCGCATCAAAGGGTGAGCGTCCTTTCTGTTCGTCTGCCGGACTATACCCATCCGATTCAAAAGGACTGGTATTGTCTCCTGATGAGACATATAAATTTCCGTCCGGGCCAAAAACAATTGAGCCGCCCGTATGGCAGCAGGTTTCCCGCTGTGTAGCTACCTCCAGGATTACCTTTTCACTTTTCATATCCAACTGATTTCCATCAAATACAAATCGCGAAAGGCCATTGATGGATTTTTCGGGATGGGAATAATAGATATAGATAAAATGATTGGTTTCAAAAGCGGGATCGGCTGCCAAACCCAGCATACCGTCTTCAAACGTTTTATACACATTGAATTCATTAATAACCATCAACGAGTCGGTCGCGGGATTATACAATCTTACTTTTCCTTTCCGCTCTAAAAAAATGATTCGGCCATCGGGGAGAATGGTCATTTCTGTTGGTTCATCAAGGTTATATTTAAAAACTTTCTTCGTAAAACGATTTGCTTCGGGTACATGCTTAGCCGTTGCCTTAGAATAATCCAAAACATTTTTTCCTATCGCATAATTCAGTCCATCCAACAATTGACCTAAGAAAATCGGGTCTTTGTAACTTTCGTCGGGATGACCAAAGCCAGTGTAAAAGGAGCGTCCGCCATCAAAATCGTGAAACCAAATGATCGGATGATCGCCATCGTTCTCTCCGCCTTCATATGATTTTTCATCGAGCTTAAACAACACATGGATGTCGGGAGAGATTTTTTTGTAGTTATACAACTCATCAAAGCGTTCCCACGGTTCTGGAGCTTTTAAATTCAGCCAGCCTTCCTGGGCCGGCTGGCGCAACACATTTGCTTTTTGTTGATGCGGGTGGCTTTTAAAATAAGCGCCTACCAATTTTCCATACCACCACCAATCATATTCGGTGTCGGCTGCAGCATGGATTCCCACAAAACCACCACCTGCCTGGATGAAGCGCATGAATTCATTTTGCTGAGCCTGATCGAGCACATCGCCCGTCGTGCTGAGGAAAACCACCGCACCGTAGTTTTTCAATTTATCTTCCGAAAACACCGAAGCATCATCGGTGGTGTCCACCTTGAATTTATTCTCCTCACCCAATTTGATGAAGGCTGTCTTTCCAGCCTTGATCGATTCATGGTGATAGCCTTTGGTTTTCGAAAATACTAGAATGCGCTTTTCACGGGTTGTGCATGAGGCGAATAAAAGCACGAGGCCTAAAACAAAAAATCGGATTGTAGAGTGTAGTAAATTATTGTTCATTGAGTTAATATTTCTGGTAAACCGAAGTTAAGCAAATGTTTAAGGAGTAAATCAGATATTTTGAGCCCTATAGAATCATAAACCATCGGTTAAACATGGTTATTTAAGAAGCTGTAAAAGTAATGTGTCTTGTTGACACAAAGAAACATGATTTTTTAAAGCGAGTAGGTAATACTCGCAGCGGCTCGATTTGCCTTTGAACGGGCTTCTTCGATGGAATTTCCCTTCGCTAACGCCACACCCATTCTTCGCTCGCCATTCACTTCCGGTTTGCCGAACAAACGAAGTTGCGTGTCTGGTTCTTTCAAGGCTTCCTCCAACCCGCTGAAAATTATATTTTGCGATTTTCCTCTGACTAACACTACACTTGATGCGGAAGGTCCAAGTTGACGGATCACTGGAATCGGCAAACCCAAAATGGCACGCACATGCAACGCAAACTCCGACAAGTCCTGAGAGATCATCGTGACCATGCCTGTATCATGCGGGCGCGGGGATAGCTCGCTGAAATAAACGTCATCGCCCTTCACAAAAAATTCTACCCCGAAAATTCCGGCTCCCCCCAATTCTGTCACTACTTGCCGGGCGATATCTTGCGATGTTTTCAAAGCTTTGGCGGTCATTGGGTGAGGCTGCCATGATTCCTGGTAGTCACCATGCTCCTGGCGATGACCGATGGGCTCACAAAACGAAACTCCATCCTTGTGTTTAATCGTCAGCAATGTGATTTCAAAATCAAAATCAATAAAACCTTCTATGATTACTTTGCCACCACCGCTTCTCGATCCTTCTTGCGAATACGTCCAAGCCTTCTCTATATCCGATTCGGATTTGATCACACTCTGTCCTTTGCCCGACGAACTCATGATCGGTTTTACAACACAGGGAATGCCAATGTGTTTTACGGCTTCAGCAAATTCAGTTGGCGAACCAGCAAACTTGTAAGGCGAAGTTTTCAATTTTAATTTTTCTGCTGCCAAACTGCGGATGCCTTCGCGGTTCATGGTGAGGCGAGCAGCGTTGGCGGTTGGAATTACCCGAAAGCCTTCCTTCTCTAACTCAACTAATGTGTCTGTTGCAATGGCCTCTACTTCCGGAACGATGAAGTTCGGTTTTTCTTTGTAGATAATTTCACGAAGCACTTTTCCATCCAACATCGAAATGGTGTAACTGCGATGCGCTACTTGCATAGCCGGCGCGTGATCATACCGGTCTACCGCAATCACTTCTACACCATACCGCTGAAATTCAATCACGACTTCTTTGCCCAGTTCGCCCGAGCCGAGCATCATCACTTTGATGGCGGAGGAGGTGATGGGTGTGCCGAGTTGGATTGGGGATTGATTTTTAGATGCCATTTTAATTAGGTTATCTCACTGCTACAAAGGTAAAAAAATTTGTTGCCAGCGGCCCGGGAAAGACTAGGCAGAGGCATCAGTTTAATCAATTGTATTTCAATAATGATGTATTGGATAGCCCGGATACTGAAAGTCGAGTCGGTAATTATCAACGGGTAATCCCTTAAACGTGAAGCTTGTTCTTATTTGGCCTTTTCGGTAACAGGTACCCAAAAAATTACCTCTTTCGGGTAATTGTCAGAAGATGCTGGTGTTCCTATATTTGGTATCCATGCCGATCCAAGTTGTTATCATCGACGATGACCAAACCCTGGCCAAAAGTTTAAAACACCAACTAACGGAGTTCCCCGAGATAGATACGATAACGCTTGCCTCGAGCGGGGAAGATTTTATCAGTCACTTGGCAACGGGTGAAGTGCCCCCCCCTCATGTGGTGCTTATGGATATCTCGATAAATTATGCTACTGAAGGGATACAAACTACCAAGCTCTTGCATGAACTTTATCCTGCAACCAAGGTGGTGATGTTCACTGTTTCGGAAGATGATGAACGCATCTTTGAGGCTTTCAAGGCAGGTGCGGTAGGGTACTTATTGAAAAGCGAAAAACCTGAATTCATTCTGAAAACGATCATGGAGGTGAACCAGGGCGGAGCACTCATGTCGCCTGGCATTGCTCTGAAAACGATCCGGTTTTTAACTCAACTTCCATCCGCAACCCTAAAAGACATTTCCAACGACTTTCAATTAAGCCATCGTGAACTAGATGTTTTACGCCTGGTGGCAAAAGGTTTTCCGTATAAGCATATTGCCGATCAACTGTTTATCAGTGAGCAAACCGTGAAGAAACACATGAACAATACTTTTGTCAAGCTGCAGGTAAAAAACAAAATCGAGGCGATCAATAAAATGAAAGAGTTGCTCTAATCAACAAGGCGTAGTGAAATTCTTTAGCGGTGCCGGGAGTGTTACCTTAATTTTGGTTCCATGAAATTCTTCTGAACATATTTCAAAATCACCATTAATTTCTCTCGCTCTTTTTCTCATATTCCGCAATCCATAGTGGCCTTCTTCGATGAAAGCAGATTGATTATAATCAAAGCCCTTTCCGTTGTCTGCTACCTCCAGGCAAATTGAATCCTCCATTGTATAAATTCTGATCTTGATCTGGCGGCATCCACTATGCTTGATTGCATTTTGAATTGCCTCTTGAATTATCCTAATCAAATTGACGCCTTGGGAAGGAGTAAAAGCAAGGAAGGGATCAGTCACCGATGTTTCAAAACTGAATTCGATATTCGAATGGCTCTCCCGATATCTCCAAAACTTGGTGTTTAGCCTGGTTTCCAAATCGTGAACAGCAATGAGGTTCTTCTCTAACGCCCATACCGTGTCGTGAAGCTGGTTGTTCACGGCCTGAACGGTTTTCAAGACCTCACTGAATTGTTGCGGGTTCGAATATTCTTTTGAGAGTTGACCCAATTCTAAAGAAAGAAGGGCCAATTCAGAGCCAATATTGTCGTGCAGATCACTTGAAATACGTTCCTTTTCGCTTTTCAATTTTATTTCCTGGGTACGCACGAGTTCGCCTTTTTCTACTTCACTTCGATCAACCTGTCCCTTCATGAAATAGAACCTTTCGGCAATACCGGCCGAAAATATCAGGCAGCGGATGGCTTCTCCTAAATAGAGAATATTTGATTCCTCAACTCTGAAATCGAGATAATTCGGCAATGGAATAATATAAATTATGGGAACAGCGGCTAATAAGAAGAAACCAAAAAAGATATAGAGCGCCAGTCGGTTCCCACGCCTATAGCTTCGAACGGAAGAAAAGATTATCAATAAACCTGAAAGGAAGCCAAGATAAATACTTAAACCATTCATCAAGTTGATCCATTGCGCGGTGATCGAACAAATCATGGCGATACCCATCATCACCATCAATCCATTCAATAATTGGTGTACAACCGGGTCTGTTTTTCTGGTATTTAAAAATACCTGAGAGAAGCCGATGGCGGTAATACCAACAATCATTCCGACGCCATCATGTGACTCCGTTAGTGGATTTATCACTGGCGACAAAAAATCAAATTCAAATTGAAAGTTCTTCCTAAGGATGAGATAAAGAAGGGTAAAAAATAAATTCAGGAGAAAAATCAAATAGGCTTTTTCCCGAACGTACCAGTAAATGAAAATATGTAAAATCAGAAGCAGGAAAAGCATCCCAAGAACCGCGCCCTGGTATAATCTGGATTCAAGAAAATAATTCAAGAAAATTCTTTCGTCCGCCAGACTGACTATGATATTTTTAGTCTCAAAACTACGAATAGAATGATTATTGATTCGTAAATATATTTTTGTGATCCCGGGTTGGAGACTTAGTGGAATAGCTATTTGTTGACTAATAAAAAATGGCCTTGTCCGCGCTAATTGGTTAGACTGTGACTTTGAATGGTTGACTGTACCGTCGGGATTGAAAATGAAAGATTCCATTGAGTCGAGACCCGATTGAAGACATAATAGATCCCGAAGTTCTTTTTGTGTTCGATTGTCGAGGAAGCATCTAACCCAATAAAATTCAATACCCTCGTCTTGCTTGAAGCTGTACATTTCCTGACGGATCGGGTGGAAATTTTTATCTTGTTTTAAGACGCTGTCAATCGTTAGCTTTCCCTCTTTATCCTTAAGAAGGAATGAGACAAGGTTCAGGGGAATAAAATCTCTTGGTTCTTTTATTAGAAAGATGGAATCTGTACTAAGGGTGCGGCCGTTTCCTTCAAAGAAAGTCACGAGACTTAAAATAACCACACAAAAATATTTCTTCATTTTTGACCGACCAGTTTAGGGCTCATTCAATTTTTGCAATTTCAAATTTTTTTATGGGAATTGGATTTCAGCCGTTTTATTTTTTAATGATGAGTGTTCCCGGATGATCAAAATAATTGGTTCCTTCAAAACTTCTATTGCTTCGCGTATCTTTTTCAAAAGAACGAGTGGCGCGATAGTACGATAGTTTAAGCAGCCAGAATGATAACCAAACACATCAGCATAATGAGCAATTGCAGAAGGCTGTTTATATAAAGTTAAAAAATCGATAACTAAATGCAATTGGCAGGACTACTCTTTCACGATCTTAAAACTTTTGATGGTCTGGCCTTGCTGGAGCAACTTTACAATATAGATCCCGGAAGCAAGGGAGGACACATCAATGCTGTTCGGCCCCAACGAGTTCAACCCTCCCGTCTTTACAGGCTGGCCCTGGACGGTGGATATCCTATATTCAACATTGTCAATCGTTCCGTCCAGGTCTATGTTAAAAGTTGCTTTGGTGGGGTTCGGGTAAACCGAGAAGCGCTCATCGGGTTCTATCCCGGTGATCTTCACCAGGTGCACTACGATCTTGTTGCCGCTCACCGTGGCATTGACGATCACCTGGTTGGTGGCTGGGCTGCTGCCGATAGAAAAATTAATAAAGGAGGCTGTGTCCATCGGATAGCCCGGGTATTGGATGTTGAGCTGGAAATTTCCTGTGGGTAAACCCGTCAGCGTGAACGCCCCGTTTTGATCGGTCACCGTGTAGGCTACTAATACACCGGCTCCCGTCGTCCGGCCCGTGCCTTCTGCACGACTTGCCGACACCCCTGCCCCTGCCACTCGCTTGACCGCCTTCAATCTTCCGCCTATTGGATACATCCTCCCCCCGGAAACGGAGCTGCCGTCATCCTCCAACGTCCCGCTGATGCTTCCTTTCCCTTTGGGCGGTGACGGTTTGGTCACATCCACGATGGTCAGCCCGCTACGGTTCCCTTGGACCTCCAACGTGTCGGCCTGCTCCCAGAAAATCGTGCTTCTGTAATAACTCGGAAGTGTCTTAGGGAAGGCTGTCGTGTCAGGCTTGCCCAGCAACACATAATCATCAAGGACAACTTTGTTAAGGATGAAGGTCCCGTCCGTGCCAATGGGTTTTACAAACGTGGTGTCGTAGGAACCAATGAGGTTAACTTTTAACAACAGGATGTTGGCCTTGGTGATCGCTGTGCTGTCGGGCTCCATGAAGTTCCCCGAAAGGGCGGCGATCGCCCTCACTCGTTGGGTGTTGGTCTGAAGCGTCAGTGAAGGAACCGCAGGGTTGGTCACCTGGCAAACATACGTCCCCATGTTGCCCCGGTTGATGGACGTGATCTGGTAAATAGTATCTGTCGCCCCGGTTACGGTGCTCCCGTCCTTTGTCCACTGGTACAAATTGCCCGCTCCTTTGGTGGTGACAGCAACGGTATAGTTTGTTCCGTAGTTGATCAGCGTGTCCAGCGAGTTCCCCAGGTTGGCCTGGTTGGAATAGTTGATCCCGGGGATGGAAACGTTGGGGATCAGTGAGGCAAAATCCAAATGGTTTGAGGATACATTGAGTGAAGTAACATTGGTTAACGTTGACAAGTCGGGCAGGCTTTGGATTTTGTTGGTGGATAGGTCTACGCTAGTCAGGTTTTGGACGTCGGCAAAAGCGGTGGGCACAACACCTATGAGGTTGTTGCCGGGAAGGCTCACTTTGGAGACGCGGTTGCCCGTGATGGTCACGCCAAACCAGTTGCCCGTGCCAATGGGGGTGGTTGTCCAGTTGCTTTTGCTGGTCCATCCAGGACCAGTCGTGGAATTATAGAGCGCGGTCAACGCGAGTGAATCGCGCTGCAGCGAAGACACTCTTAGTATTTTTTTATGGCTGTACAAGGTCAGTCCTGTCACAATGGAGTTGGTGGCCGAATAAGTATAGCTGGCATCATCGGCGAAGGTGATATTGGGGAATGTCAGTGTCGCTGTGGTGGCGCCGGGAATAGTTGCTCCGTTTTTATTCCATTGGTACGAGTTGGCGGTCCCGCTCAATGCTGCTGAAAAAGTGTAGTTGCTGTTTACTTGTTCCAAAACACTTTGGACAACATCGACTGTGTCTTGCGGAATATAAGCGAAACCAGGAATATTAATGTTGGGCTCAAGGTCTCCAAATTGCAGATTGTTGTTATTCACGTATAGTGAATCGGTCAATTTGGGAAGGGCGGAAAGGTTTGGGAGGTTGGCCAGGCTGTTGTGGCTCAGGTTAAGGTAGTAGAGGCTGTCGGCACTGGCAAAAGAGGAAGGCACCGGGCCGACGAGCTTGTTATTGTTCAGGTAGAGGTATTGGAAGTAGAGGTTGCCAAAGGTGGACGGGATGGTGCCTGTGAACTGGTTGTGGTCCAAAGCGGCATAAGTCAGCAATGGAAGGTTTCCGATCTCCGCCGGGAGGCCGCCGGAAAACTGGTTATTGGAAAGGATCAATTGAAACAGGGCTGTAAGGTTTCCAATTGCCGAAGGGATGGTTCCCGTGAACTGGTTATTTGAAATATAGATATTGCCCAGCGTCGTGATGTTCCAAAGCCCGGAAGGAATGGGACCGGAGAACTGGTTGGTATTAATATTTAATGTTTTGAGGGATGTAAGGTTTGCTATTTCGGAGGGAAGGCCTCCTGTGAGTGTGTTCGAATATAGCCTTAAAAATTGAAGCGAGGTAAGGTTACCTATTTCGTGGGGAATACTACCAGTTAAAGCATTGTCGCCGAAATTAATATTCGTCAGCGCTGTCAAGTTGCCGATTTCAACTGGAATAGTTCCCGCGAGGTTGTTGCCACCCAAGCCGGCCAATGAAATTACCCTCCCTCCGGATACAGTTACTCCGAACCACGTGCTAAGCGCACCCGTAAGCCAGTTGGTTTTGTTGGTCCAGTTTGCGCCATTGGTTGAATTGTAAAGTGCAACCAAGGCCAAAGAATCTGTAGCGGAAGTGACAATGCTGAAACTAGTGGCGCTTGTTGCCGTCTGCCCCGCTACGGTAACGGTGATCAAACCGGTGGTTGCCCCAAGTGGAACTATCGTTGTAATGCTCGTTGAAGTACTGGCTGTAACGATGGCCGCAATGCCATTGAACTGAATGGTGTTGTTCGCGGGGGTTGGATCAAAATTAATTCCTGTAATAGTTACAGGCGTGCCCGCTGAGCCTGATGTTGGCGAAAAACCCGTGATAGAAAGAGAAGTTGTGGTTACCGAAATAGCGGATGAAAATGCAGATGTGCCACCGGCATTGGTGGCGCTCACTTGGTAGTAATAGGTAGTTAAGCTGTTAAGGCCGCTAATCGTGATCGAAGTGACATTGCCCACAGACAGGTTGTTGTAGCTGGCCAGTATATTGGTCACGAAAGACGGATCCGTTGCAACTGTGATGTTGTAGCTTGTCGCACCCGTTGCAGCACCCCACTGCGCAACAAAAGTCGTTGGACTTGGATTTGGATCCGCAGGCCCGGCAACCGGAGTTGGCGGTATGGTAACCCCGGTGATCACATTAGAGTTGCCGGTTATGCCGGAAGGAGCGATTGCCCGAACCTGATATTGGTAAGTGGTTCCGGGAGAAAGCCCTGTTACCACCTGGCTTGTACCTGCTACGGTTAACGAATTATATCCGGCAACAAACGTATTAAAGTTGTCAGTTGAAATATCGAGTTGGTAGCTGGTAGCTCCTGAGATACTGTTCCATCCAATCGTGAAACCGGTTGATGAAATACTTGAGACGGCAGCAGCAACTGGAGTAGCTGGAGCAGGATTAAATATGGAAACAATTTCTAACGCATTAGAGCCGGTACCATCGTTGTTTTGTCCATCGACCACATAGGCATGGTTGCCAAAGTAGAAAACAGAAGTCGGGTTGACAAGCACGGCCCCACCATTGCCATCGGTTATACTTCCTGCATGGATTGGAGAGGCTGGATTCGTGACATCGACAACTTCTAACGAGCTGTTATTTCCATCTGTCACGTATGCAAAATTTCCAGATACATAAACCGAAGATGGATAACCGAGAAAGGGGGGTGTGCCTCCTCCGTCAGCTAAGCTTCCCTTGTGCACGGGGGCAGCCGGGTTAGTTACGTCAACAATTTCCAACGCACTACTTCCGGTACTTGTTAGATATGCATAGTTGCCGGAGACATAAACGGAATTGGGTATGCTGATCATTGCCCCGCCTGCTCCATTTAAAATACTTCCTTTATGTGTCGGGTTGGCCGGATTGCTTATATCCACAATCTCCAACGCATTACTTCCTACAACCGCGACATAGGCATAGTTTCCTGAAACAAAAACGCTACCCGGTCCAGCAAGTGAGGCTCCACCTGCTCCGTCAGCAATACTTCCCTTATGAACCGGGGCGCTTGGATTACTTACATCAATAATCTCCAAAGCATCTCCTAAGGTGCTGGTAACATAGGCATAATTCCCCGCGACAAAAACCGACCATGGGCTTTTTATTGTAGCACCGCCCGCACCATCCACAATACTTCCTTTATGAATTGGCGCTGTAGGGACACTGACATCAACTATCTCTAATGCATTAGAACCAATACTCGCTACATAGGCGTAGTTCCCTGAAACAAAAACGCTGTTTGGATTATTGAGCAGAGCTCCACCGGCACCATCTGCGATACTTCCCTTGTGAACCGGTGAAGAGGGGTTCGTAACATCAGCTATTTCTAAAGCGTTATTAATGTTTGCGGTGACGTACGCCATGTTCCTGGATACATAGACTGACGAGGCGCCGAATAATTTCACCGTTGCACCTGCTCCAGCAATAAGATCACCCGCATGCGTTGGTGAAGATGGATTGCTGACATCCACAATTTCCAAGGCGCCGATGCTACCTTGACTTGTTAAATAGACATGTGTACCAGAAACTTGAACAGACCAGGAGCTTACAATCATTGCTCCTCCCGTTCCGTTGGTTATGATTCCTGCGTGGACTGGTGCGGTAGGAGTTGTAACATTAACAACCTCCAATGCATTGCTTCCGGTGCTTGACACGTACGCATAGTTCCCGGAAACTGAAACTGAAAGTGGCGCTACGAGTGAAGCACCACCTGTCCCGTCTACTAGACTTCCGGCGTGGGTTGGCGCAGCCGCGTTAGTTACATTAATAATTTCCAAAGCATTGCTACTGCTGCTCGCCACGTAAGCATAATTCCCGGAAACGTAAACGGAGTAAGCGCCAACCAATAATGCTCCCCCTGCTCCATTATTAATGCTGCCGGCATGGACGGGTGAAGTGGGGTTACTCACATCGATAATTTCTAAAGCTTGACTACCCGGGCTTACAACATAAGCATAGTTCCCGGAAACAAAAAGGCCGCGCGGACCTGACATCTGTGCCCCACCTTCTCCATTAAAAAGAATTCCTTTTTGCACAGGTGCCGCAGGGTTTGTAACATCAAATATTTCCAGGGAACTACTTCCTCCATTGATGATGTATGCATAGTTACCTGAAACCCGGATATAACGCGGGCCATTTAAGTTAGCCCCTCCTGAACCAGTCACAATTCTTGATGCAAAGACGGGTGCAGCCGGATTACTTACGTTAACAATTTCCAATGAATTGTCGACCAGGTTAATGACATAGGCGTAGTTTCCCGACACAGTCACATAATATTGGCCTGCCACTGACAACGGATATTTACCTTTGTGAATGGGCGAGGTTGGAATGGTTACGTCAGCTATTTCAAGTCCACCGGGGCTAGGGAGGTAGGCGTAGTTTCCGGAAACGTAAAGAGAAAGAGCCCCGTTAATCCAAGCTCCATCAGCAAGTAAACTACCGGCATGGACGGGATCCAATTCATTACTTGAACCGGCGTTAACACCATTGGCGGTTGTCACAAGAACAACATAGGAATTTCCTGAAATACCTAATGCATTTGTTGCACGTGTGCGATATTGGTATGCGGTTCCTGCGGAAAGTCCTGAGACAACCTGTGATGTTCCTCCAACTACCAGTGAGTCATATCCACTAACAAATGTGCTGAAGTTATCCGTTGAAACATCCAACTGATAAGCCGTCGCGCTTGATACGCTGGTCCAGTTGGCCGTAAATCCGGTTGTCGATATACCTGATGCTGGAGTCGCGGCGAGCGGCAATGTTGTTACTGTAGTACCATTTCCAGGTATGACGGCCCCTGTTGAATTGACCGATGCAACTTGATACACATACGTGGTTCCGGGCAAGAGACCGGTTATCGCTTGAGACGTTCCACTTTCACTTGCCAGATTATAACCTGGAAGCCAGTTACCATAATTACCCGTTGCAGCATTCAAAAAATATCCGGTCGCACCATTGACCGTGTTCCAATTAGCGGTAAAGCCCGTGGTGGTTATGTTTGTCGCAGGTGTCGCATTGGTTTGCGATGGTATTGTCAATATGGAAATGACATTGGAGTTACCGGAAGTTCCGCTAGCGTTGGATGCCCGGACTCGATAGTAGTAGGTTGTTGACCCAAAAAGGTCTGTTACATCAGCGGAGGTTTGCGGCGAAGCCACCGACAAGTTGTTATAGCCAGAAACTATCGAAGTGAACCCAGCATCTGTAGCAATGTCAATAAAATAATTTGTCGCACCGGAAACACTGTTCCAATTGGCAGTAAAACCTGGTTTGGCAAGGTTGAATACATTCGAGGGTGCTATTGCTACAGGAGTGGAGGGGGCAGAATTAAAATCAGACAATGGTCTTGACCAAACACCAACATCCGTTCCTGCAAAGATGTTGTTACCGCTGATGGTCAATGAAGGAAAATTTGTATTAACCAATCCATTGACAGAATTCACTTGAGTCCAACTCGTACCGTTATTGCTCGAAAAAAATACCTGACCATTGGTACCCGCAAAAAGGTTGCTACCACTGATTGCGAGCGATTCAATATGGGAATAAGTCAAGCCTGTATTCACAGCCGCCCAACTGGTTCCATTATCTATAGAAAGAAATACTCCCCCTGAATTTGTTCCTACAAAAATGTTACTGCCACTTATGGCCATGGACAAAACAATAAGATCGGTCAACCCGGAGTTTACGGCTGTCCAACTCGTACCACTATTAGTCGACACAAAGACACCACCTTGTGTGCCAGCAAAGATGTTGCTACCACTAGTCACGATCGCCTGCACCGTTGTATTTGTAAGCCCGGTGTTCACGGCATTCCAACTTGTACCATTATCAGTGGAAAGGAATATTCCTCCACCCGCTGTTCCTGCAAAAAGGTTAGTGCCACTGGTTGCCAATGAATAAATGTAAGGCGTTGTCAGGCCCGTATTTACACCTGTCCAGCTTGTACCATTATCGGTGGATAGAAATACTCCACTTCCATAGGTTCCGGCAAAGATATTGCTGCCACTGATCGCAACGGAGTAAACATCTGATGGCTCAGGTATGCCTGTATTCACGGCCGTCCAACTAGTACCATCCGTTGATAGATATACTCCATTACCAGTTCCGGCAAAAATATTGCTGCCACTGCTTGTCAGCGAGTGAACTTCAGCACTTGCCAGACCTGTATTCGCGGCCGTCCAACTCGTGCCATTGTTGGTGGATAGAAATACTCCGCCTCCATCATAGGATGTTCCTACGAAGATATTGGTGCCAATTGATGCAAATGATTTAACGGTGGCATAGGCATAAGCTGCTGTGTAGCCCAAGCCGCTATTGGCAGCCGACCAACTTGTGCCATTATCGGTTGAAAGATAAACGCCACCGCCATTTGTCCCCGCAAAGACGTTGGTTCCATTGATCCCCAGAAAAGAGATATTGGTGCTTGGCAATCCTGTGTTGACAGCCGTCCAACTCGTGCCATTGTCAGTAGAGAGGGATACACCACCCGATTGTGTTCCCGCAAAGATGTTGGATCCACTCATGGCCAGTGAGTTAGCATTGAAGTTATCAGCCAAGCCTGCATCGATGGCCGTCCAATTGCCGCCATTGTTAGTTGACAAAAACACTCCCAACCCTGTTCCCGCAACAATGTTGCTTCCATTGGTTGCTAGGGATTTTATAGCGAGGCTTGTTAAGCCAGTATTCACTGGTGACCAACTTATACCATTATCGGTGGATATAAATACGCCACCGGTATATGTCCCTGCAAAGATGTTCGTGCCACTGACAGCAAATGAACTGACGGTAGCTGTCAAGCCTGTGCCCGCAGGAGCCCAACTTGTGCCGTTATCAGTCGAGAGAAATACACCGTAGCCCGTGGCGGCAAAAATGCTTGTGCCCATACTTGCCATCGAAGTAATGTAATATGGACTATATCCGGTCAAGCCGTTGTTAACGGCCGTCCAGCTTGTACCATTGTCAGTTGATAAAAATACACCACTTCCGGTGGCGGCAAAGAGGTTGCTTCCACTAGCCGTAAAGGAAATGATATTCCCTCCGTATAGGCCGTTATTCTCCGCCACCCATTGGGCTTTTGAAGATATTACCGAACTTAATAGTAAGGCTAATAAAATCAGTCTTTGAATACAGCTTTTCATCTCAGCGGGTTTATGGGTTTTTAGATGTGCATTAACTTTTGAATTTATTATCCTAACAATCATACAATGTCCTCAATCCCCCACCATCACAAACGCGCCCCAGTAAAACGGATATTTGAAATGATCCATCAGCTTCTGCTGGGCGTTGCGAAAGGCCTGGTCTTTGTCATTGGTTTTCAAGAGCTCCAAGTAAAAATTGATCATCAGTTCTTTCGTGGCCGCATCGTCCACACTCCACAAACTCATCACAACACTTTTTGCTCCGGCAATCTGGAACGCACGCTGCAGGCCATAGACGCCTTCACCATTGCTGATCGCGCCGAGTCCGGTTTCGCAGGCGGATAGCACTACCAAGTCCGTCCCGTCAAGGTTTAAGTTCATCACCTCATACGCAGAAAGAATCCCGTCATCATCCGGGGACCAGTTTTCTGCCTGCCGCAGAAAATCACCGGCGCCGGCAAGGATGAGCCCGGAACGGAGCATCGGGTTTTCAACATATTTATTGGCATCCTCTTCACTTTCACTTTCAATGTCTTCCAGAAAAAATCCGTGCGTGGCAATGTGGAGTATTGCAGTGTTCTTCTGCGCTTTGATAAATTTCTCCGTGGCCAAGGTGTCTGTAATTATTTCTACCGGATTGTCGGATCCAAATAACTTTTTGATTTGCTCTACTTCCTCTTTTGTGCCGGGCAATTCCGGGATTCCATTTTCACCGCGCATGTAACGCAAAAGATTTCCGCGGAGGCCGCGGGTAATGCCCATCTCCGCTCCGCGCGATAACGACCGCTTGCTCTTCTGTCCGGCTTGTTCTCCTGAATTATATTTCGGATAGCCTAATAAAATCGTTTTGCCTTTCTTTTTTGATTTTTCTCTTACCCCTACCAGGTCTTTGGTATTGGTCACAATTTTAATCTGGCATTCGTTGATCAGGTATTGACCTGTCTTTGGATTTCTAAGCGTGCTTAAATTGATTTGATTATATACACCGTCAGGTGAAAGGTAAATTTTTTTGTAGCCCTTCAGCTTTGCGTTGAGGTGTCTCCAAAAGTTATTGTAGGAGATAGTGTCGTCGGTGTTGAAGTGAATACTGTTTCGATAAAAATTAAGGTAAATGGTTTCCTGGGGGCGGGCATTATCCAGGAGCACCAGTTCCGGATGGGTTTTGGTCTTGGGTGTCACAATCAGAAATGCATACTGAACACGAGGGGTGAAAGCCCCACCTTTGGCAGGGGAGAATTCACGAAAGCGGATCACTTCTATGGCCGCTTCGCCCGGCTTCAGGGTACGCTTCACGTCTTTCCACGAAATCGTTTTGGGTTTGTACGTCACCGAGAATAAGGAGGATTTTTGTGTGAGGTATTTCTCGCGCTTCGTTGTTTCCCGCGTCAACGAATCAATCTTTCGCTGTATCTCCTCCGGGCTACCCGACCCCGATGAGTAAAGCTTGGCCAATTGCTCCTTCTGTTCCAGCCATTGGTTGAAACTTTGAATCAGTTCATTATCGCCACTTTGAAGAATTGTATTCCGCACCTTCTGGGAAGCATACATGATCATCGCTTTCGTTCTCAGTTGGTAATCGTACAGTTTGCCCAGCAAATCGGGATCCTTGTCCGCGAGCGCAATACAAAAAGTATAGTACTCTTCGAACGTAGGTTTCAATTTGCCCACATAGAACTTACTTTTTTCATCTTCGCTTAACGCGGAAAAGTACGTGTCGATTTGATCAAAATAATTTCTGAATGTTTCGTCATAGAAACGAGTGGCCTGAGGAAAATCATTTTTCTGCCACCAAAAGCTGGCAAGCTTTCGAGTGACCTCCCCATACTTGGGATGGTTTTTTCCAAATAACTTGTTCCTGCTCTCTAATGCCTTTTCCAGTTCAGACTTCGCCCGGGAGTCGTTCATCATGTAATAAGTTTGACCGAGGTTGAACGTGGAGTTGGCATACTCCGCACTGGTCTCGCCCACCTTCTGTTTAAAAATACCAAGCGCCTCTTCATAAAGGCGGGCGGCCTGCGGTCCATCACCTTCCACCCGATAAATATTCGCCAGGTTATTGAGCTTGATGGCGTAAGAAAAACGGGCCTCACTATTTTCCTTCAGGATCTCCAGCCCCTGTTTAAATAATTCTTCTGATTCAGCCCTTCGATTCATGTTGAACAATACAAGGCCCATATTGGAAAGGGAGGCCGCGTAATACGGATGCTTTACTCCATAATTTTTCTTGTCGAACTCGAGCACTTCCTTCAAAGAAACTTCAGCTTCATTGTATTGGGATAACGCCTGCTGAACCAAAGCCAAATTATTCAGTGCGGTTGCATAGTTTTTTGGAGCGTTCTCATCGGTGGAGACTTTCAACACGGAGATCGCGGAGGTGAGCATTTCCTCCGCCTCCGGGTAGCGGCCCTGGTTGCTGTATAGGTTCGCCAGATTGATAACGGAATTAATGGTGTTGAGTGAATTTTCTCCTTCGCCCTCCGTGAGCAAAGCAATAGCATTTTGAAAGTTTGCTTCTGCTTTAGAATAAAGACCTAACGAACTGTAAACATCGGCCACCCGGCTTAACAGGCTGGCATATTGAGGGTTTTTTTTACCTACATCGCGAAGCCCATTTTCACCTACCTCTTTTGCTTTCAGATAGTCTCCGCTCTTCTGAAGGATATCGAGGTAAAACAAAAGTGAAGAAACGTACTCTTCGCTTTCAAGTCCTTTCAACTGCGCATCACAGATCAAAAGTTCTTCACCTGTTTTTTTTGCTTTAGCGTATTCGCCCAACTCGCCATACAAGTAGGTGAGATTATAAAGTCCATTGCTGAACTCTGTCGTTTTGGATTGTCCCAGGTTTCTTCTCAACTCGATTTCCTTCTCATAATAGGGAAGCGCTCCTTTTTGATTCCCCAGGGAAAAGTGGCTGTCGCCCATAAGAGAATATATCCTGGCAGCGAGTGTGTCTTTGCGAGAGGCCAGGGAGGCAGCCACTTCAATTTCGAGTTGGAGGCAAGCTTTGTAGGCAGCCGCTTTGTACAAGCTGTCGAGGTGAGGATATATTTCTTCCGGAACAATTGCCCTTTGACCAAGAGCATGTAAAGACACTAATAAGAGTGCGAAAGGCAACAACAGCGCAAACAGCGGGTTCATGCTTTTCACGGCAATCTTGGTTTATTGTTTAATGAGCGAAAATGAAAACATGCTTGCCGGCAACCGAATTCTTCCGGCCCTCAGTGGTTGTGGTCGTCCAGTCAAGGCTAAGTTGCATCGCTGTTGAAGTCAGGTTGTCAACATTAACGATCAGATTATCGCTGCGCTTGATAGCCGTAGCATTAGCATCTGTAAAGGTCCATGTTTCAGTTGCTGGCCAAACAGGCGCCCCGTTGACAGCTGTAAAGGAAGAGGCGGTGAAGGTGATGATAAGCCCTTTGAAAAAGGTAGTGTCAGCGATCCCATCAATGGTCAGCGACTGCATCTTCCACGCTGATGCATCGATTAGCGCGGTTGCTTTTTGTACAGCCGTGGGGGGAGCTGGAGCCGGTGGAGAAGAGGATGAATGGCAGCATTGCATCAGCCATGCCATGAACAGCATGACGAAAGTTTTTCCGATGGTCTTCATAAGGTTTAGGTTTTTCGTGAATTCCCGGGTCCAAATTAAACTAACCAAAATGCTTCAAATGCCCAACCACGCGAAGTCCTGCTTATCCATTCATAGGATAGCAACCAGTCAAATCTCAACAACCTTGTGCTGAAAGTAAATACCTCTAAAAGTGTATTTTAGTCATAAAGCCTGTAGGTTGCCTGGTAATGTTCTCCATCAAGATTTTTCCATCTGATTTTAACTTTCATGATTGATTTTTAAAATCTAAATCGCACATCATAACAAGCGCTTCATCATTGAGAGAATGTGACGGCCAAGAATGATTTAATGCAATTGGACGAAACATTTTGGACAAAACATTAAACCAAGAAAGGCAAAGGGATAATGGAGAAGATACTTGAACTGAAAATGCAGAAAGCCATCTAAATGGACCGGACAGAAAAACCTGGACGAAGAGATCACAGCAGATTTTAAGAAAGTTTACCATCGAATGCGGTTTTTCATAAACTTTCCATTTGCCTTATTTCTTCAGTCTATCACCCTTTCTATGCCCCACAAATTTTGAAGTAATGAACCGCCAATACAATCACCTTTAAGTTGTATTTTTTGACTTAATCCAAACCTCCAAATAGCCTTTAAGTATGATTGTTTAGCAGAGGTGCAGTGATTACTTTTAGACCATGGTAAGACTTGCCATTGTAGATGATGATACCCGGCTTGTAAAAGCCCTCAAAAGCGAATTGTTGAATTTTGAAGAGGTAGATTCAGTCTTAAGCTTTAACGGTGGATTGGGATTTGTTGAATTCCTCGCAGCCATGCCTGCCGAAAAAATGCCAGAAGTAATTTTGATGGATATTTCAATGCAGTTTCCTCACGAGGGAATCAAAGCTACAAGGGAAATTAAATTGCGATACCCCCAATTAGAGGTCATCATGTTCACCATCTCCGATGAAGATGAAACAATATTTGATGCCTTTAAAGCAGGGGCATCGGGTTATTTATTAAAAAACGAATCTCCCGCTTTTATAGTAAAGACAATTTTGGATATTAAAAACGGGGGATCTCAAATGTCACCCAGTATTGCCCGTAAAGCAATATCCTACTTTAGATTATTGGAAAAAGAAGTACCGCCTAGTCCTTCTAAAGAATTAAGTCTTCTTACTAATCGCGAATTGGAATTGCTTCAACTCGTTTCCGAAGGTCTTACCTACGACCGAATTGCCGAAAAGCTTTTCATCTCATATCATACCGTAAAAAGCCACATGGTTCATGTTTTCTCAAAGCTTCATGTAAGTAATAAATTGGAAGCCTTGAAAAAGGTTGGAGGCTTTATTTAAGATAGCACGGAAAAGTTAATTGAACATCGGTGCCCTGCTGAGAGCTACTCGTGATAGCAAGTTGCCCACTGATTTCAGCAGCCCTTTTCTTCATATTTCGTAAACCGTAATGACCATTATCTGAAGTTGTCGAATTGGAAAAACCGATTCCATTATCGATAATGTTTACCAGCATCTCGTGGGTTGGGCCAATTTGAAATGAGACTAAAATTTTGTTTGCCTTGCCATGGGTAAGTGCATTGTTAATGGCTTCTTGTATAATCCTGTACACATTAACGGCCTGCATGGGGTTCAATTTTAGACCGCTTCCATTATTTAAGGGTAAAAGTTCAAAATGGATGTCCTTTAAAGTCTGCGAAACCCGCCAGGTAATGTTCTTGACCCTGTCATATAATTCCTCCATCAATATTTCATTTTTATTGACCGCCCAAATGGTATTTCTAAGTTCAAGTATCGCGACATTAATGTTCTGATTTAAGTTTTCTACTTTTTCATGGGACAACCCTAATTCCTTGGATAATTGAAGGATGCCCAGATTGATGGACGACAGGTGACTCCCGATATTGTCATGCAAATCCTGGGATATCCGCTCCTTTTCTTCCTTAAGTTTTTGTTGAGCTTCTCTTTCCTTGTCTTGTTTCATTTTCAAAGTATTCAATCGCATTTTAAGGAAAAGCATCACGATCAATACGATTGTAACAACTAGGGTTATCCTGAAATATAAATTTTCCCACCAGGGCGGAGAAATTAAAAATTGATAAGGAAGACTGGCTTTCATCCAATTTGTTTGATCAGAAGAATAGTCCACTACCGGCATGTAGCTACCCGGGGATAAAGCGTAATAGTTAATTACTGATCCGTCAACAGTGTTCCAAAGTTTGTTCTTGTTCTCAAATTTGTGCCGCACTGTAATCTGCCGGTTATTAAAAGAAATAAAACCAAATCCGATACGCAAATTATTCTCAGTGTAATCAAGATTTACCTTATTCTTTAATTCGACGGGTAAATTATTTACTGTTATTGATTTTAAATAAAACTTGGGTTTTTGACTACTAAATGATTTTATATTGCAAGGTATTTGGGTAACGCCTCCGTTAAAAAAAGCATATAAATATTCACTCGTTTTCGCCAGGAAATTAACCTTCTCTCCAAACAATCCGCTATCCTTGGTTAAATATTCCATTTTCAATTTTCCCGTAAGAATGGAACTCATCCATATACTCACAAGCCCGTTTTCCGTTCCCATCCAAATGACTGAATCAACCTTTGCAATGCTGTAAATATTGTTAGCCATAAAGCCATGATTGATTTGAAAAGAGCTGATCACTCCATTGCAAATGGTATGGAATCCATTGCCAATCGTGCCAACAAGAATGCAATCTGAACCTATATTTACAATTTCACTAACCTTGTCATTCTTTAATTCCTCAACGTTGTGAATATTCCTGAGAAGTGAATCTGCAAAACTGATGCCCGTTAAACCGGCAACCCAAATCTTGTCGCCAGAAGTTAAAATGGATTTTCCAAGGTCAAATTTCCCACTAAACAATAAATCTCCTCCTGAATTAAATTTATGTATTCCCAATGGATCAATCGCCCAAATGTTACCCGAACGATCCTCATTAAATTTCTTGATATTCCTAGTGCTGGATAGTTTTTTTATTTCATTGCCCTTATCACTTAGCATAAATGCTTCAGAATTAGTGGAGACGAAAATATGGCCATTGCTGGCAGACAAAATCGACACAATAGGATACTTTAATTCTTTTGTCCATTTTATTTCATTGCCTGAGGGGTTCATTAAACTTAATTTCCCCTTGTAATTACCCATTAGCACACCATTTTCTGCACTTGCCACTCCTGATAATTTCACCTCATTTTCGATTGGATAATTGTGCAATTCAAGATTAGGTAAATAAAAGACGCCCTTCTCCAACGTGGAAATCCAAAATCCCATTTCGTTATCCTGAAGAACGGTAGTCACCGATTTATCCTTAATAATCGGTATGGAGTAGGGTGCGCTGAATGTGGTATCCGAAAAGCGTTCTACTCCCGCTCCAAAGTAGCCAACCCAAAGGTGGTTCTCCTTGTCCAGCGATAAGTCAATAATTGGATGATCGCTGATAAGAATTGGTTTTACTTTTTTACCATCAAATTGGAACAGGTTGCGATTGATAGAGATGAATATTTTTCCTTTCCAGATTTTGTACCGGGCTACTTGACTATTATTCCTCTTCTCCGCCAATTTTATTGGATAAGATTTCCGGTTGATGACTATTGATGTTAGGTTCGTTGATGTTCCGTTGTACCCGATAACGTATTCATTTTTAGAAACCTGATCAAGAAAAAGCGCTCGATTTGGTTTGTCGTATCTTTTTATAGAACCTAATGAATCAATGGTCATTTCAAATCCCTCCATGTTATACGCAAGACACATTACGGCGGTGCTATCCATCGCCATGGAATTGCATAAGGATTTATTTACTTGAGAGTAGATTTTGTTGTCGGATTTAGCAGCAACGATTTTCCCATTTTTGTAATAGAACGCCTCACCCAGATAAGTTCTGAGCCAAAGCCGTCCAAAATTATCCTCGTAAAAACCAAAAACAACATGATCCACCAGCCCATTCGATTTGTCAAATGTTTCAAAGTTGGCTCCGTCAAATTTTACTATTCCATTGTCTGTGGCAAACCAAATAAACCCCGAGCGGTCTTGGAATACCTGGTATACCTCTGAACTAGGCAGGTAATTTTGCTCCGAATAATTTTTATATGTAAGTTCTTGTCCCTGGATATGAATTGCTACAACTGAAAAGAAGATCGATAGAAAATATTTCATTGTCAATATCAGATCTACATGCTCTTAGATTGCGTCCCTTTCGCCGTTGGCAAAATTATTCTTCTTCATCCGAAGAAAAAAATTGAGATGGTTATCTCTAAAAATGGAAAATAATGATCGCTCCTTACCCCTATGCCTCACCCATCGTTCCGCCAAAGTTCATGGGGAAGGTGGGCAAATCATTGGTCTGCTTGATGGGGCCGAAACTGGCTTCGTATTTACTGATGTTATCTTTCAGTGCAGCGAGTAAGCGCTTGGCATGCTCAGGGGTAATGACAATCCTTGATTTTACTTTTGCCTTCGGCACGCCTGGCATCAACCGGATGAAGTCGATAACAAACTCGCTGTTGGAGTGCGCGATCATCGCCAGGTTGGAATAAACTCCTTCCGCAATTTCTTCCGAAAGCTCAATGTTGATTTGATTTTGTGCGAGAATGTTTTTGTCGTCAGCCATAATGTTAATGTTTCGATTTGCCAATGAGCAAATTAGCCAATGAGAATTTCCTCCCCATTGGCTAATTGATCATTTATCATTGACTAATTATTTTAGTCCTGCAGTTCTCTTTCTTTCATTTTCCGCTCCGGTGCATTCACCAGTTGCTGGTATTCCTCTTCCGAGCTCACGAGCAGATTTTCAAACTCGCGTTGACCGGTACCGGCTGGAATCAGGTGACCAACAATCACATTTTCTTTCAAACCCATGAGTTGATCTGCTTTTCCGCGGATAGCGGCTTCGCTCAACACTTTCGTTGTTTCCTGGAACGATGCAGCAGACAACCAGCTTTCCGTCTTCAAGGAAGCTTGAGTAATCCCTTGCAACGTTGGTCTTGAAACCGCGGACAATGCATCACGCACTTCCACCAACTTCTGATCTTTTCTGCGCAAGGAAGAATTTTCATCGCGCAACTCACGGCCTGAAATCAACTGACCTACTTTCAAACGTGTTGAGTCTCCCGCATCTAAAACAATTTTCTTATCAAGGATCAGGTCATTCACTTCACGGAATTCAAATTTGTCAACGTACTCACCGGGCAAGAAGGTCGTATCACCTGAATCAATGATTTCCACTTTCTGCATCATCTGGCTTACGATTGCCTCGATGTGCTTGTCGTTGATCTTCACACCTTGCAAGCGATATACTTCCTGAATTTCATTCACCAGGTATTCCTGTACGGCAGTCGGGCCTTTGATCGACAAAATATCGGAAGGCGTGATCGCGCCATCAGACAATGGCTGACCAGCTCTTACAAAGTCATTATCCTGAACAAGGATGTGCTTGCTCAACGGCACAAGGTATCTCTTCTGTACTCCGTCTTTTGATTCGATGAAGATTTCACGGTTACCGCGTTTGATGCCTCCGTAGGTTACTACCCCATCAATTTCAGAAACCACCGCCGGGTTAGAAGGATTTCTCGCTTCAAACAATTCCGTTACTCTCGGAAGACCTCCCGTGATGTCGCGCGACTTGCCCATGGTGCGAGGAATTTTGGCAAGCACCTGACCTGCTTTAATCTTCTCACCTTCATCCACAGCTAAGTGAGCGCCTACCGGAATGTTATATCCCTTTGTTTCACTCTTGCCGTTCACAATAATGGAAGGGTTTTTCGTTTTATCACGCGTGTCCGTGATCACTTTTTCGCGGTGCCCGGTCTGTTCATCGGATTCTTCTTTAAAGGTGATACCTTCAATGATCGCTTCGTAGCCAATCTCTCCATCAAATTCAGAAAGAATAACTGCATTGTAAGGATCCCAATAGCAAAGCTCTTCACCCTTCTCCACTTTCTGTCCGTCTTTCACGCGAAGGAAAGCACCATAAGGTACGTTGTTCGCGATAAGAGAGCGTTTCTCGGAATCTAAAATCCGAATTTCACCCGTGCGGCCCATCACAACTTTCAGTTTGTTATTATCCTTGTCGGTCGTATCAACCGTACGAATTCCTTCGAGCTCAACAACACCGGAGAACTTTGCTTTGATGTTGGCATCAACGGCAATGTTGGAGGCTGTACCACCAACGTGGAATGTTCTTAGCGTTAACTGCGTTCCTGGTTCGCCGATCGATTGTGCAGCAATTACACCCACAGCTTCGCCTTGCTGAACGACCTTACCGTTCGCCAAATTGCGTCCATAGCATTTTGCACAAGCACCAAATTTGGTTTCACAGGTAAGCACGGAGCGGATTTCAACTTCTTCGATAGCCGTCTCATCAATTTGCTTGGCAATTTCATCGGTGATCTCCGCGTTGGCAAGACAAATCAGTTTCTCTGTAACCGGATCGTAAATATCATGAACAGAAGTACGTCCTACAATTCGTTCTGACAAAGGCTCTACGATGTCTTCGTTGTCCTTCAGTGCCTTGACATTCAAGCCACGAAGGGTACCGCAATCTTCTTCGTTAATCACTAAATCCTGTGCAACATCCACTAACCTGCGGGTGAGGTATCCGGCATCTGCCGTTTTCAAAGCAGTATCCGCCAACCCTTTACGAGCACCGTGTGTAGAAATAAAGTATTCCAATACGTCCAGTCCTTCCTTGAAGTTCGACAGGATCGGGTTTTCAATAATCGCACCTACCGAACCTGCCAAATTTTTCTGAGGCTTCGCCATCAATCCGCGCATTCCACCCAACTGCCTGATCTGTTCACGTGAACCGCGTGCTCCCGAGTGCATCATCATGTAGATGGAATTGAAACCTTGCTGGTCTTCTTCCAACTGTTTCATCAGGGTGTTTGTCAACATCGTGTTCGTGCGAGTCCAGATATCAATGACCTGGTTGTACCGTTCGTTGTCAGTGATCAAGCCCATCATGTAGTTGTTCCAAACGGCATCAACTTCTTTTTGAGCATCTTCCACCAGTTTCTTTTTCTCAGCCGGAACTTTCACATCTCCAAGACCCATTGAAAGGCCTCCGCGATATGCCATCTGGAAACCGAGTTCCTTGATTTCATCGAGGAATTTTGCGGTTTTCGCTTGGCCGGCCAATTTATATACGTCGGCAATAATAGTCTGTAATTTTTTCTTTGTGAGGAGTTCATCTACATAACCTACTTCTTCCGGAACTACCTGATTAAAAATCACACGACCCGTGACCGTTTCAATTAATTTTCTTGAAACAACACCGGTCTTCTTATCTTTCAAATTGGCTTTCACCTTAATGATTGCATGCTTGGAAAGTTTGCCTTCATTGTAGGCTACAACAACCTCATCGGCAGAGTAGAAAGTTTTTCCTTCACCTAATTCGCCTTTTCTTCCTTTTGTCAAATAGTATAACCCCAACACCATGTCCTGAGAAGGAACCGTGATTGGAGCGCCATTGGCAGGATTCAAAATGTTGTGGGATGAAAGCATCAACAACGAAGCTTCCAATACAGCTTCTTGCCCGAGCGGAACGTGAACAGCCATCTGGTCACCGTCAAAGTCAGCGTTGAACGCGGTACAAACAAGCGGGTGCAATTGAATTGCCTTTCCTTCAATCAGCTTCGGTTGGAAAGCCTGAATACCTAAGCGATGCAGTGTTGGAGCACGGTTCAAAAGTACAGGGTGTCCTTTCAATACGTTTTCCAAAATATCCCACACCACCGGATCCTTGCGATCCACAATTTTCTTGGCTGATTTCACCGTCTTCACAATTCCTCTTTCGATGAGTTTGCGAATGATAAATGGCTTGAACAATTCGGCAGCCATATCTTTAGGCAAACCACACTCATGCAATTTCAATTCGGGGCCAACCACAATTACCGAACGGCCAGAGTAGTCAACACGTTTACCCAATAAGTTTTGACGGAAGCGACCTTGTTTTCCTTTGAGCATATCACTCAACGATTTCAAAGCGCGGTTTCCATCAGCACGAACTGCATTCACTTTGCGTGAATTATCAAACAATGAATCGACTGCCTCCTGCAACATGCGTTTTTCATTTCGCAGGATCACTTCAGGAGCTTTGATATCAATCAAACGTTTTAAGCGATTATTTCTGATAATCACCCTACGGTAAAGATCATTCAAATCAGATGTAGCAAAGCGGCCACCATCGAGCGGCACTAAGGGACGAAGTTCCGGAGGAATCACCGGCACCATTTTAATAGTCATCCACTGTGGTCGGTTTTCCACGCGGGTATTTGCTTCGCGGAAAGCTTCAACCACTTTCAATCTCTTCAACGCTTCTGCCTTGCGTTGCTGAGAAGTATCCGTTGCAGCCTGATGACGCAACTCATAAGAAAGTTCGTCCAGTTTCAAGCGACTCAGTAACATTTCAAGGGCGTCCGCGCCCATCTTGGCGATGAATTTCTTCGGGTCGTTGTCATCGAGCAATTGGTTTTCGCGCGGCAGTTTGTCCACGATTTCCAAATACTCTTCTTCAGTCAGGAAGTCCAGACGGTTGATGCCGTCTTCTTCTTTTATACCTGCCTGAATCACTACGAACCTCTCGTAGTAAATAATTTGGTCAAGCTTCTTGGTAGGAAGACCAAGCAAATAGCCAATTTTATTAGGTAAGGAACGGAAGTACCAGATGTGAGCAACGGGGACCACGAGCTCAATATGGCCCATGCGTTCACGTCTAACTTTTTTCTCTGTCACCTCCACCCCGCAACGATCGCAGATGATGCCCTTGTAACGGATGCGTTTGTATTTTCCGCAATGACATTCCCAATCTTTTACCGGACCGAAAATTCTTTCGCAGAACAAACCACCCATCTCCGGTTTATAGGTCCGGTAGTTGATCGTTTCAGGTTGCGTAATCTCACCATGAGAGCTTTCCAGGATTGATTCCGGAGAAGCTAAACTGATGGTGATCTTCGAGAAGTCGTTGTTGATCTTTTTATTTTTTCTGAAAGACATTTTAATAGTAGTTAGTCTTGAGTAATTAGTAAATAGTCTTTAATATTTATAATAAAAATAGTTAGCCAGTGGTCATAGTCTCGGGAACTAAAGACTATTGACTAAAGACTTTTTGAGAGACCAGTTCATTTTTTGAATTTCAACAATCTCTTGCTGAACGGATTCTAAAACTTGTTGGTTAACAAAATTCACTTGCTGAGCAATAATCAACTGGGTTTCTAATTCACAAATTGACCCATTAGATATACCAAGAAAGTTGTTGAAGTCTTTCTTGGAATTTCTTCCAGCACCCTCTGCAATGTTAGATGCAATTGAAATCGCGCTTCTTCTGATTTGTGAAGTAATGCCATACAACTCTTCCTTTGGAAAATCTTTAGTTATCTGATATACTTTAACGGCTAATTCAACCGATTTTTGCCAGATTTTCAATTCTTTGTAATTATTCATACTCAAGAGTCTTTAGTTCTTAGTCTCAAATCCTTTTACTTAGGACTTAAGACTAAGGACTCATTACTATTTTAATCCATCGTAATCTCTAACGCGAGACCACGCAATTCATGTACTAAAACGTTAAACGATTCAGGGATATTCGGCTTGCGCATGTTCTCTCCTTTCACAATAGATTCGTACGCTTTCGCGCGACCAATCACATCGTCAGACTTGATGGTAAGAATTTCCTGCAGGATATGCGAGGCACCAAATGCCTCGATGGCCCACACTTCCATCTCACCAAATCGTTGACCACCGAATTGTGCCTTACCACCCAACGGCTGTTGCGTGATGAGCGAGTACGGTCCGATAGAACGGGCGTGCATCTTATCATCCACCAAGTGACCCAGCTTAAGCATGTAAGCGATACCCACTGTAACCGGCTGATCGAATTTCTGCCCTGTCAAACCATCATACAAATAAGTTCGTCCAAGATCCGGAAGGCCTGCTTCTTTCAATTCAGCAGAAACCTGATCCAGAGACGCTCCATCGAAGATCGGTGTAGCATACTTGCGATTGAGTTTCTTTCCAGCCCATGCTAAAACGGTTTCAAAAATCTGACCCAGGTTCATGCGCGAAGGCACTCCCAACGGGTTCAGGCAAATATCAACCGGTGTTCCATCTTCAAGGAAGGGCATATCTTCCTCGCGGACAATACGTGCTACAACGCCTTTATTGCCGTGACGACCCGCCATTTTATCACCTACTTTCAGCTTGCGTTTCTTGGCCACATAAACTTTTGCCAGCTGCACAATGCCTGCAGGCAATTCATCCCCTACTTCCAACGTGAAACGTTCGCGTTTGAATTCACCTGATATAACATTGCGTCTGTTCAGGTAGTTCTTCACCAACTCCGATACCAGATCATTAGTAGCATCATCCGTTGACCAGCTTTCCAAACTGATGTCGGCAATCAAGTTCACTTCTTCAGGAACATTGTAATTGCTTTCATCACGATAGATATTCTTGTCAGGGAAGAGATTGCTCTCAATAACTTTAGCAGAGAACTTCACACCCTTGGTGATCAATTCATCGCCAAACTTGTGCTTCACACCCTGGCTGGTTTTGCCAGAAAGCAACGAAGTCAATTTCTTGATCATTTCATTGCGGAGTTCCGAAAGGCTTTTGCTATAACGGTTCTTCAAGCCATCCAATTCTTTCTTTGACTTGCTGCGAACGTCCTTGTCGCGCTTCGGCCGGGAGAAAAGTTTTGTTTCGATGACGACCCCTTTTAGCGAAGGAGGCGCTTTCATCGAGGCATCCTTTACATCGCCCGCCTTGTCACCAAAGATGGCGCGCAATAATTTTTCTTCCGGTGTAGGATCCGTTTCTCCCTTAGGGGTGATTTTACCGATAAGAATATCGCCTTCTTTTACTTCTGCACCAATGCGAATAATTCCGTTTTCATCCAAATGCTTAACGGCTTCTTCGCTGACGTTCGGGATCTCCGAGGTTAATTCCTCTTCACCTCTTTTGGTATCGCGAACTTCCAATTCAAACTCTTCAACGTGAATGGACGTGTAAACATCATCCCGAACGACACGTTCGGATATAACAATCGCGTCCTCAAAGTTGTACCCTTGCCAGGGCATGTAAGCCACCAGCAAGTTTCTTCCCAATGCCAATTCCCCGTTTGCCGTTCCATAGCCTTGACAAAGCGGCTGACCCTTGAAGACTTTCTCTCCCTTTTTAACCAATGGAGTCAAGTTGATACAGGTGTCTTGATTGGTTCGACGGAACTTGATCAGGTTATACGTTTTAAATTCATCTTCAAACCGAACGAGTTGTTCCTCCTCCGATACATCATACTTCACAATAATCTTCTTGGCGTCAACATATTCTACAACGCCATTTGCCTCCGCCAAAATCAAGGAGCGTGAATCGATGGCGATTCTACTCTCCAGGCCGGTCCCCACCACAGGGGCTTCTGGTCTCATCAAGGGCACTGCCTGGCGTTGCATGTTGGAACCCATCAAGGCCCGGTTAGCATCATCATGCTCCAGGAATGGAATCAAGGAAGCGGCAATCGACACGATTTGATTGGGCGCAACATCCATGTAGCGGATATCCTTTGGATCCACCACGGGAAAGTCACCTTCAAAACGTGCTTTTACTTTTTCATTCTCCAGCTCACCGCCCGGCTTTATCTTCACATTTGCCTGGGCGATGTTAAAGGTATCTTCCTCTTCGGCAGTCAGAAAAATAACATCTTTCCCTTTCACCTTGCCATTCTCCACTCTGCGATAAGGAGTTTCGATAAAACCCATCTTATTCACTTTCGCGTGAACGCACAAGGAGGAAATCAAACCAATGTTTGGTCCTTCAGGAGTTTCAATCGTACACAAGCGACCATAGTGTGTATAGTGCACGTCACGAACCTCGAAGCCTGCACGCTCCCGGGAAAGACCACCAGGCCCGAGTGCCGACATCCTTCTCTTGTGGGTGATCTCAGCCAATGGATTCGTTTGATCCATGAACTGCGATAACTGATTTGTTCCAAAGAACGAGTTGATCACTGAAGACAGCGTGCGCGCATTGATCAAATCAACCGGCTTGAAGTCTTCATTATCACGCACGTTCATCCGTTCTTTAATCGTTCTGGCCATACGGGCAAGACCCACGCCAAACTGCGAATACAATTGTTCGCCAACGGTTCTCACACGTCGGTTGCTCAGATGGTCAATATCATCGACAACGGCTTTGGAGTTGATCAGGCCGATCAGATATTTTACGATCAGGATAATATCTTCCGTCGTTAAGACACGTTGATCAGCACTTAAGTCAAGACCTAGCTTCTTGTTGATCCGATAACGGCCAACCTCGCCCAAGTCATAACGCTTTTCGCTAAAGAACAAGCTTTGGATAATGTCGCGCGCGGTTTGCTCATCCGGTGCTTCGGTATTTCTTAATTGACGATAGATTTGTTCAACCGCCTCTTTTTCAGAGTTGGAGTTGTCTTTCGCCAGCGTATTAAAAATGATTTGGAAATCGGCCACGTTCACATCTTCACGGTGTAAGATGATCGATTTGGAACCTGATTCCAAAATCGTATCAGCATCCTCGGCAGTGATCACATGGTCACGCTCCAACAACACTTCATTCCGGTCAATCGAAACTACTTCGCCTGTATCTTCATCGACAAAATCTTCCGTCCAGGTTTTTAAAACCCGGGCAGCCAACTTGCGGCCAACCATTTTCTTCAAAGTGCCTTTGCTGGCTTCTACTTCTTCACTCAAGCCAAACAAATCCAGGATGTCTTTATCCGTTCCATAACCGATTGCACGGAGCAACGTGGTAACCGGGAATTTTTTCTTTCGGTCGATATAGGCATACATGACCGAGTTAACATCAGTAGCAAATTCGATCCACGAACCTTTGAACGGAATGATACGCGCCGAATACAACTTCGTTCCATTGGTGTGTTTGCTCATGGCGAAAAATACACCGGGTGAACGGTGTAGTTGCGATACGATCACACGCTCGGCTCCGTTAATCACGAACGAGCCCTTCTCGGTCATGTACGGGATGTTGCCCAGGAAAACTTCCTGCTCGATGGTTTGGAAGTCTTCGTTGTCCTCATCGTTGCAGGTGAGTCTTAACTTCGCTTTCAGGGGAACTGAAAAAGTCAGCCCACGGTCAATACACTCATCCACGCTGTATTTCGGTGGATCGATGGTGTAGTCCACAAACTCGAGCACGAAGTTTTCGCGTGAATCGGAGATGGGGAAGTTCTCTGCAAAAACTTTGAAGAGACCTTCATTCTGCCTTTTTTCGGCAGGAGTCTCAATTTGCAAAAAGTCTTTGAACGATTGAAGTTGAATGTCCAAAAAGTCTGGGTATTCCAGCACTTTGTCGATGGACGAAAAATCAATTCGGTTGTTTGTTGTTTTCTTTGCCAAGGTACTTAGCGGTTAAAATTTCCCGAACCAGAATTATTCTAAAACTATTGGATACAATGCTTGCGCATAAAATAGGAATAGACCCCAGCCCTTGGATCAAGGAATGGGGCCTGAACTTTCAGACGGTATCCGCGTCTTTCAAGAATTTATTTCAACTCTACTTCGGCACCGGCCTCCGTGAGTTGCTTCTTGAGGTTTTCAGCTTCGTCTTTAGGTAAGCCTTCTTTGATCGTTTTTGGAGCGCCATCTACCAGGTCCTTCGCTTCTTTCAAGCCCAGGCCGGTGAGTTCCTTCACTAATTTAACAATCTGAAGTTTATTAGCACCGGCTGCTTTCAATACCACATCGAAGTTGGTTTTTTCTGCGGCTGCACCACCCCCTGCAGCACCACCCGCTGCCGGGCCTGCTACTACAGCAGCTGCTGCTGGCTCGATGCCGTGTGTTTCTTTCAAATAAGAAGCAAGTTCATTTACTTCTTTTACAGTAAGTTCTACTAACTGGTCTCCGATTGCTTTGATATCTGCCATGATTGATAATTGTTTAAAATTGTAATTCAGTTATTAATTTTTTCTTTCCTCTAAAGCTTTCACCAATCCAGCGACCGTATTCTTGCCGCTCAATAAAGCCGACAAGACGTTCTTGGCTGGAGATTGCAACAGAGAAATGATTTCGCCCAAAAGTTCTTTTTTGGATTTCAACTCGCTGAGCGTGGATAAGTGTTCTTCACCGATAAAGAGAGCCGACTCGATGGAAGCTGCTTTTAAACCGGGCTTGCCCTCTTGTTTTTTACGATACTCCTTGATCACTTTGGCAGGTGCATTCCCCGATTCCTTGGAAAACATCACACCCGAAAAGCCATGGAGCGTCTTATAGATTTCGTCATAGTTGCCGGATTGTTTTTCCAAGGCTTTGCGGATTAACGTATTTTTGTAAACAACATATTCCACTCCGGCATTGAAGCACAACCTGCGAAACGCATTCACCTGAGCAACCGATAATCCGGATGCATCTGTAATATAAAAATGATTGTTCTGAGAAAACTTCTCAGCCAATTCATCAATGATCAGTCCTTTTTCTTCCTTGGTCATGTCTTTAAAATATTAAGCCCCTAATGAACTTGAATCAATCCTGATACCAGGGCTCATCGTTGTAGAAAGCGCTACGCTTTGTAAGTAGGTTCCTTTTGATGAAGCCGGTTTCAGTTTCACTACCATATTGATAAGTTCAGCGGCATTGTCTTTGATCATGTCTGCGCTGAAGGAAGCCTTACCGATACTGGCATGAACAATTCCTTGTTTGTCGATTTTAAAGTCTACTTTACCCGCTTTCACTTCTTTTACCGCTTTCCCTACTTCAAGCGTCACCGTTCCTGATTTCGGATTCGGCATCAGGCCGCGTGGGCCCAATACTTTACCTAATTTACCCACTTTAGCCATTACCGTTGGCATGGTAATGATTACGTCAATATCCGTCCAGCCACCTTCAATCTTCTGAATGAATTCATCCAGGCCCGCATATTCCGCACCAGCGTCTTTTGCTTCCTGAACTTTGTCAGGGGTGCAAAGCACTAGTACACGAACAACTTTGCCTAACCCGTGGGGTAAAGAAACCACACCGCGCACCATTTGATCAGATTTCTTAGGGTCAATCCCTAACCGGATGTCAACATCGACGGAAGCATCAAACTTAGTGAAGGTGATATCCTTCAGCATTTTTGCTGCATCGACAAGCGAGTATTCTTTCTCCAGGTTGTACTTGGCGATAACTGCTTTTCTATTTTTTGAAATTCGTGCCATTTTGTTTTTCAGTTAATCGTGATCAGTTAATTGTTAATCGGTTGGAAGCTGCTCTTTTAACTTTTAACGATACACTTTTTATTTATCCCAAGGCGCGGTTCCACTCACTGTAACACCCATGCTGCGAGCAGTTCCTGCCACCATTTTCATCGCTGACTCAACTTTGAAGGCATTGAGGTCAGGCATTTTTAATTCTGCAATTTTTTTGATCTGATCCCAGGAGATTGAACCTACTTTTGCACGGTTAGGTTCTTTTGACCCTTTTTGGATCTTGATCGATTCCATAATAAGCACGGCAGCCGGGGGAGTCTTAATAACAAAGTCAAACGACTTGTCATTATACATGGTGATCAATACGGGAAGAACCTGACCGGGTTTATCTTGCGAGCGAGCATTGAACTGCTTGCAAAAATCCATGATGTTCAACCCTTTTGAACCCAGCGCAGGACCAATAGGAGGTGCTGGATTAGCCGCTCCGCCTTTCACCTGCAACTTCAAATAACCTGTTATTTCCTTAGCCATGATATTTCTAATCTAACTTTTCTACTTGCAAATAACTCAATTCAACCGGCGTATTCCGGCCGAAAATTTTCACCATCACATTCAACTTCTTTTTGTCTTCAAAAATTTCCTCCACATTTCCGGTAAAGCCACTAAACGGTCCGTCCATTACCTTCACTGACTCTCCTTTTATAAAAGGAGTTTCCAGTTTTTCTTCAAACTGATCAACCTCATCTACTTTTCCAAGGATCCGGTTAACCTCCGATTGCCTCAGGGCTACAGGTTCTTTGTTAGTAGCGCTCGATCCGTTCGAACCTAGGAAGCCGATCACACCGGGAATATTGTTCACCTTGTGGTAAGCTTCGCCATTTGAAAGATCCGCTGACACTAATACATAACCCGGGAAAAAATTTCTTTCACGAACCCGCTTTTTGCCATTGCGCATTTCGTAAACTTTTTCCGAGGGAATCAGTACCTGCGGTATAAATTCAGTCAGTTTAGAACGTTCGATCTCTGTTTCCAGGTAAGATTTTATTTTCTTTTCCTGACCGCTGATCACACGCAACACATACCACTTTAGCTCTGCCATGATTTGTTAAAATTCCCTGTAAAACCAATGCAAAGCATTATTAAAACCAAAATCGATTAAGCCAATCACCAAGGCGAAAATCACGGAAGCGACCAGTACCAAAATGGCACTACTCTGCAATTCGTTAAATTTCGACCAGGAAACCTTGTTACGGATCTCGTCAATCGAATCGAGGATGTAGTTCTTCAATTTTTCCATTCAGAAATTGTCTGCACGGGTGGAGAGACTCGAACTCCCAGCCAACGGTTTTGGAGACCGCTACTCTACCAATTGAGCTACACCCGTATTACCAAGTTGGCTACCTTTTTGAACCTCTACCCGTAAACCCTAAATTCAAAAGGACTGCAAATGTAGAGCAATTACAAAAGAAAACAAAAGCGTTTCCAAGAAAAATCTCAGAAACGCTCTATATTGAATATCAGTTACTTGGCTGTCAGCAAGAAATCCTTAGTCGAGGATTTCCGTCACCTGGCCTGAACCAACTGTACGGCCACCTTCGCGGATCGCGAAACGCAATCCTTTTTCCATGGCAATCTTGTTGATCAGCTCTACTTCGATGGAAACGTTATCGCCTGGCATTACCATTTCTACCCCTGCTGCAAGCTTACACTCGCCTGTAACATCCGTAGTACGGAAATAGAACTGAGGACGGTATTTATTGAAGAAAGGAGTATGACGACCACCTTCTTCCTTGCTCAACACGTAAACTTCGGCTTTGAATTTAGCGTGCGGTGTAACGGTACCAGGCTTGCAAATTACCATACCACGGCAAATTTGCTCTTTTTCAATACCACGGAGCAATAAACCTACGTTGTCACCAGCTTCACCCCTGTCCAGGATTTTGCGGAACATCTCAACTCCAGTAATCGTTGAAGTCAAGTTTTCCGCACCCATCCCAAGGATCTGAACCGGGTCACCGGTTTTAATGACACCGCGCTCTATCCGACCCGTTGCAACCGTTCCACGACCAGTGATCGAGAACACATCTTCCACTGGCATCAAGAAATCCTTGTCGATCAGACGAACTGGGATCGGGATATAATCATCCACAGCTTTCATCAATTCATCAATTTTTTCAACCCATTTTGCTTCGCCGTTCAATGCGCCCAGCGCAGAGCCACGGATGATCGGCATCGTGTCGCCAGGGAAATTGTAAGAGGAAAGAAGCTCGCGAACTTCCATTTCAACAAGGTCAAGCAATTCCGCATCGTCAACCAAATCGACTTTGTTCATGAACACAACCAGCGCTGGCACGCCAACCTGCCGAGCCAAAAGAATGTGCTCGCGCGTTTGAGGCATAGGGCCATCGGTGGCGGCAACAACGAGAATAGCGCCGTCCATCTGGGCAGCGCCTGTAACCATGTTTTTCACATAGTCAGCGTGACCCGGACAGTCTACGTGTGCATAGTGCCTCTTTTCGGTAGAATACTCAACGTGTGAGGTGTTGATAGTGATACCCCTTTCTTTTTCTTCAGGCGCGTTGTCAATCGAAGAGAAATCTCTCATTGAAGCAAGCCCTTTAGCAGAAAGTACCTTAGTAATTGCAGCCGTTAGCGTGGTTTTGCCGTGGTCAACGTGACCAATGGTTCCAACGTTAACGTGCGGTTTCGAGCGGTCAAATGTTTCTTTTGCCATGTTTGAAAATCCCAGTTAAGTTTAAAGTGTATAAATTGATTTAAATAAAGTTACAATCCAACGCTTCTCCGTCTAAGAAGCATACACCCCAAACATGTTAAGCCTTTCGAATAAGGGTTATTCGTTTCGCCTCGTGGCACTGAGATCTTCGACACTTTATTGATGGTCGCTACCCATCGTATCTACAGATTTCAAATTCCTACCAAAAATTAAATTCCTATTCCAGAGCCGTTGAACAGGATTGAACTGTCGACCTCTTCCTTACCAAGGAAGTGCTCTACCACTGAGCTACAACGGCTTTCATGCCGTTATTCGTTCCTCGTTGTCTGTTGTTCGTAACACAAACAACGAATAACGATCAACGATCAACGACTCAGAGCGGGAAACGAGGTTCGAACTCGCGACCTATAGCTTGGAAGGCTATCGCTCTACCAACTGAGCTACTCCCGCTTTTGTCCTCCGTAGCCTTGGCAAGGAGGATTCTCATCTTCACAAAACCTCGGTGCCAAGCCCGCCTTCACTAAAGCTTCGGTGGGCAAGTGGGGAGAACAGGATTCGAACCTGTGAAGACATAAGTCAACAGATTTACAGTCTGTCCTCGTTGGCCGCTTGAGTATCTCCCCCAACGATTTTCAAATCTTTCAAGAACTCCCCCTATCTTTTAAAAATGGAGTTCTTCAAGCTCCAGAAAAATAGGAGTGCAAAATTATACGGTTTTTCGGTAACGACAAACCTTATGTGAAGGAAAAGTAGTAGGGGAAAGACTGGCTACTGAAGACTGCTTACTAATTTTAGCGTTACATCAGCACGATTTCTTTCAGCACATCTTTCCCAAATTCGGTTTCAACCATTTTGAGCAAGTGGTTTTTATGGAAACTCAGATCGCTTTTCATTGCAGGAGAATCCAATTCAATGAAAAGAACCTTGTTTCGAATATAGATCCGCTTTGTATGCTTCGCTACCGGTTTGCCTACAATCCTCTCCCAGGATGCCACCACGTTGGCTTCATCAAACTTTGGTTTCAGATGGTATTCTTGCAGCAGTTGACGAATTGCCTGTCCGATATGCTGAAAATCATGAGGATCTTTCGCCATATTTTTCACAGGGTAAATTTACCATTTTCAATATGCCAGATATCCGCTTTTAAATTCATTTCCTTTAAAACCCCTTTGCATCGATCCGGTCGGGCATCACTAATAAATAACTGGCCGAACATTCCTTCGGCAACAAACTGAAGCGTTTTACGAATACGAAGGTCATCGAGCTTGTCGAAAATGTCATCCAACAAAAGCAGTGGCTTGAATTTTTTCTTTTCAGCGATAGCCTGAAACTCGGCAAGCTTAAGGGCAATTAAAAAGGATTTTTGTTGCCCTTGCGAGCCATAGCGCTTTACTTCATTGTCATTCAACAAAAACAAAAAATCATCGCGGTGGATACCAATGGTGGTTCGTTGAAGTGCCAGGTCACGCGCCAAATTCTTTTGAAGAAGCTCTTCAAAATCCGCACCTTCCAGATCAGACCGATATTGGATATTCATCGCTTCTTGCTTTGTCCCTGAGAGGTTTTGATAATACTTCATAAAAGCAGGCAAAAATTCTTTTAGGAACCCTTTTCTTTTCGAATAAATGCTTTTGGCTGATGGAATAATTTTTTGATGGTAGCCTGCCAGCAGATCATAATCGGTTTGGCCTCGGTCAGCAAATAATTTTAAAGCGCTATTTCGTTGTTTAAGGTAGTTGGTGTAAATAATTAAATCTTCTAAATAATGGTGATCGATCTGGGACAATAGACTGTCGAAAAACTTTCTTCGCACCTCACTGCCGTCCCACACTAATTCAATGTCTTGCGGCGCAATCATCACCACCGGGAATTTGCCGACATGGTCTGAGAACTTCACGCAATCCTGCCCATCTTCACGGATTATCTTTTTTTGTCCTACTTGAAAAGAACAAGTAACTTCCTTGAGCTGCTGCTGTCTTTGAAAAACGCCGTTGACCACAAACTGATTTTCTCCTAATTTCACATTTTGGGCATCCGATGGATTGGTGGCGCTTTTCGTGAACGCCAGATAATGGATGGCATCCATGAGGTTGGTTTTGCCACTTCCATTGTTTCCCAAAAAACAAGTGACCTGCCGGTCAAACCGAAGGTTGGCTTCCGCATAGTTTTTAAAATTGAATAATTTTAATTCCTTTAGAAACACCTTATTTTTTTATTTTTATTTGAACTCACAACTGTTGGTTTGGCGATTGTCGAGCCATCATGTATTTTCGCAACTCGTTAAATCCAAAAGTAATACTTATGGCTGCCACTGCCCAAGCTAAAAGCAAAACGCCCCAAGCGGAATTCACCAAAGAGAACTATCTTTTTTGGTTTGAAACCATGCTGCTCATGCGCAAGTTCGAAGAGAAAGCGGGGCAATTATATGGAATGCAAAAGATCCGTGGCTTTTGCCATTTGTATATAGGTCAGGAAGCGTGCGCAGCAGGAGCCGTCTCGGCGCTGAAAAAAGGTGACAAATATATTACCGCCTATCGCGATCACGCCCATCCGCTGGCCCTCGGCACAAGCCCAAATAAAGTCATGGCGGAACTGTTTGCTAAGGAAACGGGCGTGAGCAAAGGCAAGGGGGGCTCGATGCACATTTTTGATAAAGAGCACGGGTTCTTCGGGGGGCACGGCATTGTGGGCGCACAGGTTCCGCTTGGCGCTGGAATCGGTTTCACAGAGAAATATAATAAGACGGGCAACCTGTGTATTTGCTATATGGGCGATGGTGCTGTGCGACAAGGCGCGTTTCACGAGGCATTGAACCTATCCATGCTTTGGAAAATACCTGTCATATTTGTTATTGAAAACAATGGTTATGCGATGGGCACATCGGTAAAACGAACTTCAAATGTTACCGAACTTTATACGTTAGCCGACTCCTACGATATGCCTTCGGAGCCAGTGGATGCGATGAATGTTGAAGCCGTACATGAAGCTGTTGCCCGTGCCGCCGTGCGAGCCCGCGCAGGCGAGGGTCCTACCTTGTTGGAGTTTCGTACCTATCGGTACAAAGGCCACTCCATGAGCGATCCTCAAAAATATCGCTCCAAAGAAGAGGTTGAAGAATACAAACACCGTGATCCGATTGAGCAGGTAAGGAAAACCATTTTGGATAAAAAGATAGCTACCGAAAAAGACCTGGACGCGATCGAACAAAAAATAAACGGGCAGGTGGACGAAGCTGTTAAATTTGCAGAAGAATCCAACTACCCGGATCCATCAGAGGCTTTTCACGATATTTATACCCAATCCGATTATCCTTTCATCATGGATTAATCGTTTTTGATTAAAGTTTGGAATTCTTAGTTTTGCAGCCCCCAATCAGGCGGGGCTTAATTTTTTAATACATCATGGCTAAAAAGGAAGAAGGCAAGGAATTATTGGAGAACCCGGAGGTTATCAAAGAAAAACTCGAAGGTATAGAACATTGGGCGGAAAGAAACCCGAAGATCATCATCGGCATTGTTGCCGGCCTTATCTTGATCGTGGGCGGGTATTTTGGTTGGAGATACTATATCGACAGCCAGGAGGCCCAGGCCCAAAAAGAAATGTTTCAGGCCGTGCACTATTTTGAGGCCGACAGCCTCAACCTTGCCCTTAATGGCGATGGCAATAACCTTGGCTTTTTGCAAATCATTGACGAATATGGATTGACTCCTGCCGGCAATTTGGCCAATTTTTATGCCGGTGCCATTTGTCTGAAGCAAGGGAAATATTCATTGGCTATTTTTTATTTAGAAGATTTTAAAGTCAACGATTTGCTTATTCAGCCAAGGGCTTACAGTTTGATTGGTGATGCTTACATGGAGCAGAAAGATTACGAAAATGCTTCGAAGTGGTATGAAAAAGCTTCCAATTATAAACCTACTAAAGAATTTACCCCGAGCTATATGATGAAGGCGGCCTTGGCTTACGAGAAATTAAATAAGAATGACAAGGCCAAAGAAATCTATCAAATGCTGATTGATAAGTATTGGGAAAGCAGCGAGGTACAAAATGCAAAGAAATACAAAGCGAGACTGGAAACTAGTTCTTGAAGATTATTAGCGATATTTGAAAAGGGATAGCCATCTATCCCTTTTTTATTTAAAAATAAATTATGGCAGGAATACTCTCATCGATATCCGGAAAAAGTAAGGTCAACCTGAAGAATAGAAAATTCGCTATTGTGGTGGCCGAATGGAATGACGATATCACCGAACCTCTCTTCGATGGCGCTTATAATGCCCTGCTTGGTTCAGGCGCAAAAAAAGAAAATATTATCCGGGTAAATGTGCCAGGCAGTTTTGAGCTCCCGTTGGCGGCGCAACGGCAAGCCTCTAAAAAAAATATTGATGCGGTTATTTGTCTTGGCTGCGTCATTCAAGGCGATACTCCGCATTTCGATTATATCTGTCAGGCAGTGGCTTACGGAATCATGGAAGTAAATTTAAAATCCAATAAGCCGGTTGCATTTGGTGTCCTCACCACCCTCAACAAAAAACAGGCACTTGAACGTGCCGGAGGAAGGCTAGGCAACAAAGGCGAAGAGGCTGCCGTCACCGTGGTGAGGATGCTGGAGTTTTGATTCCATCCATTGTGCTTGAATTCTGTAATTATTAATTAAAAATGTATTTTCGATGCTAAAGGCTTGAGTTGGCTGGCATGAAAATACTTTTCAGAAGCATTCTGATCATTTTTTCTTTTATATTCTTGGCCTGCGAGCAAGATCCTAATTCTCAAAATAAGACTAACCCTACAGCCCAGCTTCCAGACTCGGTAATCCTCCGGCAAGCCGATTCCCTTTACCATGTAGCAGAAACAATCACCGACCTAAAAAAATCCGATCAGGCCCTAAATCTTCATGAAAGAGCTTTAGCAGTAAGGGAAAGGTTTTTGACTAATGACTTGCGGCTTGTTAGCAGTTACTATAAAGTTGGCATGCTTTATTGGAATGATAATAAGTTTGACGTGGCAGAAAAATACCTGGAGAAAGCGAGAAAGATTGCCGAGGCAATTCGTCCACCCGTTCCCATTACCCTTGACATTTACTACTACCTCACCAACTGCAAAGTTGAGTCAAAAGACTTTCCTACTGCTGCATCATTAAGCCAACACCTTCTTCACTTCATTGAAGCGTATGACCCCGGAAATAAAACCATGATTGCAAAGGTCTACAGTCAAAGGGGTGGCATTTATTATTATTCAAATCAAGAAATGAAGGGCATTGAGAACTGGCTCAAAGCCATACCCCTGATTCCTTCGGACAATCATGAACTTTTAGGACACCTCTACTTCAATATTTCTGTTGCTTATGGTCGGCTCAAACAATTTGAAAAATCACTGGCCTACATAAACAAGTCAATTCAACAAGATTTGATCTGGGCGGGGCCCGAATCAAAATCCATCGCCGATCGATATCTCAGCAAAGCCTTCACTCTCCTTGACCTGCATAAAATGGATTCAGTTCCTTACTTTCTGCATCGGACTTTGTTGATCAGAAAGAAGGTTTTCGGAGAGAAAAATTCATACACGTGGGGAGCAAAATACTCCTTAGGCGAGTACTTTAGCAGGGTAGGTAGCTACGATTCCGCAATCTGGTATCATCACCAGAGCCTTGTATCATTGATTAGGAAATTTAATAACTCTGATTTTTTTATAAACCCAAAGCCGGATCCGGATGAGGTGAACAATAATTTGGTTCTGGGGTTGGTTAAAAAAGCATCATCCTTAAAGAAATTATTTGATGAAAACCCATCCAAAATTGAATCACTTGACCTCGCCTTAACCACATATCTCCTTGCTGACAGTGTGTTTGCAAGTTACCGCAAAAATATTTTACATGACGATCCGGTCATACAGCAAATGGAGGGGCAGGTTATACCGTATTCAGATATGCTCGATATCATTTTAAAACTATACCCTATAAAAAACTCAACAGGCTATTTAGAGAAAGCCTTTCACGTGATGGAAAGCTCACGCGCGATCGTTCTTGAAAATGCGTTAAGTCGGGCGGCAGCATTCGGCTCTGCTGGCATTTCAGATTCTTTGCTCCAACTGGAAAATAGGTTTATCCGGCTTCGGGCAGGGCTGCTTCAACGAATGAGTGATCCAAATCTTAAACAGTCCATCCGCGATTCATTGAATGAAGAACTCCTTATAACCAATAACCATGAGGTTGATCTGCAGGAAGAATTGAAGAAGACAAATCCTAATTATTTTCTAGTCCGGTATGAAACTTTGCCAACGATTAACGAGGTAAAAAAACTTTTGCAAGAACAAAATTCCGTTTATCTGGAATACATGTGGAGTGATTCATCGATCTACACTTTAATGATCAGCCGGGATACGACAAGAATAAAATCAATTCCAATCACCACGAAATTCAACAAAGCAATTAGTGGATTTATCAGTGAGTTTTCTGCCGATCCTCAGGGAGCAATCGGAAAAGATCGATACATAAATTTCTGTAGCAACTCCTCTGCGCTTTACAGTTATTTGCTGAAAGACTTGCTCGAGGTCGTCAATCCGAGCGCCCATCTTATTATTTCTGCTGACGGTCGCCTGTCAACCATTCCTTTTGAGGCGTTAATCACCCATCCTCCGGAAGGGGATGAGGTCAATTATCACTTGCCTTACTTCGTACTGGAACATCCTATCAGCTATGCTTATTCAGGGGGCGTATTATTGAAACAATCCGCTCATCCTCGCAAAGGTAAAAAGCTGTTGGCGTTTGGCTATGCGGGCGCCAGTCCATCGCGAGCAAGTCGCAGTGGATTATCCAACTTACCCGGTACCGAAAAAGAAATTCTCGCCATCAAGGAAGTAATGAAAAATCACGTTAACCAATACGAATTGGAAGGTGAGGCATCAGAATCTTTTTTCAAACAACAGGTTGCTGATTTTGATATTGTGCACCTGGCCGTTCACGGAGAAGGAGATACATTGAATGCCCTGAACTCACGACTGATCTTTCGTTCGGAAAAAGACAGCGTGGAGGATGGAAGTCTTTATGCCCATGAACTCTATGATTTGAATCTTAACAAGCTCGATCTGGCGGTGCTCAGTGCCTGCGAGTCAGGTGTGGGCAAACTACAAACTGGCGAAGGAGTGATGAGCATTGCACGGGGCTTTGCGTATGCCGGTTGTCCATCCCTGGTGATCAGTTTATGGAAAATTGACGACCGAACCTCTGCGCAAGTGATGAAGGGTTTTTACAATTATCTTTCAATAGGTGAACCCTTGGATATTTCCTTAGCCAAAGCAAAGGCGGATTATATTAATAATGCGAGCGAATTTAATGCTCACCCCTTTTATTGGGCTGCCTTTTTACAGGTAGGTAATGTAAGTAAATTGGATATAAAAAAACCCAACGTGTGGAGTTGGGTTTTGGGGTTAGCCATTGGAGGTACGAGTATATTTTTCCTCATCAATTGGTGGCGAGGTTCATATCATCGAAGGATATAGCATTCTTTACAATCCATTCCACAACCTCATTATCACTAAGCTTTCTCTTTGCGCCCAGCCTATTTTTTGCGCCATTGCCTTTACCTCCACAATAGATGATGTCATAGGAATCCGATTTCTCATATTTTGTATCCGCATCTTTAATACTGTTTATAATTTTCTGAACCTTAGGGGGATAAGAAGTATCTTTAACGTTGCCGGGTAAATCAGACAGCTTGTGAATTTCATAGTCAACGGCATTCGTAGCCACTATTAAATATTTCCCGTCTCTTTTGCCGACTATTATTGGAAGGAATGCAACCTTCTGCCCGTAACTAAGTTCTGTGCCTTTATTATTAAAAAAAAGTATTGGGTAGTCCAATTTTCCACGTTGTACGATTTCTTTTTTCAGCAAGGTCTTTCCGGTATATATTGGATAAAGCACTCCGACTGATTTTGTAAATCTTGTCTTTCTAACAAGCCTTAAGAATGAATTTTGAATGTGTCCGGGTATGTGTGGCATAGCTTTTATTATTTTTTTGTTTAATCATCAATTTAAAGTAACCATAGGCAAGCGTCGATTGTCGATGCTCGTATTAATTCAGTGCCTTCAACAATTTCCGCGCTTTTTCACCATACGTACTGCTCTTGCTGATCTCCCACAGTGTAGCTTTGGCATGTTCCATTTTATTTTCTTTCAGATATGTAAGCGCAAGATACCATTTGACTTGCGTAATCAACTCGGAATGCTTGACCAGCATATCGGTAAATATTTTTTCTGCTTTTGTAAAGTCGTTTAGCTCCAAGTAAGAATTGCCCAAGCACAATTGTGCGATTGCATCCTCCTTTTCTTTAACAATTTGCTCAAACAATTGAGCAGCTCCTTTATAATTTCCGTTGTCATAAGCTTCGTAAGCTTCTGTTTTTATAGTCACTCCATTATTTCCGCGGGTCAATCCGCTACCGGGAGAATCAAAAGGCTCGAAGTAAGCGGTATAAAGCTTTTCGTTCAATGGCGTTTGCTCGCGCATGAAGTACGCAGTCAGTGAAACCAATAGAATGATGCCCGCTGCTGCCGACAATACCCAAGGCTCGCGATACATTGGGACAATTGTCGCAGCAGGGGTAGTAATTTCAAAAGAATGTTTCTCGATATCGTTTATTTCAGCAAAAAATTTGAGGCGATCTGATTTTTCTTCCTTTGAAGTTTGGGCGGCAGACATTTTGATGCCTTCCACCAATAGGTTCATGTCCGTCATCATCGCGTTTAGGGATTGGTCCTGTTTCAGTCTATTTTCAAATTCTTCTTTTTCTTTGCCGGTCATCTTTCCCTCCAGAAATTTCTCGATTAGTTGGATATCGTGAATAGATTCGTTCATTTCTTATTTGTCTTAATGTTTTTTTAGCTCCTGCGTAACCAGTTCACGCAAGCGAAGAAGGCACCGGCTTTTCAAATTTTTTACAGTGTCCCCGTTTTTGTAGTGCAGCATTTCGGCGAGGGCATCCAAATTGGTTCCGTTGTAATAAAATAATTCAAGCATGGTTCGGCAGGGCTCCCCTAACTTCTCCAGACAACGTTGAACGATTTTCAAATGATTTTCCTTTTCTTGCTTTTCTTTGTCCGGTTCGTCCGCCACTTCCAAATTTTGAACTTCCTGCGTCAGGTCGATTTTTTTATCCGCTCTGCGCAATTCCATGATCTTGTTTTTACCAATCGCAAATAAATAGGTCTTCACGCTGCCATTGAGCTGATGTAGCTTTTCGTTAATGATGTTGTCATACAGCGCGATGATACTGGCCTGGTAAATATCCCGTGCTTCTTCCTTACCACATTGGTAGTGGCTGCTGGCCCAACCCACAAACTCACTACGATAGGCTTTGTAGACTTCTGCCAGTTGAGTGTTGTTTCCGTTTCTGATCTCTTCGATGATCAAGGGTTCGGTCATTGATACTTGGTTAATGTAATTGCCCGCCCCCTGTAACCACCTTCTTCAATTTTCTTTGCTTAAGTAAATATATAAAAATTAGACAGCGATCTAAATTTTGAATCCCATAGTCTCCTTTTGAATCCCATAGTGTCCGGCCTCTCGTCTGCAGTTTTTAAGGCAAATCGCAGAAACCAAAGCAAGGCTGCAAGAAAGTTTCACAAAATTGGTTACTGGCCACAGGTATTTGCATAAACATCAACAAACCAAACTACAAGGACATGAAAGCGCAAGTAAAACTAACTCTGGGAACCGTCATTGCGATCATTGCGGTTCTCGTTGCTTCTCATTCCGTAAACCAGGCAGCAGTAACTAAAAAAATCAAACATGAACAAATCAAGGTTGAGCCCCAGCCCTTTTATTCGAATGAAGATGTCGAGTTTTTAATGAGGGCCAACCACTGGACAAGGCAAGAGGTAGTAAGAGTATTGGATCTCTCGCTTAAAGCAGCTGATGCAGCAAATGTGAGTCGTATAAAAAACTAGTACCCATGAACAACATCACACCAAAGGAAAAAGAGGTCTTGGCTCTGATGGCTGAGGGCCTATCATCCAAAGAGATTGCAGAACGGCTCTTCATTAGTTTCCACACTGTGAGAAGCCACCGCAGAAATCTGAGGCTCAAATTTGACGCAAAAAATTCAAGCGAGCTGATGATGAAAGCATTATCGTCAACTCTAATAGAAACAGGAATCGGGGATTTTCGGCGAAACTAAGGTATGAGTTACAGGCACACTTTTTCTTCAGGTTTACGGTTAGGCAGGCTCTCCCGTATTAGGGTCGGGAGGCCTGTTTTTTTTAACCGGAAAAAAGATTCAAAAAAAGATCCCTGGAAAATGCATGTTCGCCTCGTTATTATCTGGCTAACTATTATGGTAGTCATCGTTGTGATCAGCTTAGTTTCCCGTAGCTGAGAAATTCTATCAATCACATTGGCTTAAAAAAACAAAAAGGACTCTCTTCTTAACCAGGAAAGACCTTCATGTAAAATTCAGATTACATATTCTTCACTACCTCTTTTCCAAACTCTGAACACTTCAACAACGTTGCTCCTTCCATCAAGCGATGGAAATCATAGGTAACACGCTTCGCTGTGATAGCTCCTTCCAGCCCTTTCACGATCATATCGGCGGCCTCTTGCCAGCCTAAATATTCCAACATCATCACTCCCGAAAGAATTACCGATCCCGGATTTACCTTATCCTGTCCGGCATATTTCGGGGCAGTACCATGCGTTGCTTCGAAGATGGCGTGACCGGTTATATAATTAATATTTCCGCCGGGGGCAATGCCTATACCGCCAACGATGGCTGCAAGCGCATCGGAAATGTAATCGCCATTTAAATTTAATGTGGCAACCACAGAATATTCATCGGGGCGCAAAAGGATCTGTTGCAGGAAGGCATCCGCGATGGAGTCTTTCACCACAATCTTATGTC
>Ga0206942_1001_pt1 | contig 133444 bp, 110 predicted proteins | sample Alteio_BWOrgHeat_6_FD_153253 | JGI IMG/M metagenome (GOLD analysis project Ga0206942, IMG submission 153253) | Enriched cells from forest soil in Barre Woods Harvard Forest LTER site, Petersham, Massachusetts, United States -... | ecosystem: Environmental > Terrestrial > Soil > Temperate forest >... | reverse complement strand
GAGCTGATTGCGCGTATTGAAAGTAATCTAAAGACTTACATTACCAAAATAACAAGTCGTGTTGACGATGAGAAAATATTTAAGATCATTAATACAGTGCTTGATCATTTACCTGTTTTTCTTGATGACCCGGATTATATTCAACTAGATTCTTTGCTCAAACCAAAAAATTCAAGAAAAACAATACAGGAAAATTACAATCAACTGGTATCCCCTGTGGGCATTGGGATAAAGAAAATTATTGTACAGGATCCTCTCGGTTTTTCCTTTCTGGCGCTCCGTAAACTTAGCGGAATTCAGTACGATGAAAATTTTGAATTATACGATGGGTACATCATCACACGGGATCACCGGCATCTTGTTTTTTTTATCACTCCATTTTTTCCGCCCATAGAAACTGGAAACAATACCGATTTTATCAATGGCTTAAATTCCATTGCAAGTAATGAATCAGTGAACCATCCTCTCCTTAAAGTTTCCTTTTTCGGAGCCTCCTCAGTGGCCGTGGGCAATGCCGTGCAATTGCGCAGGGATACTATTGTTACCATCAGTTTGATGATCATCCTTCTCGCTATTTTTCTAATTGGTTATTTTAAAAAGAAGCGAGTTCCCTTTCTGATCTTCATTCCGGTAGGTTTTGGCGGATTATTTTCTTTATGCTGCATTTTTCTTATCAAGGGATCGGTTTCAATTTTGGCTCTCGCTGCCGGATCTGTCATTTTGGGGATTGCGGTTAATTACGCACTGCATTTTCTGGCGCATTTGAAACACACGCACAATGTGCGAATGGTGATTGAAGATTTGGTGAGCCCGATGACACTTGGAAGCACCACAACCGTGCTGGCGTTCTTTTGTTTGCAATTCACCAATGCAGCGGTGCTTCGGGATGTTGGCCTTTTTGCCGCATTCAGTTTGATTGGTGCCGCCGCGTGTTCGCTTATTTTTCTTCCTCATTTTATTTCCGCCACTTTATTTAAGGAGCGTGATTCAGCAAACTGGATAGAGCAAATTCCGTTTACGGAGTGGGCTTCCAAAAAATATATTCTTTGGGTGATCCTGTTGGTCACACCCTTGTTATTCTACTTCGCACGCCGGGTATCTTTTGACAGCGATGTGAGCAAGCTCAATTTCATGAGTGATGAAACCCGGGAATCGCAACAGCGGTTAGAAGTTATCAATCGGTCATCCTTGAGTACAATCTTCGTGGCTTCGCAAAGCACTAATAGGGAAGCGGCCCTTCGTAAGAATGAACAAATCATGCCGCTGGTTCAACACCTTAAGGCATCCGGTCAAATTAATAAATATTCCTCTGTTTCGACTTTCTTGATTTCGGATTCACTGCAGCGAAAACGAATTCAAAAATGGAATACCTTCTGGACCCCGGAAAAAAAAGCATTGGTGCTCTCCCACGTTCAACAGGAAATAAAAAAAATGAAGTTCTCGGAGGTGGTGTCAAAAAACTTCGAGTTCCTGATTTCAAAAGGATATACGGTGGCAGATACTGATGCTGTGAGCGAAATACAGTCCACTTTTTTTGATGACTATATCATCGAGAAAAATAACACCGTTACGCTGGTCACCTTGATGAATACTAATCCTGCATCGAAAGCAGCCGTGTACAAACAGTTAGATAAGTTACCGGTGCAGGCTTTTGACCGTCAAATGCTCGCCAATCTTTTTGTGGGGTATGTAAACGCTGATTTTAATTTCATTGTTCTGTTTACCGCCATTTTGGTCTTTATTTCATTGCTCATTTCCTATGGCCGAATAGAGTTAACCCTGATTACGTTCGTTCCCATGTTTATTACGTGGATATGGATTCTCGGCATTATGGGGCTCATCGGCATTCAGTTCAACATTGTGAATGTGATGGTCTCCACGTTTATTTTCGGCTTGGGTGATGATTACAGTATTTTTATTATGGACGGTCTTCAGCAGGAGTACAAGACGGGTAAGAAAAACCTGCCCTCTATTCGCACGTCGATATTCTTATCGGCAATGACTACGGTAGCCGGTCTGGGGGTACTGATTTTCGCCAGGCATCCTGCGATGCGATCCATTGCCGCCATTTCCATCATTGGTATTGTCTGTGTCTTTGTGATGTCACAAACTATCGAGCCGTATTTGTTCCGGATGATGATCACTCAACGGACTCAGAAGGCACGCCCTCCGATGACCCTGTCTGGTGTGGTTGGCACAGTTCTTACCTATGGAACATTTATCATTTGCTCCATAGCGTTTACTGTTATTGGTTTTATTTTTCGAGCAATTCCTTTTGGTAAAAAAAACATAAAGCTCCTTTATCACGTCATGGTGAGCGGTTTTGCGTGGGTCATCATCTATCTTGAACCTCACATCAAAAAGAAAATTATTGGCAGAACGCCAAAAACCTTTTTTCAACCCAGCGTGATCATCGCTAACCATTCATCGATTGTTGACATTTTATTAACGACCATGCTTCATCCCAAATTGATTCTTTTAACTAACAAATGGGTGTGGAATTCTCCCCTCATGGGTGGTATTGTTAGGCTGGCCGACTATTATCCAGTCGTTGAAGGCGTAGAGGAAAGTGTCAAAAAATTAAGGGATCGCGTAAAGGAAGGATACTCCATCGTAATTTTTCCGGAAGGAACGCGATCGGAAGATGGCCAACTCCGGCGTTTTCATAAAGGGGCTTTTTACCTGGCCGAAGTACTTAAACTCCCTATTCAACCGTTGCTCATTCACGGAGCAGGGTATGCCGTTCCAAAAGGGACATTTTATCTTAATGCCGGGCAATTCACATTAAAATTTCTTCCTCTGATCAGTGATGAGAATGAAGACTTCGGTATGACCTACACAGACCGGTCCAAAGGGATCAGCCGATATTTTAAGCAAGAGTATGCCGCGCTGGCCACCGAGATTGAAACTCCTGAATATTTTGCGAGAAGACTGATTTCTAGTTATTTGTATAAAGGTCCTGTGCTTGAATGGTACTTGAGGATTAAACTCTGGTTAGAGAAAAATTACGCTACTTTTTACGATCTCTTACCGAAAACGGGAACGATCCTTGACCTTGGCTGTGGGTATGGATTTATGTGTTACATGCTTCACTTTCGTTCTCCAGAACAACAAATAATTGGTGTGGACTATGATGAAGAAAAAATTGAAACGGCACGTAATAGCTATCTCAAGTCAATACCGCTGCAATTTCAGCAGGCCGATATCTTGACGTTCTCCTTAGATATGTATGCCGGTATCGTTTTAAGTGACGTATTACATTATCTTGAACCCGCCGAACAAGTAGATTTATTAAATCGCTGTTGCTCGGCATTGCTTCCAGGAGGAGTGCTAATCATTCGCAATGGCAACATCGATTTGAAGGAGCGTCACAAAGGGACACAACTGACAGAGTTTTTTTCGATAAAAGTGCTACGGTTTAATAAATCAACCCATTCTTTAAATTTTTTGTCCGGCGAACGTATTCGTAAATTAGCAGAGCGCCATAACCTGACCCTTGAGATTATGGATGACGCAAGACTTACCTCGAATATTCTCATGATTTTTCGGAGAGGCTGAGGTTGCTACTGGATCAAATGAAACCTGTACTTTGCCAATGATTAGTTACAATGCAGCATTATGATGTAATAGTTGTTGGAAGCGGATTGGGCGGCCTTGCCTGTGGCACCATTCTGGCAAAGGAAGGAAAAAAGGTGTGCATCCTTGAAAAAAATAAACAGATCGGGGGCAATTTGCAAACCTATGTTCGCGACCGCGTTATTTTTGATTCCGGGGTTCATTATGTCGGAGGGCTCGATAAAGGACAAAATCTCTATCAGCTATTTCGCTACCTCGGTATCATGGACAAACTTAAGCTTCGCAAAATGGATGAAGACGTCTTTGATGCCATTGTCTTTAATGGTGATCCGGTCGTTTACAAATACGCTCAAGGCTATGATAAGTTTATCCAAAACCTGGCCCGGGAGTTTCCTGAGGAAGAAGCGGCCATTCGGAAATACTGCCAGGTAATCAAGGAGGTTTGCAGCAAATTTCCATTGTACAACCTTCGGGTGGGCAGCGGTTTATTCGAAAAGATGGAGTCGTTGGAGACTGACACAAAAACGTTTATTGAAAGCATAACGTCAAACAAAAAACTCCGGGATGTACTCGCCGGCAACAATTTGCTTTATGCGGGAGCCGCCTACAAAACCCCGCTGTATGTTCACGCGCTGATTCTCAATAGTTATATTGAAAGTTCATGGCGTTTTGTGGATGGTGGCTCCCAGATTTCTCGTTACCTCGCAAGGGAAATTATTTCACGTGGCGGGAAAATCCTGAAGCACACCAAAGTAATGAAATTAGAAGAAGAAGGAGGTGCATTACGTTACGCTGAAACAGATAAAGGCGAGCGATTCTTTGCAAAGCTATTTATATCCAATGTGCATCCGGCTCAAACATTAGAAATGACCGAAAGCACCCTGCTTAAAAAAGCGTTCAGGAGTAGGGTCAAAAGCCTGGAGAACTCAATTTCCGTTTTTTATGCTAACGTGGTGATGAAGAAAAACAGTTTCAAACACCTCAACCACAATTATTATTATTTTGAAGAACAAGATCCGTGGGGTGTGTTGAATTATACTCCTGAAAAATGGCCGATGGGATTTGCGCTATTTTTTACCACTTCATCAAAAGTTTCAGTCTTTACGGAGGGCGTGACGATTATGGCCTACATGCGCTTCGAAGAAGTGAAAAAATGGGAACATACGGTGAATACGGTGTCGAATGAAGCAAGCCGCGGTGAAGATTACGAAACGTTCAAAAAGGAAAAAGCAGAAATACTTTTTGATCATGTTGAGAAACAATTTCCCGGATTTAAGGCCGGTATTAAATCGTACACCACGGCCTCCCCGTTGTCAGCCCGCGACTACATCGGCAATGAAGATGGATCGCTGTATGGGCTGACGAAAGATTTTCGGGAACCACTCAAAACATTTATTTCCCCGCGCACAAAAATTCCGAATCTCTACCTCACTGGTCAAAACATCAATCTTCATGGTATACTTGGTGTAACCGTAAGTGCAATCCTTACGTGCGCCCAAATCCTTGGGATGGAGTATTTAATCGATCAAATAAAAAATGCTCAAGAAGATAAGTAAAATACTCGGTTGGTTTTTAGGAACACTCCTGTTGCTATTGGCAGGACTAGCACTCCATATTTCTTATTTATATCATTCTCCTGGTGGTCAGCCACCGACACCTGCATCTTTGGCACCGCTGCAAGGTCGGGTAACGCAGCCCGACAGCGGGTTATTCAAGTTGGGCAACAATTGGTTTAGAAAAAGTGAAAGTGGCTATTATGAATTATACACCGAGGGCGAGCCCTTCGCGCGTGGCGTTGCCAATGGCAAGCTCACGAAAACACTAGTGCAGCACCAGGAGGAAGTTTTCACCAATCAACTCAAGCTATTGGCACCTTCGGCCGCTTATCGAGATCTCTTGAAGTATCTGATCAAATGGTTCAACCGGAATCTAAACGAGAATATCCCGCTGGAATATCAGCTTGAAATATATGGTGTATCGCAGGCGGCATCGCATGATTTTGATTACGTCGATACTCCTTATCAGCGCATTCTGAATTATCATGCCGCCCACGATGTCGGGCATGCCTTGCAAAATATTTCTTTGGTGGGATGTACTTCGTTTGCCACGTGGGGAAATAGGTCGGAAGACGCTACGCTCATCCTGGGCCGTAACTTTGATTTTTATTTGGGCGATGATTTTGCGCGGGATAAAATTATTGCTTTCTGCAATCCCGCCCAAGGCTATAAATTTATGATGGTTACCTTTGGCGGAATGACGGGAGTACTCTCAGGAATGAATGCAGAAGGACTCACCGTCACAATCAATGCTGCAAAATCAGAAGTGCCGCTTTCCTCAGCCACTCCTGTTTCACTCGTGGCAAGAGAAATTCTTCAGTATGCATCAACCCTGAAAGAGGCTTACCAAATAGCTGAAAAGAGAAAGATGTTTGTGTCTGAATCATTTTTGATCGGATCAGCCCGCGATGGTAAAGCCTCCATCATCGAAAAAACTCCTGACGCTTTAGACTTGTTTGAATCAATGGATCATTATATTGTTTGTACCAATCACTTTCAAGGCGTTCCATTAGGAAGCACCCAGTTGAACATAGATCACATGAGGCAAAGTCCTTCATTGTACCGGTTTCAACGGGTTGAGCAGTTGATGGACAGACATCAGAAAAATTCAATTGCGAATACCGCTTTGATTTTACGCGATCAAAAAGGGTTGAATGACAAGGACATTGGCATGGGAAATGAAAAAGCAATCAACCAGTTGGTGGCCCACCACGGAATCATTTTTCAGCCGGAGAAACGTCTGGTTTGGATCTCGTGCGCTCCCTGGCAACTGGGCAAATTTGTTTGCTATAACTTGAACAAAGTTTTTAGCGACCCGATGAGTAAAAATCATGAGGTTTATGAGAAAGATCTCTCTATTCCTCCGGATTCTTTTCTTACCACTCCGGAGTATCAGGCATATCGAAAATTCAGCCCCTATCGATTTCCTTTCAATCCCCATGCAGATCCTCAACCGGATAGCCTTGTAAAATGGAATCCGAATTCTTATCAGGCTTATATGGAGGCCGGCGACTTTTACTTTCAACGAAATGAATTCGCGAAAGCTGCTCCGGTCTATCAGCTTGGCCTGACGAAAGAGGTAGCAACGCAGCAAGAGCGCGAACACATGAAAAAAAATCTTCAGGATTGTAAAGAAAAAATAAAATGATCCTGGGCGTTGGCATCGATATGATTGAAGTGAGCCGTGTCATTGAAAAAATTGACAAGAATAAAGGATTTAAAGAAAAAGTATTTTCTGAAAACGAGATTGCCTTTTGTGAGTCGAGGAAAACCAGGAACGAAAATTATGCCGCAAGGTTTGCAGCCAAAGAAGCATTTTTAAAAGCTACCGGGCTGGGCCTGATGTTGGGGCATCAACTATCAGATATTGAAATCATCAGTGATGATCATGGGAAACCTGCGCTTAACCTGAAGGGCGATTTTAAAATCAAGGCAATAGAAAATAATTGGAATAAAATACATCTGTCCATTTCGCACCTTCAACACGTGGCCTGCGCGGTGGTCATTCTTGAACAATGAAACACATTCCCGAAATAGAATTAGAGTCTCCTGATAAGATCAAAGAAAATCAGGAAGTCCGTCTTAAAAAATTATTGGATTACGTAGCAGTGAGTTCTCCTTTTTACAAGAAACATTTTTCTTTTCATAGCATTGATGTCAATTCCATTCACTCACTCGAAGATCTTTCTATCATTCCACCAACCACAAAAGATCAGCTTCAACTTAACAATTGGGATTTTTTATGCGTACCCTCCGGAAAAATCATTGAATACACCACAACATCTGGAACGTTGGGGAGTCCTGTTACCATTGCGCTCACGGAGAATGACCTTCAGCGCCTCGCCTATAATGAATGTATTTCGTTTGCCTGCGCGGATGGAACCTCAAAAGATCTTTATCAACTGATGATCACCCTTGATCGCCAGTTTATGGCTGGCGTTGCCTACTATGAAGGTATCCGAAAGTTAGGTGCAGGGTTGGTGCGCGTTGGCCCCGGCCTACCAGCGATGCAACTGGAAACTATTTTACGGCTTAAACCAACAGTGCTGGTTTCAGTTCCGTCATTCATTGTTAAATTGATCGAGTTTGCAAAACAAAAAAGTATTGATCTCAACAATTGTTCCGTAAAGAAAATCATTTGTATCGGCGAAAGTCTGCGCACATCTAGTTTCGAATTGAATACACTCGGTAAAAAAATAAGGGAATCTTGGGATGTACATCTGTACAGTACATATGCCTCAACGGAAATGCAGACTGCCTTCACCGAATGTGGATATGGAAAAGGTGGACATCATCATCCTGAATTAGTTCATGTTGAATTACTGGGAGATAATAACATGCCAGTAGCTGATGGAATGCCGGGAGAAGTAACCATTACCACATTTGGGGTGGAAGGCATGCCGCTGATCCGCTACAAAACAGGCGATATGGCGAAGCTTTATACCGAACCCTGTGATTGTGGCAGAACCACATTGCGCATCGGTCCTATTCTCGGGCGCAAGCAACACATGATAAAACTGAAAGGAACAACAATTTATCCGCAGGGGATTTTCGAGATCTTGCAACGCACTGAGCACGTTCAAGATTACATTGTTGAAGCTTATACCAATGCGCTCGGTACGGACGAATTGAAATTATATATAGTTAGTGACAGCCACACAATCAACGTTGAATCGAAATTAAAGTCCGTCTTTCAATCTCAATTGCGCGTTATCCCCGAAATCAATTTTTGCACTGTTTCTGAACTGGAAGGAAAGCAAACGGCAGGCCGGAAGGTAAAAAAGTTTTTTGATCACCGAACTTAACTGATGTCACGCAGGTTTAGTCGTCCGACCGCTTAGAGCGGTCAGACGACTAAGGTTTTCAATTTAATTTTAGTGACATCATAACTTAAATTACTTTCAAATTCTCGGGATTAGCAACTACTTGTAAAGTCTATCAACCCGATGAGCTGTTGCCTTGACTTCCTCTTTCAAACTTTCAGGTCGAATCACTTTTAGTGTATCTCCATACGAAAGAAGTTCCATCGCCAAATCATGAGTAATGAACAACGTTAGTCCGATGCGGAGTTCATCTTCATTGTCAACTAGGATTTTTTGAGTTTCATGGAGAGGAAAGGATTTGATGTACTTGCCTTGAAAAGCATCAAACGAAAGAACGATCTCCTTCGGTTTGGGTTCATTGGGTGCAATGATGCCAAAACAATTCTTGAAAAGATCAGTTGCATTGAAATTTTTAAGCCAATCAAACCGCTTCTTGGCGATATCCAAATCCTGAATACGATCCAGCCCAAATGTTTTAACCAGGCCATCTTTTTGATCCTTGGCGAGCAGGTACCATCGCCCTTTGAATTCTTTTAAAGCATAAGGTTCAGCTACCCGTTTCGTGATTTCATCTTCATCGAATTTTAAATAAGAATAACGAATCACCAATCGGTTTTTTATGGCATGAAGCAAACCGTAAAAATTTTCTGTGCCTTGCGGCTTGCGCTTCTCAAAATGAATGAACGGAGACAAATCATCCGTAAGGTCCAGTGCGTTGAACATATCAAAGGCTTCCAGCATCCGGTGACTGGTTTCATTCTTTGAGTCCTCCGTAATGGAATAAACCTTTCGGGAAAAATCATATTGGATGTCGATATTAAACAGGGAACGTATTTCATCAAGGTCACGCTGAAAAGTCCGTTTAGTTATTTCAATATTAAAGTCTTGCAATTCAGCTTCGTGCCGCAGGTAATCACTGATCTCATTAAAAGTGGCTGGCGTTTTTTGAAGTCGCTTTATGATCAGGGAATAGCGTAAGTAAAACACGCGTTTTGACATCGATGAAAATAATTTAGCCCCACGAAGGTAGCAACGAGCTACGACAAAATGTGTCGCGGTCATAGAATTCATGCAACGCGTGCCACATCGAAGCCAATCGGATTCCTTTTTACGCTGAGTTGAAACTCAGGGTCGCTGACATGAAAGATTTCGGCCAACGTCATCGGCTGGGAAACCATAAAGTCTTTTACACCTAAATTATTCAACAACGCCTCTGACTTTTCGATTGAAAGAGCGCCAAACTCATATAGCGCAACCAAGCGGCCTTTGCGCAAGAGCGCTTTGTCAATGTTGCTGACGGGCGTATTGAACGTGCAGATAAATTGAATCCCCAAACTCGTGCCAAGAAGTCCGTCCGTTAAATTTAACAACGTGGAGATTCCAGAATTCTTTTCGGTATTGCGCGAGACCAACAATTCTTCAGCATCTTCAATGATAATAATTGAATTCGGGTGCTCAGTCAATAGCTTGACAAAACCCGGGTCATCTAAATTTCCAGCCATTCGCGGCGACAGAAAGATTACTTCCTTCTTTAGAAGGCTGATTAAATACCGGATGTAGGTTGACTTGCCTGTGCCCGGAATACCATGGAACAAAATCAGCCCGCTGGAATTCTCCACTTTCAGGTTTTTGATCAATGCTGTGTGCAACGTCACAAGGTCATCGTTGTAATTCTCATTCAATTGCAATAATGGTTTTTTGTTTTTGAGTGTCTTTAGTTCAAGCCCCTCCCGACCATTTATGATAAGGCTGATGTTGGAAGCCGATTTTTTCCTAACGAATTTTCTGATTTTTTCGAGCAATTCATTGGCACAGTCCGGTCCGCCTGAAAAAAAAATCTCAACGCGATCACATTCGCCATTAACAAAGATTAATAGTCCATCCTTCATCACATACGCCACAGTTTGATGAAATGCATTGCGTGTGCGTTTGCTGTATCTTTCGTTTGAGTGCTTCTTTAGTATCCTTTCGGCAAGTTCCGTTTCTATCCACTTGATAGCTTTCTTACAATTAATGCCGCTAATACTCTTACAACTTGGAATCACATGAAAATAGGCACAATAGGCCCGCATCCAATCAATACTATCATCATATGATAAATGTAAGTCCCTTGCGTGTACACGGGATGCCGGTAGCATAGAATGATTTGGAATTTCTTCTGAAGGTTGAATCGCTGGATTCATAGTCTTTTCTTATTTTGAAATTAAGATCTTGCGAGAGTACGTAAATTTTTCGCGTGGAATTCACCTTTAAGATAACGATCATAAAGGACCAGCGAACCCGCCACGGATACGTTCATCGAACGGAAACCGGGGAGTTTGATTATGTGATGGCACCGCGACAAAGCCTCCGGAGAAAGGCCGGTGTCCTCCGTGCCGAGCAAATAAACGCACCGCTGCGGGTGGCTGAAATCCAAAATGTCGATGGCGTCCTCGGTCATTTCAATGCCAACCAATTGAGCATCTTTTGGCAAGGCGGCAATCAATTCATCTAATGAAAAGTATTGAAAGAGCGGCACATGGCGCCAGGTTTTGTACGTATCAGTGGGTTGCCATTTGTACCGCATGCCAAGTGTAAACACAAACGAAGCATTGAACAGCAAAGCACTGCGCCAGAGGGTGCCGATGTTCTTTTTGTTTTTGGTGTATTCAATCCCGATGCCGAAATAACCCCGCATAACTTTTTTATTTCAAAAGTAGGATGTAGGTCGGCCAAAGGATGGCGGGGTTCTATATTATTCTCATTATGAAGCTGCAATTAATACTTGCCTAACAAAATAATGGTATCAAAATGAAAGATTATTAGTTTTTACTCTGCGCATAACTCTTCAAAGAAATCCGGCCAGTGCTTATATAGAAAATCTGCCCAACACTCATGAGAAAAGCGAGTGCTTGGATGTTGAATAAATACCAATGGAACTTCGTAATTACCATCTTTCTTAATTGTAGTGTATCTTGAAAAAGTATTGTTTACTTTCTTTTTATCCCGAATGATACCATCTGATTTATAATTATTTAAGTTAAGGAAATTATTGAAATAACCATTCTCATCTGATGCTTTTACACCACAAAAAAGAATATAGTTAGGAAGAACAATATCGACCACCTTAAAAAATGTTTCCCAACCGACACGCCAATCTGAATCCTCGGGTCGATCCGTAGTTTCTCTCGATTCCAGAGTACGTTGGACAAAATTATAGAAACACACAGATTCCCAAAGTTTAAGTTTCATTTTCTCAGATGGGGAACTATCATAGAACAATGCCCTTTCGAGGTTTGGTATAAGCCGGGATCTTTCCCTTTCTTTTCCGCTTATAAAGTCCAATCCATTGTGATATATAAAAAAGCGAGTAAAATCATCCTTTGCTAAATATCCTGCAACATCTTCGCCTGGCTCCTCCCATTTATAGTGACTCTCACCAACAATTAATAATCGGTTTGTTTTTTTATTAACATAGGTTTTGCCAACCCAAGGCAACCAGTTCAATGTTGTGATACTTTTGAATTGGGAGTCAAAGTTTTTTTTAATATGTTTTTCCATTATTTGTCATTTTTTACTGGTTTGTATATCTAACTTAAATCAAGTTTATTTTCGGACCAACTCCTAAAGTTATTTGCCATTTAATAAAACCTCCGGGAGTGAACACCAAAAATATTCTTAGCCAACGCCAAAGGATGTCATGGTTTGAAATACTCCATAAAAAATTCTTCATTTGACCATTTGACATGCACTGGCACGGGCGATTAGTAAAATGTACTGAAAGAAAATTCCATCGAGCGCTTCCTTAGAAATCCTATCTTTGAAACGGTTTTGAATTTGTGAATCAGTAGGTAAGGAATCCTTACATACTTCTCAAGAAGGTAAACAATACAAAGGAAATATGTCAGTCGAAAAGGATTGATCGTTATGGAAAACCTAATAGAAATTTATCAAACAAAAGATAAGCAAACTCAGGTAGAGGTGAAGTTTGAAGGAGATACTGCTTGGCTTACCCAAAAGCAGATCGTAGATTTATTTCAGTCGAGTAAGGCTAATATCAGTGAGCACACAAAACATATCTTTCAAGAGGGTGAATTAGAATCCAATCAAACTGTTCGGAATTTCCGAACAGTTCAAACGGAGGGTAAAAAGAAGGTTTCACGGGAATTGGAGCATTATAACCTCGACCTGATATTATCAATTGGGTACAGGGTTAATTCCAAACGCGGTACTCAATTTCGCCAATGGGCGACACAACGCCTGAAAGACCATTTGGTAAAAGGGTACTCAATCAATCAAAAGAGGTTAGCGCAGTTACAGCAAACGATTCAACTTGTTGGCAAAAGCGGCAATACAGAAAACCTTTCACTTTCGGAGGCGAAAGGACTGTTGGAAATCATCTCCAACTACACGCAAAGTTTTATACTGCTCAACCAGTTCGACAGCAACAGCCTTTCAGTTGATAAGCTCAATGATTCAATTACTTATGAAATCGAATACCATGAGGCCGCAGCCGCCATTGCCGAGTTGAAAAAACAGTTGATCAAGAAGAAAGAAGCGAGCGAGCTTTTTGGCAATCCGAAGGATGAAAGCTTTAGGGGAATTTTGGGAAGCATTGTGCAGACTTTCGATGGCGAATACCTGTATAAAAGTATCGAAGAACAGGCCGCACACTTGCTTTATTTTATTATCAAAAACCATCCCTTCAACGATGGCAACAAGCGCATCGGGGCTTTTCTCTTTATCTGGTTTTTAGAAAAGAACAAACACCGTTTTAAAAAAAGTGGCGAATTAAAAATCAATGACAATGCGTTGGTGGCATTAGCCTTGCTGGTGGCACAAAGCGGTCCTTCGGATAAAGATATTATGATTAAGTTGATTGTCAACCTGATCAATGGTTAAAAACCTCTTAATCGAGGGATTTTATGATCTAAGAAAGCGCCTTCTCCAGCCGCAGCTTCCATTTCTCCCAATCCGGCATAACGGTATTTTGAAGGCGATAGAATGCCTTGCTGTGGTTGGGGTGGATCATGTGACACAGTTCATGGATCACGACATAGTCGATGCACCGGGAGGGCGCTTTGATAATTTCAGGGTTGAGAAGGATTTTTCGATGGGGTGTGCAACTACCCCAGCGCTGGGACATTCGCCGGATAACCAACTGAGGCCTTTGGGGCTGTTGGTTTTTAAAACGACTCAATGCTTCGGTGATCGATGCTTCGAACTTTTGAAGGGCATGATTATAATACCAATCCGTAAGAATTTGTTTTACCCGATCAGTGTCACCCGCGTCTTTCGTTCTAACCATCATTTCCGTCCCTTTTAGTTTGACGGAATCTTTCGATGATTTTCGCACTTTCAATAAGTATGATTTCCCCAAATAATAATGCGTCTCACCGGAAACATATTCACGCTTCGGGGTTCGGGGAAGAAACTGCTCAAAATAGTGTTGTTGCTTTCTGATCCATTGCGCGCGTTTCAGTAGCTTCTCCTTTATGGCCGAACGGCTCGCCTTGTACGGAGCTACCACGTTGACCGACAAATCCGGATGAACTTCGATCGCTAATGTTTTTCGATCTGCTCGGTCGATGGAATATTGGATAACGGAGGTACCGTACTTGACTTTATAAACCATCAAAAGTTATTCTTTGCCACTTTCAAACACTTCACCAGGATCTCGTCAATCTCATCGAAGGTGATTTCAATGCCCAGGTCCTTGCGGTGCTCCATTAAAAAATCTTCGATGGCGTTTTCCATGTTGCGCTGCACGTCGAGGTTCCCTTTCCAGTCGCGGATGGTCAAGGCTTTCACGATGGCTGCAATCCGGGTCCCCGCGGTGGCCAATGGTTCTCCGATAGCCAATATCTTTTCCGGCTCGTGCGAAGTTTTCAATACGTCATTGAGAGCGCCGAAGAACGCCCGGGCTTCCGGCTTGTCTTTGATGCTTTCAGGGATTCCTTCATGATAACCCGATTCAAAATCATCGCGCGTATGCAATACCTTTTCCAGGTATTCCTTCTCGTCAATTCTTCCCTCCTGAAATGCCTTGATCGTATCTTCAATCATCTCCGAAAATTTTTTATAGAAAGCCTCGTCCTTCTCCATGTTTTCGTTGATCACCTTTTTCATCTGGTGAGCGATCATGTCGGCTTTTGATGCCGCCGACTTTCCGTATTTCTCCAGGGCCTCATGCACCATGCCTTTATCGAAGATGTTGACTTCCTTGGTTACCTGTTCAATCTCCCGGGCTTCCACGTAAGTGTCCAGCAGTTTTCGCACTCGTGGCTCATATTCTTTGTAGCTGACAATTTCAGCGTACCGTTGCTGCACTGACATTCTCATCTTTTGAAAGAACTTCAGATCGTCTTTAAATGCCTGAATTTGTTTCGCAGAAAATTCTAAATAGAACTCATCGGAGGAGAGCCCAATCTGCAGGGCACGCAGGTACGATGACACCCGGTTATAAAAATCATCGCGGATATCTTTGGGACCGAGTTGCCGCTCAAGGGCTTCAAGGTCTTTTTTGTTTTTAACAGCTTTGAAGAGGTCCCATATATCCGAGAGCAGTGCCGGCACTTTTCGAATCTCGTCTTTTATATCCAGTACCGTTCCCTTCAGGTCATCTTCATCAAAACCTTCCAGTGCGCTATAGTGAGTTAAGGCTTCATCCAGTTTGCCGAGCACCCCCACATAGTCGATGATGTAACCAAACTCCTTGCCCTCGAACAACCGGTTCACCCTCGCGATGGCTTGCAACAGGTTGTGCTCCACCAATGGCTTTGCCAAATAAAGCACCGTATTCCTGGGAGCATCAAAACCGGTGAGCAGTTTGCTCACAACGATAATCAACTCAACATCATTGGTACCGTCATTGAACTTCTCAATTACGTCAGACTCATATTCTTCCTGCGAATGGTATTTCTCCATCACCTGGTTCCAGTAGTTTTTTGCTTCGCTGCTGGCCTCCGTCCAGACGTCATCATAATCGGTGCGGCTATCCGGTGGAGTGAAGACAACTCGTGCATTTACCTTGAGGGTTGGGTCGGTTTGTCCATCAAAGTAGCGCTGATAGCGAATGGCCGTATCAATCCTGGGCACGGCAAGCTGCGCCTTAAATCCAGTACCCTGCCAACTCCGGCAATAGTGGATCGACACATCATACACTACTTCTTCCACGACAAGGTTGGACTCGTATATTTTTGAAATGGTCGTGAATTTTTTCTTCAGGTCTTTTTGAGCTTCGTCTGTTAAAGGGGCGGAAAGGCGCTCAAAGCCTTTGTCGATTTGGGTTTTGTTGACACTTAACTTTGCTGCGCGGCCTTCATAAAGCAAGGGCAATACCGATTGATCGGCGACAGCCTGATCAATGGTGTATTTATGGATGAACCCCCCGAACTTCCGGGCGGTGCTCTTTTCATTTTTCAATAACGGCGTTCCCGTGAAGCCGATGTAACAGGCATGGGGCAACATGCTTTTCATTTTGGCATAGGCGGAGCCATACTGGCTGCGGTGACTTTCATCGACCAGTACAAAGAGGTTTTGTGAATCGTCGGTAAAGTCCTTTCGCTTCAGGGCAGTCTGGAATTTATCTAAGATCGTAGTAATGTTTTCATTGCCTTTGTCTTTCAGCAACTCGATCAGGTCGTTTCCGGAGCCGGCCTTCTTCACATTTTTGCCGCAATGATAGAAGGTATCGAAGATCTGCTTGTCGAGGTTGATCCTGTCGGTGACGATAACTACACGCGGGTCCCTGATTGATTTTTCAAGGGCGATGGCTTTGGAGAGCATGACCATGGTTAGTGACTTGCCGCTTCCCTGGGTGTGCCAGATCACACCGCCTCTGCGATTTCCATCCGTGTCCATCTGCTGAATTCGTAGTAATGTTTCCTGCACCGCAAAGAATTGCTGATAGCGGGCAATCTTTTTTTCAGCGCCATCAAATACGATAAACTTATACACGAGGTCGAGGAAACGACTGGGTTCGCATAAGGCCAGCAACGTACGATCCTGCTCCGTGGGCAACCGGTTCTCCGGCTTGGTGCCATGCGTTTTCGACTTTAAAATCCGCTTGCATTGTTTCTCGTTGCCCTCCTTCCATACCGACCAGAATTTGGCTTGTGTGCCGGTGGCCGCATACTTCGCTGCATTGGGATGCAATGCCAAAAGGATTTGCGCATAATGAAACAGTTTGGGGATACCGATGTCTTTTTTTTGATTTCGTATCTGCTGGGAGATGACTTCGCCGATGGACAGGTTTTTGTCCCTTCTTTTGTTTTCGATCACGGCGAATGGAATGCCGTTGACAAACAAGACCAGGTCGGGGCGGCACTGGTTCTTGATGCCGTCCACTGTAAATTCATCGGTGATGTGCCAGGCATTATTTTCCGGAGTTTCCCAGTCGATAAATTTTAACGTGAATGCTTTTTGGTCACCCTGAATAGTTTCCGTAAAACTTCTACCCAGCGTAAGGAGGTCGTAAACCTTTTCATTGGTTTGCACCAGGCCTTCATCAGGCACATTCTTCAGGGTATTGATAGCCGCCTGGATACTGCTTTGCGAAAACTTGTAGTCTTTGCCTTTGTATTCAAATGAATTGATAACCTGCAGGCGTTCTTCCAGTATTTGCGCGAGGATGACATTGGAAAGAATATCGCCCCGCTCTTTCTCTGCCTGGGCGGGAGAAAGGTATTGCCACCCTAACTTTTGGAGGAAGTTACGGGCGGGTTTTTGGGAGTCGGACCATTCCTGGTAATCCATTGTCTGAACTATGATTTGTTTGATTGACTAAAACATTGTCTGAACTATGATTTGCGTGATTTTTTGATAGACTATGCAATCCATAATACAGCTTATTGAAATCATAGTATTCATTCAATCATTTAGAAATCATAGCTCCAGACGGTTTCATGACTCTTTTGAATTGAAGACTTGTGTTACCAAAGTTTATCAGCAGGCCGAGCTTCATTCCAGATGCTTCTAAATAATTAATGGCCTGGGCGAGGTGTACATCTTCCAGTTGTACAACAGCTTTTAATTCGACCATAATTTCATTTTCGACGAAGAAGTCCACTCTTCTTGTTCCAATAGGCGCGTCCTTGTAGCTTATCTCCATCTCTTGTTCGCGAACAAACTGCAGCCCTTGTGAAGTCATCTCAATGGCCAATGCCCTTTGGTAAATTACTTCCTGAAAGCCGTTACCCAAAATTTTGTGCACTTCCATTGCGCATCCGATTATTTTTCCGGTAAGCGCTGATTCAGGGTACTGTTCATTGATCATAGTTTTCATTGAATCAATTGTCAATCCTAGTTCGGACATTTACTCCTCTCTCAATCAACAGTTTTTGCACGGCTAGGTTATTATCCACACGTTCTTGGAGGATGGATGTTTCTCCTTTCAGATCTTTTTCTACTACGTTGTGGTTGGTCAGTTCTGAGGAAAAGTCCTTCGCTTTTTCGACAAGTTCTTTGATCAACTCTTTTTTCATATTCTCATACACTTTAAACCTTCACTCTCACTTTTCCTGTAAGCAACCTCTGCATCAAACCTTTCTTCTGTATCCTCCAAGACTCTAACCTTTTCTCTAAGAATCTAATCTCATTACTCAAATTACTCAGAAAGGATTCAATCTTCTTTTGCTCGTCAATTGCTGGAATTGGAAAAGGATATTCACTTACAAGTTCCCAATCAGCGCGAGGCATTTTAGTCCCAGACGTCATGTTTACAATTTGACTAAACGAATTTTGTTGGATTAAATAATACAGATAGTTATTCAAGCATTTCATTTTCTTGCCGCTGAGTACCCATATTTCGCTTGAACATACACCGTTAAACTCGGCCGACCAAAATTTTCTTAAGTACGGTCTTAACTTTCCAAATAATATATCGCCCTTTCTAAATACAATCCGCGATTCAGACCTTTTCTGTGCGCACCACTCGCCTAAACTCCATGCTCTTACTTCCGAAATTGATCAACAAACCGACTTCTATTCTGTATGCTTTCAGGTAATTTAATATCTGCGCCAGGTGCGTGTCATCCATAACCGATACCGCTTTGAGTTCAACCAACACCTTATTCTCTACCAGGAAGTCTGCTCTTCTTGTTCCAACGGGCTGATTAAATTCTTTATAATAGATATCGATTTCAAGTTCTCTTTGAAATTCCAAATTCACCTGCCCAAACTCCAGTGCTAAAGCACGCTGGTAGATTACTTCCTGAAATCCATTGCCTAAGAATTTATGAACCTCAAAAGCGCAGCCAATAATCTTTTGGGTGATATCTTTGTGTTTGAACTCGTCCACCGTCATTTTAAAATCCCAGGTCCTTCAAATACTTATTCATTTCCTTCCTCACCTCCACCAGCTCCGCTTCCAGTTTTTCAATTTCCTTTTGAGTCGCTTTAATATCTACCGGGGCTTCTTCTTCGAAGGTATCAACATAGCGGGGGATGTTGAGGTTGAAGTCGTTTTCCTTGATCTCACCGAAGGTGGCCCGGTAGGCGTACTTTTCGATCGTCTCGTATTTTTTGAAGGCTTCCACTACTTTGTCCATGTCCTGCACGCGCAGGGTGTTTTGTTTTTTGCCTTCCTGGTATTCTTTGCTGGCATCGATGAACAACACGTCCTTGGCCTTGCGGGCTTTGTTGAAGATGAGGATGGCGGCGGGTATGCCGGTGCCGAAGAACAGGTTGGTGGGCAAACCGATCACCGCATCCAGCATATTTTCTTCAATCAAGGCCTGCCGGATCTTTCCTTCTGCACCGCCGCGGAACAGTACGCCGTGCGGAACGATCACACCCACTTTGCCGGTGGGAAGGGCAGTGTCGATCATGTGAAGAATGAAAGCGTAGTCACCTTTACTACGCGGCGGAAGGCCGCGTGTGAAGCGTTTGAACCGGTCGGCTTCCGCTTCTTCGTAACCCCACTTATCCAATGAGAAAGGCGGGTTGGCTACCACTACATCAAACTTCATCAGTCGGTCTCCTTCGAGAAGTTTGGGGTTGTTGATGGTATCGCCCCACTCAATGTGGGCGGCATCCATGCCGTGGAGAAACATGTTGAGTTTGGCCAGCGCCCAGGTATCTCCATTGCTCTCCTGCCCGTACAACGAGAAATCATTGGAAGGTTTTCCCTTATCGGTTACGTGTTCGGCCACCGTAATGAGTAATGAACCGGAGCCGCAGGTTGGGTCGCAAATGCGCGCTCCTTGTTTTGGTGCGATCAGCCGGGCCAGCAATTCAGAAACTTCATGGGGTGTGTAGAACTCGCCTCCCTTTTTTCCCGCACCGCTGGCAAACCGTTCGATCAGGTACATGTAGGCATTGCCGATCAGATCTTCTTTTCGGCCTAAAACCGAGGGGCGGAAGTCAAGGATGGGGTTCGCAAAATCCGTGAGCAGATTTTTCAGTCGGCGGTTGCGGTCCTTGGTCTGTCCGAGTTTTTCTGAATTAAAACTGATGTTCCGGAACACGCCTTCCAGTTTTTCCAGGTTTTGATCTTCAATTTTCGCCAGCACCTTATCAATCTTTTCGCCGATGTCGGCATCGTTGCGGTGGTCGTAGAGATAATCGAACGTACAGTTGTCGGGCAGCACGAACCGTTCCCGTTTCAGTTTGCGTCTGATCAGTTCTTTATCTTTACCATATTGTTTGTCGTATTCATCGTGCTTGTCTTTCCACACATCGCTGAGGTATTTTACAAACATGAACACCAGGATGAAGTTCTTATATTCCGAGGAATCGAACGCACCCCGGAAGGTATCGCATGCCGCCCAGAGGGTGTTGTTGATCTGATCCTGTGTAGGTCGCGTTTTTGGTTCTTTTAATTCTTTAGGTTCTGCCATGTATTCAATTATTTACAATATCCAATAAAGCTGCGCGTATGGCAAGCCTTCGTTTCTCCATAATTTGATTGACCAGCGCTTGTTCTTTTTTTCTTAACCGGTCGATGTGTACAATCTTCTCCTGAATAGCCTTCGGAGGAAGTGCAATCATGATAGCTTCCAGGGTGCTTTTGTTTATGTTTGGTACATAGGTGCCCGCCATATTTCCTTTCAGGAATTGCTGCACGGGTGGCTGATTGATACACCAGGCTAAGTAAGCAGGTATTATTTTATCGCGGTCAGGCCGCAAAACAAAAAATGCGGAGGAAGCAATGGCTTTTGTCAGGTCAAGGTGATATTCAACAGCAAAATTGTTTGAGCCTTTGGCAACGAATAGCACATCTCCCTTTTCCAGAAAGAGCCTGCCGTTGATATTATCTGAATTCACCCGGGTCAACCTGCGGTTGATCGAGGAGTAATCGTTCTCCAGGTCTTTCATCTGGATTACAGAAAGGTCGCCATCCGGGTCATTGGCTACTTTGTTGCGGAAAGAAAAACCTGCATTAATTCCAGTCAGTAAAGTCGCAATGTTTACCTTATCCGTGTTCATGAATCAAAAATAGTACATTACATAATATAATTGCATAATAGCTATGATGTAATTTTGCTTATTTTATATTTAATTGATTATTAAATATTTATGATTATTAATAATAAAATTAATATTAATTATTTGCTAATTTTTTTAGTATTTATACTTTCGTGTACTTAACAAACCAAAAAATTATGAAAATAAAAGATATAAAGGAACGGCTCATAAAACTGCCCGCTAACGTTGAATTCACTCTATTTATGATTCAGGAGGAATTGAAATCCAGCAGGTTAGGTTACGGGCTGGATATTGCCGGCCTGGACCATAGCGTCTATCGGTCGGATTTCAGTACGCTGATCCTGGAGGCAATCGGCCTGGATACCGATTCTGACGAAATCAATGATTTCTATTATAAGAAATTGATACACCATGCGGAAAAAGCGGATCAGGATCGGGAGAAGATCGCCAAACTGGCATTTCGGTTTTATCTGGACCTGGAATTTGAGAAAAGGAGACGATTAAACAAGAGCAATCAAGAAACCGGTAAGAGTTCGCAATAGAGTTCAAAGGAACCATCGAGAAGATAGATCGAATCAGGGTTAATCCGCCCTATTAATTGAAAGGCACAAAGGTCCTTTGAGCCCGGCACTACAAAATATATTCACTTAAGTCCTTGTTCTTAATTAGTCCGCTGAGTTTCTCTTTCACCATGGCTTTCGAGATCGTTATTTCACCCGATGATATTTTATCGGGTACATCAAATAAAAATTCATTCAGTAATTTGCTCATCACCGTATGCAGCCTACGGGCGCCAATGTTTTCAATCTCGGCGTTGATGTCAAAAGCAGTTTGGGCGATCTCGTCAATGGCGTCATCATCAAACACAATGGAAACTTCCTCCGCTTCAAAAAGTGCCTGGTATTGCCGCGTGAGTGCGTTCTTCGGTTCCTTTAAGATCCGCACAAAATCTTCTTTCGTCAGGTTGTTCAGTTCCACACGGATCGGAAAACGTCCCTGCAGTTCAGGAATCAGGTCGGAAGGCTTTGAAATATGAAATGCACCTGCCGCAATGAACAACACATGATCGGTGTTGATCACCCCATGCTTGGTGTTCACCGAAGTGCCTTCCACAATCGGCAACAAATCGCGCTGCACGCCTTCGCGGCTTACATCCGGTCCGCTGCCGCCTTTCTTGCCTGCACCTGAAGCAATCTTGTCAATCTCATCGATAAAAATAATTCCGGCATCTTCCGCTTTGCGGATCGCTTCTTCTTTCACCTCATCCATATCGATCAGCTTGGCAGCTTCCTCTTCGAGCAATACTTTTCGTGCTTCGGCCACGGTAAGCTTTCTTTTCTTCGGCTTCTTCGGCATCATACCATTGAGCATCTCCTGCAAATTCATCATCGACACCTCGTCCATCATGCCCGCGCCAATCATTCCAACACCCGGGGCTCCTCCTTGCTTAATGTCGATTTCTATTTTCCTGTTTTCGAGTTCGCCATTTTTGATTTTTTCGCGAAAAATGTTCCGGGTTCGCTCATTGAGCTCTGTATCGTCCTTAGGTGTCTGATCAGTTTCATTACCGCCGGTTGTGGTTATGGTGAATCCGGCCGACTTGCGCATCGGCGGAATCAATGCATCCAAAATAATTTCTTCAACGGCTTGCGCCGCTTTCTCCTTCACCTCTTCCTTCTTTCGCAACTTGACCATACTCACTGACTGCTCCACCAAATCGCGCACCATGCTTTCAACATCCCGGCCAACGTAACCCACTTCCGTGAACTTGGAAGCTTCCACCTTCACAAAGGGAGCATCCGCGATTTTTGCCAGCCTTCGCGCTATTTCAGTTTTGCCCACTCCGGTTGCCCCAATCATCAGAATATTATTCGGAATAATTTCATTTTTCATTTCCGCATTGGCATTCATACGCCTCCACCGGTTGCGCAACGCTATGGCTACATTTCGCTTGGCTTCATTTTGTCCGACAATGTATTTGTCAAGTTCTGCTACAATTTGTTGAGGTGTTTGGTATTTTGGATTGAGCATTGGGAAGAAGTAAATAGTTATGCGTTAATCGTTGGGTCGTCCATATTTAAAATCGTAAGTCACTAATAATTAATAACGATTAACCGTTAACGGATACAGAACGTTCCGGCAAAATAAAGTCCAGTGGTTTTTCCACTTTGTCTTTGAGCAGCGCCAATTTCAAAACTTCATCGACTGATTCTACGTAGTGAAAAGTCAATCCTTTGATATAGGTTTTTTCAATCTCCTGGATGTCGCGTTTATTTTTAGCGCTCAGAATAATTTCTTTGATACCACTTCTTTTGGCTGCCAGAATTTTTTCTTTGATCCCTCCCACTGGCAAAACTTTTCCACGCAAAGTGATCTCTCCTGTCATGGCCAGGTTTGCTTTTACTTTTCGTTGCGTGAAAATAGAAGCCAACGAAGTGAGCATCGTGATACCGGCCGAAGGTCCGTCTTTCGGCACAGCACCCGCCGGCACGTGAATATGCAAATCATAATGCTGAAAAATACGGTGATCTATTTTTAGTGATTCGGCATTCGCTTTAAGATAAGAAAGTGCCGCTGTTGCCGATTCTTTCATCACATCGCCCAATTGACCCGAGATGGTAAGTGTTCCTTTCCCGCGGCTCACGCTTGACTCGACAAATAAAATATCGCCACCCACTTGAGTCCATGCCAACCCGGTGACAACACCCGCAATAGCGTTGCCCTGATAAAGTTCTTCGTCAAAGATCTCTCCGCCTAAAATTTTTACAACCAATGCTGGAGTAATTTCGTCCGGGAGTTTTTCATCCATCGCCTTTGTTTTGGCAATGTTGCGCACCACCGACCCGATTTTTCGTTCCAAACTTCTAACCCCCGATTCGCGCGTATAGGCTTCAATCACTTTGAGGATTGCTTCTTTTGAAATTTTTATGTCCTCGACCTTTAAACCATGTTCCCGGATCTGTTTAGGAACCAAGTGTTTGATCGCGATCTGCATTTTTTCTTCCACCGTGTACCCGGTCAATTCAATGATTTCCATGCGATCGCGCAAGGCAGGCTGAATGGTGTCCAACGCGTTGGCCGTGGCGATGAAGAGAACTTTAGATAAATCGTATTCAACTTCCAAATAATTATCGGCAAACGCATTGTTCTGTTCTGGATCCAGTACTTCCAGCAAAGCAGACGACGGATCGCCACGAAAATCCGTACGCACTTTATCAATCTCATCCAGCACAAAAACCGGGTTCGAAGATTTTGCTTTCTTGATGTTGTGTAAAATTTTTCCAGGCATGGCACCAATGTACGTTTTGCGATGACCCCGAATCTCAGCCTCATCATGCAATCCGCCCAACGACATCCGCACGTAATTTCTTCCCAATGATTTGGCAATGGATTTTCCGAGCGAAGTTTTCCCAACACCAGGGGGGCCATACAAGCAAAGAATCGGGCCCTTCATGTCTTGCTTCAACTTGAGAACAGCAAGGTATTCAAGGATCCGTGTCTTTACTTTCTCCAGGCCGAAATGATCCTTATCTAAAATCTTCTTTGCTTTCTTTAAATCAAAATCATCCACGGTATATTCATCCCAGGGCAAGTCGAGCATAAACTCTACATTGTTCATCATGACCGGAAAATCCGGCGCCTGAGGGTTGGTGCGCTGTAGTTTGTCGAGTTCTTTATTAAAATGATCGGCTGCCTGTTTCGGCCATTTTTTTTCCGCACCGCGCTTGCGCAACTTTTCTATTTCTTTGTCAGGACCATCATACCCTAATTCATCCTGGAGCACTTTGATTTGTTGACGCAGAAAGTAATCGCGCTGCTGTTGGTCGATATCCGTGTGCACTTTCTTCTGGATCTCATGCTTAATCTCCAGCATCTGAATTTCCTTCAGCATGTACTGAAGCAGCAAAGTTCCCCGGTCGATAATATTATTGACTTCCAATATTTTTTGTTTGTCGGCCACATCGACATTCAAATTGGAGGAAAGGAAGTGAACGAGAAAACCGGTGCTGTTGATATTATCCAAAGCGACTTGCGCCTCTTGGGGAATGTCCGGATTGAGTTTTAAAATTTTGAAAGCTGCATCCTTCAAGGATTGAACGAGCGCCTTCACTTCCTTGCTTTGCAAATCGAGAACGGGTTCGGTTTGCAACTCAATGCGAGCCGTAAGATACGGTTCCTCCCCCACAAATTCTTTGATGGTAAAACGGTTCTTCCCTTGAATAATAATAGTTGTATTTCCGTCGGGGAGCACTAACATTTTGATGATGCGCGCCACGGTCCCCAGCCGGCAAAGGTCTTCAATGGCAGGATCCTCCTTTTGCTTGTTCTTTTGCGCCACCACGCCAATGATACGATTGCCCTGATACGCCTTCTTGATCAAACGAATCGATTTTTGGCGAGTCACTGTGATCGGGATAATCACCCCGGGAAACAAGACCGTATTCTTGATGGGCAGGATGGAAAGTTCTTCCGGTAAATCCTCGGGGCGGATATCAACTTCCTTGTCGGGATTGATGAGTTGGATCAATTCCTCCGATTCTTCCTGTTCGTTTGCTGCTAGCGTAATTTCTTTAAACATAAATGAGTGCCAATTTGACACAAAAAAGCTGTGCCTACAATTAAATTTACAAAGACTTCCTTATAGTCAATCCGTATGCCAGTATTTATGCGTGTTGCACAGGTGGATCAAAATGTTTGCATATCATACAATTTTAACCCACTTTACACTAAACGAATGCAAAATTGCAACGTACAAGTCGAGTGAAAACATTTTTAACGGTACTCGTGATCGGACTAATTTGTCTCTTTGAACCAGATGCGTTTTCTCAAAAGAAAAAATTCAAAAAGGCTGAAATTTTTCATGTGAACGATTCACTCACCACATTCAGCCAGTCTGACATCTTTCTATTTCCAAACGTTAATAAAATTCGGTACTACTCCAATCCGGCACAATTAAAGCACATCAAACAATTGGAACTATCAGGCGATCAAAAAGAAATGTATGAGGCTTTGAAAGTTTACGTAAAAAACTTTGGAATAGAGAATTTTGCGCAAAACGTACCCATGATTTGGAAGTTAGCTCAACTGTCTGAAAAATTCGGCCCCAAAGGTGAATCTATTTTACTTTACAAGTTAGTACTGAAACATCATCAACAAGGTGTTGATATCCATAAACTTTATAAAAAGTACGATAGTATTGAAGCCGACAAAAAAAAATATTACGTACCGCTGGAACATTATTACCAGCTAGTCAACTACCGCAAAGAGATTGACACGCTTCATCCCCCACACTCGGTGCTTACCCGTATGGGCGATCATATCAATTCACCGAAAGAGGATTACGGACCGGCAATCGGTAACGTTGATTACGTTTTACTTTTCACGTCAAAGAGAAATGCCCATCAGGAGAGAGCCTACGATGAAGACATTTTTTTTAGCTTGAAAATAGATGGCGTCTGGACTGAAGCTGAAGAATTCAAGGCTATCAATACAGGCTACAACGAAGGATCAGCCAGCCTAAGCCTTGACGGAAAATATTTATTCTTTTCGCGATGCAACACGCCCGAGTCCCTGGGGAATTGTGACCTCTATGTCGCTCACCTTAACAAAGACAGCGTTTGGAGCGATATCAAAAATTTAGGGCCTAACGTGAACAGCAGTGGGTGGGATTCTCAACCTTCTTTAAGCCACAGCGGGGACACACTTTTTTTTGCCAGCAATCGAATCGGTGGATTTGGTTTATCGGATATTTATTTTTCTGTAAGAGACAAAAACAGAAATTGGAGTCGTGCGCAAAATGCCGGACCGATCATCAACACGATAAAGAGTGAGGTAAGCCCGTTCTATCACCACAAATTCAATGTATTATATTTCAGTTCTGATGGTCAGCCACTCAATTTTGGGGACTTTGATATTTATAAATCGTATCGCCAAAAAAATACTTGGAGCGAGCCGCTGAATATCGGACCTCTCGTAAACGGTGCGGGCAGCGAATATTATTTCACGATCGACTCAAAGAGTCATGATTTGTATTACGCCCGATCATCGGAAGATGAAATTAAAAACCTTGACTTATATTCTTTCCCGGTGCCCATGGAAGCACACCCTGAGGCGGTCGCAAAATTAAAAGGACAAGTCAAAGACCGACAAGGCAAGCCAGCGAAAGGGATCGTTTCAGTCATCGACTTGGATCGGGGAGTAGAGGTAGCTCCTAAATTTTTACGAGAGGATGGTACCTACGATTTTAATTTGATCAACAAGCAAAACTATTTGTTGATCATCCAAGGCGATGATTTCTTCCGGATTGAAGAATTGTTTTTCATGGAAGGGGATCGGGAATCCAATCAGGTAGTTGAACCGATAGAAAGTAAAATCGCGTTTAAGTCGTTAGAGTTTGAAAACGGCAAGGCAGAGATTTTGACTTCGATGCATGATGATTTGGCAAAACTTGGAAATTTTTTGACCGATCATCCCGACGAAAAATTAAAAATATCAGGCCATACTGATTCCTCCGGTAATGAACAACTGAATCTTCAATTGTCTCAAGCACGGGCCGATGCCATCAAATCTCATTTAGTCAATGAATTCAAAATTAATGGAAGCCGAATTACCGCGATCGGATATGGCAGTTCCAATCCTATTGTTAATGAAATTACCAATGAGCATAAGCAACTTAACCGCAGGGTAGAGTTTGAATTGGTAAAAGAATAACCATGAGGGCTCGTCAAGAGAGGAATTGAGCGGTCTCCTCCGCCTCAATGATGATATCGTCCTCCCCTACCTCATCGAACGGATTTTCAAGCTGATCCTGAATGTTGTCCAGGCTTACCAAAATAAAGCTGTAAAGCACAGGCATCACATATTCCAACTGTGCGGAAAAATCATGAAATGTGCTCGCGAAATAAGGGCCATAAATAATGGGGAATGAATAAATAAAAACCTTGCTATAAGCGCGCAGTGTAATGGGTGTGCGATAACGGTGAACGATTCGCATATTGTCAAAGGCAATAATCATCTTACTGATGTATTGACTGACGCGGGAGATTTCACCACTTTGAACGCCAAAGTTTCTAAATTCCATCGTGAGGGTAGAGAGTTTTGAAAAAAGGTCATAAATCTTTTTTTCGTAAGAATCCCATTCCGTATTGGTATTTACTTTAAGCATCACCTTCAGGGTGAACATTAATTCTCGCAGTAGCGCCCGCGCCTGATCGGGCAAATCATTTTCCTTATTGGTAGACCAATCGCGAGAAGCATAATAGATCGCGAAGGCATGACCCTTGAAATCGGAAAGGCGCTGAAGCGCAGTTTCCCTTCGCGTGTAAGCCGAACCGATACTGAATACCACTGGGAAAACGATCGCCACACCAACCAGCATATCCGGAAACTTGGCTACCAACCCCAGGTGAAAACATAAATAACTGGATAATAAAGCAAGTGCAGTGACAATGAATGTCTTGTAATTGATGATCAACCGGAAGCTTCTTATGATTTTGATCATAGTTTGAATCAATGATTATCCGAATATATTTAAAAAAGACCTGGCAAATTGGAAAGAGCCACTTCTTTCAATGATTTACTTTTCCCAAGTACCTTTAATTTCAAGAAAAAGGTCGTGGATCTTGTAAAAATCTGTTCCTATCACATCATCTTCTGTACCGCTGGAGATTTCATTAGCCAATGAACGAGTATCCGTTTTCAGTTTCTCCAGGTTTTTTCTTGCTTCTTCATTGTTCATTTTCTCGGGCAAGGGCGATACGAAAAGGGTCTCGGCTTCATCGGCTATCTGCGCCATCATCTTTTCGACCTCGCTTACGGAGCTTGAGTCTTTTAAAGGGCGAAAAGCTTTCTCCATGGTTGCCGAGAAAGTTTCCATTTCTTTCCATGGTTGAGCCTCATTTTCTTTTGATCCCTTTGATGAACAAGAGAACAAACCAACCAGGGCCAATATTGCCAGACCGTGATAATTCGTTTTCATTTGACTAACCCTAATCGGAAATTACGTATTGCGTTTAATTTTTTTTATCCAAATCAGGCAACATAAAATCATCGAGGGCGCTCGGCATTTGTATCATCGCTTCGATATCTTTAACCGTTCGTGGTGCTGAAGATGACAAATGATCGTGACCATCCTTCGTAATGAGGTAGTCGTCCTCAATCCGTACGGCAATACCCCACCACTTTTTGTCGCATGCGGAATTATCAGGAATGTAAATACCCGGCTCAATCGTGATCACCATGTTTTCTTCTAATTGTTCATAGGGTCCGCGATCATGGACATCGAGGCCAATGTGATGGCAACATCCATGCGGATAATACATATGCTTGTCCGTTTCATTCTGAATGATACCCAACTCTTTCAAGCCTTTGTTAATGACCGACCGTGTGGCCAAGGTCAGGTCGCGAAAAGGAGTTCCTGGTCTGCAAATCTTCATGGCTTCTTCTTGCGCCTGTAGCACGAGCTCGTAAATCTGTTTTTGCTCCTGGGAAAATTTCCCGTTCACCGGAATGGTTCTTGTGATATCAGCCGTGTAGCCATGAAATTCTGCACCCAAATCCATTAAAATCAATTCTTTATTGGAAATAGACGGTTTGTAGTTATCAATGTAATGAAGAATACAACCGTTATGACCAGCCCCGACAATGGAAGGATAGCCTAGATCCTCAGCCTGGTACTTTTTAAAAACAAACTCATGGATGCCTTCAATTTCGCGTTCACTCATTCCCGGCTTAATCGCTTTCATGACCTCAATCTGACCGGCACAAGAAATGCGAACCGCTTTACGCACAAGCTCCAATTCTTCATTCGTCTTGATGCCCCGTAAGTCGTTCATGATCGCCCCTAATCCATTCACATCCAAATTATTTTTCTTTGGTTCTACCGTGAGAGAGGGGTTGTTTTTCTCCTGATACCCAACTTTGCCTTTAAATTGAACGATCAGGTTATAGAGGTCGGAGGAGTCGCGTGGATTGTCACGCACATCGTTTTGAAAATCAAAAAACAAGATCGAAGCAAACTTTGAGAAGTCGATGTTGTATCTTTTAAAATCGGTATTATTGAATGCCTGCTCAAAACCCAGAACATTATTCACACCTTTTTCGCCTAACCTCCTTCCCGTCCACATCTCCCGCAATTCGTTGCGGGGTTCTACGAAAATGATTTCGTTGTAAGGTGCGCGATGGGCAGAAGTTTGGAAGTCCTTAAAAACCAACAACACCGCATCGGGTTCTTTGTATCCAGTGAGATAATAAAAATCCGGATCCTGATGATAAACATAGTTAACATCATTGGCGCGGCTGCGCACGGGGTTGGCAAAAAAAACTGCCACCGAATTGACAGGCAATTTTTCGCGCAATTGTACCCTTCGCTCTCTATAGAATGCCTTGCTTAAAAAATCATTGGGCAAATCTGAATTTTGTGCCCTTGAGGTAAAAAAAGGAGCTACAAAAACAAAAATGATAAAGTACTTCATGGAGTAAATTGTTGAAAATAGGTTAGTTTCAAATTCGAAGTTATAAAAATCTATCTAATTTTAGGTCGTCACATCCCTTTCGATTATGCCCCATATTTGCATTCTCTCCGCCAGCGTCCGAACGGGACGCCAAAGTCATCGTGTTGCATTGTATTTCAAAAAATTCGTGGAAGAAAATAAATTGGCAACCGTGGAGATTCTTGACCTCTATGAATACCAGTTTCCGATCTTTCATGAACGTTTGAGATTTCTAGCCGATCCGTCGGCAGCCGTTGTCGAATTTGCGGGTAAAATTAAATCGGCTGATGGTGTTGTCATTGTTACTCCCGAATACAATGGGGGTTATCCGGCCAGTATAAAAAATGTAGTTGATCTTTTGTACGATGAATGGCATCGTAAGCCAATTGCCATCTCCACCGTTTCAAATGGAGTTTTTGGCGGAACCCAAGTAATCACCTCGCTGCAATTTACCCTTTGGAAAATCAGAGCCTGGACTGTGCCCGCCATGTTTCCTGTTCCCAACGTTCATGAAACATTCCTTGAAAATGGAGAAGCGGCTGACCATGTCAAAACCGACAAAAGAGCAGCGGTATTCATCAAAGAATTGTTGTGGTGCATCGAAGCTAATCAGCGAATGGCCGGTAACTAATTAACGAACTTATCTCTTCAAACAGGCATCGTGAAGCAATCCTTCCTAAATTATCTCGAGCAAAAAAAACTCTGCGGGAGCAATGATAAAATACTTTTAGCGGTCAGTGGAGGACTGGACTCAATGGCAATGCTTGATCTTTTTCAAGACTGCGGATTTAATATTGGGGTTGCCCATGCCAACTTTCAGCTTCGTGGTGGGGAGTCGACCGGAGATGAGGAGTTTGTTGAAGGTTTTTGCAAAAAATCTTCGATTCCCTTCTACACCAAAAAATTTGACACGGAGTTGTATGCCCGCCTGCATCAGCTCTCCATTCAGATGGCAGCCCGCGTGCTACGCTACCAATGGTTCGGCGAATTGGCAGAAGCTCATCATTTTGATTGGATCGCCACTGCGCACCACTTGAACGATTCCATCGAAACCGGGCTTCTTAATTTAGTCCGCGGATCGGGAATCGAGGGGTTAGACGGAATTGAATCGAAAAACGGGAAGGTGATCCGCCCGATGTTGTTTGCCACCAGGCAACAACTGGAAGTCCATGCCAAAGAAAATAATATTACCTGGCGCGAAGATCGCAGCAATACCAGCGATGATTATCAAAGAAATTTCATCAGGCATCATGTCACACCACTGCTAAAGGAGTTAAATCCTTCTTTTGAAAACTCTTTCCTTGAAAGCATGAATAAAATTTCAGGGGCAGTAGAACTCGAGGCATTGGGCATCCAGCGGTGGAGGGAGCAATTTGAAAAGACAACAGGAAATCAAATTCGATTGACAAAAAAAGGATTTGATCAATTTAAAAGACCTGAAAATGTTTTGTGGAATTTGATCAAGGGTTTTGAATTTAACCTGGATCAGTGCCATCAAATAGCGAGGGCCATGAAGGGGCAGCCGGGGAAAAAATTTTATTCATCCGGACATGAGCTGATCATCGATCGTGATTATTTAATTATTTCAAAAACACAAACCCGGCTGGGCGAAACATTAATTGAATCGCATCAAACGGAGGCAACCCTCGGAAATTTCAAACTAAAAATCGAGCAAAGAGAAAAAATAGATTTTAACGATGATCCAACCATAGCGATGCTGGATGCCGATAAAATTAAGTTTCCCTTGCATTGGCGAAAATGGAAACCGGGTGATTCCTTTTATCCATTGGGCATGAACCATAGAAAAAAATTGAGTGACTTTTTAATTGATCAGAAGGTTTCACTTGCCGATAAGGAAGCAATCACAGTTTTGGAATCTGAAAATGAAATCGTTTGGGTCGTCGGCTGGAGAGTTGATGATCGCTATAAAATTGCGTTGGCAACCCAATCCACGGTCGTCTGTCAACTATCAACAGCGGACTGATTCTCACAAGTGCTCCTTCTTATTCTTCACCAAATCATATAATAACTCCCTGGCGCGGTGCAGCTGAGCTTTTACAGTTCCCAACGGGGCGGCCAGCTCCTCGGCAATTTCTTCGTAACTCAATTCGTGAAAGTAACGCAGGCGTACCAACTTCTGGTATTTAGTTGGCAGCATGTTCACAAATTCCTGAATGATCTCTTCCTTTTGCGCGCGAATCACCTCCTCTTGCGGGTCAAGGTTGCCCATATCTTCTACGTCCATTCCCACGGACTGACCATCATCATCGGTGTACGTGTTTTCAATGCTGAGTGTGTTGAGCCTTTTCTTCCGAATGAAGTCAATGGTGTTGTTGGTAGCGATTCGGAAAAGCCAAGTGCTGAAAGTAAAATCTTTTTTGAATCGTTCAAGGCTCCGGAACGCTTTGCTAAATGATTCCATCGTGAGATCTTCCGCATCGTCAATGTTGCGCACCATTTTCAATATCATGTGATAGACGGGTCGCTTGTAGCGCTGCAAAAGTTTCGAGTAGGCTTTGTCATCACCGCCAACAGCCATATCGATCAACCTAAAATCCTCCAAGGCCTTTGAAGAAAAGCGGCCTTCCTCTAAATCTTCCATTTTACTTTTTTAACAATAAGCGCCTTTGCACCGGTTACAAGGTAATAAAAGGCATACATAAAATCTAAAAAAGGCACTTTCCACGTCTCAAACTTGTCGCCTAATTTCGTTGAACCGAAATGCAGCAGCAGCAGCAGCAGCAGCCAACGGATGAAAAATAAAATCAACAATACTTTGGCGAAAACCAAAAAGAATAAGCCCGGAACAACGAAAAACCAGGTAAGCATCCACGAAAATGAAAACGCGGCCGCTAAAATTTTATCGGATACTTTGTAATATTTTCCAACGGAAAGGTGTCGTAATTTTTGATGCAGGAATTCCTTCCAGGAGGTCTTCGGCTTTGAAAATACGAGTGCATCACGACTTATACAGATTGCTGTATTTCTGAAGGTTGCATGTTGGTTCACAAACAAGTCATCATCGCCACCCGTCACGTCCAGATGAGAATTAAAACCCTTGTTTTCCAAAAATAATTTTTTTTGGTAAGCCAGGTTTCGGCCTATGCCCATATAAGGCCTGCCCAATAAAGCCATTCCTATAAATTGAATTCCGGTAAGGAATGATTCAAAACGAATGAACGCATTTAACAAGCCGGGGGATTTATAGTAGGGCGAAAATCCCAAAATAATTTTATTGGGTTCTTCCATCTTTTCCGCCATCCGCGCAACCCACAAGGTTGAAGACGGACGGCAATCTGCATCCGTGAGAAGTACCCAATCATATCGGGCAGCCTTGATGCCTAGGGTTAGCGCGAACTTTTTTCCATTGATGTGCTCAGGCTTATGCATTACGCGAACCGTCTTCAATCGGTGGCTTTCTTTTGTGGCTTGAAGCAGGTAATCATAGGTTTCATCATTAGAGCGGTCTTCAACAATGATCACTTCAAACACCGGATAGTCCTGCTTCAAGAGCAGAGGAACAAGTTCACGCAGGTTTTCCTCCTCATCGTGCGCACAGACAATCACCGACACAGGGATCTGCCCGTTGGAAGTAGGTCCCGACTTCGTTCGAAATGAATACAGCAAAACTGCAAGGGAGATAATTTGGATACTTATCGCGGTAAAACAGAGAATGGAAAAAGCCAAGAATTTCGATTTTAAAATTTAAACCGGTAAAGATAAATGCTTATCCATAACGGAAAAGTCCGAATTCGGTAACTTTACCGTTTCATGCAATTCAAAATCACCTCCACCGATCAAAACTCGCATGCCCGCGCAGGCACAATCTTCACCGATCATGGCGAAATACCCACGCCTATTTTCATGCCCGTGGGGACAGCGGGCTCTGTGAAAGCCGTACATCAACGCGAGCTGAAGGACGACATCAAGTCAAAAATAATTTTGGGCAACACCTATCACCTTTATCTGCGACCGGGGCTCGAAATTTTAGAAAAAGCAGGTGGCCTCCATCCATTTATCGGTTGGAATGGACCGATCCTCACTGATAGTGGTGGCTATCAGGTTTATTCATTGGGCGAAAACCGAAAGATTACGGAGGAAGGTGTTGTGTTTAAGTCACACATCGATGGTTCAAAGCATACGTTTACGCCGGAAAACGTGGTAGACATACAGCGCTTGATCGGCGCAGATATTATTATGGCATTCGATGAGTGCACTCCCTATCCTTGTGAGTACCCCTACGCAAAGAAGTCGATGGAAATGACGCATCGTTGGCTGACCCGATGTATTAACCGAGCTAATGCCACTGAACCAAAATACGGATACAATCAATCCTTGTTTCCAATCGTTCAGGGAAGTATTTACAAAGACTTGCGTATCCAGTCAGCAGAATTTATTGCTTCTCAAAATCAGCAAGGCAATGCCATCGGTGGATTGTCGGTAGGCGAGCCGCATGAAATGATGTATGAAATGACCGAGTTGGTTTGCGGGATTCTCCCTGCCGATAAGCCTCGCTACCTGATGGGTGTTGGAACCCCTGAAAATATTCTGGAATCCATCGCCCTTGGCATTGATATGTTTGACTGCGTCATGCCGACAAGAAATGCACGCAATGGCATGTTGTTCACCACGCAAGGTATTATCAACATTCGTAACGAAAAGTGGAAGGATGACCTCAATCCGATTGATATTGAATTGGATGGCTACGTCAGTACCACTTATTCAAAAGCGTATTTGCGGCATCTCATCATTTCCAAGGAAATTTTAGGCGCGCAAATTGCTTCTATCCATAACCTGACCTTCTATCTTTGGCTAGTCAGGGAAGCAAGAAAAAAAATTGAAGAAGGTGCTTTTACAAGTTGGAAAAATAAAATGGTGAAAATTGTATCCAATAGATTATGATTGACTTTTCTATCGACAATGGCGATGAACCTAAATAAATGAAACTACTCGACCGCTACATTATTAAAAAAGTCCTCTCCACATTTTTCTTTGTGATGATGATTTTAGTGGCTGTCATCACCGTCATTGACATCACTGAGAAAGTAGATAAATTCAATGACCACCATTTGAAATTTCCGGTGATCTTTGGATATTACCTGGACTTCCTCCCCTGGATTTCCGGGTTGCTCACACCGATCATATGCTTTATCGCCATTGTGTACGTCACCTCTCGGCTAGCAGCACACACCGAAATTATTGCCATGCTCAGCAGCGGCATGAGTTTTAAGCGATTCCTTCTTCCTTATTTTCTTGCTTCGTCCATCATTGCGTCGCTTAGTTTTTTCTTCAATGGATGGGTGATCCCCCATTCCAACCGGGATCGGCTTGCTTTTGAAATGCAGTATTTTCAAAACAAATATTATTTTGAAAGAAGGAACGTGCACATGCAAACTGCGCCTCATGTTTTTTTGTACATTCAGAATTTTAACAACCAGTCAAACACAGGTTATCAGTTCAGCCTTGAAAAATTCAACGACAACAAACTGATCGAAAAACTAACCGCCGACAATATTCAGTGGGATAGTGTAAAGCATAAATGGACGATCCGTTACTGGAAAAGAAAAAAGGTAGATGATATCTTTAATTTGAATTCAAACGGAAGCCTTGCTACAAGTGGTCTATCGATGGATACTACACTGATTATCTCTCCCAAAGATTTTGAAAATGAAGCACACCAATATGATGGTATGACCATTCCGGAATTAGGCAAACAAATTGAACAACTTCGTTTTCGGGGAACGACGGGAGTGGAAGCCTATGAGACCGAACGGCACATTCGTTTTGCTGCACCTTGCACTACGTTCGTTTTGGTATTTATGGGCGTGATCGTTTCGGCACGTAAAAGCCGAGGAGGCACCGGATTTCAAATTGCCCTTGGTTTTTCACTAGCGTTTATCTTTATTTTATTTTTTACCATGACGAGAACTTTTGCAGAGACAGGATCACTCAGCCCCGTTTTAGCCGCCTGGTTGCCGAACACCGTTTTTGGTGCCATCTCGCTGATCATGTATAAATTCGTACCCCGTTGAAAACTACGGTTGCCGATTTTTTTAAATTACATTGTATTGTCTTTCTATTCGGCTTTACGGCTGTTCTTGGGAAACTCATATCACTGCCAAGCGTGGAAATGGTCTTCTACCGTACTTTGTTGGCATCAATCGGCATGGGGTTGGTTATTCTTTTCACTAAAGGCTCCTTCAAGGTCATGAGTCAACGTGATTTTTGGAAATTGGTCCTTACCGGATTTATTGTGGCAGCACACTGGCTTACCTTCTTCGGCTCGGGTAGAATATCAAACCCCTCGGTCAGCTTGGTTGGCTTTGCCACTTGTTCCTTTTGGGCAGCCTTGATCGAGCCGATTGCAAAGAGGAAAAAAATCCGTCCCATGGAAGTGGGACTTGGGATTGCCGTATTGGTTGGCCTGTACATCATCTTTTCCTTTAATTTTCGTTACCTGGCCGGTTTGTTGCTGGGAATTGCTTCAGGGTTCTTGGCGGCCCTATTCAGCGTGATCAATTCAAAATTAGTAACTCGTGTCTCTTCCTTCACCATTACTTTTTATGAAATGACATCAGCCTGTGTTGCCACGATACTTATTTTCCCATTATATCAGTTCTATGTTACCAACGGCCAACTCAAGCTGACTCCGATTGGCTGGGACTGGTTTTATCTTGCCTTGTTAGGTTGGGTATGCTCGGTTTATGCCTATTCGCAAATGATCGATTTGAGCAAGAAACTTTCTGTATTTTTCATTCAGCTCGCGCTGAACATTGAGCCGGTTTACGGGATTGCGCTAGCCTTGTTGATTTTTGGGAAACAAGAAGTGATGGGCTGGAATTTTTATTTAGGTACTGCCATCATTTTAGCGGCAGTGGCGTTGTATCCAATTTTGAAAAGAAAGTTTGAGCATCATTTCAATTCGCCACTCCAATAATCCATTCCTGCAAAATCATTTTTCAAGTCAACCGGTTTTTCAAAAATACCATACACACTTGATCCGGATCCACTCATACTGGCATAAACCGCTTGGGAAGAATACAATTTTTCCTTGAGTTGGCCGATTATTGGATGCTTGGCAAAAATAGATTCTTCAAAATCATTTTTTAGTTTGCCTGCCCATTCCGTAACAGGAAACTTCAGCGTTTCTTCAATTGAGAATTCGGGTTGTTGAGATACAATTCCGGAATAGGCGTTCGACGTGGGGATGTGGATACCCGGGTTTACCAATACCAAATAGCACCCTTTCAAACTCACCGAAGCGGATGATAAATTTTCTCCCCTGCGCGTTCCAATCATCGGATGGTCTTCGACAAAAAATGAACAATCACTTCCAAGTTGAGAGGCATATATTTTTAATTGTTCGACTGGAATCTTCAAATCAAAAATCTTATCAAGGAGTCGGAGCGTAAACGAACCGTCCGATGAGCCCCCACCCAAGCCTGCCCCTACCGAGATAAGTTTATGCAGATGGATTTTTACATTCTTGATTCTAAAATCATTTTTCAGAAGGTGAAATGCTTTAACGCAAAGGTTGTCGTTTTCGTCACCCGGTACAATTACTCCGGATTGCGAAAAGGAAAATTCATTCGTCGGAATAATTTCTAAAATATCGACCCTAGGAACCGGATAAAAGCAGGTCTCTATGTTGTGATAACCGTCACTTCGTTTAGAAATAACATTAAGCCCTAAGTTAATTTTGCAATGCGGGAAGGAAATCATAAGCAACAAAAGACACAAAGCCGTCAATAACCCAATGCCTACAACCTATTGGTGTTATTATTTCGATAGCCGTTCTACCAATTCGCCAGAGATACCTGCAGAAGAGAAACCTCCGTCGTGCATCAGGTTTTGCATGGTAACCATCCTGGTGAAATCGGAAAACATGACAACGATATAATTCGCACAATCTTCGGCTGAGGCATTCCCCAACGGTGACATCATATGAGCAAAATCAAAAAAGACATCAAAACCGGAAATACCTGCGCCAGCAGTCGTTCTCGTCGGAGATTGAGAAATTGTGTTTACCCTAACTTTTTTCTTGGCTCCGTATCGTTGCCCATAACTTCGGGCGATGGACTCAAGCATCGCCTTGGCTTGAGCCATGTCGGTGTAATCCGGATAAGCCCGCTGGGCAGCAATGTAGCTAAGCGCCAAAACAGAGGCATGTTCATTGAGCGCATCCATCTTTTCGCAAGTTTGAAGAACCTTATGAAATGAAAGTGCCGAAATATCGAGGGTTTTCAAATACCATTCATAATTCATATCGCCATACTCCCTCCCTTTCCGAATGTTTGGGCTCATACCGATGGAGTGGAGTACAAAATCCAATTTGCCCCCCAGCATTTCCTGAGACTTGGTAAAGACGTTAGTCAGGTCTAACTCTGAGGTCGCATCAGCCGGGATCACTTCTGCTCCGCATGCCTTGGCGAGCTCGTTGATTTTACCCATACGCATAGCAATAGGTGCATTGGTTAAAGTGAAAACCCCACCCTCGTCATGAACTCTCAGTGCTGTTTTCCAGGCGATGGAATTTTCATCCAATGCTCCAAAAATGACTCCTTTTTTCCCTTTCAATAAATTGTTTGGCATGATCCTCTGATTTATATAGTAGAAGCTGCAATTATACAAAATCCGGCGAAGTGTCCGTGGTTTCAGTATTCTTAAAAATTCGTTTTGAGTGTCCTCGTCAGGCCTTTTAATAGCTCACTTGATGGAACTAATCAGCACCTTTTAGCCAGGGGAAATTAAAAAGAACTCCTCGATAAAGGTAAAAACCCAATTATCATGGATTTATTTTAATTTATTGCTTTGGATTTTCCTCCAATCCAAAGATTCTATTAATTTTAAACATCCAAAAAACCAAACCTATGGAAGAAAATGCTTTCGTAATCTTTATAAAAACTGACTGGAACCGCTATTTAGAGGTTGGAGCTGCCGCTTGGGTGGTTATTGCCATCCTTATATTGCTATACCACGAATATCGGGTGATGCAGATCAAAGACTTTAAAGAGAAGTACGACTATGTAAACCTGAATGAAGTTCGCTTTTTCTGGTACGCGGTGCTTGCTGTGGTAGTAGCCGCAGGATTTTACGCCAACACCCTTGGTACTGAAAAGATACTAGCTCACGGCATTTTGTGGTTTTATGTACGTTTGTTCATCACGGTAAGTTTCGTGGTGATTGGCTACTTCGTATTCTATAGTTTAGTGCGCATTTACTACCCCCGGTCCGTTGAAAAACGCCTTGTAAAATTACGCAACAAACCACGCCTGTCGCCTGCCGGCAATGAAATGAGAAAACTTTCCGAAGAAGAAGAAGATGCCCACCTTGATGCTTCGCAGATTGCAGAGGAGGCGAGCGGGGTTCATTCCGTGGACTATGATGTATGGCTTGATGAAAAGACAGGTTTTAAGAAAATTGAAAAATATGAGAGCTACCTGCATGCTGAGCAATGCCCGGAGTGCGGCTTCGTTACCTTTAAAATCACAAGAGAAGAGGTGGCTGTAAAACCCACTGAAAGCCAACCCGGTTTACTAGTAAAACATTATCGCTGCGATTATTGTAACCATCGCGAGGCCCGGGAAACAAAACTCTCCAGCTTGTCAAAAAATGTTTCCTGAAATTGCCTGACTTCAAAGAAGCTCCATTTTTTAGTGGGGCTTTTTTATTTTCTCAAATTTGTGTTTGATGAGTACAAAAGCAGAAAAACCCGTTGGCATATTTGATAGCGGGATTGGCGGGCTGACGGTGGCGAATGCAATTCGAGAGCTTATGCCGCACGAGCATATGATTTATTTTGGCGACACCGCCCATTTACCTTATGGCGACAAATCCGAAGCTGCGATTCAGGCCTACTCCGTTAAAATCGCTAACGTGCTTTTACAAAAGGGGTGCAAAGTGATTGTGATCGCTTGCCATTCAGCAAGTTCCGCCTCGTACGAGCTTTTAAAAGAGTATGTGAGGGGAGAAGCCTACGTAATCAATGTTATCGATCCCATGGTGGAGTTTATTTTGAAGAATTTTAACCGCTCAACCATCGGACTAATCGGTACCAAGCGAACCGTGCAATCCGATCTTTACACAAAGAAGATTCACGAAAGGAACAAGACGATCACTTTACATGCACTTGCTACCCCACTGCTTGCCCCAATGATTGAAGAAGGCTTTTTTAATAATCAGATTAGTCGCGAAATCATTGCCCGGTATTTATCAGACCCTCAACTTGGCAAAATTGAGGCCTTGATCCTGGCATGCACGCATTACCCATTAATTAAAAAAGAAATTGACGAATATTATCAAAGCAAAATAACCGTACTCGATTCTTCCAGGATAGCCGCTAAATCCCTGCACGACTACCTGGCCGGAAAAGGTTTATTAAATGCCACTACATCGCCAGAAAGCCATTTTTATGTTTCTGATTACACGGAGTCATTCGAGGCCTCGACAAAGCTGTTTTTTGGCGAAAATGTACATTTGGAAAACCATCCTTTATGGAATTAATCGTTTCTATTAAAAACAGTTGCATGTATGATTTGATTATAAATCGTATTTTGACAATAATCCCTAAGGGTAAATTTGTTAAAATTAGACTATCCAGCCCACAGGCATTGTACTATTAAACTACTGATTTTTTCCTTACATTTTTTTTTTTGCACATTGGAAGAGATTATGTTATAAAAATGAAGAGAATACTTATTCTAGCAGTTTCCTTTTTAATTTGTGCCGCCCGCATTAGTAGCACAGCTCAAAGCAATATTGACAGCCTGGAAAGCAAGCTTCGAGAAGACCTTAGCGATTCACTTCGAATCTGTACCCTGATCAATATTTCAAAAGCATTTCAGTATATCGATTTAAGAAAATCTTTTGAAATGTGCGAGAAGGCAGTTCGCCTTGCAGAAACTAAGAATCTATCGTGGGGAAAATCCCGGTCTTATCTCTGGCTCGGTAATCTCTACATCTTAACAGGAGACTTCATCTCTTCTGCAAAATACAACGGTCTCGCTCTTGGGATAAGTTTTCAACTAAAAGACTCTACCAGCATGTGGAAGAGCTATAACAACCTGGGGCAAAATTATTATTCCTTTGGAAAGTATGATGAGGCCTATTTCTACTACACGCAAAGCTATCGCCTGGCAAGCACGATAAAGGATTCCCTGGGTATGGCTGTGTCATTGAATAATATCGCCAGCGTTTTTAAAGAATTGGGCCAGTATGCCCGTGCGCTTGATTACTTAAGGCTTACCCAAAAAATCAGTAATGAAATTCACGACTATGAGGGGGAGGCCTACAATTATGACGAGATCGGAGATATTTACCTTAGAAAAGCAGAGTATGATTCGGCGCTCCACGCACTTATGCATTCCTTAAAAGTATTACAGTCTGTTCAATTAACGGTAAATGACCTGGTTCCCAAAATTAATATCAAAATCGCTAAAACTTATTTAGCAAAAGGCATTGATAAAAATGCGATGGCCTACTATGATACGGCCCAACTGTTTTATCAGAAGACAGACAATGAATTTGGTCTTGCTGAAGTTGACCTTGGACGTGGTATTGTTTACATGAATTTAAAGAAATACGATCAAGCCAGAACATTAATAGAAAAAAGTAAGACCGTTGCCCACAACGCTAACTCTCGTTCGCTGGAGATTCAATGCCTGGAGAACCTTGCTCATCTTTATGAAGCGCAGGGTGATCCAAAAAAATCACTGTACTACTATAAACAATTTAAACAGCTTGAAGATAGCCTTTTCAGCCAGGGAATGCAGGCCAAATTGCTTCAGGATCAGTTGCGTTTTGAAACTTCGGCCAAAGAAGATCAAATCAAACAGCTCACTAAATTGGAAGAGCTTCGTAAGGATGAATTGAAAAAGCAAGGCTTGGTGCGAAACATTCTGGTGATCGTAGTGGCCCTTACTGCGATTTTGTTATTTAGTGTTTATCGAAGCGGTCAACGGAGAATACAGATCAATAAGTTGCTGATAGAACATCAGGACGAAATAAAAAAACGAAGTCAAGAGTTGGAGCAACTCAACGAAGTAAAAGACAAATTCTTTTCGATCATCTCACACGACCTTCGCTCACCCATCAATGCGCTATCCGCGATACTGGACTTAATGGACAATGATCAAATCAAGCCTGAAGAATTTTCCAAGTTAAACAAAGAGTTGCGCGTTCAGTTTAATCACACTAAGACACTGATCCATAACTTGCTGGATTGGGCTCTGCTCCAGATGGATAAATTGAAAATCCAACTGGAGAAAATAAACCTTCATCATTTAGCAGAAGAAAATTTCCGACTTCTTAGTTCCCTGCACATGAAGGAGATTAATATGATCAATACTATTCCGGAGGGAACCTTTTGCTGGGGTGATCTCAATATTGTTAACCTTGTATTACGCAACCTTGTGCTGAACAGCATTAAGTTTACGGAAAGCGGAGGATCGATTGTGGCTTCCTCTTACGAAGAAGGGAATGATATTGTCGTTTCCATCAAAGATACAGGCATCGGTATCAGCCCGGAAATTCAAACCATGATTTTTGAAAAGACGACTGGCTACAGCACACGCGGCACAGCCAATGAAAAAGGTACAGGCCTCGGCCTTATCTTATGCAAAGAGTTTGTAGAGAAAAATGGCGGCAAAATTTGGCTGCACAGCGAAGTCGGCAAAGGCAGCACTTTCTTTTTCACGATCAAAAAAGCTTAACGTCTCTAGCAAATTTAAGGGGCTAATCGCAACTTGATCCCATCGATCGCTCCAGTGATTCTAATCTGGCATCCTAACCGACTGTTTTCCCGCACGTGAAACGCCTGATCCAACATGGCCAATTCTGCATCGCTTTGTTCCGGAAGAACAGTGTCTGACTCGAGATAGACCTGGCAAGAAGCGCACAACGCCATTCCCCCACAAGTCCCCTCCACGGGAAGTTCGTATGATTTACAGACTTCCATAATGTTCAGATTCATATCCGTGGGTGCATCAAGTTCATGCCTCACTCCCTCCCGATCGATGATGTTCACTTTGACCATGTTCTCCATTTTGGCAATGCGTTTGGCGCTGTTTATTACCTCTTTCGTTATTGCGTTGACCTGAGCATTATCCTTAAAAACCACTTACACCATTCACCGTCGTATATTTCAAAACATTTTTCTTGTTCGGATGTATCCTTGCAAAAGCCGATTGCACTGCCAGTGTCCCTTCATGAAAACCACAAAGAATCAACTTCAATTTTCCGGGATAAGTATTGATGTCACCCACCGCATAAATCCCCTTGCGATTGGTTGAATAATCTAAGGTATTTACTTTAACAGCGTTCTTTTCAATCTCAAATCCCCAATTTTCAATCGGGCCCAGGCTTGGTGTCAGTCCAAAAAGTGGAATAAAGTGATCTGCTTCTTTCACGATATCACCTAAACTTGTATGCTTGATTGTCACCGAGCCCAAATGACCTTTTGTGTTGGGATTGATGCCCACTACCTCTGCCTCTGTAATCAATTTGATCCTCCCTGAATTTGCCAAGTCCATCACTTTTTGAACAGAGTCCAGATGTCCTCTAAAAGAAGTTCTCCGATGGACCAACGATAGCTCACTCACAATATCATTTTCCATCAAATAAATTGACCAATCCAAAGCCGAATCACCGCCACCTGAAATGACCACTCTTTTCCTTTTGTAAAACTCAGGATCGCGAATAATGTACTCTACGCCTTTATCTTCATATTTCTCAAGGTTTTCGATCGGTGGCTTGCGTGGCTCAAAAACGCCAAGGCCACCCGCAATGATCACAATAGGCGCTCTATGCTTTGTGCCTTTGATCGTGGTAACCATAAATTTTCCATCCTCCGTTTCTTCTAAGGTAGTTGCTGACTCTCCTAACGTAAACCCTGGTTTAAACACCGCATTTTGTTCCATTAACTTGTCCACTAGTTCTCCCGCATTGACAATTGGATAGCCGGGAATATCGTAGATTGGTTTTTTGGGATATATCTCAATAAGCTGTCCTCCCGGCACCGGTAATGAATCAATCAAATGGCATCTTAATTTTAAAAGGCCGGCTTCAAATACGGTAAATAAGCCTACCGGACCAGCTCCGATAATAATAATGTCGGTTTCAATCATGATTTAGAATGTAAACTGCGAAAATAATTAATTCTGCTTTGATGGCGTTTAAAACGTTTATTGGTTTAATCACTATTCGTCGGACAGAATGATTAATGCACAGCAGGCCCTAGGTAGTGATTAACCTTTCATGAATTCTTGAAGGTTGAATTAATCGGCTTACCTTTATGTTCTTAAAACGTTAATTGTTATCCGTCAATAGTTACCATGAGTGACACTATCCTTCACGAATGCGGGATCGCCCTGATCCGCTTGCGAAAACCACTTTCGTATTACATCGAAAAATATGGCTCCACCTATGCCATGAACAAGATGTACATCCTCATGGAGAAGCAGCACAATCGTGGCCAGGATGGAGCCGGTATTGCCAATATCAAAATAGATCAAAAGCCCGGGTTTCGCTTTTTCAGCCGCTACCGTTCGATTAAAGCACAACCCGTTGCCCATCTCTTCAAGAAGATCGCAAAAAAATATAAGAAGGCTCAGAAAGAAGGCAAGGAAAAGTTTAAAGACGAGCATTGGCTAAAGGAGCATTTGGCTTTCTCCGGAGAAGTTTGGTTAGGGCACTTGCGCTATGGCACTCATGGTATCAATAGTATCGAAAATGTGCATCCTTTTCTTCGACAGAATAACTGGCGCAGCCGAAATTTGGTGATGGCTGGCAACTTTAACCTGACTAATGTAGAAGAGCTTTTCGATGTACTGGTAGAGCTGGGTCAACACCCGAAGGAAAAAGTAGATACTGTAACCGTGATGGAAAAGATCGGTCACTTTCTAGACGAAGAGGTGCAACGGGTGTTTCAAAAGTACAAAGACCAATTCACCAATCGCGAAGTTTCTGACATCATCGAGACGGAATTAGATCTTTCGCGAGTACTCAAGCGGGCTTGCAAAGATTTCGATGGTGGCTATACCATGGCAGGCATGACGGGTTCAGGTTCGGCTTTTGTAGTGCGTGACCCTTCCGGCATTCGACCGGCTTACTACTATGCCAACGACGAAATTGTGGTGGTCGCTTCTGAAAAGCCTGCGATCAAAACGGCATTCAACATTGAATACGACCAGATTGAAGAAATCCAACCCGGTCATGCCGTGGTCATCAATAAGGACGGTGAATTCTCACATGTGCAGATTACCTCTCCCCTGGAAAAAACATCATGTAGTTTTGAGCGGATTTACTTTTCACGGGGAACGGATCCGGAAATTTACCGTGAACGAAAACAGCTCGGTCGACTACTCGTTCCTCAGGTTCTTAAGGCTATCAATTTTGATTTAAAGAATACCGTATTCTCCTACATTCCCAACACCGCAGAGACTGCTTACTTAGGGTTAATGGAGGGCGTTCAGGATTATCTCATCAGCAAGCAAAAAGATATTATTATTGACGGCAAGCCTTCCGTGGATTCATTGGAAGAAATTTTGTCTTTCCGACCGCGAATGGAAAAAATTGTAATCAAAGATGTAAAACTCCGCACGTTCATTACCGATGACGACCATCGGGATGAATTGGTGGCGCACGTTTACGATACGACTTATGAGGTCGTGAATAAAGGGAAAGATACGTTGGTGGTGCTTGATGACTCTATTGTGCGAGGAACAACCTTGGAGAAAAGCATTCTAAAAATGCTTGACCGTCTTAACCCAAAAAAAATAGTGGTCGTTTCTTCGGCTCCGCAAATACGTTTCCCGGATTGTTATGGCATTGACATGAGCAAAATGGGCGACTTTGTAGCTTTCCGCGCGATGATCAAACTTGTTAAAGAACAAGGCAAAGATTACTTGTTAGGGGAAGTGTATGAACAATGCCGCTCCATGAACAACGGCCAGGAAAATTTTGTAAAGAAATTGTACAAATTATTTACGCCGGAAGAAATTTCAGGTAAGATTGCCGACATCGTTCGGCCAGAAGGAATGAAGGCCGAACTGCAAGTGGTCTTTCAAACTATTGAGAATCTGCACAAGGCCATCCCCCTCCACAAAGGCGATTGGTACTTTACCGGAAATTTTCCTACGCCAGGCGGAATGAAAGTAGCCAATAAATCATACCTGAACTACATGGATGGGAAGTTGGTAAGGGCTTATTAATTTACCCCGGACAATTGCGATTGGTGTGATCAAGTTTGATTAGCTAAAGAATCTCGAAATCAAATTTCATTTCATTCATACATTTGAAGTGCCTCTTGGGGCACTTGTCAAAACCGATTTTAGAACACGGCCGACAATTTAGACCTGTGTTCTCCAAGCTATGATACTTTGTTCGATAAGGGTACATTCCAAAGGCCGGAATCGTATTCCCCCAAATGCTGTACACTTCTTTTTTCAGGGCAGCCGCAATGTGCATCAGTCCGGTGTCATGAGAAAAAACAACCGATGCTTTTTTTAAAAGACTGGCAGATTGATTGAGGTTCAATTTCCCGCACGTATTGAAAATCACCTCCTGGTTAGACCTCAAGCCATTTATGGATAATCGCACACGTTCTCCATTTTCAAAGTCTTCCTGGCCGCCCAATAAAATGACCGGTTGATTGATTTTTATGCACAATTCAGTCATCCGGGTGACCGGAAGTTTTTTTGTTTCATGCTGTCCGCCGATGGCGTAGGCGACAAATCCGCGTTGATGAGATTGAGGAAGCCATTCCCAGGGCATGTCATCGATTTCAGGGATAAAATAATCCAGGCCGAGTGCATCCGACTTCACCCCTAACGACTTTACCGCTTCAAAATAACGATCAACAATATGGATCTCCGGAAGGTGATTGATTTTGAAATTTACCATCAACCATTTTTCGATATTCAATTTATTAAAACTAAAAGATTGAACCCCCAATCTCCACTTTAGTATCCGCGTTCTTAAATTATGGTGAAGATCAATCACCACATCGTAGTTTTCTATTTTTAACTCATGAATCAATTCACTAAGGCTTTCTCTTAACAGAAAAAGTTTATCAACATAAGGATTGTTTTCAAGCAAGGATTTATACTGAGATTTTGTTACGTAGTGAACCTCAGCACTCAACTTTGTCTTAATGCAGCGAATCACGGGAGTCGTTAAAACGATATCTCCAATCGATGAAAAACGGACGATGAGGATTTTCATTAATTTTTTTTCTGGAATCAAAAATACAATTTACTTTTTTGTATTACCTTTTAGGGAGTTTCTTCCAAATCAAAAAAAATATATGAACTACTGGCTAATGAAGACTGAACCGGGCACCTATTCGTGGGAAGACCTGGTACGTGACAAGAAAACCACGTGGGATGGGGTACGTAATTTTCAAGCCCGCAATAATCTAAAAGCAATGAAAAAAGGTGACATTGCTTTCATCTACCACAGTGGAGAAGAAAAATCAATTATTGGCATAGCGGAAATCACCAGGGAATTTTTTGCAGACCCAAAAGATAAGGATTGGGCAGCCGTGGAAATTGGGTATAAAAAAAAATTAAAAAAACCGGTTTCGCTCTCTATTATCAAATCCGACAAAAACCTGGCTCCAATGGCATTGGTAAGAAGTGCGCGTCTTTCGGTTCAACCCGTGAAAAAGGAAGAGTTTGATAAAGTGGTTGAATTGAGTGAGGGATGAGCTACCCAAATTTTAGGATTCAAAATTTAAAATTCCCTAAACCCGGAATTTGGAATTCGGAATTCGGAATGCCTCAGATTCTTTCTCTAATTTTTACTTTCGTTTCTTTCAACCTATCCGCACAGCTTACACAGCCCGCCCGCTACGAACGCGAACATAAAAGCTACGATCACGATTTCATCGTTATTTCTATGGGTGAAAAAGGATTGGCTTTAGTGTGTGATACTGAAAAGTCGGAAAAGAATCACAAAAATTGGGAGGTCGTATTTCTTGACACCGCGCTACAAGAATCTTGGAGCACCAAACTGGAGATAGATAATCGGATGAGCCTGTTGGGCTACGACTACCGTGACGGAAACGTTTACCTGATTTATCAGGAGCCGGAAGCCAATGGCCGAGAAATTATCCTCACAGTAATCCAATCTGCCGGTCACACGGTGAATCAACATAAATTCAAGCCTGGAGTAAACATTCGGTTTACCCATTTCTCAGTGCTTGAAAACAAAGCCATCTTCGGCGGGTATATTAACACCGAACCTGCTTTGCTGATGTACGATTTTCACACTGAAAATACGAAGGTAATCCCAGGCATCTTTCAGAAGAAAGTCGAGTTAATGGATGTACGGATAAACAGCAACGACTCATTCAATGTGCTGCTGGTGGAAAGAAGTCCTACAACCAGCAAAAACCTTGTTGTGAGAACCTACGATACGCAAGGCTTGATGCTAATCGACGATGTTATACCCATCGAAGAAGGCAAATCCATTGTTGAAGCCATGACCAGTACACTTATTCGTGATGAGCTCGTCATCCTGGGAACGTGGACATACGGTCTCGGCAGACAAGTAGCCGGAATTTTTAGTGTTAAAGTTGATCCTTTCACTGAACAGAAAGTGAACTACTATGGCCTTGCAGAACTCAGTCATTTTTTGGATTATCTCAAGCCCAAAAAAGCCGCCCGAATAAAGGCCAACGCAGAAAGAAGAAAGAATGAGGGTAAACCCTTTGAGTTTCGTTCCTACCTCTCTACTGTAAAAATTGAAGAAACCAAAGAGGGGTTTTGTTTTCTAATGGAGGCTTACGACCCTTCTGGTTATTACAACCCCCGCACAGGTAACCCCTATTCTCGCTATGGAAATTATCCAAATTATTACAGCCCTTATGGATATAATGCTTCTACGATGCCTATGTATTACAATTCTTTACCTTATGGATCTAATCCGTCTACTCTTTCTAACAATAGCCGGACTGTTAACCGTTCCTCGCTCATTTTTTTTGATGCTCAGGGGAGAGTAATTGCCGACCACACGATGAAATTTCAATCGGTTCGTCAAAGTACGAAAGATCAAGTCTCCGATTTCATTTATTCCAGGGATGTCACCATGCTTGCTTGTAAGAATGAAGAGGAAATTATCTTTCAAGCCAGTGGGCCGGATGGCATCACTGTGAGCGAGGAAAAGATAAAGCCCGAGTTAAAAAAAAATTCAGAAACTATCCATTCAGAATCGATGGAAAACAGCAGTATACGGGCTTGGTATAATCGTTACTTCTATGTTTATGGATATCATACCGTAAAGGACCATGTCGATCATACTTCACGAGATGTATTTTATGTCAATAAAATCAAAGTGTAAGTTTATTATTCTCCTTCTGTTCGGTTTATCAACAGCTGCTTACCCGCAGGTTTATCAAAACGGTCGTCTAGAACTACCTATTCAAACGGACATCGAATCGTACTCGGTTATCCCCATCGACACCGCTGGCATTGCCCTTTACCGAAATTTTATCGGTCCAAAAGAAAACCTCCTTGAGCTAACAAGATTGGACACTGCATTTCAAAAAGTTTGGAATGGTTATTTACCCATACCGAAGGAACTATCCTTTGTTTATGCGAAGGCCGTTGAAAGTAAAATTTATTTTTTTTATAAACCGCATGACCCCGAAAAACATAATTTTTATGTAACGGTAGTGAAAATCAAAGACGGAGGATATATCTCCTATCCCATCGAAAATCTGATCCCTTTTAATCCAACCGAATATGCCGTAGGCAAAAACGCATTACTCATTGGTGGGTATTTTAATAGGAGGCCGGTTATTTTACACTACTCCCTCACCGAACGCAAGTCGCACATGTTGCCAACTTTCTTAAACGAACCGGGTGAAATCACACAAATTAAACCGTACCCGGATGGCAATGTGGACGTGATCGTAAGCGCTAAAAATAGCAGTCGAAGAAAATGTTTATGGGTTCGTCAATTCAATAGCGTTGGTGATATGATAAAAACTGTTGTACTCGAGCCGGGCGAAAATAAAAACCTGATCTTTGGCCGGGCAGCCAAAACCGAAAATGATAAGCAGGTGATCGCAGGAGTTTATGGGCGAAATACTGAATACTCTCGAGGTGTTTTTGTAGCCGAAGTTAGCCCGAATGGTGAGTATGTAATCCATTATTACAATTTCGGGGATTTAAAAAATTTCTTCCATTACCTTAAAGCCAGGCGAGAAAAAAGGATCAAGGCGCGAATTGAGCGCAGGAAAATCCAGGGCAAAAAAATAAAATTCAATTATCGTTTCCTTGTCCACGAGGTTGTTCCCTATCAAGATCAATTTGTGATGCTGGGAGAAGCCTTCTTTCCCCATTATGCAAGCCGGAACAATTATGCTTATTTTGATGGCTATGAATACACCCACGCCGTGGTGATTGGATTTGATGCCGATGCAAAACTTTTATGGGACAATAGTTTTCAAATCAGCGGTGTAAAAACTTATCAGTTGCAGCAGTTTGTAAAAATTGCACCGGTGCAAGACCGTATTGTCCTTCTTTATCTTTTTGAAAATACAATTCGATCCAAGATCATTCAAGGAAACGAGGTGATCGAAGGAAACTCACAAGAAGAAGTAAAAACGCTGGAGGGGGAAAGGGCGATGGGTAGAAATACGCAAAACAGCAAGCTCGAGTATTGGTATGGCAACCATCTTTTTGCCCACGGCATCCAGAATTTAAAAAGCAGTGAAAACAACAATGTGCACAAGGTTTTCTTTATCAATAAATTGAGTGTTCACTATTCTGTTGAAAACAAATATCTTATTCCTGTTAAAAATAAGTAATGCAAACTTTAGGCCGGTCTGACCGCGTTGACCTTCCAGGTCTGGAACTTGAAAACATTCACGCCAAAATTGATACAGGTGCCTACACCTGTAGCTTGCACTGCTCCAGCAACGAAGTAGTGAACGGCATCTTGGAATTTGTTTTACTGGACGAAGAGCATCCTGAATTCACGGGCCGCAAATATTTCTTTAAAAGATTCGCTCAACGCGAAATAAAAAATTCATTCGGGGAGGCCGAGATGCGCTACGTAATCAAGACTAAAATAAAAATATTTGATCGGGTGATTCTCGCTGAATTCTCGTTGAGCAACCGCGGTAATTTGAAATTTCCGGTATTACTGGGACGTAAAATTCTGCGAAATCGTTTCTTTATCGATGTAACTAAAAAAGATTTATCTTTCGAGCGTAAAATAAAGTCGTCATGATGAATGGACCGTGGGTAATCATCTTGCGCTAACCTTCAAAAAAATCAACGGGCAAATCTGAACAACTGACATCGAAATGAACATTGCTATTCTTTCGCGCGATCCTAAGCTTTACTCCACCCGAAGGTTGAAAGAAAGTGGAGAAAAGCGTGGTCATAAAGTGGAGATTATTGATCACATGAAATGCGTGTTGCTCATCGAAAAGAAAAACCCAATGGTTTGGTATAATGGCCGTAAGCTCGATTACTTTGATGCCGTCATTCCACGCATCGGAGCTTCGGTCACCTTCTATGGCGCAGCTGTTGTTCGACAGTTTGAAATGATGAAAGTCTTTACGGCCATCGAGTCGCAAGCCCTGATTCGCTCCCGTGACAAATTGCGAAGCATGCAGATTCTTTCTCGCGCAGGCTTGGATTTACCCAAGACCATTTTCATGGACTACTCCAAAGACACCGAAGGCGTGATTGAGGCTGTGGGCGGTGCTCCCGTGGTCATCAAACTTTTAGAAGGGACTCAAGGCCTTGGCGTAGTACTGGCTGAAAATAAAAAAGCAGCACAGTCGGTGATTGAAGCATTTCATGGTGTGAAAGCACGCATCATCGTTCAAGAGTTTATCAAGGAAGCCAAAGGGGCAGACATCCGCGCCTTTGTGGTTAATGGCGAAGTCGTGGGTGCAATGCGCCGGCAAGCGCGCGATGGGGAGTTTCGGAGCAATTTACATCGCGGCGGCTATGCTACGGTAGTCAAACTTAGCCGGCATGAAAAACATGCGGCCATCATTGCAGCAAAAAAAATGGGACTGGGCATAGCTGGCGTTGATATGCTGCCCTCCAAGCGCGGGCCGTTAATCATTGAAGTGAACTCGTCACCTGGTCTTGAAGGAATTGAAGGCGCTACGAAAGTGGACATTGCGGGAAAAATATTTCATTACATCGAGGAACATGCCGGCACAAAAAAAATTCAAAAGGACAAAATCAATGCTTAAAGTAGTTAATCGTTATCCGTTAATTTGAAATCCGATCACGCCGTTTACAGTTACCCGTTAACCATTAGCGAAATGAAATCAATCTCCATAGCCGAACACGAAATCCGACCCGGAGAATTTAAAGAAATAAACATCAACATCGCCCGTCTTCCTTCGCGCACACAAATTGATACGCCCATTTATATTTATCGGGGAATTGAAGAAGGACCTGTACTCGCCTTGACGGCAGGGATGCACGGTGATGAAATCAACGGAATGGAAATTGTTAGAAGGATAATTGATTTGGGGCACAATCGGGTCAAGCGCGGCACGGTCTTATGTATGCCGGTGATCAATGTTTACGGCTTCTTAAATTATTCGCGAGAAGTTCCTGACGGCAAAGACATCAACCGCTCTTTTCCGGGAAACAAAAACGGCTCATTGGCTTCACGCGTGGCCTATCACATGACGCACGATATATTACCGTTTATTGACTACGGTATTGATTTTCATACGGGTGGCGCATTGCGCACCAACTACCCGCAGGTTCGCTGTGTGATGAGGGAACAAATAAACGTAGAATTAGCAAAAGCTTTTCACGCTCCCTTCACCATTGACTCGCCTTTTCGTCCACATTCCTTACGACTTACAGCATCAAAAAAAAATAAACATATCATTGTTTACGAGGGAGGTGAATCCGTTCGCTTTGATCAATACGCCATTGAAGAAGGAATTAACGGAACGCTTCGATTAATGAAACATCTCGGGATGATTGACGTTGCCCCTCTATCACGAATAGAGAACAAAATCATCTGGAGCTCTTCCTGGGCGCGGGCGAGTACGGCCGGCCTGTTTCAGCCGTTGATTAATTGCGGGGAGTTTATTAACAAAAATCAAATCGTGGGTACACTTACCGATCCTTTTGGTGAATATAAGGAGGAGGTCAAATCACCTTCAACAGGATATGTAGTGGGGCTCAATAACAATCCGGTGGTAAACGCGGGAGATGCTCTCTTGCATATTGGAATGGACAATGTTTGTAAAATCGGTGAGAGCGGTGAAGAGTAACTAAACTGAATCAAAAATCAGGGCACGGAATAAACAGCTTGTCTTTTGGTGGCTTGCGTGGGTCGCGGGTACTCCAGCTATAAACAATACTAAATTCATGGGCACCACCACTGGCCGGGCCAAGTTTTGAAATCGTATAGTCGTAGCTGTAGCCTATGTTCAAAATATCTTTATCGCCTTTCTTCGTGAAACCCACCAGAAAAACAATCGATTCATTGTTAACTATACCATTCACATTTCTAAAGGGAATGCCCCGGTACCACGTACCGATAATGATTGGCTCAAACGTGTAGTAAACACCCAAATCCATTTGATCAAACTGGCCCTGGTGTCGATACTGAAACGTTGGTGTAATACTCCGTTCACTGGCCTTGTGATAAAACCCCTGACCCATGACACCCGGTGTCAAATAAAATTTCCATCCTGCATGCGTGCTGATTTTCATGGGAAGGTTGTCGGGCTGGCCTGCAAGGGATTGGTTGGGCTGGGTGATGTGAGCGGCGGTTATACCAAACCATCCGTTTTTGGAATAGAATAATCCTCCCAACGTCAGATCAGGAAAAAATTTCGACTGACCGGAGCCCAATGCTTCTACCGATTGAGAGCTCACGACCTGGCCCGTTGCCGCATTGAACTGGTCACCAAAAGTGAGCTTATCAAAATTAATGGAACGGTTATAGAGTGTTGCCTGAAACCCGGGGCGGAAGGAAAGTCCCTTGGTAATATTCAGTTCGTAGGAGTACATCGCACCAATACTCGTGGATTGCAGGCCGAGTAACCCCTCACGATCATGGTTAATGATCACACCTACTCCGCTATTTTTTGATTCAACGTAAAAGTCGCCAAAAGCAGAAATGGTATTGAAGTTAGCATTAATGGCAGGCCATTGATTCCGATAATTCGTGCCTATTCTAGCCTGCCCCGTCGAGCCGGCAAAAGCTGGGTTTAAATACAAGGGAGCTGCATAGAACTGTGAAAATTGAGGGTCTTGGGCAGTTACTGTTTCACCCGCCAAGAGCATCAATAACAGAACGGCAACAAGTTTATACATCCAAACGGGGGATTTACCTACACACATCCAAGCAAATTAAGTTGTTTCATCACATTTAAAAAAACATTTGGGGACAAATCGGGGTATTCATCCTTGTAACGATTTTTTTGAACAAAATGTATAAATTAGTGGGTCTTGGTCGTTTTAACTTTGTCAATCAAAAGTTGATTAATGAATATTAGATTTGCTGCAACTCGATAGTTGTGAAACAGCCTAAAAAGATACGCGGATGAAGATGGATGAAAAGCAGAGAATACTTTCGGTTTTGAAGAGCCTTGCTTTCTTTTTCGTTATCGCAGTGGGTGTCGTTGATACAAATGCGCAAAACCTGGCGCAACACAATTGGTATTTTGGGAATTCTGTTAATGCCATTCGCTTTAACCGTGCGACCAACAAAGCTTATCCGGTTACTGACAAGGCTGCACCATTTGGCACGGGAGGCAGTGCGGTTGCCACCGACCCTGCTACTGCTGATTTATTATTTTATACCGATGGCTCAAATGTTTACAATGCTTTCGGGGCAAAGATGCCAAATGGGTCGGGCCTTTTGGGCAACACGTCAGCCAATCAGCCCGTTGTAATCAGTCCCGTTCCCGGAGATTCAACGAAATATTTCATTTTCACAAATACTGCTAATTATACCACGGGCGGATCAATAGCCGTCAGCATCGTGGACATGACTCTTTTTGGGGGATCAGTTTTTCCCCAGCCCGCGTTGGGCGATTTGGTAAATCCAAAGAATTCGGCTGTTGCCGGATTAGCTAACCGATCGGAAGGAATGGTCGTTGTGCCTCATGCCAACGGAACAGACTACTGGCTGATTACTCATCAAAATGGCTCCCAAAATTATTCGGCCACCCTGATCAATAAGGCAAGTTTCACTTCAGGAACATTTACTACAACAGCTTCCCCGGGCCTTGGCCTGCCAACCTCCGTTGCAAACTTTTCCTATAATCGAAAAAATAAAAAGCTCGCAGTATCGGCTCAAAACTCTAAGACAGACGCCATTATCCTCTCCTTCGATAATGCTACAGGTGCACTGACGTTCGACCGTTACCTATTCAATACGGGAACGGCAACTACCCAACCTCAGTCCATCTACGACATTCAATGGGATAACGCAGGTCAGTATCTATATATTTCACGTGTTGGAGAAACCGGCATCAATGCGGATGTATTGCAATACGACTACAATAATCCGAATAATACCTTAACCAGCGTCCTCAAAACACCCGAGTTCCGCAGTTGGGGTTTGCAACTTGCCCCTGACAGTACCATTTATCATATTTATCAGACGATCACCGGTGGTCCTTTCCTGGTTGAACAGTTTTCAAAAACGGATACGATCGCTTCGAGCGTCATTGAGACTCCCTTGCCATTCGGCGCCATCGACTTTAATGGAACACAATTCCCATCGTTTATTCCGAAGGTGAATGTAACCTTAACACTTTCATTTACATCGATAGGTACTTGTCAAAATAATAACACCACTTTTTTTCCCAATGTTTACCCCAATGCCGACAGCTTGCATTGGGATTTTGGCGACACGACGAGTGTAACGACCTGGAGTCCGGTTCACATATTCAAACTTGCAAATACCTACAACGTGACCCTGACAGCCTATTACCAGGGTAAAACCCAAACAGTAACGCAACCCGTTACCATGACTGCCTTTAGCTTGAAGCTCCAGTTGGTCTCCGATACTACTGCCTGTGCTTGCCAGTTGCCGGCCAATCATCTTGCCTGTTCGATGCCTCAATTCTCGGTGACCGTAAAGACGAGCGGCGGGAATCCAATTTCTTACACGTGGTCCAATGGTCAAACCGGGGCGACCCTCAAACCCGATTCAGCGGGATATTATTATGTGGTGGTTACCGATGCGAGTGGATGTTCTGCTTATGCCGGTGTGAACGTAAAACAATATGGGAAGACCGATCAGCGGACGAACATTTGGTATTTCGGAAATACGGCGGGAATTGATTTTAATCAGAAGCCACCGAAAGCCCTTAACACCAGTGCGATGGACGCTCCCGCGGGATGTGCCATTGTGTGCGATCAAAATGGCCAGGTTATTTTTTATACCGATGGAGACCAGGTTTGGAATAAAAAAAATATAGCTATCGCCTCGAGCATCGGAGGAGACTCTACTTCCTCACAATCGGCGCTCATCATCCCGGTACCTAATGATGCAACGCTCTATTACATTTTCACCACGCAGGCCATTAATGGATTTTCCAACAACGAATTGCGTTATTCTTTGTTCGATTTAAAAATGAACAATGGCACCGGTGGCATCGTAGAAAAAAATGTTTTACTGTTTGCCAAAAGTACCGAGCGGATTACAGGAAACAACCAGTGGTTAATTGCTCACGAATATGGCAACAACACCTTCCGCGCATATCCCGTCACTGCACAAGGTATTGGCGACCCAGTTTACTCGGCTATCGGTTCAGTCCATTCTTTTGAATATGCTGCGAATGGGGAAGGCTATATGAAACTCGGACCTAAAAATGATTTGGCTGTTGCCTTCTCCAATCCCGGCACAAGCAATTGGGTTGAGGTCTTTCATTTTCATGATTCTACAGGTACTTTTTCCAATTACAGAAAAATCGACCTTAATCATCCGGCCGGGCAAGTTTACGGAATTGAATTCTCACCAGGGGGAAATAAACTTTTCGCCTCCATCGAAGACACACCCAACTCCGATATTTTTGAATATTCCTTAGACTCGTTGGGGAGGCCGCATTTCAAAAAAGACAATGTTGAAGCAGGCACAATCGGCGCCTTGCAGCTGGCACCCGACAACCAGATTTATTATGCCATCAATAACAGCACCACGCTGGGTACTATCCAAGCTAATGATGACACCACCAAGATCTCGTCCATTACCCCCAACGGTTTTACATTAGCTCCGGGAACCCTTAGTTATTTAGGGTTGCCTAACGACAGGCAACAAGCAGGCAGTGGGTTTGGTGGGCCAGGCTTTACATTCACGGGACTTTGCTTGGGAGACTCAACAAAATTTGTTGGCACACCCACCGATGCTATCGATAAATTTCAGTGGTTCTTTGGTGATGGTGGAAGCAGCACAGTTGCAACCCCTGCCCATTTGTACGCAGCCGCTGGTAGTTATAATGTGCAAATGAGGCTCACCAACCGGTGCGGCCTGGACACCACAATAACTCAAACAGTAAAAATAAATTCACCGCCTGCGCCACCATCAATTCCTCCTACTTCGACAATTTGTACGACACCAATAACACTCAATGCTAATTCCACCGGAACACCCGGGTTAACCTATGCCTGGTCCACGGGAGACACCACTAAAATTATTACCGTTGCACGCCCTGCATTTGTTTCGGTTACCAATACCGATAAAAACGGTTGCGCCGCTACCGCCTTGGATGTAGTTGTCGATAATCGACCAAAAGTAGTCTTGGGCTCCGATTTAACCATTTGTCAAAACAGTTTCACGCCCAACCTGGATGCACAAAATCCGGGATCAACGTATGTTTGGACAATATTAAATGAAGGTACCGGGGTGAGTACTCCGGGAAGCACTTCCGAATTCCAATCGGTAAACACATCGGCTCCGGGGGTATTCCAATATGGCGTCACCGTAATCGATCCCGTTACTAATTGCCAGATTTCAGCGCAAGTTAATTTCACCGTGATCGCTTCACCCGCTTTCACGATAACAGGCACAAATCCGACCGCTTGCCTCGCAACCGATGGCTCAATTAGTCTAACTGGAATTACATCACCCAACTTATATACTTATCTGATAACAGGGCCAGGCCTTAACCAACAGGGTATCGACCAATCGGCGGCTACCCAAGGTCCATTTACCAGTCCTTTGAAAGTCGGTGCGGGAACTTATACAGGAATTATTACCGATCAGGTTTCCGGATGTACTATTTCTAATTCATTCGGGTTGAGTAATAATGCTTTTACTGCTACACCATCTGTTTCAAAAGCATGCGATCCACCTATCATAAAGGTAACTACGGATGCATCGGCATTTCCAATTCAATATTTGGTAACCAACGGAAGCACAGGACAAACTACTTCCGGTTCCGTGGCAGCGCTTACAACCAATTTCACTGTCCAGCTTCCTTCACAGGGAACCGGCGTGACCAATACCTATACCGTTCAAGTAACCGACCTCAATGGGTGTGTTCGAACCAATAATTTATCCATCACAACCAGTGCCCCTCTTGCGCTGTCAATCACACCGCCTTTGTGTTCTTCTACCGTAACAGCAATTGGCCCAGCCGGAACTAAATATGTTTGGTCTTCCGATGTTCCAGGGAGTATTATTAGCGCAACCAATATTAATCCAATCCAAATGCAACCTGGCATTGGATCAGTAACCTTAACCTTAACCGGAACAGACGCCGGAGGTTGCGCCACGACGATAAGCCAAAATGTTTACATCAGTCCAACCATCACTCCAGCGTTCACCCAATCTGATCCATGTCAAAGCCAAGTGATTCTTTCGGCAACACCGGTTGGCAATTTCACTTACCGGTGGTATGAAAACAGCAGCCCGCCATCAGCACCGACTCAAACTGGTCAACAAATTGGGCTCACCACTGCCGATAATGGATCAAATTTTATTGTTCAAGTAGTGGATCCCCAAAGTGGTTGCACGGTACAGTCAAGCATAAAGAAAGTTCAAGTAGTTGGGCAGGTTACTGCCAGTTTAATTTCAACCAAGGCATGCGATAATGGAAAACCTTTCACCTTAACAGCCTCAACCAATGTTGCCAACCCAACCTATGCTTGGTTTTTTAATGGAAATACGATTGCTAACGCTTCCACTTCAACGCTTCAGCAGACGAGTGAAGGCATCTACAAGGTTAAAATCAGTCTGGCGAGTTGTGCAGATTCAACCAACATACAAATTACAAGAGCCCCAATTCCGATAGGGAATCTTATCCCTGCCACCACCATTTGCAGTGACCCTGACAACAAAGACGCTGCTACACTTACGGTGAAACTCGACCCTGGCTTCTTTAGCGCCTACAGCTGGTTTAAAAATGACGTCAGGATAAATCCACCCTACACTTCGCGCGCCTACACCGCCGACAGCCCCGGGCTCTATCGCGTTGATTTGACGAACACCTTTGGTTGCACGAGTGGTGATTCCACAGTTGTCACCAATAATTGCATACCGGTTGTAACCGCACCTAACGCTTTCAGACCAGGCAGCACCCACGGAATTAATCAAACCTTCCAGGTTTTTACATTTTTTATCACTGACAATTTTGAGGTCGTGATCTATAACCGATGGGGCGAGGTAGTTTATGAATCTACCGAGCGAAATTTTAAATGGAATGGTGGCTACAAAAACAACGGAGGGCAACCCCTACCCGGAGAAACTTATGTTTATTTAATCCGCTACGTAAGTTCGTACCATCCGGATCAGGGTGTGCAAGAACTGCGCGGTGGTGTGGTGTTGCTACGTTAAATTCTTAAACCTCAAACGCTAAATCATTATGGAAGAAACTAACGAAGGCAAAGCCGAAAAAATTTTCAAAGACTTCGGAAAAAAAATGGATCAATTCGCGAGCGAATTGAAAGATGCCAGCAACCGTGCAGAAGTAGATCTTCAAAAAAAATATGAAGAACTTAAGGCAGCGGCTCAGAAATTAAAGGTCGAAGCGGGCAAAAAAGAGCGCTGGCAGGAAGTGGAGGCCAGCTTAAAAAAAGCGGGCGAAGAATTGGAGAATGCATTCAAAGCTGCCTTTAAAAAGAAGGAGTAAGGCCTGCCAAAATTTCCTTCTTTCCCTTTGGTTTGACTTTTGCTTCCAAAGCTGAAGAAAAGAACTAATGTCTTCTTTCTACGTTTATTATCTTAATTAAGATCTGAATGAATTCGCTTAAAACAATTATTGTTGGTTTTCTGGCTGGCATAACCGGAGCCTTCGTATTCTTTCAATACCATCAGGAAAATCACAACGATTCTTTTCAGAAAGAAAGTATTGTTGTATCCAATTTGCCATCACACGAGAGCTATCAAACCGCTGTGACACCGCCTTCGACCGTTTCCAGCGACAATAACCTTGACTTTAGTTATGCTGCCGCCAAAACCACACCGAGTGTGGTGTATATCAACAGCATTTCACAAACCGGCGTCAGTTACTCCTACTTTGATTTACTTTTTGGGAATGGCGGGCAGCAAACTCAGGTTAGTTCGGGGTCCGGTGTAATCTTCTCCTCGGATGGCTATATTGTGACTAACAACCATGTCGTGGAGGCTGCGGAAAAAATACAGGTATTGTACAACAAGAAGTCGTATGATGCTGAACTGGTTGGTACCGATCCTTCTACGGATCTGGCGGTCCTTAAAATTAAAGAATCCAATCTCCCGGCGATTACTATAGGGAGTTCAAAAAATTTAGCCGTCGGTGAGTGGGTGGTGGCTGTTGGAAATCCGTTTTCACTCTCCTCCACAGTAACTGCGGGAATTGTGAGTGCCAAAGGCCGAAGGATAAATATTGTGGAGGATAAATTTCCTATTGAGTCGTTTATTCAAACGGATGCCGCCATTAATCCGGGGAACAGCGGCGGAGCCCTGGTGAACAGAAATGGAGAATTGGTTGGAATTAACACCGCTATTTTATCACGTACAGGTTCTTACACAGGCTATGCGTTTGCTGTGCCTGCCGACATTGCTAAAAAAGTAGTGGATGACCTGGTGAAATTTGGCATTCCCCAAAAAGCGTTTTTTGGTGGGAACGCCATTGAATACGATTTTGAAAACGCAAAGAAATATGACCTCGATGTAAATGTCAAAGTATTCAATGGCGTACTGTTGGGGAGTGTTGATCGAGATGGAGCAGCTTCAAAAGCCGGCTTGCAGGAAGGTGATATTATTACCCAATTCAACGCCGCCATCATTAACACAGAAAGTGCGTTTGAAGAAGAACTGAGTTATCGGTATCCAGGCGATAAAGTTTCCATTACTTACTTACGGGATGGGAAAACCGCGGCCACTACGGTTACCTTGCTTAACAAAAACGGGACTACCGATTTTGTAAAAAGAAAAGTAGTTAGCGACGGAACTACCGGCGCTAATCTTGAAGCCGTTGACTATGGTGTAAAAATCAATAAAATCCGTGACGGGTTATTTCGTAAAATTGGCCTTCCTGAAAACTACACCATCACCCATATCAATCGGCAAAAAGTAAAAGATCCTCAAGACGTAATTGATTTCTTTAATAAATACAAAGGAAGAGTTCTTCTGTATGGATTTAACAGTTCAAGACAGGAATTGCCCCTGCAATTTTTCTTACAGTAGCTCACGGTCTTGATCCTCTAGATTTTGCCAAAGGCAACGAGTTTCCGATCAGCATTTAGTTTGGATTGGGGACCATCGCTTTTAAAAATTGGAATAGTACTTACCGGTCAACAAAGGCCGACAGCTTGGATTGTATCGAGCCAATCATCGGGCTAAACTAATGATGAAGGCGGGTGCGTTTTGCGGCCTTCGGATGGGGCAACTCGACCGCTGAATTTTTCTTTGCCTCCTTCTCCTTATTTTTTTGCTCTAACCGGATGTTGTACCGAATAACTTGCCAATATTCAGCGCCATAGCCTACAAAAATTTCTGAGCCTACTGGAATATCTTTTATCGCTTCAATAAAACAACGCTTTTTTACCGTGACGTATTCCGAATTATTTTTTATACCATCAACCCGCACGATGCCTTTGGCATCATTGGCAAACTGGGCAATGGATTTCTTAGTTTTCCAGGCATCTATACAATATTTGCTATTGAAATAGAACACATACCCATTGCGGTTCTCAGCCATTTTCTCGATTTCCTTCCAGGTTAATACCTCTCCCTTGTATTCGATGATTCTCGTGCCCTTTGGAATTAATACTTTGGTGAACAAACCCTTTCCGGCACCCGGCAAGGTCGATTTTTTTACAAATAATTTTTTGTCGAGTAAGGTCATGGTATTGGTGGAGCAAAAGAAAAGCATCCTGGCGCGAAACCGGGATGCTTCGATTTGTATCAGTTGGGTTAACTACACTTTGATTTCTACATCAACCCCACTTGGGAGTTCAAGTTTCATCAGTGCATCAACTGTTTTAGGGCTACCGGAATAAATATCAACCAAGCGTTTGTACGTGCAGAGTTGAAACTGTTCGCGCGATTTTTTGTTCACGTGAGGCGAACGCAGCACTGTAAATTTTTCTTTTTCCGTAGGCAAAGGGATCGGGCCGCTAACCACAGCGCCTGTTGCTTTCACGGCACGAACAATTTTCTCAGAAGATTTATCAACGAGATTGTGATCGTACGATTTTAATTTAATCCTGATTTTTTGGTTCATTTTTTCTTGATTTTATTCCCCGCCTGGGAATGTTCAAATACTTTATTTTTATAATCTATTTTGCTAATGCAGTGCCTTTTACTTCTTCAATTACTTTTTCTGCCAAGTTGCGAGGAACAGGTGCATAATGGGCAAACGTAAGCGATGCTGATGCGCGCCCGGATGTAATGGTACGCAAATCCGTTACATAACCAAACAACTCTGAAAGGGGGACATCCGCTTTTATGACTTGCGCTCCCCCACGCGTATCCATTCCCTTCATTACACCTCGCCTGCGATTAAGATCGCCCGTGACAGAACCGGTATATTCATCCGGCGAAATTACTTCCACCGCCATGATCGGTTCTAATAGTTGAGGTGCACATTTACGCGCTGCCTCTCTAAAGCCGATTCGGGCAGCCAACTCAAACGACAATGAATCCGAATCCACATCATGATAAGATCCGTGGTACAAACGCACTTTCATGGAGTCAATCGGATAACCCGCCAAAGGACCATTTACCATGGATTGCTCAAAACCTTTTTGAACAGCAGGAATGAATTCACGGGGAATTACACCGCCAACAATATCATTCTCAAACTCAAGACCGGGCTTATCCTCAGGACCTAATTCACGTGGCCCGATTTCAAATACGATATCGGCAAATTTACCACGACCACCGGTCTGCTTCTTGTAAACTTCTTTGTGTTCAACGGATTTCGTAAGCGCCTCTTTATAAGCAACCTGAGGAGCTCCCTGATTGATCTCTACTTTGAATTCACGCTTCAGCCGGTCGATGATAATTTCAAGATGCAATTCTCCCATTCCGCGAAGAATGACCTGGCCCGTTTCATGATCAGTGTTTACACGCAAGGTAGGATCCTCTTCAACCAGTTTCGATATTGCCATCCCCAATTTATCGGCATCCACTTGCTTCTTAGGTTCGATGGCATAACCGATAACAGGCTCTGGGAATACCATTGACTCCAATATCACTTTGCGTTTTTCATCACAAAGTGTATCGCCGGTCTTGATATCTTTAAATCCAACCACGGCACCAATATCACCTACAGGAAGCCTGTCGATTTGATTCTGTTTGTTTGCATGCATTTGAAACACACGCGAAATTCTTTCTTTCGACTGCGTACGCGTGTTGTAAACGTAAGAACCGGATTCCAACACACCCGAATAGGCGCGGATAAAACATAAGCGACCTACAAATGGATCCGTTGCTATTTTGAAAGCCAACGCTACAAAAGGCTCTTTCTCATCCGGGCGGATCGTAACAGGCAAATCGGTATCCGGATCGGTGCCGATAATTTCATCCTTATCCAAGGGCGATGGCAATAATTCCATCACATAATCCAGCATTGTCTGAACGCCTTTGTTCTTGAATGAAGAACCGCAAACCATCGGCACAATCTTCATATCGATGGTGGCTTTGCGGAGCGCTGTTAAGATTTCAGTCTCCGTGATTGAGCTCGGATCGTCAAAGAATTTCTCGATCAACGTTTCATCGTATTCGGCAACCGCTTCCAATAATTTCTCGCGGTACTCCTTTGCTTCCTCAACCATATCCGCTGGCACAGGAATCTCTTGAAAGGTCATTCCCTTGTCCGTCTCGTTCCAGATAATGCCACGGTTATTGACCAAGTCTACAACTCCTTTGAATTGATCTTCAGCGCCAATCGGCAATTGAAGAGCGACTGCTTTACTGCCTAATTTTTCTTTTACTTGTTTGCAAACGCCAAGGAAATCGGCGCCCGAGCGATCCATTTTATTGACAAAACCAATCCGCGCTACCTTATAGTTATCAGCAAGGCGCCAGTTAGTCTCTGACTGAGGCTCAACACCATCGACGGCACTAAACAGGAAAACAAGACCATCCAACACACGCAATGAACGATTAACCTCAACCGTGAAGTCAACGTGACCGGGTGTATCAATGATGTTTACATGATAGTCGTTCTTTCTGTACTTCCAGTAAACAGTGGTAGCGGCCGAAGTAATCGTGATACCACGTTCCTGCTCTTGTGCCATCCAGTCCATCGTGGCCGCTCCATCATGCACTTCACCAATCTTATGATTGACGCCTGCATAATAAAGAATGCGTTCCGTAGTAGTTGTTTTACCGGCGTCAATATGAGCGGCAATACCAATGTTCCTCGTGTATTTTAAGTCCCTTGCCATGTACGGTTAGAATCTGAAATGAGAAAATGCTTTGTTTGCTTCGGCCATGCGGTGGGTATCGTCTTTTTTCTTGATGGCAGCACCCTCGCCTTTGGAAGCCGCTAAAATCTCGGCTGCCAATTTATCCATCATGGTTTTTTCGCCGCGTGCGCGTGCATAGTCGATTAACCATTTAATACTTAAGTTAATCTTGCGCTCCGGGCGGATCTCAACAGGTACCTGAAAAGTTGCTCCGCCTACCCTGCGGCTTTTTACTTCAACAGCCGGCATCACATTATTCATAGCACGCTTCCATACTTCAAGCCCAGCTTCACCGGCGGCCTTTTTTTCTACCTGCGCGATGGCATCATAGAAAATAGTATACGCTGTGCTTTTCTTTCCCTGTTCCATCATATAGTTCACGAACTTGGTGACCAACGTATCGTTGAACTTAGGGTCGGGAAGAAGATACCTTTTCTTAGGTTTTGATTTTCTCATGATCAGTTCATTTTATTTTTTTGGTTTGGCAGCAGGTGCGCCTTTGGCGGCGGCAGCAGCACCGGCCTTCGGACGTTTCGCGCCATATTTTGATCTCGACTGAAGCCTGCCACTAACACCGGCGGTGTCCAATGCTCCACGAATGATGTGGTAACGCACACCTGGCAAATCCTTCACACGACCACCACGGATAAGCACGATCGAGTGCTCCTGCAGGTTATGACCTTCACCTGGAATATAGGCGTTAACTTCTCTGCCGTTTGTCAGGCGCACACGGGCTACTTTGCGCATCGCAGAATTAGGTTTTTTGGGCGTAGTGGTATATACACGAGTGCATACACCCCTGCGCTGAGGGGATGAATCGAGGGCGGGGGACTTTGACTTAAACGTCAATTTAGTCCTTCCTTTCCTCACAAGTTGCTGAATGGTAGGCATTTATTTATTTTTTTTATACCCTTCAAAAATAAGGACTGCAAAGGTATTCAAATTAAGGAAGGAAGCAATATGAGCAGGCACTCATTTTTAAAATTACTGGCAAAAATTGACCCAATTGGCTCTCAGAACCAGAGTTTTGATGTCCATTTTATAGCAATAAAGTAACTTCGATAAATCCTCCTGAAAAAATACCAACTTGCGAGGAAAAACACGCCTTCTACATGAAAAAACAAGTAAAAACCATTTTCATCAGCTTGGTTTTATTATCAGCTTGCGGAAAGTCAAGTCAACACCAGCATCAGGACGATGCCGAATCATCTGACAATCCCAATCAGGCTTTATACGATCAGATAATGTCCGTTCACGATGAGGTGATGCCCAAAAGCGATCAGCTCTATCAATTGAAAAAGGAACTTCAAGACAAAATTGCCAAAAGTATCGAGTTGAATGAAGACGGAAAGCGGCAACTTAAGCAAACTATTAAAGAGCTCGATTCGGCTGATCATTCGATGATGGAATGGATGCATAAGTTTAAGCCTCTTCCAGATTCTGCCAATCAAGAGTTAGCCAGGGAATACCTGGAGAATGAAATGGAGCGTATTAAAAAAGTGCGCGACCTGATCAATAGCTCATTGGAAAAGGCAAGAGGCGAATTGGGGAAAAAATAGCTGCAGCAATAAAAGCTTTTTGCCCAATGCTTAAAATACTTTCTGCAGTTCAGACCAAAGACCTCGATCAATTCACGATCGAGCATGAACCAATCGCACCGATAGATTTGATGGAGCGGGCATGTCATGCGTTCACCGACTGGTATATTCAACACTTTCAATCTGACAAAAAAACAGGAATTGTTTGTGGCCCTGGAAATAATGGGGGCGATGGTTTGGGCATTGCCAGAATGCTGTCAAGACTTGGGTACTCGGTGAATGTTTGGGTTGTAAAAGGCGATCTCAAAGAATCGGAGAGTTTCAAAAAAAATTTAGAGAGAATTGAAGGAATCAGGTTGAGCGAAATCTCCGCAGATGCAAATCGCGAGTTATTTGACGGCTGCCACGTGATCATTGACGCTCTATTTGGTTCAGGGCTGTCGCGACCCCTGGAAGGAATTTTCTCTCAAGTCGTATCCTGTATCAATCAGACAGAAGCCATTCGTATTGCCGTTGACATACCTTCCGGCTTATTGGCGGATTCACCTTCCACCGGTGAGATTGTTCGGGCGGATTATACCATATCTTTTCAATTGCCCAAACTTGCCTTCTTTTTTCCGGAAAATCACAAATGGGTTGGTCATTGGCTGTTGGTTGACATTGGATTAAGCAATGTGTTTATTGAATCTGTTTATTCCGGGAATTATTTCATCACCGAAAATAGCATCAAGAAAATCATTCGCCCACGTGATCAATTTTCTCACAAAGGAAATTACGGGCATGCCCTTTTGATCGCCGGCTCTCATGGTAAGATGGGCGCCTGTATTTTAGCGTCCAAAGCTGCCTTGCGCTCAGGGGTTGGCTTACTCACCGTTCAAGTTCCAGCGTGCGGTTATTCCATTATTCAAACTTCGGCACCGGAAGCAATGGCTTTCGTGGATGTTTCCGAAAATCATTTTTCTTCGCCACCGGAGGATCTAAATTTTTCTTGTATTGGCATTGGGCCGGGAATCGGTGTCGATTCAGAAACAGCGAAAGCGCTCGCAAAAATTCTGAAGCAATTCAAGAAGCCGATGGTGATTGACGCTGATGGATTGAATATCATGGCAACTCATCGAGAACTTCTTCAACTTATCCCTGAAGGAAGTATCTTAACACCCCATCCAAAGGAATTTGAACGAATGGCAGGACACTGGACAAATGACTTTGAAAAACTCAAATTGCTTCGGACATTTTCAGCACAGCTTAAATGCATTATCGTTTTGAAAGGGGCTTACACGTCTATTGCCTCTCCCGAGGGCAACGTATTTTTCAACTCAACGGGCAACCCCGGTATGGCTACAGGTGGAAGTGGGGATGTTTTAACAGGATTACTCACCGGTATATTGGCGCAAGGCTACTCTTCGCAAGAAACTGCTCTTTTAGGAACCTACCTTCACGGACTGGCGGGAGATTTGGCTGCCAGTGAATCTAGTAAGAATCTGATTGCCAGTGACATAATCCAAGGAATTCCTTCTGCGTACCGAAAATTAAATCGTGCTTAACGTTAAATTTTGTATTAAATTGCAAATGGTTTAAACTTTTGGGTTATGTTTTGCATCCAAAAGCCAATTAATAACGTAAACGATAAGCAAAACCTTAATGAAAGCTTTTTTACTTTTTGGGATAGTCTTGATGGCCGGCCAGGTTTGTTATGGTCAGGCTCACGACGAAAGCTTTCGGTCAGGCGATCCAGTCAAATTTGCTCAGGTTTATCCCAATCCGGCCGTTGACTTCCTTACGATAAGATTCGAAAATCCGATTGCCAAAATATCCAAGCTTGCATTTCATTCTATCATTGGAAATTCCATTGAACTTGAGCAAGAATTGATTGATGAATTCGAGATCAGGGTTAAAGTTAAGGAACTGCCTATTGGCTATTATATTATCATGGTAAATGACCCGATCAGCAGTGAACGAGGAATCTACAAGTTTCTTAAAAAGTAGCATTTCTTTTTCGATCATCGTTGCCGGATCAGGTTTTCAATTCCCTTGACCAGCACTCCAAACTTTTCGTGAGCGTTATTACAAAGAATAATTACCGTTTTGTTTTTCTCAACATAGCGGATAATTTCCGTTTTGTAACCCGGATTATCGCCCGTGTGATAAACGATTTTGCCTAGTACTGAGTCCTTTCGCAGCATCCATCCAAATCCATAATCAGAAAATGATCCGTCATTAAGTTTGGCAGCAGCAGAAATTTCATTCCAGGTTTCTTTACCGACTAATTTTTCACCGTAAAGAGCCCGATCCCATTTTAATAAATCCGTGGAAGTAGAACTGATCCGCCCCGGACCTTTCCGTCCGCCCAGCCAAATAGTATAATTTGAAGAAGGAAAGGAGTCAGCACGCACATATCGTTTTTTATCCAAAACATAGATATAGCCTTTCGCAAAATTGTGTAGGGAATCTTTTTCCATTTTCGTTCGGATATCGGTGGAGGTCATTCCCAAAGGGATAAAAATCCGCTCACGACAAAATGCAACAAAATCTTTTCCCGAAACTTTTTCAACGATGCTTCCGAGCAGCACATATCCGGTATTGCTGTATGAATATTTTTCGCCAGGCTTGAAAAGAATGGATGGCCGAAATTTCTTGAGGTAGGCCAGAATATCTTCGTTACCCGCCACTTTGTTTTTGTCCCACTTTTCATCCATGAGCTTTTGATAATCCGGAAGCCCGGAAGTGTGGTTAAGCAAATGGCGAATGGTGATTCCTTGATAAGGAACGGATAAATATTTCTCTATCGGATCATCATAGTTTAATTTTCCAGCTCCATGCAACATCGCTATTAGTGTGGCCGTAAATTGCTTGGAGACAGAGGCCAGTTCGAAAATTGATGTGGTATCTACTTTTTGATTGGTCTCCATATTCCCATAGCCAAACGCTTTATGGTAAACTGGCTTACCTTTTTCCGCAATCAATACCACTCCGCTAAAGTCGGGAACAACAGCCATAACAGAGTCCATCTTTTCAGGAAGAGTTTTAACTTCCGGCTTTTGTTCTTTTCGGCTACAGCCGATCAGAAAAACTACAATCACGATCCAACTTATTACAGCTTTCATCTATTTTTTTTGAATTGCAGCCTTCAAATCTGACGTATATTTGACGACCTTAAATAACTTCAAATCTTTACCAATTGCAAGACGCTTCCATTGTATTTCAACATTTCAATTCTCTCCCTGAAAAACAACGAGACCAATTCAGTCTGTTGGGTGCACTTTATCAGGAATGGAACGAGAGGATTAACGTGATTTCCCGCAAGGATATAGATAACATTTACTCCAATCACGTACTCCACTCACTTGGAATCGCCAAAGTAATTTCATTCGATAAAGGGGCTCAAATAATGGACGTCGGTACTGGTGGAGGGTTCCCGGGAATTCCTTTGGCCATTCTTTTCCCTGAAACAGAATTTTATCTTATTGATTCCATCGGGAAGAAAATTAATGTGGTAAAAGAGGTTTCCAAGGCTTTAGGCTTGAAAAATGTTATGGCCGAACAAATCCGGGCCGAACAAGTAAAAAATAAATATGATTTTATCGTAAGCCGTGCGGTAACTCGCATGAAAGAATTTTATGGTTGGATCGGGAATCGGGTGAAACCCATTTCAAATCACAAGCTTGATAATGGGATTCTCTATTTAAAAGGAGGTGAGCTTGATGAAGAACTGAATGAATTGAAAAAGCCTTACAGCATTTATAATTTGTCCGACTATTTCAAAGAAGATTTTTTTGAAACCAAGAAAGTGGTTTATGTTCCGGTAAACTAGCTATGCTCGCCAAGATAAAGTCCACCAAAAACGGCAGCCAGGCAAAATAGTAAACTCAAAATAACGTAAAGGGCAGTTGTAATGTGAAAGCCACTTTGGATCAACGTCAGCGTCTCTGCGCTGAATGTTGAAAATGTGCTGAAGCCGCCACAGAAACCAACGGTCCAAAAAAGCCTGGCCGCAGGAGAAATCAATTGGCGATGATCAGCGATACCCACTACATAACCCAATACAAGGCAAGCCACCATATTGACGGATAACGTTCCATAGGGAAAATTTTGGCTGTGCCAGGAGTTGACCCAGCGGCCTAACAAAAAGCGAACTGTGCTTCCAAAGCCCCCCCCAACAAAGACCAAAAAAATAGCGCCTAACTCCTTCATGATTATCGGTTTTCTTCAATCATTTTTTTCATCACCTCAAAGGTATGTTCTTTTAGTTTACGGGTATCCGTCACTCCGGCAATCGGAATTTCTGGAGCAACAAACATCTTGATCAACCCCGGCCTAAAATTGATGGTACCCGGTGGCATTAATGGATTCGCGCCAATCACTACGATGGGCAATACCGGCTTTTGGGTATCGATGGCCAAGCGAAATGCTCCATCTTTAAAAGGTTGCAGTACCTCTTTCGTTCGGTTTTGTGTTCCCTCAGCAAAAAGTAAAATCGAAATGCCTTCCGCCAAAGTGTTTTTCAGTCTATCCAAACTTTTCTTTCTGCTCTCCGGACTTGACCGGTCAACGATTACGGTTGCTCCTCGTGCGATCAATCCAAAGATTGGAATCTTTAGCAACTCTTTTTTTGCCAGAGGGCGAAACTCTCCCGGTATTAAGAGGCACATGCCCGGGATGTCCAGGAAAGAGGTGTGATTGCTCACATAAATATAGGACTGACCCGTGCGGAAATTTTCCTTTCCATGAAATTCATAGCGGATAAAAGTGAGCAGGCTGACAATCCAAGACCAGCTCCAAAGTACTTTAAAGCCAAGCCAACTGAACCTGTTCCCAAACAAAAACGGCAGCGTCATGCCAGGCAAGAGAATCACCATGGAAACAGTGAACACGAGGAGCACCCAAAAAATATAAAGTGCGTGAACGACCTTGAAAAAGAGCTTCAAAGGGGTTGTTTTAAATCGCAATATCAGAAAGTTTTTTCCATCTTTAAATTCAAATTCGCGCAATAACGAAAGGATAATATTTCGGAAACAGTATGGATCTTGCTCAACTCGAACAATACTGTCTTAGCCTGAAAGGCACCGCCACAGACATCAAGTGGGGTAACGATTTGTGCTACCTCGTTGGTGCCAAGATGTATTGCGTTGCGAGCTTGGAGCAACCTCTGAAAGTATCGCTGAAGGTTCAGGTAGAAGAATTCGGTCAACTTACTGAACGAGATGGAATTATCCCAGCACCCTATATGGCAAGGAACCATTGGATCTTTATCGAGAAAGCAAATGCATTGTCAATCAAAGAATGGAAACATTATATTCGTCAATCGTATGAATTGGTTTTTGCCAAATTGCCGAAGAAGATAAAAGATAAAATGTAATAGTTAAGACTTGATCTGACAGTTGAGCTTTTAGTTTGGCATTCCTTCTTCACAGGCAAAGGTAGCCACCGCTCCAAAAAAGTCAAGGGCTGCGCGAGTGGCCGCTCAACTTCCATCCCACATCCAATGCCACCCTTGACTTTTTTTCCGCTTGCGGCTGTGGGTGGCCTGAGAGGAAGAAATGAAAAAGAGTGCTCATGCTGGCTGATAGTTTTGATCCACCATTTTAGCAAGCGCAAGTTCTTTCGAAGCAGTGAATGTTTCCCACGGAGTTCTGCCGTAGCAATATTTTCCAGTATGTGTTCTCTGTTCGTTGTACTCCTTGATCCACAGATCAAGGTCTGTTTGCAATGACTCTAATGATTCGTATAGCTTCTTGCGAAAAGCAACCGCATAAAATTCATCCTGAATAGTTCGGTGGAAACGCTCACAAATGCCATTGCTTTGCGGGCTCTTGACTTTGGTTTTGGAGTGTTCAACGTTTTCAATGGTCAGGTAGAGTTCATACTCGTGATACTCTGCCTTGCCACAATACTCCGTTCCACGATCAGTGAGTATGCGCAGCAAGGGGATCTGCTGTTCTTCGAAGAACGGCATCACCTTATCATTGAGCATGTCGGCAGCCGTGATGGCATTTTTGCGATCGTAGAGCTTGGCAAAGGCTACCTTGGAATACGTATCGATAAAAGTTTGCTGATAGATCCTGCCAACGCCTTTGATGTTGCCAACATAGTAAGTGTCCTGTGCTCCGAGATAACCAGGATGTTCTGTTTCTATCTCACCAGTAGCTTCGCGCTTCTCTCTTTTACGTTCCATGGCAATCATCTGTGCTTCGGTAAGAATGATTCCTTCTTGCGCCACCTTGGCTTCAAGAGCGGCTAACCGTTTGGGAAAAGTTTCCAAGTCGTGACGTTGCCAAACGCACCGTACTCCGCAGGGTGAAATAAAAACTCCGTGCTTCCGTAGTTCATTTGCTGCCCGCAGCTGACCTAACGCAGGCTGATCAACTGCCATCTCAACAACGGCTTGCTCAACGTAGGGTTCAACGCGATTCTTGTGGATGGCTTTACTTCGACTGACTTCTTTCAAGGCGATTTCTCCACCGGTATCATACAGCTCCTTGATCCGGTAAAAACTGTCGCGGGAATATCCCATCATGCGACATGCCTGGCTTACATTTCCTAATTGTTCGGCTAAGTTGATTAGCCCTAACTTGGTTTTTATTAACTTCGTTTCTGTTCTCATTGTCTGACAGTTTAATGGGTTTAACTTTTTTAGTTTGCACTTCTAAGTTAACCCAACTGTCAGATTAAGTCGAAACTACTTCAGATAAAATCATCTGATTACCTATTAATGTTTTTTAGCATTCGCTTTGTTCCCTCTAATTGAATCCTTTTCTCTTCAGCGTCTTTTCTAACAATTTCTAACGGCATGGCTTGCTCCTTTGCTTCAAGTTCCGCTATTTTCAATTTTTCAGCTTCTCTGATTGCCTCATCTGCATTTTTCTTTGCAATGGTTTCCACATCAATCGCTCGCTGTAAGTTTTCTTGAGCGATCCCTCGCTGCACAAAGGCATAAACAATCGATGTGAGAGTAATGCCAGCCAGAAGACCAATTACGACGATCAGTTTTCGTTGGCGTTTTAAGAGCCTTGCTTCGTTGATGTCCATAGATAGATTTAATGAACGCTCAATAAGGAATCAAATCAGTTCCTGACTAAATGGAAGTAAGAAAAATCTTCGTGGGTATTACAGGATTCGAACCTGTGACCCCTACCCTGTCAAGGTAGTGCTCTAAACCAGCTGAGCTAAATACCCTATTTTGAATTTTATATTTCCGCTAAGAAACGACAAAAAAATAAAAAGTCCGCTTTTTTGGGATTACTTCATAAACCTTCATTTCAAAAAATTGGCCGGAAAAGTCTGCGTTGCCTATTGAGAGTTGCCTGCTGCCTGCTTCAAGCTATCCTACAAACCCAATCTTCTTATGGCTGCCATCGCAGAAGGGCTTGTTGCCGGATCCCCCACAACGGCAAAAAGCGGTGACGTTATTTTTCCTCGTGATTACGCCTTCGGAGTTTTTAATAATCACATTGCCATACACCAGCAAAGGTCCATTGTGCGATGCCTCTACAATGGTTTCTGCCTCCACTTTTATCTCGTCGTTGTTCGTGTCGCTGTTCCTGTAAAAACTCAACGCACCGGATGGGCATTTTTTAACTTGATCTACAATTCTCTCTGTGCTGGATTTTTCCAATGTTATCCACGGCAGTTCCTGGGGGTGGAACACTTCGCCCAATCCGTTAAAACAAATGGCCGAGTGGATGCACTTATCGGGTTTCCAAACAATGGTTACTTCACCGTTTGAATATTTTTTGGTGATGTCCTTCATAGCAATTGGGTTTTAATCTCGATCGGGTTGGTTAATGCTTTGTGTACCGGGCAAGCGTTGGCTATTTGTAACATTCGGGCGCGTTGTGCTTCATCAAGTGTTCCTTCCAAATAAATATGCCGAAGAAACACCGTGGTCTTGTTTACCATTTCTTCGTTCACCTCCACGCGTATTTTTTCAACCGGCCAATGTTTCCGGTCGGCATACATGCGCAGCGTGATAGCCGTGCACGATGCCAACGACATCAGCAAAAATTCGCCAGGGCCAGGACCTAAGTTTTTGCCACCTACTTCTTCGGGCTCATCAGCAACCACTTGATGCCCGCTCGAAATCAATTCCGTGCGATACGATTCCTGACCGATGATGGCGGTGACCATGATTAAAAAGAATGGTTCATCACGAACTCATTCTGCAAATAGCGCAACCGCGGGGACAACTCACGTTCTTGCAAAGGTGAAGGTAATTGATTGTGGTCTCCCGGATAGCCGATCGCCATGACCACACCCAAGTCAAATGTCTCAGGCACATTTAAATTTTGGCGCAATTTGTCATGATCAAACCCACCCATCTGGTGTACGTTCAATCCAAGTTGAGTGGCTTGCAACGACAAGAACGCGTTGGCCGCCCCAACATCGTATTTCGCTGAACTATTTGGTTTTTCGTTTCTCAGGTAACTTTTCCTGGCAAGGCTCACCAATAAAAACGGGGCATCTTTCGCCCAACTTTTATTTCCATCATTCAGTGCATCAAAAATCTTGCTCCAAAGTTCAGGCTGCTCCTTCGTGGCATAAATGTATGTCCAGGGTTGCTCATTGGCGCTGGAAGGAGCCCAGCGTGCCGCTTCAAAAATGGACTTTATTTTTTCGGATTCAATGGGCTTGTCGATGTAAGCCCTGCGACTTCTGCGGTTTTTTATAATTTCTAAGATTTCGGATTCAAACTCAGGTGAAACTTTCATGACTTAAAGTGTTTAAGCAGTATAACACTTAAAATTAAAATCGGTTCATTTGGATTTTTGTGGAAAGCAATAAGAGGTAATCACTCCATGGGCACATTCACGTGTCGCTCGGCATGATAGGAAGAACGTACAAGGGGTCCGGATTCTACATATTTCAATCCTCGCTTAAGTCCTTCTTCTTGATACATTTTAAAGGCATCCGGATGGATAAATTCTGCAACCTCGAGGTGCATTTTGGTAGGCTGTAAATACTGACCAAGAGTGAGGATCATCAAACCGTTGGCCACAAGATCATCCATGGCCTTGAAAACTTCTTCTTTCGTTTCGCCGACACCCAACATAATTCCGCTCTTGGTTCGCTTCCCCGCTTCGCGTATACGTTTAATTTGTTCGAGACTCCTCTCGTATTTTGCTTGAGGCCTCACGATGCGATAAAGACGGCCCACCGTTTCCATATTGTGGCTTACAACCTCTTGTCCTCCATCAATCATCCTGTAAAGAGCATCCCAATTTCCCTTGGTGTCAGGGATTAATGTCTCAATCGTCGTTGTCGGGCTTTCAACTTTGGTCAGCACTACCGTCTGGTACCAAACTTCAGCGCCGCGATCTTTGAGTTCATCACGATTCACGGACGTGATCACCGCATGCTTCACACCCATCAGTCTGATGGCTTCGGCTACTCGCCTCGGCTCGTCCCTGTCATATTCGGTGGGGCGGCCTGTTGCTACCGCGCAAAAAGTACAACTCCGTGTGCAGATGTTTCCGAGAATCATGAACGTGGCGGTACCAGCTCCCCAACATTCCCCCATATTTGGGCAATTGCCGCTTTCACAAATCGTATGCAATTTGTTCTCATCAACCAGCCTTCGCACTTTCGCATACTCGGGGCCGATGGGAAGTTTTACCCGAAGCCAATCGGGTTTGCGTCTTTTTTCTTCTGTCGATATGACGGGGAGTTCAATCATTGCTAACGTTGTCCGTTAATGGTTACTCGTTAATTGTTTGAAGATGCCGATTTAACAGATAACTATTAACGACTAACTATTTTATTTCCCAATCAGTTCCTGATATTGTTCTGCCGTTAACAAACCATTCACTTCGGTTGCATTTTTAATAGCCAACTTGATCATCCATCCTTCTCCATAAGGGTCACTATTCACTTTTTCAGGCGAAGTCTCTAACGATTTATTGAATTCTGTAATTTTTCCGGTAAGGGGAAGAAACAAATCAGAAACTGTTTTCACGGCTTCAACCGTGCCAAACACCGCGTGTTGTACCAATTCCTGGCCAGCGGTTGAAACATCTACGTACACAATATCGCCCAGTTCACTTTGCGCAAATTCCGTAATACCGACCGTAGCGGTCGAGCCTTCAATCCTCACCCATTCATGGTCTTTCGTGTATTTTAATTCTTTAGGGATGTCCATAGCAATAATTTATAATTTTGAAAATTCAAAAGTAAGTGTTAATCGTCAATAGTCAATAGTCATTTGACGGTCACTGCGATAGATTGAACACCACTTTAATGCCGCCTTTGGTTGTGGCGCGGAAATAGGAATTGGAAACCAACGGGTTATTCGTTGTTCGTTCCACATAGGCCTGAACCGTTAACTTTTTATTGACGACATAGCTTACGTTAGGCCGTAGCTGAAAATTGATATTCCCATTGGTAACGCTACTTCCTTGATCCATCCTTCGCTGAATGGTTTCTGTGCTTGTTACACTCATCGTCATTTTGAACGTGACATCATTTTTCAACGTGATGATCCGGCCCTGATCCCGAAAAGGAAGGCGCATATTATTTTTGGTAAACCCAACATCTACTGACCAGTCCTTTCCATTGACTTCAGTGATCTGTGCATTAGCAATACTGAGGGAAACATCGCGTTTGGTTTTGTAGTTGAATGCAACCGTCAATTTTTTCTTCGTTTTTACGGTGATCCCAACGAGCGGAGCAAATGTTTCACTGATCATCACCTGACTGATCACAAAAATGGGCACCAATTGATTGTTGTTGGCTGTGTCCTTTGCAGTGGCAACAAAATTGGGGTTCGTATTGTAGTTGGTGATGGGGTTTGAAAGACCAATTTGAGATGGGTCATTATATAAAAGTGAATTGGCGTAATTCAGCACCGAGTAGGATGAGGTGTAAGCATGGCTCACGGTAACAGACGAAAAAATATCTTTAAATGGATCCAATTTGGTTAATCCGGCATAGTCAATACGCCAGTTGGGCATCGGCATGGCGGGGAAAGGCGAGAGTCCAACCGTTTTAGCGGAGCGACCTGAGTATGCAGCAATGAATGCCGGGATCAGCACGTCCTGCGATCCACCATCGTAAGTGCTGGAAGAAATGGATTTAAAACGTTGCTGTATAATGGCTGTGTTATTGATAAATTGAGTGAACACAGAAGAATTTAGCGCATTGTTATTTCTGAAAGCTGTGTTCACAGAAATAAATGAAATTTTGTAAGAGCCGTTTCGTGATGGGCTGAGATCTGAAAAATCTCCGGTGCCAGTTACGTCCTTAAACAATTCCTGAAAAGTGGAATTTGAAGTTTTCTTGGCGTCCAATTGAATCTTAAAATCCATCGTTGGTTCCAAATTAGCACGGAGGCTCAAATCTTTGGTTTGGTTTTGAGAGAATGGTGTCGTGAGGTTCACGTTGTTGGTGATCCATCCGTGCGCCGCGGCATTATGCGCAATATTTGGATCTTGTCCGCCCAGCACAAAATTAAGTCCTGGGGCCATCCACGATTGATCCAACCCAAAAAGTTTCGGACTCTTCGTGAACCCGGGGAGGATCGTGCCCTGTGTTATGGTATAAGAGCCATTGATGCTTCGCAACGACATAATCAAGCGTAACAAAGCCTTTGCCAATCTTAGTTCTGGCCGATGAGGCAATGTATCAGCCTTCGCCAGCTTCAATCGCTCAGCAGCATTTTTTGGCGGTGGTGGCGGTGGTGGCTTGGGCGTGTTGACGGTTTTTAGGAATCCGAGTTTATTATACAACTTCACAATATCCAGCTTGCCGGTGTAGGTTTGGTTCTGCGTGTTCTGTATCACATTACCCATTTTGAGACTATCCACGGTCTCCAGTGGGCCGGCCCTCCAATTATAACCAACATTGTAGCGGTACTCTGCACCAATCCAATTGGTTAGCGGAAATTTGTCAAAGGGCAAGGTGTAGTTCGCTGTAATATTTTGCTCAAAATATTTCATGCGCCCCAATCGTTTGAGGTTGCCAATAATCGAATCTCGTTTTTGCTTGGTGTTAATATCGCCTGAGGGTTCGTCAATAATTGCATTGACCGTTGCATTGTAATCCAATTTCAGGGATTTGGTCAATGCCCAACTGAGTGTATAGTACCGATTGAAAATAAAATATTTTTGCCAATTGGGAACGGAATTGGTAGCTGTAGGGTCCGTGTTTCGATAAGCCATTTTTGTAAACGAACGTTGCAACTCACCCCGCACGGAAATGGAGTTCGGCATCGGATTGAAATTAAAATCCTTGAGGAGCTGCAAGTATTTGGAGCTAACCAATTTCACGTCCTTCAAGGGTTGAAACCCTTTGAATTTGGATTGGTACTGCCAGGCGACTGAGCCCTTGGTATTTCTTACGGTATTCTCAAGTAAGTTAAAATTATGTTGTGTCGATTCAGAGTACGAATACGTGAATGCAAAATTTTCAACATCGTAAAGATGGCTCTTGGCATCTTTACGGACTTTCGTTTTTCGAACATTGGTGAAGTTTATACTTTTCTTAATCGTAATATCTTGAATCTCTTTCAAATAGGCCTTTCGGTCAGCATCGGAATTAAGAGACTGTAGTGCGGCCCCGATCCGCAAGTCCGGGTTGGCCGGGTCAAACTTCGGATCGACTAAAATGCTTTGGTAGCTAAAATACATCGGGATCTTGAGGCCGGTATTGCGCGGCAATAATTTATCAAGGTTAAGATTGGCAGAAATAGCAAATTGGCTGGTATTGCTTCGTGCCCGTGCAGAAATTTTTGACTGCACATCACCAAATCCAAATCCAATATAGCGAAACGACCCGGTCACCGTTCCCAAGTCAGCAAGCTTTGCACTCATCACCAAATTGGCAGCCACACCGGCTGTTTGATTAAAATCGGTAACGCGAAGTTCGTCCGCCCATATACACACGTTATAGGCGCGTCCATCGTCACGTGGGTTTCGCACACCAATCATGATCATTTGCAGGGCGGAAAGATCAGGGGTTCCTAAAACGCGGATGCTGTGTTTGCCATCAGGCAAAGGTTTCGCCCCACCTAATGGATAAGGTATGAACCGGGAGAAATTTTCACGGTCTCGCTCAATCTTCAACGCATACAATTGATCGAGCGCCAAATCGATTTGGTTTTGGTCGGGCCAAACCTCAGCAACGGTATTGCTGCCATTCCCATTGGGGGTTATCTTCAACGGCAATTCAACCTCATAATAATTTTGATCCAGGTCGGTACCAAGGCGCAAAAAACCTTTTAAGGCATTATCCTTTGGGTTGCTAACTCCATCCGATGAGTGAATATCGATAAACATTTGAATGCGTCCATAATTAAATAAATCCATGGATACATTTTTATACATCGCACGGGCGTCTCCATCAGGCAAACCGGTTACGCACAGCTGTCCGGATTGTTCGTTGAGTTGTCGTTGCACGACAGAAGTCACATCATAGTCTCTGTGCAAGGGTGGAACATAGGCAGGCTTAGTATTATCACCCTGTCCATTCTCCTCCACATTCACCGTTGAAATCGTAAAGTTGTCCAGGTTCGGCTCGATGACCTGTGTAAGAGCCGACTCTTGCAAATTGCCTGTGTATTGCCGGTACTTTTGACCCACCAGCCGGAAATTGGCCATGCGAAGCACAACGGGTTGTTTGAATCCGGTAAGCATCATGCGGAGATACTTGATGGTTTTAAAATCGGTGATGTTACCTACTTTGGTGTCGAAGTTGCGAATCGGAATGCGGAAAAGATACCAGGTTACATTGTCGGTCACGCCCCCCAGGGTCATCGGATTAGTGATTTGGTCAACAATATACTTTTGGCCAGCTGCCAATCCTGGTTTCAGATCGCTCGCATAGGTATAATATTGCTCGAGATCGGTCAAGGTGTTGTCACCATTCAAGTCTTCATTGTCCGGAATCGTGGTGCCGGAGGCGGAATAAGGTTGAGCCCCGGAAACAATGGGCGAGTTATTTTCCATCCCATTAAAGTTTTTGTAACGTCTCAAAATCTGGGCTTTCTCTGCATCATAATCGGATCCGAGGTAATACTGAAAGTCATCGGCAGAGGGGTCCTTCGTGACAACCGGCTTAGCTGAAGGGTTGACCGTATTAATAAAGTGTTGGAATTTTGGGTCGGTCGCTTCATTGACACTGTTTAATCCATCAAGACCAACGTCTTGATATGGGCGAGCCGTAGTGGAGCTGCTAAAAGCATTATTGAGATACTGGGTATTGCTGACATAACCCCAGGCGCTGTTCGTGTAAACCCCTCCTCCCTGCAAATTGCCGTCAACCGGCAAACCATTTTCAAAAGCCTGGTATCCATCATGGCCCAAATCTTCCGAAACACTGCCCAAGTGAAAGATCAGTTTTCCTCCGGTAGTGTTGGATACTGCATTAGGGCTCCCATCGTCAACAATTCCGTTTTTGTCATTGATAAAAGGATCCATCATCCAAAATTCGATGTATTCGATATTGGCGGCATCAAAATCGGTATTGGTTCGAATGGCTGTGGTTACACCTCCCCAACTACTGGAGGGATCCTTTAGAGTGCCATCTGAATTCAGGTCTGGATTATAATTGTACTGCCCACGTTCCGCCGGATAATAGGCAAAGTTGAGGATTGGCTGATAAAAATTGCCGATGTAATTATTGAAATAAGGGAATATTTCCTGAGGTAAAATTGGGCGAGTGTAGTGGTTACTCAAATTAATATTGGGGGGGCCATAGGTAGTGCCGGTGGTATAAAAAATGTTATCGATTTGAAACCAGGAAAGTTTTGCCCGCTTGAAACCATTCCTCAGGTCGTTGAGGTTGCCGTTGCTCAAGTCAAATTTCGGGTCGGCTTGGGGTACCGACGCTAATTTCCAAGCTGGAGTGGAAACTAAACTATAGGGCGTTGCGGCATTTTCAAAATCATCCACGAACGAAGTTCCTTTCCCATCGATCTTATTGGAAGTGCCGGGAAACAATTGTGCTACCTCAGCATTGATGGTAAAATTTGAAGTTTCCTTGGTCTGAAGAAACGGCAGTGCATCCACCAATTTAGTAAGCGTCCGCGAATTTTTTTTCATGTTCAAATCCAACCCATATTCGAAATTCCTGGCAGGCTCGTTGCCCACTTGCACACGGGTAATCAACGGTCGCTCATCGTAGTACAAAAGTGTGCCTCCAATGTTTACATCGTTGTCAAGCTTATAGTCCAACCGCGTTCCAAGCAGTGATCGTGTCTGAAAAGAAAAAGGGTCTTGTTGCTCATACGTTATATCCAAGTCCTGGCCCGAGCTGAGAATCCCCTCATTAAGAATAGTCACTTTCCCAAATGTATAATCCACGGTGAAATCGGTATGTTCACGCAGGGGGGTGCTGCCTGCATATACTTTCACTGACCCAGGCGTGATGTTGAAGCCCTGAATAATAATATCCCGACCCGAGCCTGCCTTGAATGAACCCGTGAGATAAAATTTGTTTTTGGCACTCACCAAAACAGCCTGCGCCTGCGTAGTGTGGTAAAGTGTATCGTAAGGGTACTTATTAAGTAGGTAAGCCCTTCGATCGAGATTAGTTTCTTGATTAAACAAGCTAACAAGAGGATCATTAAAAGGTGCCACAAATGGAAAAATTATTAAACCGTTTGCTGAGTTGATCGTAATACCTTCCACATAATCAAAATTACCATCGCCGTTTGGCAACGGATCGTTATAAGGACTGAGTCGATCGAGACCTAACACATTGATCAATTGTTTTGATCCTGCAATGCCTGCTTCCTGCAATTGCGGATTGTCAACACCCGAGTTATCATCGTGATAAACCACCCGCAATTGAAACCCAGCACTTTGAAGGTTAGTTACTCCGAGGTTATAAATATTTTTCATCATCAAATTCCATGACGGGTAAATATTTCCGCTGGCATCCGCGATGTTGATGGCCCGAGGGCGTAACATTTTTAAAAAGATAACATCACCTGTGGGCCTGTTCGAATAGTCTTCAGTGAGTTCGCCTACTTCATATACTTGTCCGTTGTAGGTATATTCAAAAGCAACGGCCAGCGCTTCATCGTTTTGCAATTTGCGCTGTAAGGTAAGGTAACCAAGTTGGGCATTAAGTGTATATTCGGTAGTGGCCAGCTTTCGTGCACTCGTCACGGTTTCAAAGTCAGTACCCAGTACTAGACCTGATCCGAATTCTGGGCCTTTTAACAAAGAGTCGATTTTCACTGCGCTGATCCCCGCAGGTGAATTGAGAGAAGTTTCGGCAGTTTTTAGTTTTTGAAAAAGGTTATTATTGCCATTGGAAGAGGGTGCAAGCGAGGCGGAGGTTTGCCGAAAGACATCCTTGCGATAAATTTTATCCGATTCGCCCATGTCCATGAACGCCACAATATCACGGAGCGATTGCGTATCATTTTGCCGGTTAATCGAATACACCTCCAGACGGGTGATGTTGATGCCAGAACTAATCTGACCGGGTATGGTACTCACCCATTTTTGAAAGTTATCACGAAAGAATTGGCCTAAAAAAAAGTTACGATTGTCGTCATAACTGGAAGCTATAATTTGAAACGGCCTCCCCTGGTTGGAACCGCTTCCCGGCACATGTAACGTAGATTGTTTGCCCCGTTGGGTAGTAGCGATCACAGTAGTCATCAATTTGCCAAATTGCAATTGAGCTTTTACGCCAAATAAGTTTTGCGCCCCTTTGATCAAGCTGTTGTTCAACGGCAAGCTCACGTTTCCGATTTCCAATTTTTTCAACAGGTCCTCTTTGAGCCCGGAATACTCCACCTTCATGGTGTTTTGAAAATCGAATGAGTTATTCGTGTCGAAGTTGGTGCTGATCTTTAGTTTCTCACCTACCTTTCCGTTGACGCTCAAATTAATTTGCTGGCCAAAGTCAAGACCTCCGTTGCGCTGCTGCCGAATAGGGATGGACGGGTTTTGGATTTTTTGAAATGAACCCCCAAGATCAAGCGTCACAAATCCTTTTGGGGTAAGTTCAACATAGCTTCCACCGAAAATCCGATCAAGAATTGGGCTCAAATATAACTTAGGCAACAAGTTACGGCTGCTTACTGCGCTCTCTCCGTCGAGGGCCAGGCTTTTGCTCTGGTAATAACTCTTTTGAAAACTGCGGTCTTGTTGTTGACTGAAGTCCCTGAAAGACATCGTGGTAACGGGTCGGAAATCGAGCTTACCCATTTTTTCGGAAACGTTATAATGCATTCCCGTGTCGAGGCTGATTTCGGCCTTCAGGTTTTTCGGGTCTTTTAGAATGAAGGGAGAAGATGACGTATAATTTGAAAACGGATCGCCATGGCGGTCTCTCACATGAAAGTTAGGTAAGTAGGGGTTTACAATTTTATACTTAGACGAATCCCTTTTTTTTAGGTTCAGGGTATCTTGTGCCACGACCATAGCGGAGGGCCAGCATATTGCAAAGCAAATGCCCAGTCCTATTATGGCCTGTACGTTCCGTATTAACCCTCTCAATCGTATTTAGGCTGTTTTTAGTGCTTGCTTGACAAGTTCTTCCAAACTTATGACCCCTCCCGATTTCCTCAAGATGGTATCAACACTTTTCTCCGCGGCCACCTTGCCAATGCCCAGCGTAACCAAGGCAGTTAACGCTTCATGCCGCATGGTATTGCGCATTATTCCTGGAATTCCGGAGGTTTCTTCGAGTGTTTCTTTTTTCAATTTGTCCCTCAATTCCAGGATCAGGCGAAGTGCCGTTTTGCCCCCTACACCTTTCACCGCCTGCAACGCGGCAGCATTTTCATGGATAATAGCTGATTTCAGTTCTTCCGGCGCCAAATAACTCAACACCACTAAAGCGGTACTTGGGCCGACACCATTCACCGAGATCAACAATTGAAACATTTGTTTTTCTGATTCCGTGGCAAAGCCGTACAAAATATGGGCGTCCTCCCTTACATTGAGGTAGGTAAATAATTTGATGTCTTCCTTGTCTTTGATCTCCGAAAAAGTGTGCAGGGATATACCCACTTGATAGCCGATTCCATTCACTTCAATCAAAACATGGGTAGGCTCTTTATGAACAAGTTTCCCTTTGAGGTATGCTATCATGAATTGGGTTTGAAAATTTGAAAATTAAACAATTTGAAAATTAAAAGCATCACCCATTTTCAAATCTAAAACAACTCATTTTCAAATTCTAAAGATGCTCGTTCTTCTCATACAACTGAGCATCTACTACTGCAATGGCAGCCATGTTCACAATATCCCGGATGGAACTACCGAGTTGTAAAACGTGCACCGGTTTTTTCATACCCATTAAAATCGGCCCGATCGCCTCGGCTCCGCCAATTTCCATTAACAATTTGTAAGCAATATTGCCGGCCGCAAGATTAGGGAAAATCAAGGTGTTTGCCCCTTGCTTTGCCAACGCACTGAAAGGATAAATCTCCCGCTGAAGTTCAACGTCAAAAGCAACGTTTGCCTGGATATCACCATCCAAAATCAAGTTGGGGTATTTTTCCTTCGCCAGGCGCACTGCTTCTTTTGTTTTTTCCGGAATATCTCCTTTGCTAGAACCAAAGTTAGAGTAAGACAAAACGGCTACGCGTGGTTCAATGTCAAAAAACTGAACGCCTTTTGAGGCCAGTCCAATGATGCCTACCAGCTCATCAGCAGTCGGGTCAACATTCACGGTACAATCCGCAAAAAAGAACGTGCCTTTTTTATTCATGATAATATACATGCCGGCCACCCGTTTCACATTCGGTGCCATCCCGATAATTTGCAGCGAAGGCAAAATGGTCTTAGAATAATCCTTTGTCAACCCTGACACTAGCGCGTCGGCTTCACCAAACTCAAGCATCATTGCCCCAAATGCGTTACGGTCATACATCTGCCTTAGCGCATCCTGGTAAGTGGTTCCCTTTCTTCCTCGTCTTTCATAGAAAACCTGCGCGTATTTTTCAGTAAGCTCCTTCTCTTCACGAGGATCAACAATTTTGCAGTCGCTCAATTCTAAACTATGCTCTTTAACTAATCGATCGATTTCAACCCGGCTACCCAGTAAAATCGGTTCGGCAATATTTTCGTCTTGTAAAATTTGCGCTGCTTTTAAAATTTTTATGTGATCCGCTTCGGCAAATAAAATCCGCTTCGGTTTTTTCTTGGCGAGGTCAATAATTCTGGACGTCAGTTTCTGGTCAATACCAATGCGCTTGAGCAAATCAACATTGTATTTGTCCCAGTCGGTGATCATGAAAGTAGCCTGGCCCGAGTCCATAGCCGCTTTTGCTACCGCAGGAGAAACAGTAGTAATCAAGCGGGGATCCAGAGGTTTGGGTATGAGGTAATCTTTTCCAAACTGGATTTTATCAACGCCATACGCCTGAAAAACAATATCGGGCACCGGCTCTTTAGCCAATGCCGAAAGCGCACGAACTGCCGCCAACTTCATCGCTTCGTTGATTTCCGTAGCCCGCACATCGAGCGCTCCTCGAAAAATGTAAGGGAACCCTAATACATTATTAATTTGGTTGGGGTGGTCCGAACGTCCGGTGCCCATGATGATATCCGGTCTCGTTTTTTTGGCAAGGTCATAGGCAATCTCAGGGTTGGGGTTTGCCAGGGCAAAAACAATCGGATCCTTCGCCATGGCTAAAATATCCTCAGGCTTAAGAATATCCGCTACGGATAGTCCCACAAAAACGTCTGCACCTTTTACTGCTTCTTGCAGTGTTGTGATTTTTCGTGTGGTTGCAAATTCAAGTTTGCTGGCATCGAGGCCGGGGCGATCTTTCTGGATCACACCCTTGCTGTCGCACATGATCAGGTTTTCTTTTTTCAAGCCCAGTGCCAGGTATAATTTGGTACACGAAACTGCCGCTGCACCGGCCCCATTCACAACCAAAACAACTTTTTCTATTTTCTTCCCGGCCACAATGAGCGCATTCAGCAATGCTGCACTTGATATAATCGCTGTACCATGCTGATCATCGTGCATGATGGGAATATTCATCTTCTCTTTCAGTACAGTTTCAATCTTGAAACATTCCGGTGCTTTGATGTCCTCCAGGTTGATGCCGCCAAAAGTGGGCTCCAACGATTTTACGATGTCAATAAATTTATCCGGGTCTTCTTCATTGATCTCAATATCAAAACTGTCGATGCCTGCATATTTTTTAAACAACACCGCTTTACCCTCCATCACCGGTTTGGCTGCCTCCGGGCCAATGTTACCAAGACCGAGAACGGCCGTTCCGTTTGTGATGACGGCCACTAAATTTCCTTTGCTTGTATATTTATAAACGTCCTCCCGATTGGCAGCAATCTCCTTACAAGGTTCGGCCACGCCGGGTGAATAGGCCAACGCCAAATCCAGTTGGGTGCTTAGCTCCTTTGTGGGGGTAACTTCAATTTTGCCGGGTTGCCCTTTGGTGTGGTAATCAAGGGCATCTTGCTTACGGATTTTTATAGACATGATCTTTTTATTGGGTAATTTACAATATCTTCATTTAAGATATGAGGTTTTAGGGTTATTCCTTATTCATGATATTTCTTCTCCCCCGCCCGAACGGCTACCCTTAAAATATTTTCCGTTGGAGGAAAAGGGCACGAAAAATTTTCTGAATAAGCACAATAGGGATTATAGGCTTGATTGAAATCCAAAAGAATTGAAGAGGCACCGGGTATTTTTTTCAAATCCAGGTAACGGCCTGCACCGTACGTTTCATGAGCACTGGTAGCATCCGCGAAGGCGAGAAACAACGTTCCGTGATAAGGCCCGTCGTCTATAATCTCAAGGAGGAGAAGCTTGTTCGTCACACCATCCAATTCAAACTGAACATAACCGTACTCCAGGTATTTTTTTTCAAGGCCATCACTCGTAGGGAGAACCATTACTTTTTTGTTTGGAATCGCTACCAGATTGGCACTGATACGATATTTCAAATCGATGGGATAATAATTCAACGCTTTAAAATCCTTTTTCTGATCGCCAAATGGTGACTCATCGCTGGCGTGCATAAATTCATTTTTTGCCGTTCGCTCACTCTTTATTTCGACTTCGTACCCTCTTCCCAAATCCTTACCCTGAAAGGAATAGAAAACGATTAATGCCACTACACCGACAACTACGATAAAGACTAAGTTTCTGATTTTCATAAAACCGGCTTTGGTTTCCACTGATTTATCGAATCCAAATGCCGATCATAAATTTTGAAAAACTTTGGAATGCCCTGATCCGCCAGCATACCCGGAGAATTGACCAATATGGCGATTGCAATTTTCTTTTTTCGGTTCACAGCCACCTCACATCGGTAATTGTTCACGTAACCACCATGATAAGCTATCGTATCATTGCTGAAGGTGATGATGCGCCAGCCTAAGCCGTAAAATGATTTTCGAATTCGTTTCCATTGCCCGAAATTATTGTTGCGTGCAATGGCTTTTATTTGCGGCTGAAAAATCTCGTCCAATCTATCTCGCGGTAAAACCTCAGGGTTATTTCCTAATAGTGCTTTTAACCACAGACCCATATCCTGGATACTTGCATTCAGGCCACCGGCCGGCGCAACCGAATAATAAGCGGAAGAAATCGTTTTGGGTTTTGTAAAATAATGCGGCATAGCAACATTGTCACTCACCATTATTTTTTCAAAAGATGCTGAAGCATCATTCATTTCCAATGGCTTAAATAGTTTTTCGATAAAAACCTGTTCCAATTTTTTTTGGGTAGCCTTTTCGATCACTTTGCCAATTAAGCTAAATCCCACATTCTGATAACTATAGACTTCACCAGGTTTTCCAATTAAATCCAAATCCTTCAAGTGATCAACCAGTGTATCAAACAGCACGTGGTCTTCCACCATGATCGTATAAGCATGATAAGGCAAGCCGATCGTGTGCGAGAGCAAATGCCGGAGGGTTAATTGCTTTGTAGCCTCTTCTGACTTTAATTTAAAATCTGGCAAGTACTTAATGACAGGATCATCCCAATGAAGAATGCTATCGTTTACCAGTACAGCAGCGAGGGTTGCCGTTACGCTCTTTGAAACCGAACCTAACCGGAATACTGTCCGTGTATTAATAGAGTCAGGCTTATCGAAATTACGTAGGCCATAACCTTTCAAAAAAATAATGTTGGTATCTCGTACTACGGCAACGGCTGCCCCCGGAGCCTGATGATTCGCTATTGCCGTGTTTACAAATCCCTCGAATTCTTGCAGCGATTGTTCAACAAAAGGATTGGGATCGTGATAAACCAAAACCTCTTTTATAACAGAGCTTAAGATTGAATCCTTTACAACCGGCTTGGCAACGGCATTCTTGGAAGTTTTAGATAAGATAAAAAAAGCAAGCCCAAAAGTGACAATCAAAATGATACAGAATAATAATTTCATTCCGATGGTTTTAGACCAACCCTTCGTCTGCAAAACTAAAATAATGATCGCGGGCAGTGATCAGGTGATCAAGTAAAGAAATATCAAGCAGTTTTCCAGCCTCTTTTATTTTTTTGGTTAGGTTGATATCGCTCTCGCTGGGTTTCAAATTTCCGGAGGGATGATTATGCACCACAATAATTCCACTTGCTAATTCTTCGACCGCAAGTTTAAAGATTATTTTGGGGTCTGCTACGGTTCCACTAACACCTCCTTCGCTTACTCTTTTCTTCTTGATCAATCGATTGGCGCGATTGAGCAGCAATACCCAAAATTCTTCGTGTGGCAGATCCATCAACTCGCCGTTGATCAACTCAAAAGCTGTTTTTGAACTTTCAATTTTTGGTTTCTCTTCCGGGCTTTGATCTTTACGCCTTCGGCCGAGCTCCAACGCGGCAACAATAGTAATGGCTTTCGCTTCGCCAATACCTTTTGCTTTCATTAATTCTTTTATAGAAAGTTTCGCGAGGTGGTCCAGGTTATTTTCAACATGAGCCAACACCTTTTTAGCGACATCCACCGCACTGAATTTGGCAGTACCCGATCCCAAAAGAATGGCAATTAACTCCGCATCCGAAAGAGCCGATGTGCCTTTCAGCAAAAGCTTTTCCCTCGGCCGGTCTTCGGGCGACCAGCTTTTGATGTTCATCGGTTGCCCATCCTCAATTTTCATTGAATACGGTTATGCGGTTGTCTTTTCCTGGGCTTCGAGCAAAAATGCTTTTATAAAATCATCGAGATCGCCATCGAGCACATTTTGTGCATCGGTGCGTTCCACCCCTGTGCGTGCATCTTTCACCAGCTTGTAGGGATGCAAAACGTAGTTACGGATTTGCGAACCAAAATCAATTTTCATTTTTCCGGCTTCCACTTTATCGCGGGCGGCATTGCGCTTGTCTAATTCTCTTTGATACAGTTTTGACTTGAGCATCTGCATGGCTCGCTCACGGTTAGCATGCTGACTTCGTTCCACTTGACAAACGATGACAATGCCCGTTGGTTTGTGGGTTAGCTGAACTTTGGTTTCTACTTTATTAACATTCTGCCCTCCGGCCCCACCCGAACGGGAAGTTTGCAATTCAACATCAGCCGGATTTACTTCAATTTCAATGGTGTCATCCACTTTTGGATAAACGAAAACAGAAGCAAAAGAGGTATGTCTGCGTTGATTTGAATCGAACGGTGAAATCCGGACTAACCGGTGAACTCCAATTTCAGATTTCAATTTTCCGTAAGCGAAGGCGCCTTCAAATTCCAACGTTGCCGATTTGATGCCCGCCACTTCGCCTGATTGATAGTCGATTTGCGACACTTTGTACCCGCTCTTCTCGCCCCACATGATATACATGCGGTTGAGCATATCGGCCCAGTCCTGACTCTCTGTTCCACCGGCACCGGGATTGATTTCCATCACTGCACTGAGTTGATCCTCTTCGTGACTCAACATTTTTTTGAACTCCAACTCCTCTATCGATGTTGAGGTCGATACGTATTCACGATTCAGTTCTTCCTCGCCTACATCCCCTGCTTCATGAAATTCATTGAGCACCTCGAGGTCATCCAATTGCTTGGTCACTTTATCATAGGCATCGGTCCACACTTTCTTGGTGCGGATGTTTTTTAAAATAACTTCAGCTTGTTTCGGGCTATTCCAAAAGTCGGACTGGTGCGAGATGCGCTCCTCGTCCTGAATTTCTACAATCTTGCGATCGTAGTCAAAGATACCTCCTCAAAGCCACAATGCGGGCCCTCAAGTCTCTCAACTTGTCTATAGTCATAAATTAAAAATTTCGTGAAGATAAGCAGCCCGGACGAGAAAAATAAATTCCTACGGTTGATAATACGGTGAGGTATAATCAACGGTGTGCAAAAAAACTCCGGTATTGACGCGGATATAGCGAGGCCGAATGAAAATCAATGCAGCCCCGGCAGCTGTTAATAAAGCGGAAGGGAGCCATACTGATTGAGGGATATCGTTACTGTTAACACCAATGGCAGCATTGGCCCGATCAACTGTAAAATACAAAATTCCGCCTAAGAAAAGCAGACCGCCCACACCGCTACTCCACTGAAAAGGTCGGTGCTTATGTATGTCTACTTTTAAAATATCATGGAATTTGATCGTGTCATTAGTGGTGATCATCGCAAAATCGTTAAGCTCAACGATATGCCCTTCCACATGGCGATGATTTTTTTTGAGCACACACCGGAAATACTGGCCCTCGGCATAGCGACCCACTACAGTACCCCGATCAAGCAGCACTACTTGCTTTTGGGAAAAAGCGACGAGGCTAAACAACAACAGCACGATGATCGATATCCCTCCCTTCATAAAGTGAAGAAAATAAAAAAGAATGAAATAATCCTCCTTTGTTTTATAAGTATTCAAAAAATTTCCAGGAAAGCGACAATAAAAGGTGCGGAAATAAAGAGCCCGTCAAAGCGATCAAGGAAGCCGCCATGACCCGGCAAGCTATCGCCGCTGTCTTTGATCTCGATGCTTCTCTTTAACAAGGATTCAACCAAGTCTCCGTAAGTTCCCCCGATAACAATGATCCAACCGATACACATCCATTGCCATTGTGCGAGGGAAGTAAAATAAACGGAGGCGCCATACGTAAAGACCATTGCTAAAATCGCCCCGCCAATAAAGCCCTCCCAGGATTTTTTGGGAGATATCCGCTCAAATAACTTGCGTTTCCCAAAAAATGTTCCGGCAAAATAAGCGCCCGTGTCTGTTGCCCAAAGAATCAACAGGCAACCCAAAATAATCTGGTAGTTGTAAACTTCTTTTTCATAGGCTGCAATATTCAACAACGCAAAAGGAACAGCTGTATAGAAAATCCCAAGAAAGGTAATGGCAATATTGGTAAAAGGTTTTCGTTCTGTTTTTTTATAAAGCTTGATGATATAAACAAAAGAGATCATCGGAAAAATCAGGAAATAGTAACGATTGGAAAGCACACCTTGCTCAATAAAAAACGAGAGCGAATAAATCACCAAGCCGCTAATGACGCCAAATGTTTTTTGAGGGATGAGACCATCGATGCCGGACAGTTTATAAAATTCCAAAAGAGAAAATAAAACGATGATAAAAAATACGGCAAAGTAGAGCCACTCGCTGTAAATTACTCCAAAAATAATTCCGGCCGAACCCAATATGCCAGTGATGAGACGAGGAACGAGGTTGATGAATTTCTTAGTGGCCATTCGTTAAGTCTCTTTTTCGATCAAAAAATTGCTTGAAGTAAAATAGTAAGGCAATACCAATGAATGTGAATACAACCACAGCCGGCCAGGGTGCCGCTTCGGTTGATTCCATATCGATGTCAACAAGGCCAAGTTGATTTAGATAAAGCATCAGGACAGAAAAACCATTGTTCACGAAGTGGGCAAACATCGGCATCAGCAAATTACCCGACCAGTAATATAAATATCCAAACAGAGCGCCCAGCAACATGCGGGGAACAAATCCAAAAAACTGAATATGGAAAGCGCTGAACAGAATAGCCGATGTCCAAATCGCGACATGAATATTTTTTGTTATGCCAACAAGTTGTGTTTGCAACATGCCGCGGAAAACCAACTCTTCCCCTATCGCCGGTAAGACAGCGATCACAAAAAAAGCAAATAAAAATTCCCTGGTGGAAGAAAATTGCGTGAGGTATTTCGTAAGTTCTTCAGCACGGTCTTCGTAGGTACGCGCCCAGGTTTCAAATGCTCTCATCGAGTCAGGGAAATGTAAATGAGCATTCCAATCAATAAATATGGTGTTGGTGGTCATGAAGGCAATCGTCATCACTAATATAGTGACCAACATCAATCCGTAAACTTTCTTTCCGGCAAACCAACTCGTGATTCCTTTTCGTTCGATCGAAAACCAGAAGAGTGAGGGCAGCAATGCCAGCCCGATCAGTGTAGCGGCACCTTGCATGATATAGAGCGGTAATCGAAATTCCGGATAGCCCGCGGGGTCGGCCATTTTCGGCAATTGATCCGTAATGCTTCCTTCAAAAAAAGGAATAGCAAGAAAAAATCCGATGATCGGGCCAATCAGAACAAAGCCCAAACCCGCCACAATAAATGTTAACGCGAACAAGGCCAGCGGCGATAATTTGGATTCGTAGGTCAATTCACTCATCTCGCGAAAAACAATTAAATTTGCAGCCGCAAACAACGGAGTTTTCATTGAATTAACCAACGTGGTAAAGATCGGTAACATTGAATTGGGTGATTTTCCGCTCCTTCTCGCACCCATGGAGGATGTGAGTGACCCACCTTTCCGTGCTGTTTGCAAGGAAGGCGGTGCTGATTTGATGTACACCGAATTCATTTCATCGGAAGGACTGATCCGCCACGCTGCCAAAAGCAAACAGAAGCTCGACATCTTTGAATATGAACGGCCCATCGGCATTCAGTTGTTTGGTGGTGACATTGGCAACATGGCCGAGTCGGCACGAATTGCTACAGCAGTAAGTCCCGACCTGATCGACATTAATTATGGTTGCCCGGTGAAAGCAGTGGCCTGCCGCGGAGCCGGTGCAGCATTGTTGCAAGATATCCCCAAGATGGTTTCCATGACCAGGGAAGTGGTGAATGCCACTCATCTTCCAGTCACCGTGAAAACGCGATTAGGCTGGGACGAGAAAACAAAAAATATTGTTGACGTAGCGGAGCGCTTGCAAGACATTGGCATTCAAGCCTTGACCATTCACGGGCGCACACGCGTGCAGATGTACAAAGGCGATGCAAATTGGGAACTGATCGCCAGGATCAAAGAAAACCCGCGCATGCACATCCCGATTTTTGGCAATGGTGATATTGACTCGCCGGAAAAAACGGTAGATTATAAAAACCGTTTTGGTGTAGATGGTGTGATGATTGGTCGCGCGGCCATTGGTTATCCTTGGATCTTCCGGGAGATCAAACATTTTATGGCTACCGGAGAAAAACTGTCGCCACCGGAGCTTATCGAGCGCGTGCAAGCTGCACGCAAGCATTTGGAATTTTCCATCAAGTGGAAAGGTCCCAAACTCGGTGTGTTCGAGATGCGCCGGCATTATGCCAGCTACTTCAAATCCCTCCCCGACTTCAAACCCTATCGCACTCAATTAGTAGAAGCTCCAACTGCCGAAGATGTTTACGCGATCCTGGATCAGGTGAGTGAGGTGTATGCGATGGTGAGTGTTTAGTATGAATTGTCAGGCGCCAGGGATGCGTTGGGGTTTTTTGAAGCATGCTTCCTTTTAAACCTGATGCAATTCTGTCAAGCGTTTTCCTTTTGAGTTTTCGAATTGCTAAGTTTAATACATTTTAGGGCAATGCGAAACCTGATCTTTTTAAGTTTTATTTCAATGTTGGCCCTTTCCGCCAGCGGTCAGGGTTGGCGCGAGAGCTATACGCAGGCACAAAATTTCTATGCTCAGGAAAAGTATAACGAGGCTTATACCTCCGCCAATGAAGCCTTAAAAAAATACCAGGAAGAAAGTGGTGCCACCAATGAAAACTACGCCTCCATTCTTCACCTGCTCTCAGTCGTCACTTATTCGCAAGAAAAATATACGGAGGGGTTGGACTACCTCAATAAAGAGCTTCAGATTTTATCCCAAAATAAGGACACGACGTATGCAACCGCACTGACCAACCAGGTTCAATTTTTTAACCAATTAACCCAATATGAAAGTTCAATTTCATCGTTAACGGAATGCCGCAGCATTCTTCTATCGTATTACAAGGAAAATGAAAAGCGATTGATCGAAAATGGGTTGAGTTTAGGGATAACCTATTATTTAAAAGATGACCCGGCCAATGCACATCATTGGCTTTCAAATTCCATCACCTTAGCCCAACAAAACAACATTTACCCGGATAACAGTTTTGAAGCGCTTTATTACTATGGGCAGCTACTTCTTGAATCTTCAGAAACAAAAAAAACGATCACTGTCTTTACAACCGCCAAACAACTTTATGAATCAGCCGGACAAACCAACTCAAGCACCTATGCGCTATGTCTTGCCGGATTAGCTAAAGCTTATAACAAAGACAAAAATTACAGTGACGCAGAAAATTTTTTTTTACAGGCGCAAAGCATTTGTGAAAAGGCGGAAGAAAGAACTGATAAAGATTATTTTGAAATCATCAATTGGCGGGCATTGAACCTCCAACTGATGAACCAGCAAGCCCAGGCCGATGAGTTGCTTGCAAAAATTGGAACTACTTCTTCTTCCGGTCAGGCAGCTTTAGCCTCGGCCTTAAGCAACAATGCCGCCATCTACCAGGCCAGAGGCGATTATACCAAAGCCGAATCCTATTATCTCGAAGCTATAAAAAAATATAACCTTGACGACAAGGCCTCCTTTCCCGGTTATGCAGAAACATTGAAAAATTTCGCTCTCCTGTATTCCGAAAAAGGAGACCAACAAAATGCGCTGGTCAAAATCACGGAGGCCAAGGAGTTAACTGAAAAGCTTTTTGGAAGTGGTCATCGCAAATATCTCAGCGTTTTGAATCTTTCTGCTCTTATTCTTTTTCGAAAAGGGGATGTTGCCCAAGCCCGGGAAACTTATCTAAAAGTTCTAGCATTAGCTGACGCTATGGCTGTAAAGCCGACGGCCGAACAATTCGCCGCTCTTAATGGATATGCCGCCACCCTTCAGCGTGAAGGGAATTTCGTGAAGGCAGATTCCATTTATGCTTCCCTGCTGGCCCGCTATACTTCAGGAAAAATTCTGCAAGATTCCTATTACGTAACAACGCTTAATAATTTTGCTGCGAGTAAGCAAGTGCAGGGGCAGTTGCTGGATGCGCTTCATTTGCTTCTGCGCATGTCATCCACCACGGCCACGATGTACGGAAAAACAAGCATGGAGTATGCGCACACCCTGGACAACCTGGCCATACTCTATCTAAAAACCGGAGCGTTAAATCGTGCCAGGCCAACCATTGACTCTGCCCTCCAAATTTTTGAAAAGGAGGCCGGTGAGTTTTCTTACGCTTCGGCAGGAAGTCTTACGAACCTGGGGCACTATTTCCAATTGACGGGCGACTATACAAAGGCTGAGCCCTTCCTTAAAAAAGTGCGTGATATTATTATTATAGCAAAAGGGAAAGAAAGCAGTGAATATGCCGGAACCCTGAATGAACTGGCGTTGCTGTATCAAAAGCTTGGCAATTACATCGACGCTGGAATGCTGTTAAGAGAATCAAAAAATATTATTAAAAAAAATATAGGGAACGTAAGCACCGAATACTCCACTGCACTTCAAAACCTTGCCACGTTAAACCAGTTAGAAGGAAAGTATGCGGATGCAGAGCCGTTAATGAAAGAAGCGCTGGAAATCGATTTACACTTATTGGGAGAAAAAAGCCCTCAATATGCAATTGCCCTTCAAAATCTTGCTACGCTCTACCAAAAATTAGGAAAACAAAATGAATCAGAAGAACTATTGGAAAGGGTGCTGGCCTTGACCGGCAAAACGCTTGGCGAAAATCATCCTTCCTATATTACTACGCTCAGTAATTTGGCCGCACTCTATCAAGACAAAGGAAATATTGATAAGGCCGAAGTAACGTGGATTAGAAGTGTTGAGCTTAGAAAAAAAGTTTTAGGAGACCGCCATCCCGATTATGCAAAGTCCTTATTCGGACTGGCAGGAGTTTACCATGCCAAAGGTCAACTCGAAGAGGCAAGAAAATATTATGACGCCGTGATCAGTCATTATCAAAAACAGATAAAGGATTTCTTTTCTACCTTGAGTGATAAAGAGAAGAGCGCCTTTTATGCAACGATCAAACCGGTGTTTGATGCCTATCAGGATTTTAGTTTTGAGTATTTGGTTCGCTACCCTAACGGCCAACCCGAAGTGCTTAAACAATTGTACGACTTGCAGCTCAGCACAAAGGCCATCTTATTAGAAGCGAGTAGCAAAGTTCGCGCAAGGATAATGGCAAGCAATGATACCCTCTTAAAAGCACAGTTTAAAAAATGGCTTGCCACCAAAGAAGAGATGGTTCACTACTATAATTATACGCAAGCGGAACGTGAACAATTAAAAGTTGATCTCTCCGCGATAGAAGCGGAAGCCAATGACTTAGAAAAAAAACTCTCGGAACAATCGGATGCCTTTCGCACGCAAGTTGACAAATCCAATATTACCTGGGACCAGGTACAACACAGTTTAAAGGAAAATGAGTCTGCCATTGAGATCCTGCGGGTGAAAAAGAAATTTATCAAAGACTCCATCTATTACACCGGGCTACTGATCAGTAAAAACAGTGGGGCTCCAGAGCTCGTCCTTTGGCCACAAGGCAAAAACCTGGAAGAACGATGGTTTAAATATCACCGCAACACCATAAAATTTCAATTCCATGACACGATCTCTTACAGGAAGTTCTGGCTTCCGATCGAGAAAAAACTCTCCGTCAATAGTGTCATTTATATAAGCTGTGACGGGGTTTTTAACAAAGTGAATTTCAACTCACTTTTCAACCCTGGTAAACACAGATGGATCATTGAAGACTTTACGATTAGGCAATTGAGCAGCACCCGGGAATTAATTCAACAACCCACCGCACTCCAGGAGAAATTGACCGCTTCACTTTTTGGTTTTGCTGATTTTAACTTAGGGCTTCCTAATGTGCAAACTTCTGAAAAAAGAGGAACGGCGCGGGCCTTTGGATTTGAGGGCGCTGAGATCCCTATGCTTCCGGCCACGGAGAAAGAATTAGAAGGAATCAACACGGTTCTTCAGTCAAAAAATTGGGAGGTTCATTCTTTTAAAAGGAATGACGCCACGGAAGAAAATATTAAGAAGCTAGAGAACCCAAAATTAATTCACATTGCAACCCATGGGTTTTTTCTCAGCGATGTTGAGGTGAATGAAAATGAGGAAATGCTTAATAATCCCCTCTTTCGGTCTGGCGTCTTATTAGCTGGTGCCGGGCTCGAAAGAACCCTTAACCAACAGGGTGATGATGGCGTCCTGACAGCCTACGAGGCGATGAACCTCAACTTAGACAAAACAGAGCTTGTCGTGCTGTCGGCCTGCGAAACCGGATTAGGGGAAATCCGAAATGGCGAAGGTGTCTATGGATTACAGCGCTCCTTTCTTGTTGCCGGTGCCCAATCCGTGTTGATGAGTTTATGGCAGGTAGATGATGTGGCAACACAAGAACTCATGAATACATTCTATTCATTTTGGCTTGCCGGAGCAGAAAGACACCAAGCCTTCAGGGAAGCACAATTGAAATTAAAAGATAAATATCCGGATCCGTATTATTGGGGCGCGTTTGTGATGGTTGGAAAATAAAACTTATTTTGTAAAACCTTTATGAAAGACCTGCTCGCTATTATTGTTATAGCCAGTCTCAGCACATTGATGCGGGCGCAAACCCAGCCGGCAGCCCCGCAGCCGGTGGATTCGATGGCCTATTACAATAACACAAAAAAACCAGCTATTGGTAACCCGGCTTATACAGAATATGCGCCAACTATTCAGGCCGATGGTAAAACCATAATTTTTGAACGGAGTGAAGGTAAACGATTTTCGCTGTATATCTCGCATTTGGAAAACGGAACGTGGGTGTCACCCTTACCCATTGAAAAAATAAATGCGACTAGTGATTCGACCGGAATCATTGGAGGACCAAGCTTAAGTTTTGACGGGAACATACTTTATTTTTTTCGCTCGCTGGACCGAGGCAACCACGACATCTATTATAGCGAACGAAACAAAGAAGGTTGGGGTACACCGGTAAGTATCGGAGCACCCATCAACACGGAACCTTACCTCAACAAAGATAAAGAAACCGTTGGCGGCTATGAAGGATTCCCTTCGGTAAGTGCGGATGGAAAAACACTTTACTTCGTTCGCCAAAATATAGAAGGTCCGCGTGATAAAGAATTAAGAAAACAAAAATCATTTTGCACGTGCATTTACAAATCGGAAAAAGGAAAGGATGGAGCCTGGACAAAGCCTGAGAAATTACCATGGCCGATAAACCAGGAATGTGAAAAAGCGCCGCGGATAATGGCCGATGGAAAAACATTGATTTTTTCATCCAATCGTCCCGGCGGCAAAGGCAATTATGATATGTATCAAGCCAAACTCAATGCGTTGGGAGAATGGAGTAATCCCGAACCGTTGAGTTACGTCAACACCGAAAAAGATGATCAGTTACCGTGTATTTCCGCGCAAGGTGATTTAATGTATTACACGTATAACAATGCAGACATTTACTCCGTCGTTATTCCTCCAAAACTGAGGCAGTTTGTAAACAACATCGTGCAAGGATATGTTACTGACTTTGACACGAAAGCAGGCATCGGTGCTACCGTAATTGTTACCGATGCATTAACTTCCGAAGTGGTGATGCAACTCGAAAATAATCCGTCTGACGGACGGTACACGTTGGTGTTGCCGGTGGGCCGAAGCTTTAACATTGAATACAAGAAGGAGGGATTCTCTTCTTATACGCAAGGGTTTGATTTAAGGAACGTCACCAAGTATGAAGAAAAATCGGTGGATGTCCAATTGTATAAAAGTGTAAAACTAAACCTGACGGTTAGCGATAAAGAGATTTTTGAACCGATTTCAGCCGATATAAAAATAAAACAAAAGGGGGCGAGTGAATTCTTTAAAGACACAAAAAATAATCCCAAAGATGGCCGGCTGGTTGTTGACCTCCCGCTCGGGAGTGAATATGAAATTATCATAAGCTCTTCCCATTTTAAAAGCGCTATTCTTAATTTCGACATCGCCGGCCTGGTCATCTATCACACGTTTGAAAAATACGTTGAATTAGTTCCCGACAAAGTAGACATCATGGTGAACGTCTCCGATTTGATCAACAATTCAAAAGTAAAAGCCAAAGTTATTTTGAAAAACAAAAATCGAGATGAAGTCATCGAAGTGACCGGAAACCAAATGGTAACGCTGCGATCAGGCGATCGTTATGAAATGGAAGTAACCAGTGATCAGGGTTATGCTTTCAACTCGGGGGTAATTGACGCTTCTCAAAGCGCAAATGATCCCGTTAATGTTAAGCTTTTAAAATTGGAACAAAACGCCAAGCTCACGTTGCGAGATATAAATTTTGAATCTAACTCCGTCAAGTTATCGGATATCTCATTTACAGAACTTAACCGGGTAGTTCAATTGATGAATGAAAATCCAACGTTAAAAGTTGAAGTTGACGCGCATACCGATGATGTGGGTCCCGAAGTATTTAACCAAGTGCTTTCCGAGAAACGAGCCAAGAGCGTGGCTGATTTTTTATTGGAAAATAAAATAAAACCCGAGCGCTTTGTGGCAAAAGGTTACGGAGAATCACAGAGCAAAGTGCCCAATGACAGTGAACCCAACCGCGCTATTAACCGAAGGGTGGAATTAAAAATCATTAGCATTTAAAAAATCAGAATGAGACTCGCCACCTTTTTCCTTATCCTATTTGCATCCATTCATGGCCAAGCCCAACGTCTGCGCTACAAGGACATTCTCCCGCTGTTGCCAGAAATGACAAATCAGGAAATAAAATATACCTTGAAAGAATACATTTTAACCGACCTTGACCACCCCAACGCCAATTTCCGGTTAGCCCTTGCTTATGAAAAAAGTTATAAAACTGCTGACCCGCTCACCAACACAGAATATGCGTTAGCCAATGCCACTCAGGCTAAGCTCAGATTCTTTAAAGCCAAGCAATTGGTGGATGAACGAGAAGTGAGCCGAAATGACGACTACTATTTTCAAACCTTTAAAATCGTTGACGCTAAAGGGAAGCCGGATGTACCCTTCTCGGCAGTCTCGAAAAAAATAACCAACGGCTATGATTCCGCCAGCCTGTTTATTAATAAGATTCCAGCGATCCAAAAGAATTTTTCAAAAAGTGTAAACTTTTATGACAAAGCAGTCAAAGCATTTGCCGACATCAACAGTAATTTTTTAACGCTCAATGATTTGTACATGTACTGTAATGAAACAACCGTTGGGCAACTGAACACGCTTCAAGCCGCTTATGACTCAGCGACATTTTTCTTTGATCGTTATCTTTCTTTGGTGAGCGAATTCCCGGTAACACAACACAAGCAAAAATACTCCGTAAAGCCAATTGTAACTTACCGGTTGGATGGACTAATTACCAACCTGAATTTTCTAACCAGCAAGGTTGAGTTTTGGGATTATGCCTCCTGGGCAAAACAGATAAAAACGTTTGTTGGCACTGACATCCAGAATCTGAGAAAAAGACTCGTTGAACAGGAAGAAAAATTGGATAAGTCCCTTACCTCACTCGATCAATCAACGGGCGAAGGTTTTATTCCCGTCAAGCTGGACAAACAACTTTCTTATAATTTAAATAATTACGACCGGCAATCCTTGGTTTTAGCCTTGTTTAATTACAAGACTTTTAAGCAACAATGGCTTTTGAAAACAAAAATCTTTACTCCCGACACTACCTTTAGTTATCGCAATGCGGAAAATTACACTGCCTTTATTTACCTCAATCGTTCAGCCGATACACTCCTCAATTCTGTAAAGTCAAGACTTACTCCCGAGAAAATTCGTAAGCATAATGATTTCTTAGTAAAGTATTACGGTGACCAAAAAGGAATAGAAGCTTACTATTCACGGGAACGAGGGCTGGTCGGAGACCAGTTTAAAGATTACACCGTCCACTTGCGCGGCGAAGTAATTGGTCTGATCAGCCCTCCTGCACCAGAAAATAAACCAACGCCTGATAAAACAATTCGATTTGGAAAGTGGATTATACCAACCCTGTTATCAACACTGAGTCAGGAATTAATTGACAAAGGAGATCCCCTTACACTTCGCAGCATTAAGAATTTCGATGGCGGCATTTATCTTTCCGGGGTTTACAAAGCGGACAAAAAATTAAGTAACCTTTCCTCGTTCGTCATGCGTATTAATCCAGATGGAAAAGCGGCCTGGGTAAAAAATTTTGAGTACAAAATCGATAGCCTAAGCAAAATACCGGATGCCAATAATTTCATCGCCTCGATGGAACTTACTAAAGATGGCTGCGCCTTGCTCGTTCATACCTCGGATAATTTGTCGGTGAGTCATTTGAACACCTTTATTTATTTTAATGACAAAGGAGAAGAAAAATTAAAAATCAAATTGAAAGAAAGCAACTACCCGCGTCAACTTTCGTACATCGAGAAAAGCAATTCGTTTATCCTTGTGCTAAAGGGATCAGAGGAAAAGCATAACTATGCTGCTAGCGAGCCTATGACAATCCTGGGGATCAATATTTTAGGCGATATCATTTGGAAAAGATCCGTTGATTTGACCGGGGTCTTTACTGAAATGATCAATCTGGTTGACGGAACCATGATCATTGGAAATTTCATGATCATAAAAGATTTGAATAACCGGGAGCACCGTACCAAAATTTCAACCTTTGAGTCTAATCCGTATATCATTAAATTAGATAACCAAGGCGATTTCCAAAGTATCCTTCCGATCAGTGTGCCCCGGTCGGTGCGAATAGTAAAGGTTTTAAAAGTAAACGACAACTCCATTAATTTGATTGGCAAAGAGGAGACCCTAGACAGCAACGGGAGCACCGTAATCTCATCAGATGAGAAATTGGTTCACATCATGATGAATCAATACGGGCAAACGATTTATTCTAATCTATAAAATTTACTTTTTAGTACCCGCTAATCCCCTCTGGTGAGCGATTACTCCAACCACAATCAAGTACACAGCCGCCAAATAGGTAGTCATCACCCAAAAATCGGCATACCTGATAGGCTGGTAAAATTTATTGATCGCCAGCAATGAATCTGAAATCATAAATAAAACTGCTCCGCTAAAAACCAACCAAAAACTCTGCGTTGACGTTCGGCCAAACCGGAAAATGGACTGCAACACCATCAGGGTTAATACAAGTGCATAAACGGTTACCGGGATTTTTAGATCCCCAAGACGTGGATACAAAACCATGAGCAAACCTGAACCTGCGAGGACTATCGGAAAAGAAAGACGCACCCTTTGTGTCCCCACCATTGAGATGCCGGCCAACCTAAAATGTCGATAGCTAAAAATAAAAAGCAAATGAGCAACTAAGAAAGAGCCAAGTCCCGTCACGAAAAATTGTAGATTAAACTCATCGAACAATAGGATAACGTCACCTGTCCAACAAAAGAACAATGCAGCAACAAAGGTTTTATTAACTGCCCCCCCTTCTTTCAGATAAAGGGTGATCAGTGTGATCATGATCAGAGGCTTGACCCAAAGATGAACAGAATTCCATCCGAAAATAGAAGACCCCATTTCCAGGGCTGCCACGGCGAAAAATAATAAGTGAGAAGGCTTGAGTGTCATTGCTTGCATTGCAATTTATTAAGCCAAGGTTCAATATTTGTTTCATTAAATGAAATGTCTTTTCATGATATTTGTCAAAAAAAGTTGATCAACAAGGTTTTACTTATTGACGATGAGGCCAACTTGCGCGGCCTGCTAGCCCGGATCATTCAACTGGAAGGTTACTCCGTTACCGAAGCTGAAAATGGGAAAAACGCATGGAAGCTTCTGGATTCTGACACCTTTCAGGTTGTCATCACCGATGTAAAATTGCCTGATACCAACGGTGTTGACCTTACGTTAAAAATAAAATCATTCTTTCCTGCAACGGAGGTAATCGTTCTGACTGCTTACGGCACCATTCAAGATGGTGTGAAAGCGATCAAAAATGGTGCGTTTGATTACTTAACCAAAGGCGATCACCAAAGTAAAATCATCCCCTTGCTAAGTAAGGCCACCGAAAAGGCATTGCTTCAACAAAAAGTGAGGGACCTTGAAAACAGGTTGTCAAAAAAATTTGGGTTCGACCAGATTGCGGCCTCCTCATCTTCCGCACGTCACGCCATCGACCTGGCCCGAAAGGTGGCGTCAACTGATACAACCGTTTTGATTTTGGGAGAGACCGGTGTTGGCAAAGAAGTCTTTGCAGAAGCCATCCACTATGAAAGTACGCGAAAGGCAAAACCGCTGGTGGCCGTCAATTGCAGCGCCTTTGCAAAGGAACTATTGGAAAGTGAATTATTCGGCCATGCTGAAGGATCATTCACCGGCGCCACCAAAGCTAGAAAGGGGTTATTGGAAGAAGCGCACGAGGGCACCTTATTTCTTGATGAGATTGGAGAAATGAATATAGACCTTCAGGCAAAAATTTTACGTGTCCTGGAAACTGGCGAGTTTTACCGTGTTGGCGAGTCAACCCCAAGGAAAGTGAATAGCCGCTTGATTGCGGCCACCAATCGTGATCTTGATCAAGAAATTAAGAACGGAAAATTTCGTGAAGATTTATTCTACCGCCTTTCGGTTTTTGTCATACCCATTCCGCCCTTGCGTGAGAGGCCCGAAGACATTGAGGTATTGGCCAATTATTTCCTTCAATCGTTCTCAGCCAAGACTAACAAGCAAGTTACCGGAATGAGTGAAAATTTCCTGAAGTCTCTGAAGTCACACCCCTGGAAAGGAAATATTCGCGAATTAAAGAATGTGATGGAGCGCTGTGTGATCCTTGTGGAAGGAAATAATTTGGGCACGGATCTTCTCCCGCTTGATTTTAATGCTACCCCCGAGTATAGCAATTTTGATTTAGCCATGGTAGAAAAAATCCACATCCAAAAGGTGCTGCGCTATACCCGAGGAAATAAAACAGAGGCGGCCCACCTGCTCAACATCGGATTGACAACGCTGTACAGGAAAATCCAAGACTATCATATCAGCCTCTAAGGCTACGCGTGAACCTGAAGCAATGAAAAAGAAAACTCACTTCCTTTTCCCATCTTGCTGCGAACTGAAACTGAACCTCGTTGCGCTTCAATAAACTCCTTACAGATCGAAAGCCCAAGGCCAGTTCCTTTTTTAGGATCCGATCCAGGCACACGATAAAAACGATCAAATATTTTCTCCAAATGTTTTGGCTCAATGCCGAGGCCTGAGTCTTTAACGCTAAACCTCACCCGGTCCTTTTCTGCCAAACAGCGAACAACTACTTCTCCGTTTTCAGGACTGTGCCGAATGGCATTCGTTAAAAAATTGATGAGCACCCAAATCGTTTTGTCTTTGTCTGCTTGAACATAAGGAAGTTTGTTGGTAGCCTCTACCTCTAAATGAATATGGCGTTGTTCCGCTTGAAATTTTACCGCCTCACCAGCTTGCTCAATCATATCATTAGGAAAGACTGAAGTTAAGTTCAATTTAATATTTCCGGTTTCCACTTGAGCCATGTCTAACAATTCGCCTGTAATCTTCATTAATCGCTGCGTTTCATCATTTACGGTCTGAATGATCCGAAGTTGCTCTTCATTTAATGAACCGACCCGTGGATCTTGCAAAAGCCTTGCCCCCATTTGTAAAGAAGCAATTGGAGTTTTTAATTCATGGGAAATAGTGGCGATGAAATTGGTTTTTGCCAAATCCAATTCCTTAAACGAAGTGACGTTTTTTAACAATATGACGGTGCCAATCGACACCGGTTTTTTCTCGCCCGTAGGTGTGATGACAATGGGGATTATTTCCCGGGTAAAATAACTTTCTTTTCCATTAGCAAATATTTTAATGGGTTTATCCGGTTCTTCTGATTCGGCCAAATTCTGAATAAGTCTTCTTAACAAATCGTTGGACACGGCCACATCAGGAGCATAGTGGCCTACCAGGTCTTCCTCTTTTTTGTTCAGCAATTCAATCGCTTCGGTGTTGGCGAAAATAATATAGCGTTTATCGTCCAGGCCAATCACAGGATCATTCATGCGGTTGATGATTGTTTCTATTCTCTTTTTCTCGAAAAGTAAGTTGGCCACGTTGCTGTGTTCGTACTCGTCCATTTTTTCCGCCATGCTGTTAAACTCCTGAGCCAACTCCTCAAACTCATCACTTCTATTAAATTGCAAGCGCTCCTCATAATTGCGATTCGCGATGGCTTTGATGCCGGCCGTGAGTTGTACGATCGGGTTAGCAATGTACCCTGGAAAACTAAGAATGAATGAGAAGGAAATTAAAAAACAGATCGTAACAATGATGATCACATACAACATGGCCTGATGCGCAGTTGCGTCGGCAATAGCATTTTTATGGATAATTGCCTTAAGGTTGATGTCCGTTATCGTAAGGATACTTTGCCTGACTTTTTGCGCCAGGGAATCGGTGTACCCTTTATTTAATTCATCCACTAGCTTTCCTAACGTGATGGTCTCCTCCATCTCTCCCGGCTCTGTTACATTTCCTTCCTGAGTTTTAAGAATTTGATTCATCCGCACCATGGCGGTTGTATCTTTTTGCATGACATCCAAAACTTTGGTCATTCCCTGCATATAATCAATCGATTCATAGTTGGCTTTGATAATATTTTGAGCATCGTCAGAAATCTCGCGCAAGTAGTAAATGCTGATGCCTCCTACGATCAGGATGACCGCAAACAAGAAGAAAAGACCAAGGGATATTTTTGTCTTAATATTCATGAAAGAATAATCAAATCGATATCGGAGGTGGAAAGTTTGTTCAATAATTGACTAAAAAGATTGGATCGTAAAATGATGCGCCACAAACGAAAGTGTGGTTTCCCCACACAAACAGTCGTGATATGTTTTTCTTCTGCCACTTTTACAATTGACTCGGTGATCCGCTTACTTTTTATCTGAATCACTTCGGCACCCATCTCAGTGGCCGTTTTAAAATTGTTTATTAAATAACGTTGTCTTGCCAGGCTAATATGGTTTTCATCTTCATCGGGCACCTGGACATAAAGTAAGTACCATTTCGATTGATAATAACTGGCTAGCCGTGCTGTTTTTCGAATCACGATACGTGCCGTTTTTTCATTGCTGCTGATGCAGGCCAGAAATCGCTCGGGGCGATGTTGGTGGCTCGTCACTTCGGTTTCTACTTTTCGCTCTACCAGGGCGGCCACTTCTTTCAACGCCAATTCACGAAGCTGCAAAATTTTGTCCGGCTGAAAAAAATTACGAAGTGCTGTTTCCACTTTAGTCGCTTCATAAATTTTTCCATCCTTCAAACGGGCGATTAGCTCATCCACCGTTAGATCAATGTTGACCACTTCATCGGCTTGCTGAAGCACTCGGTCAGGAATTCGCTCCTGCACCTCAATACCCGTGATTTGCTTCATTTCATCATTAAGGCTCTCCAGGTGCTGAATATTCACCGCACTGATCACGTTGATGCCTGCATCTAGAATTTCGTAGACATCCATCCAACGCTTTTCATTTTTACTTCCTTCCATGTTGGTGTGCGCCAGCTCATCAACAATTACTACCTCAGGGTGATCATTAAGAATGGCCTGTACATCCATTTCTTCGAGCTCTTTCCCTTTGTAAAAAATTTTCCTGCGTTCGATTTCCGGTAACCCCTCCGCCAGCGATTGTGTTTCCCTGCGTTGATGAGTTTCGATAAACCCAACTTTGACGTTGATCCCATTTTTTAGCAAGCTGTGCGCCTCCTGCAGCATGCGGAAACTTTTGCCTACACCGGCACTCATGCCGATGTAAACTTTAAATTTCCCCCGCCTTGATTTTTTGATCAGGTCTAAAAAATACTGTACGGATTGATCTTTCTCGGAAGTCATTACCCATTCAAGTTCGGAATAAAATCAACCTTTTCAGATTAATTTATTCTCTCACTTCTCAAATTCTGAAAAGCATGGCAAAGATCCAACGGTCTTCCAAATGAGCAAGATCGGGCGCCCAGTTTGGATAAGGAGTGCCAGGACCAAAAGCTGTGGTTGTATACCCCGTAGGAGAAGTTACACCACCCGGCCCGGCAAAGTAAGGAACGCTGGCATAGCGATGCACATACTCAATCCTCCACGTGATACTTTGATTTGGCATCCAATCAAAGTTGGTAGAATAATCAAATCCGCTAAACTGGCTTCCCGGGCTAGTATCAAAAGGATGGGTGCCTTCTGTTTGCGTAGGATTATTAGGATTGGGCAGTGGGCTCGCATCTCCGGTCGGGTAAAGCACGAGATATCTTCCCGGGTTGTTGATAAAGCCTCCGCCCACTGTCCAGGCAAATTTATTTTCGTTGAACCAAACCCGGTTATAAATCATTCCACTGAAAAAATATTGAGCGGGGCCTTTGACGGGATCGCTGTGAAAACCATTCACCCCACCTCCTTTTTCATCACCGATATCCATGGTCAGGGAAAATGCCACTTTTGAAATGCCTCTTGATTCCGGATGATTGTAATACCTCACCAGCAAGCTATTATCCGAGTGAACACGGACTCTGCTCGGCACGCCACCGGTGTCGGTTCCCCAATAGTCGTTGGTAAGAAGCTTTACATTATCATTAGGAATCCACGTGATATTTCCACCGAGACCTGGCATTTTATTATACTTTGCATAGCTCTGCCAGCCATTGATAATCCAGGGCTCTATCTTCAGATGTTTCGTTGGAAAAATCTGGATCCGAACGCCATTAAAAAACCACGGCGTGTTGTCGGAGGTATAAGATGCCTGGTACTCCCAGTTCTCCACCTGATAATATGAATTGAGACCAATGTAAGAAACAAACATCCCCATGTCCACATTGATGCCACGCCACTTATCAAAATGATAGCCGGCATACGCTTCTGCGAGGTACCTATAAACATTGGCTAATTGATACTGACCGCGATAGGGGCTGTAATCATCCCTTGGAATTACAGTTGTGTTCGTACCCATCTGCAACATCAGTTTTCCTCGTGCGTTCTTGTAATTGAATTCTCCACCAATAGCTCCCAAGGCAAGTTGAACTTCATTGTCGCGCGCCAGCGCTGTTGAACCCACCACCGTATTGTCTATTGGGTTGGCCCATGAATAAGAATAATTTACATCCATCATCGCGGACCATGTAACGTATTTGCTTTCCAAAACAGGAGCAGTAGTTCTTCGGTCACCGCCATTATACCACGATTGATCTATTCCCTCGAAAGGAATTTTGGATTTTGTCGTGTCGACCTGAGCAGTAACTTACAGCGAACAAAAGGCGAGGAGGAAAGAAAGTAATTGTTTTTTCATTTTTAGGTAATTAAAGTTGAACAGAGCCGTCTCTCATTTTTTTTCAAGTTGAAGTTGGTCTAAATCGATATTTAATCGCAACACGTTCACGTGCGATGGGCCAAACAAACCAAGCATTGGTTGTTCGATATGGTTGTTCACTAATTGATAAATTTTTTCTTCCGCTACGTTTCTTGCTTTGGCAATTCGTGGAACTTGAACCCGCGCTGCTTCAGGCGAAAGATGCGGATCAAGACCGCTTCCGGAGGCCGTTACAAGCTCCACCGGAATTTGTGATTTCTTTACCCCAGGATTGTGAACTAAAAAAGTATCGATGCGCGCCCGCACGGTTTGAAGATACTCCTCGTTGGAGGGCCCTTTGTTAGAGCCGCCCGAACCTGCCGCATTGTAATTAACGGCTGAAGGCCGTGACCAAAAGTATTTATCTTTTGTAAAGGATTGGCCGACAATAGCAAAGCCAACAATCTGACCTTGGTTTACTATGGTTTCACCTCGTCCATGGTTTGGAGCAATCAGGTAAGCCGCACCCAAAACAACAGCGCCATAAACAATAACAAAAAACAAAATACAGAGTACCGTAAGTTTTAAAACCGGAAGCATGTACGTTTTCATATTTCGTTAAATAAATAGTGTAACCACCAAGTCGATTGCTTTAATGCCGATGAAGGGGATCACCACTCCACCGAGTCCATAGATAAATAGATTTCTTCGGAGCAACGCACTTGCACCAATGGGTTTATAAGCAACACCTTTCAAAGCGAGCGGAATCAAAGCAGGAATAATCAACGCATTAAAAATGATGGCAGAAAGTATGGCACTTTCGGGGCTTGCCAACTTCATAATGTTGAGTCCCTGTAGTGCCGGGATAGCTGCAATAAACAAGGCAGGAACAATCGCAAAATATTTTGCCACATCATTCGCAATGGAGAACGTGGTTAGTGTTCCACGCGTCATGAGCAATTGTTTTCCGATTTCTACGATTTCAATCAGTTTGGTGGGATCGTTATCGAGGTCTACCATGTTGCCTGCTTCTTTGGCAGCCTGCGTTCCGCTGTTCATAGCCACGCCTACATCTGCCTGGGCAAGCGCCGGAGCATCGTTGGTGCCGTCACCCATCATGGCCACCAACTTACCGCTCTGCTGTTCTTTACGGATATAGCCAAGTTTGTCTTCGGGTTTTGCTTCTGCGATGTAATCATCGACCCCGGCTTTTTCCGCAATGTATTTTGCAGTCAACGGGTTGTCACCTGTGACCATTACCGTTTTCACGCCCATTTTACGAAGACGTTCAAAGCGTTCGGTTATCCCCGGTTTAATGATGTCCTGAAGTTCAATCACTCCGACGGTTTTATAATTTTCAGTGACCACTAAGGGAGTACCTCCATTTTGAGAAATTGCGCTCACCGTCGTTACTACTTCTATTGGAATTTTATTTCCATTCCTTTCTACCAAAGACTTGATTGCATCGAATGCGCCTTTTCGTATTGACCGGCCATTCACTTCAATTCCGGAGCTTCGTGTTTCAGCAGAGAACTTAATTATTTTTGCGCCAGGCAAGCCATACGCCAAATCTGTTTTACTGCCAAGAAAGGCCGGATGCCTGTAGCCATTATTTTTTGCTAATTCAACAATGGATTTTCCTTCCGGTGTTTCATCCGAGAGCGAGGCAAGGGTGGCGCTTTCCAGAAATTCATTTTCTGAAGTATCGGGTGCAGGATAAAATTTTGTGGCTTTCCTGTTTCCGATGGTAATGGTACCGGTCTTATCCAGCAGGAGGACGTCAATGTCACCTGCTGTTTCCACGGCTTTCCCTGACTTGGCAATCACGTTGGCCTGAAGAGCCCGGTCCATTCCAGCTATTCCTATCGCTGAAAGCAATCCTCCAATCGTAGTAGGAATCAGGCAAACAAAAAGCGAGATCAATGCCGCGATGGAAATGGTAGTGTGAGAATAATCGGCGAATGGTTTCAGCGTAATACACACAATAATAAACACGAGCGTGAAACCGGCCAGCAAAATAGTGAGCGCTATTTCGTTGGGTGTCTTCTGCCGGTTTGCGCCTTCCACCAGGGAAATCATTTTGTCAAGAAAACTTTCACCGGGTTGCGTAGTGACCATGACTTTTATTTTATCCGACAACACTTTGGTTCCACCGGTTACGCTGGATTTATCCCCACCTGCTTCGCGAATAACCGGCGCACTTTCACCGGTGATCGCACTCTCGTCCACAGTGGCAATTCCTTCAATGATTTCTCCATCGGTGGGAATGATGTCTCCCGTTTCACACAAAAAAATACTTCCTTTAATTAAAGAAGAAGAGCTTTTCAAGGTGATGTTTCCCTCAATATAAACTTTCGCTGGCGTTTCTTCCCTTGTCTTGCGCAGCGAATTAGTCTGAGCTTTTCCGCGAGCTTCCGCAATCGCCTCGGCAAAATTGGCGAAGAGCAACGTCATCAACAGGATAAAAAATACAGTGAGGTTGTAACCAAATGAACCCAGCGATGCATTGGAAAAGGAATAAATCGATACAACAAGCATCACTGCAGTACAAATCTCAACTACAAACATGACCGGGTTGCGGAAAAGAATTTTTGGATTCAGTTTAACCAGCGACTGACCTAAGGCTTCATTGATCAGTTGTTTCTGAAATAAGGAAGTAGAGCTATTTTTCATCAGGCTTCGAGCAAGTTATTAGTAAATGCTAAAGTATTCCGCAATGGGGCCGAGGGCGAGTGCCGGGAAAAAACTTAACAAGGCAAGGATAATAATCACGGCAAACACCATGATACCAAATGTGGCTGTATCCGTTTTCAGTGTCCCTGCGCTCTCAGGGATGTATTTCTTGTTGGCCAGTATCCCGGCAATAGCCACCGGTCCGATGATCGGCAGAAACCTGCTTAAGATTAAAACAAGTCCGGTGGTAAGATTCCAGAACGGATTATTATCGCCAAGGCCTTCAAAGCCGGAACCATTGTTGGCCGAAGAGGAAGTGTATTCATATAACATTTCTGAAAATCCATGAAACCCGGGATTGTTCAGCCAGCCCGCGGCAGAGTTTTTCGAAAAGACAAAGGAAGAAAGTGCAGTACCCGCTAAAATCAAAAACGGATGCAGCAGGGCGATGATCATGGCAATCTTCATTTCTTTAGCCTCAATTTTCTTACCCAAAAATTCTGGCGTCCGGCCTACCATTAAACCGGAAATAAAAACAGCGATGATGATGAAGATGTAAAAGTTTAAGATACCAACGCCACAGCCCCCGTAAAAGCAATTGACCATCATTGCTAACATCTGATTGAGTCCGGACAATGGCATAGTGCTGTCGTGCATCGCGTTGACAGACCCCGTTGAAATAACGGTAGTCATAATACTCCAATAACCCGAGGCAGCGCTACCAAAACGGACTTCTTTGCCCTCCATCGCTCCGGCACTTATAGCAATGCCGAGTTTTGCAAGGGCCGGGTTACCTTGCATTTCATAATACACGGTGGGAACAACAAGCAATAAAAAACCCAGTGTCATTACGCCGAAGATCATCCACGCCAATTTTTTTCTTTTCAAATAATACCCCAAAGCAAAAATCATCGCAACGGGAATAATAGTCTGAGCGACCATCTCCACGACATTGGTAAAATAATTGGGGTTCTCCAACGGATGAGCAGAGTTGGTAGCAAAGTACCCTCCGCCATTGGTACCGACGTGTTTAATGGCAATCAAGGCTGCGGCCGGTCCTCTTGAAACCTGCACTGTGTCTCCCTGGAGTATGGTTAATTTTTCCTTGCCTTCTACATTCATGGGTGTGCCGTTGATCACAAGAAGAATGGAAACCAGTAAAGAAAGCGGCAATAATATTCGTGTATTGGATTTAATAAAGTAAACATAGAAGTTGCCAAGCTTAGCGGTTGTTTGAGCTTTTAAGGCATTGAAAACAACCGCTAACGCGGCGAGACCTGTTGCAGCCGACATGAAATGCAAAAACATAAAACAAAATAGCTGCGAAAAATAGGTCGCTCCAGTTTCGCCGGAGTAGTGTTGCAAATTGCAGTTCACCAAAAAACTGATCGCCGTATTGAAGGCAAGATCAGGCGTCATGCCTGGATTGCCATCGGGATTCCAGGGCAGCCAGCCCTGATTTAATAAGATAAACATCGCCCACAGAAACCAAATCAAGTTAATCGTAAGTAAGGCAACGAGGTTTTGTTTCCAGTCCAATTCCCGCAATGCATTTGATCCGATTGCTTTATAGAATAGCTTTTCAATCGGACCGAAAACAGGATCAAGGAAAGTGTGCTCGCCAGCATATACTTTCCCTATATATTTCCCAAAAGGAATAGCCAATCCTACCGATAAAGCGAACGTTAGTATTATCCCGATGAGTTCTGTAGGCATAAACGTTAGGCTAAAATTTTTCTGGTTTCAATAACACATAGGTTACATAACCAAACACCAGCAGCGAGAGTATAAATAATGCAATCATGTATTTAAATATTTTCGAAAAAATCAAGGGACTTAAAAAGCAGGGCAAAGCATGCCAGGCCAAGTAAAATCAAAAGTATCGTCATGTCATTTGTTATTAGGATTAAATTTAATCGCGATCTTCTTTGGGTCAGGTGATTTAACTCATGAAAAGCCACGAGTAATATCAGTCTTACATTCCACTACAATAATGTTGGCGGTTAATCTCCCGCAGAAGTTCTGCAGGCAAACATTTTTCGGCTATGCGTTTCGCGGCAGGGATTTGATCCAACATGTCCAATGCCCTGAACAGAAATACATTGACCACTCCGTTCTTTACCGTTTCATTTCCGTTGACATAAAGTTTCCTGGCAATGCCGAGGTGAGATTCAAATTTTTTAAGATTACCCGATTGGCACGTTGCAACGGATGCATTGGCAAATCCTTCCATGCAATGATAAAATTCACGGGTATAGTGCGCGTTGTTGGATAAGCGACCGACCTCCCCATTCAATAGTAATAAGGCAATCCTTTCGTTAATCATAGCTTTAAGGCTTTGCGACTGGGCTAATCCACAACCGAGCCAGCTTAGCTAATGATCAGATTATCAGGTGAAAGGTAAAACGCACGGATGAAAGACCCTTTCAAAATGGAAAGGTGCTTTTCAAAATGGAGTCCATGACAGGAAATGATCCCATTAAATCGTTTGCCTTTTTGACAAAAGATAAATCAGGGCGACCATCGAAAGGGCGCTGCAAATCCCAAAACAAATAATAAAGTTTTCATGGGCATTGGCATACACCCACCCGGAAATGAGAGCGCCAAGTCCTATTCCCATCTCCATCGAAATATAAAGTGAAGCGATTCCCCGACCGCGATGTTCTTCACTGCTTAAGTCGGTGGCCCACGCCAGGAGGGTCGGAGAAGTTGAGCCTTGTGCCAACCCGTAAACACTGATGCCTAAAATCAACATCCAGCGTTCATCGGCCAGACCAATAATCGCCATCGCTATAACGATCATCAAAATACTTATTCTCAGCACGGGCACACGGCCATAACTATCCGAGGCCTTGCCGGCAACGAATCGCACCAATAAAGATGAAACTGTGAGATACGTAAAGAGAAGTCCCTTATTTTGAATTCCTAAATGTTTTCCGTGATCCGGTATTAACGTGTATACTGCACCATAAGCATACGCCGCCAGCAGCATAACGAGGCAAGGAGCGATGACCCTCGGGTCGAACAAATCCTGCCTTCGAATTTTCAAGAGTGCAAAAGAAATTGGTTGGCGGTCGTGCAAGGTTTCTTTTACACCGAGCATAATCACTACCGCTATCAAAGCAAAAAATGAAGAAAGATAAAACATCCACGCAAGGCCAAATTGATTAGCCACTGTACCACCAATGGCAGGGCCAAATGCCATACCGATGGCACCTGCTGTGCCGATGAAGCCCATCGCTTCACCTCGTCTGTTTACAGGAACTACATCCGACACATAGGCTGAGACCCCGGTTGGTGAAAATCCCGTTGAAAACCCATGAAACAAACGGAGCATAAAAAATCCATAAAGCGTAGTGAGTAAAGGATAAAATAAACTACAGATCAAACATACGATTCCACCAAAGATGATCACCGGTTTTCGACCAAGCCGGTCAGCCAGTTTGCCACTGAATGGGCGAGAGAGCATGGCTGTGAGCGTGAACAGCGAAATAATGAACCCCTTATAATCCGCTCCGCCTAACTTCGTCAGAAATTCAGGCAGTTCGGGGATAATCATGTTAAAACTCGCAAAGAACAAAAGTGCGCTAACGCACAAAAACCAAAACTGATTAGAATAGACCTTCTCCTTTTTCTTCACATTTTTAAAATAAAAAACCCTCCCCTGCACTTGGCAAGGAAGGGAAAATAATATTGAATGGCACTAGTTAAGCCAACGCGTTTACGCGCTTGGTCAGGCTGCTTTTTTGATTGGCCGCCTTTTTCCAGTGGATAATGTTCTTCTTGGCCAGCTTATCGAGCATCGCCACAACTTCATTTAGCAAGGCCTTGGCCTCATCTTTTTTGGAAGTTTCCATCAATTTTCTAACCTGGGTACGGGTTGTCTTGTGCTGGTAGCGATTGCGCACGCGCTTAGTTTCGTTGGCGCGGATGCGTTTCTCTGCTGATTTGTGGTTTGCCATAATGTTTCTCTAAAAAGGAGTGCAAATTTAACTGTTTATGAGAAGTAAGCAAAACGTAATTCAAGAAAACACTTCATTTCTCTTGAATTTCCCCTTCAAAAAGAAGCCAAGTGTTTGGATCAAGCACAATCTGAGATGGTTTTGAAACCAATTCAACTGTAAAGGTCTGCCTTTTTTTATCAAAAACGACTGTTTTCACTTCCTGAGACGAACCCAACCCAATCCCTATCTCTATTGGAAATTTGAATAACGTGCCTGTTTGTTCCTGATTCAAATCCAATCGCAATGTCTTGGAATCGATATTGTAATGCCAGCTTCCACTTATTTTTGGATGACCGCCCATATAAATCCACTGATAAAAGAAAGCCGATAAATCTTTTCCCGAAGCCTCTTCCATGGTTCTCACGAAATCGCTGGTCAGCGCATTGCCATTCTTATATAATGAGTAATACTGCCGGATTCCTTTCCAAAAGCTGAGATCGCCTACCTCATGACGTAACATGTGCAGCACCCAACTGCCCTTCTGATAGGAGTTGGTTGAAAGAAGTTTCGCTAATTCAACAATGGTCGTATCGAGAACCGGTGACGGATTTTGATTGAAGAATTTGACGACCTGATCACGTTGACTCATTTCTTCTTTTACCAGCCGATCATGGCCATACGTGTGTTCCAGATAAAGGTTAGCAAAGTAAGTAGCAAAGCCTTCGCTAAGCCAAACATGGTGCCAGTCCTTTTCCGTGGCAGAGTTGCCAAACCATTGATGGGCAATTTCGTGGGCAATCAACGGCTCCGCCGCGCCTTTTCCGGTGACGGAATTCTCGTAATAAAAAATAGTGTTGGCATTTTCCAATCCGCCCCAGCGTGTCTTCGATTGAACGTTGGCCAACTTCTTGTACGAATACGCACCTATGTGCGTATGAAAAAAATCCAGCACCCTCGTTGCCACCGCGTAATCATAAAATCCTTCGGTTTTGTTTTGCGGGTAGACCCAACTTTCAACTGGGATATTATCCACTTTTCCGGCCAACTCAGCAGCAAACCTGGCAATCCCAACGACCATCACTTTTGTGGGGATAGGAACTTCTTCATGCCAGCGCGTTAACTTTCTATTTTCATTGACATAGCTTTCTTCGATTTTGATTCCATTGGCCACCACGGAATAATGAAGCGGAGCCGACACCGTAAAATCCACGGACGACTTATCGGAAGGATGATCGATCACGGGTAGCCATTGATGTGCGCGATCAGGCCAATTGTCGCCAAAGAAGCCTCGATCTCCATATTTGTTCTTGCCGATGATCAAGCCATCCTGTGGCTCGCCACGGTATTTGATTTTAAAAACCAACGTCTCATTTTCTTTTGGCAGGGTTGATAAATTTATTTTGAGTTTATCCTTGAGGTGCGAATAGTTAAGGTTAGCTCCGTTGAGCGTCACCGCTATGGTCTCCATTCCTTTTCCTGCACTATTCTTGCCGGCAAGATCCAGTTCAAAGAATGAAATCATCTTATTAAATAAAACAGACACGGTTGCCTCCCCGGAAATGATGTCCGTACTGTCGTTCACCTCCAGGTAAAAATGATAGTGCTTGACGTCAATGAATTTATTTTTGGGATAGGGGTCGGTAGCCGTAGCCGAAAAACTAACTAGTAAGGCGACAATAAATCCTAAAGTTCTTTTCATCTATAAGTAATCACAAACATGGTTAACCTAGCAACAAGGAAGAATGTGCTTCATTCAGTTTTTTGTCTAATGTCCATAATGACAAGTTGTATTTTAGTGCTGCGGTCAAAATATAACTGTCGATCAGTCCGATTCCTTTATTTAAAAGTTTATACCTATAGGCGCTTTTGCCTGCTTCAATAAATAAATTTGCCTCATCTATCTTGAGCAAATTGTGCCAAAAGTCTATAATTGTTTTTTCCTCGTTCTCATTTTTAACACCTTGCAACAATTCGCCAAAAACACAACTCAAAGCAACCACCTCGTTATTTTCAATCAAGATTTCCAATTTATCAATAACCTGTTGATTCGATCTTCGGAAAAAATCTATCCAAATGGATGTGTCCACCACGATCACAATTCGCGATTAATTTTACGGATGTTTTCAGCACTAAAGTCTTTGTTGAATTCCAGGGGATTCTGTTTCAATTTTTTTAAAGCCTTCCGTAATCGCTGCCGTTGAAGGTAATCGGTTAGTGCAATCAGCAGGCTTTCGGTTATATTTTTGCCTCCGGAAAATTTCCGTACCTCATCAATCATTTCCTCTGGCAGTAAAGCTGTTACTTTCATATAAAAGTGATTTGAACCATAAAAATACGATTAACTATCGTATAAAAAAATTCGATTACACCAGGGCGTTGCCAAATTTCAAAAATTCAAATTGCCCAATTTTCAAATTGCACTATCTTGCACCCGATGGACAATTTCGTTGTTTCTGCGCGCAAGTACCGCCCCCTCGGTTTTGATGAGGTCGTTGGGCAGGAACATATTACCACTACGCTCAAAAATGCAATTGACAACAACAAACTGGCGCAGGCGCTTTTGTTTTGCGGCCCCCGTGGAGTGGGCAAAACTACCTGTGCGCGAATTGTTGCCAGGCTCATCAACGGATTTGAAGAAAAAGCGGAAGTCAACTCACTCAATATTTTTGAACTCGATGCCGCCTCCAACAATTCTGTTGAAGACATCCGCAGCCTGATTGACCAGGTGCGCTACCCGCCTCAGTTCGGAAAATTCAAAGTCTATATTATCGATGAAGTTCATATGCTCTCCAATGCAGCCTTCAATGCTTTTTTGAAGACCTTGGAGGAGCCTCCTTCCTATGCCATTTTCATTTTAGCAACTACGGAGAAACATAAAGTCATTCCGACGATTTTATCGCGATGCCAGATTTTTGATTTTAATCGGATCCAGGTTTCGGATATCGCCAAACAACTGAAAAAAATTGCCGACCGCGAAGGTGTGCAAGCGGAGGACGAAGCGTTGCACCTGATTGCCCAAAAGGCAGATGGTGCGTTGCGTGATGGTCTCTCCATTTTTGATTTGATGGTGACGTTCTCTTCGAACCACAAAGTCACCTTCAGTGATGTGCTTAACAACCTGCATATCCTCGATTACGATTATTATTTTAAAACGGTGGATGGCCTGGTAGCCGAAAATACCAGCGGCCCGTTAATACTGCTTGATGAAATCCTGAAAAAAGGATTTGACGGACAGAACTTCATAACGGGTCTGGGTGAGCACCTGCGTAATTTATTGGTATCGCAGGATGCGCGCACGGTGACGTTAATGGAAGTGCCTGACAACATAAAACAAAAATATTTGGCACAAGCGCAAGTCGTGTCCCCCTCTCTTTTGCTTTCATGGCTCAACATTGCCAGCGCGTGCGACATCAATTATAAAGCAAGCCGCAATCAGCGACTGCTTGTTGAATTGGCCTTGATGAAAATGGCCTATGTGAATTCTGTCATCAAGATCAACAAGGCAGGCTTGCCAACAGAAACACCAGCGGAGGCTGGCTTAAAAAAAAAATTGAATTAAAGACCGAACCGGTTAAAGCATCATTGATTGAGACGGAAATTCAATCAACACTTGATACCGTTTCTGCCATCGCAATTTCTCAAGAGCCCAAACAAACTGAGTTAGCGGCTTTAGAAACTAAATCACTGACCCCTTCCTCACCAAGGCCAAAGTCAACTTTCAACCTCAATTCTATTTTAAAAGCAAAGGAGCAACCTGCGACCGCTATCATCCCGATCGAAGAGCCTCAAAATGTAAAACCGCTTACGGAAGAGCAGCTCCGCGAAGCTTGGTCCGATTATGCGGAGTTACGCAAAGGCCAGGTGGCCGAGTTCCATTTGCTCAGCCGACAAGTGGATTTGAATGGTTCGGTAGTCACTGTTGCCCTTGCCAATAGTGTGGAGGAGCCCTTACTACAATCTATGATGACGGACTTGGTGACGTACTTGCGCAACAAGCTCAGCAACCCCACCATAAAGATTGAAAGTGTGATGAAGGAAGCCGACGCCAAAAAAATTGCATACACCAACAAAGAAAAATTTGATTTACTGGCAGAAAAGAATCCCCTGATCAATGAATTGAAAGATCGATTGGGGCTGGACACGGATTTTTGAGTAAGGATTTCTTTATCTTTCCCAAAAAGATTCCGTTTGTCGCATCGCGCCCGGTTTATTACTTCAGGCTTTTTTTTTGCCATTCTCTGGTCTTCCGCTTCGGCCGCCGGTAAGTTTGGGTTACTATCTTCCGAGCCATTGACCCTCTTTACGATACGCTTTCTTTTTGCCGGAGTATTGCTGCTGGTTTTTAGTTTGTTTGAACTAAATCCACGATTGCCACAAAACAGAGAGTGGTGGCAACTGACGATCTTTGGTGCGCTTAATACAACTCTCTATCTCGGCATTTTTATTTTAGCGCTTAAGGAAGTAGCAGCCAGCATCACAACACTTCTATTGGCGCTCAATCCACTTCTGATCAGCGTCATCACCTCGCTTTGGTTAAAGAGAAAGATTGCCACCCGCGAGTGGATCAGCATTGCGCTGGGTATCATGGGCGTTGTCATTGCCACTTTTCAGCTCGTGCAAAATGGTTATGCCAGTTTGCTGGGATTGTGCCTCCTGGTAATCAGCATGTTCACGTATTCCTTAGGATCTGTTTATTATTCCTCCGTTCCCTGGAAATTATCCAGGGCAACGATCAACGGCTGGCAAGTATTAATTGGTGGTGTTTTGCTCTTGCCCTTCACGTTATATTTTGAAGGAGCGAACACACACTATGATTTCCGCTTTTGGATGTCGTTAGCCTGGCTGGTGATTCCAGTTTCCATCGGAGCGGTTCAACTGTGGCTTTATTTATTAAAGGAAGATGCTGTGCGCGCTTCGCTCTGGCTTTTTCTCTGTCCGGTTTTTGGATTAATCTATGCATCGGTTTTGCTAAATGAACCCTTTACAGTTTATACCGCTCTTGGCGCAGTGCTGGTCATCGTCAGTTTGTATTGGGGACAACGAAAGCGTGCTTAGCACAACAATTACTTTTTCTTGGCCCTGGTCTTTGCCGGCGTTTTTGCTTTCGTTACGAGAGTCTTAGCCACGGGAGTCTTAGGAGTAGGAATCTTTACAACTGCAGGAGCAGGTATCGAGACCTTATGAACATGCGGCAATTGATTGTTTGCCTCTCTTTCAATTTCTCTTAGCTTATTGAGAATTTGTTTCTCACGGACCGGGTCAATTTTTTCCTTGGCGAGTTCTTTATTGATGGACTGGTGAACCGACAAAACCGTAGTAGCCAATTTCTGACGGTTGGTGCCAATGCGTTGATATAAATCTTCAAACCTTTGACGAATGATTTCTGTTAACTTCTCCAATTGATCTTTCGTAAGTACTTTGCCGGTTTCCATTGATTATGCTTTTTTTCTACGATCCAAAGGTACAGCATATGAGTGGATTAAAAATCACTATTGCGCTTAATTCGAATGGCCTGATCGTGCCCTCACCTTTACATAAACCAGTTTGCTGTTCTTCTTTTCCGTTTCGCGTTCGTCCACTTCAAATTTTCCGGTGCTTTTGATGAGTAAGGCCAGTTTGTCGAATCCAAAATTCCGCGGATCAAAGTCAGGTTGCTTCTTTAAAATAAGACTCCCCACTTCTCCTAAGAATGCCCACCCGCTATCATCTGCAAGATCTGTTATTGTCGTTGAAATTAGAGCGATGGTTTCGCGGTCAATCTTTTGAAGTGTTTCCTTTTGTGAAGGCTTTATTTCTCTTTTCCCTTTTGTGACTTCAACATCCGTTCTCGAAAGCACAGTAGGCACGTTCAATATTTCAATATAGATAAATTTGTCGCAGGCTACGATAAATGGATTAGGCGTTTTCTTTTCACCCAGTCCGATCACTGTCATCCCTGATTCCCGTAAGCGCGTTGCCAACCTTGTAAAATCACTATCGCTGGAGACAATACAAAACGCATCCACTTTTTCCGTGTAAAGGATATCCATGGCATCGATGATCATGGCAGAGTCCGTGGCATTTTTGCCGGTAGTGTAACCATATTGCTGAATAGGTGTTATGGCATTTTCGAGCAAAATATTTTTCCAGCCCGTGAGATTGGGCTTCGTCCAGTCGCCGTAAATCCTTTTAAAAGTCGGAGTTCCATACTTGGCAATTTCCTCCATCATTGCCTTTATGTTCGTTGACGGGATATTGTCTGCGTCAATGAGAACTGCTATTCGAACGTCTTTGGTTGTTTTCATTTCTTAGTGATTGTTGGCAACAATTATTGCTGACAGGTGTATCTTCTTTCAAAGGTAGGGATATGCAATGGAATACAACTAGACAAATTTATGTAGTGTGGTGAAGTGATTTAAGAATTGGTGATGATCTGTAATTCGACACACCTGCGTTATATCGAACAACATTTATACCAACGCGCTATCTCGATCTTTTAAAATAAACTTTAAACAACGTGCCTTCGTTTACCTTGCTTTCAATTTCAATTTTGCCGCCCAACGCTTGCACCTGGGTTTTTATCAAATATAATCCGAGCCCTTTGCCCTCCACGTGATTGTGAAATCGCTGATACAGATTGAAAATTTTATCTTTAAACAATTCCGTATCGATCCCTAAGCCATTATCAGACACCATCAGGCATATATAATCCTCGACTATCGATGTGGCAACTCTGATAATCGGAGGTCGGTTAGGGTATCGGTATTTGATGGCATTACTTAAAAGGTTATGCAATACACTTTCCACATAGGGTTTAACGCTAACAAGGACTGGCGCTTTTGAAAAATCGGACTGAACAATGCTTTTGGTATCTTCAATCTCTTTTTCAATATACAATTTCACCTTCTCCAATTCTTCAGCGAGGTTGATTTCCGAAACGAGCGTAGAACTGTTCTTCCTGATTTCCAAAATCGTATTTAAGTCGCGCACAACCCGATCCAATTCATTGGCTGTGGCCACCATTTTTTTGTAAATCATTTTATTTTCCTCCGGGTTAATGGAAGTCAGGTCGAGAATGTTTCCCAACCCAAGTATGCGGGCAACAGGTGCCCGAAGATTGTGGGCCGAAATAAACGCAAACTGTTCGAGTTGCTGATTATATTCCAACAATTCCTTCGTTCGCGATTGAATTTCAATTTCTAAATTTTCATTTCGAAGTTTCGTCTGTACATTCTGTCTTTCAATAATGGCTTGCGCTTCTTCCAGTTTTTGATTCTGGGCCAGCATGGTGTCTCGTTGCGATGAAATCTCTTCCTGGCTAAGTTTCAATTCTTCATTCTGTGTTTCGATTTCTTCCTGTCGTTCTTGTAGTTTTTCATTTTTTTCAGTGACTTCCTCATTCATTTCTTCAAGCTCCCTGGTGCGCTGCTTCACCACCATACTTAATCTTTCATTTTGTTTCTCCACCGACCGCAGGCGAAAACGGTAAAATGCAGTTGCCGAGAGCCCAAGCAATGAAATACCAAATGCTCGAAACCAATAGGTTTGCCACCAGGGTGGCAACACGTGAATAAGCAGCGTGGTATATTTTTCATTCCAAAGGCCGTCATCGTTACTTGCTTTTACCTTAAATTCATAATCACCCGGATCAAGGCTGGTGAAAGTAACGCTGCGTTGCTTATCGGCAAGTACCCAATCAGGGTCAAAACCTTTCAGTTGATAGGCGTATTGATTACGTTGTGGCGATGTATAACTCAGTGCAGCGAAGCTGAGGGATATAAAATTGAATTCATACGGAAGCCATATCTCCCTGGTTTCACTGATGTTCTGCCTCAGCACACTGTCCTTCGCCCCCACCACAATTGATTTATTAAAAACTTTCAGATCGGTAATGATCACGGTTGGTAAGATGAGATTTTGTTTTATGCTGTCCGGATGAAAAACCACGAGACCGTCAACACTTCCAAAATACATTTTGCCATTGGTTGCGTGAAGAAGTCTCCCGGTAAATTGATTGGTGGGCAGGCCATCTTCGACCGAAAAAATTCTGGGGTGTCCTTGTAATAGATTAAACTCTACAATCCCCTTATTGGTGCTTAACCAAATTTTTCCCCGCTTATCCTCCACCATACCGTTGATATTGCTTCGCGGCAGGCCGTCTTCGGTCGTTAATGAAAATACGCTGTTCTTTTTCGGGTCATAACATTGAATGCCGGGGTTCCCTAAAATCCATATTCTCCCCATTTTATCTCCTTCAATTGATTCGCAGCTTTTAATGGTAACGATGGAAGGCGCAGGTGTAAAGATTTTTTTTGAAATATCCATGCAGCTTACACCATTGCCCCAGGTTCCAAGCCACAACTTGTCTCTTGAATCACGAAAAATGGAGACAACATTTTCTTCCGAAAGTCCATTTGCCGGTCCGTAATTATAAAATACCGACAAGGACTTATTATAGACGCTCAAGCCTTTGCCAATTGTGCCAATATAAAGCAGTCCGTCCTGATCCTGATAAATGCGCCATAAATTATTGGAAGCTAGACTTGTCAGATCATTTTCCCGATGCTGATACCGGGTAAATTTCTCCGAGCTGGGATCGAAACTCGCAAGACCGCCTCCCCAGGTAGCTACCCACAATAGCTGGTCGCTTGCATCCCATAGCACATCTACAACATAATCACTTGGAATACTGCGAACGTCATCAGGCTTGTGTGTGAAAGCGGTAAACGTTCCATTTTTTTCATCAAAAAAATTAAGTCCTCCCCCATCGGTGGCAATCCAAAATCCTTTATTGGGTTGTTCAGCAACTGCATTTACCTTGTTATGACTTAAGCAGTCGCTTTGACCTGGAATATTTTGGTAGATCACAAAAGGTTTTCGATGGACATCATAAAAATTGACTCCCTGGCTGTTGGTGCCAACCCACATGTTGTCATTTTTATCCCTGTAAATAGAATACACCGAGTTGTCGCTGATGGCTCGTTTGTCGGATTCATTTTGCTTTAAATGATAGACTTCATTTTTTGTTCTGTCCCAAATATCAAGACCTCCATTTTCCATACCTATCCAAAGCCGGCCTTGTTTATCCTGTGACATGCATTTTAACCTTAGTGTGCCGAGGTTATTATTGTAATGCAAAAAATGAACAAAGTTCTTATCAATGGGATTGTACTTATTGAGGCCGTCATCGGTAGCTATCCAAATCACCCGATCGGCATCCTGAAGGATGGCATTGACGTTATCGTTACTCAGGCTAGCAGGCTCCTGGGGCTGATGCTGAAACCGATTAACCATTTGGTGCGAACGATTCATAATGGTGATACCGGCTTGTGATCCAATCCAAAGATTTCCATCAGCATCCTCCAGCAAGGAAGTGATATCAGCCAGGTTTTTATTTATGCTGTAATGCAAGAATTCACTTCCCTTACGATCAAAATAATCTACATAGCCACTTGCAAACGCAATCCAAAAATTACCGATCTTATCCTCCACCATCTTGTTGATCAGGCCGGGGCTAATGCTGTTCTTTTGTTGGGGGTTGTGAATATATGATTCAAACGAGTCCTTGGCCCGATTATACCTGCTTAACCCCTCGCTGGTGCCCACCCATAACGTACCTTGATGGTCTTCAAAAATAGAAGTAACAAAATCATGACTTAAGGAGGTTGAATCGTTATTCTGATGATGATAAACTTTAAACTCATAGCCGTCAAAGCGGTTTAAACCCTCCAGTGTACCAAACCACATGAACCCCTTTTGATCCTGAAAAATAGATAAGACTTGATTTTGAGAAAGGCCATCCGTACTTGAAAAGTGTTGAAATGGAAAGTAGGGTTTTTGCGAATTGCCCTTGCCCGGGTCGAGCAGGCAACAAAATAATAGTATAATTTTTATCGAACTGAATCTCGTTCGCATATTCTACTTTTCATCTCTTAAGGTAGCCTTATTTTTTAATCCAGTTAATCGGGCCAAACCCTGGTCAATTAATGTTTGTAGTTACCAAGGAAGGTGTCAACTTTTACAATCTCAATTTACAAGATTAAGAGACAAGCCAATTAAAACGAAACGGTGCGCGACAATTTTTTTCACCTGGTGCTGGTCTTCAAGCTTACTGCTCAGGACCGCAACTGGTAGGGGCCTTTTGTGGCGCCCAATTCATAAAGTTTTTTCCGCAAGAGAAAGGTGTCCCACACCTTTGGATCCGTAGCCCAAAAGGTGTAGGACACCTAATATTATTCCTTCTCAACTTTATCAACCGCTCGGCGTTGTTGCTCACGAAAAGGATCAGTAGCGAAATAGCCGTGCATGCAAACAATGTTATCGCTCAGGAAACGTATGGCTAAGTTTCATCTGATTGTCACAAAAAATGTTACGAATTTCGTCTCACCAGCAACCCCACATTTTCAACATGAACCGTGTGGGGAAACATATCAACGGGTTGGACGGCTGTGACCTCGTATTTTTCGGAAAGGATTTTTAAGTCGCGAGCCTGGGTGGCCGGGTTGCAACTGACATAAACAATTTTCTTTGGCTCCGCTTTGAGTATTATGCGGCTAACATCTTCATGCATACCGGTACGAGGAGGATCCGTAATCACAACATCCGGTTTTCCATGGTCACTCAAAAACTGGTCACTTAATAAGTCCTTCATATCACCGGCATAAAATTCCGTATTGTCAATTTTATTTAAGGTAGAATTGATCCTGGCGTCTTCGATCGCTGCTGCAACATATTCCAGTCCGATCACTTTCTTTGCTTGTCCGGCCACAAAGTTGGCAATCGTTCCGGTGCCGGTATATAAATCGTAAACCAGTTCCTCTCCGGTAAGGCCGGCCATTTCATGAGCAATTTTATACAAGACAAACGCCTGGGCCGAGTTGGTTTGATAAAAAGACTTCGGCCCTACCCGAAATTGAAGTTGACCCTCACCCTTTGGCTTTTGCATTTTCTCTGTGATGTACGGCTTTCCCCTCCAGCAAATAATATCTAAATCACTGAACGTATCATTTCGTTTTCCATTGATGACATAGTTCATGGAGGTGATTTGCGGAAAATGACCGGATAATGCTTGTAAGATTTTTTCCGTCCACTCCATTTTATCGTAGGTTACCTGGAGGATCACCATCACCTCTCCCGTGTTGGCCGTTCGGATGGTTAGCGTGCGAAGAAACCCAATTTGCTTTCGCAAATCAAAAAATGGCATGTTGTGTTGAATGGCAATTTCCCTGGTCAGCAGTCTTATTGCATTCGAAGGATCCGGTTGAAGGAAACATTCCTTCACATCAAAAACCTTGTCAAACATGCGCGGGATATGAAAGCCAAGGCCGGGTTCAGCGACTTTGACTTCATCATTCATCTCTTCTCTCGTAAGCCATCGATTGGCCGAAAAAGTAAAATCCAGTTTGTTGCGGTAGTGAATGGTTTGGGCAGAGTCTATGATTGGATTGATACTTGGCAAAGTCAATCCACCGATTCTTTCAAGATGATCGATGACCTGTTGATATTTCGATTGCAATTGCATTTCATAATTGATATGCTGCCATGAGCAACCGCCGCACGTGCCAACGTGCGAACAAAACGGTTGAGCGCGAGCCAACGAATAGTTTTTAATTTTAACCGTACGTCCTTCCAGAAAACTGCTTTTTATTTTGGTTAATTCAATATCCACCGTATCTCCGGGGGCGCACCCTTGAACAAAAACGACGAGGCCTTCATAATGCGCAATGCATTTACCTTCGGCCGCCATCGTTTTAATAAAAATATCCTTGAGCTGGTCTCCTTTTTTTAATGGCAACATGTATGGGCATTCAAAAAGTTAATTCACCGTCTACTTATTTCTCGAAAATTACATAAAGGCGGGGGTTTTCGAGATCAGGTCATTTGGTTATCTTTCGCATCGGATTATGAAAAAGTTTTTTGGGGGGTTGATGTTGTTTGCCACGCTGCCTGCTTATGCTTCTCACATTGTAGGCGGTGAGTTTGAATTGCTCCATTTGACAGGCAATTCTTACCAACTAAATTTGATCTATTACTTTGATGAGTTGAATGGAGACCAGGCCAACAAAATCCAAGACCTGATCATTCATGTAAAAATATTCCGGGTAGTCGATGGAGCAACCATGGCTTTGGTGGATATTCCATTTATAGCGCAAACTCCGGTTTCCTATACACAGCCTGCATGTTCGAATGGTTTAATTAAAACAAGCAGGCAGTTTTATTCAACAACGATTACACTTTCCCCTGACCTTTATTCAGATCCGGCGGGCTACTATGTAGTTTGGGAACGTTGTTGCAGGAATTATACCATTGAAAACATTATCAGCCAAAATCCAAACAGCATCCAGGACTTTCCGAATGCCGCTGGCCAAACGTTCTACCTTAAATTTCCGCCTGTAGTAAAAAATGGCGCTCCCTTCCTGAACTCTTCACCACACTTATTTCCCCCGCTAAATGATTATGCATGTCCGGCCAGATTTTATTACGTCAACTTCGCCGGAGTTGATGATGACAATGATTCATTAGTCTATTCGCTGGTCACTCCCTTTGATACACAAGATCACATCGCGTATCCGGTAATCGGGCCATCGCCTTATCCCGATGTTCGTTGGGTGAGTCCTTACAGCTTAAGTAATATCATCGGGGGACATCCCGATTTAAAAATAAGTAAGGATGGATTACTTACGGTAACGCCAAGCTTGCAAGGGCTATTTGTTTTTGCCGTAAAAGTAGAAGAATACCGCAATCAGGTAAAAATTGGTGAAACCAGACGCGACTTTCAAATGCTTGTGGTTGATGGTTGTTTGCCCGACCAACCTCCGCAGATTGTGGGAAGGAAATTGACGGATCCCAATTTCATGCTTGCAAAAAATCTAAGTGTAAATTTTTCCGATACCGTAAAAAATGGTACACGTTGTATTGTTGTTCAAGTCTCCGATCCGGATTCCCAAGATTCTTTGCATAACTATACCCAAAACGTCTCGATCAGGGCGATTGCTCTCGATTTTAAAAAATCTGATCTCAGTAGCATTCTTCCCAGCATTACCACTGCTACACTTACACACGGAAGCACGCAGCAATTCACCATCTGTTTTCCGCAATGCCCCTTTATTAAGGGGCCTTATCAAATCGGAATTATTGCAGCCGATGACGCGTGCAGCTTACCGATGACCGACACACTCAAAATCACCGTGGTCACAGAACCTCCACCCAATTCCCCTCCTTATTTTATCCCACCGAAAATTACAACCGCGCAATTGAATGAAGGCCAAAGTGGCTCATGGCCATTTGCGGCCAAAGACATGAATGGCGACACCTTAGTTTTATCAGTGGTTGGCCAAGGTTTTGCCTTAAAAGATGCAGGAATGGCCTTTACTATTCTCAACCAACAGCCTGGTGCCGCCAATGGAATGATCACCTGGAACGCCATTTGTAAAATCTATGATCTCACCAAAATGACCGACTTTACTGTAATGGTTTTAGTTGATGATAAAGACGTTTGTCACATGATTAATTACGACACCACTGTGTTTCATCTGAGCGTGATCCTTCCCGATATTAAGCCTCAGCTGAAAATTTATGACGAGACCGGAACGCAAAACCTCACCAATACCACCTTTGAAGCTAATCTTGGACACATCAGCTTTGATGTCGTTGGCGTTGACATCAATACCTCATCCATTGATACGTTGCACTTATCATTGACCAGTGCCTCCGGTACCTTGTCGCCAAGCGGGTATTCGTTTAGTGACGTAACGGGCTTACATCGGGTAGCCTCCAGTTTTTTGTGGGATCCGACCTGCTCAATTTTTAAAGACGGTAGCTACGATAATCAATACAAGTTCCAATTTGCAGTGGCGAACAACCATTGCAAAACTCCTGTAATGGATACGGCCTATCTAAACCTCGAAATCAAAGACACGATCAGTACAGACAAGAATTTCATTCCACCTAATGTCATTACCACATTTCCCGATCACTGCAACGATTTCTTTGCCATAGACGGATTTGATACTGAGCCTGAATGCAATGGACAAACAAGGCAAGTACCCCTGGCTCCTGTGGACAATTGTTCAAATCGATTTGAGCTGGTAAAAATCTTTGACCGATGGGGTAAACAGGTTTTCGAAAGTACCGATCGCAAATTTCGGTGGTATGCCTTGAACGAATCGGCTGGAGTTTATTATTATTTGATTCGCTACACGCGGAAAGAGTACAAAAGTTCGCTTACCGTCTTTCACTAGAGTGTTACCGGAAGCACCGAATTCTTTTTTACATAAACGATTTTTTCCATCCATCTCACTTTTAGCCAAACATCCTCTTGCGCCAGTGACTCTAGTTGGTTGCCCTCATCAATAATACTCACCACCTGGGATCCAGCCGATGGTCCTTGCATTAAATAAGTGTGTTCATTGCTAACGATCACTGAATTTAAAGTATAAAAGTTATTGAGGTACACCAAGGCCGTTATAGCCATGAAAATCACAAGTACCATTGCCCAAGGAGTTTTAATTCTTTTTTGTGGAAAGAAAAACGTGAGCGATGCCACAAAAGCAATCCCCGCGAATCCTGCCTGGATCAAATGCATTTTTTTACTGATCCATCGCTGCAATCGGTCTGCGTCACTGAATGAATATCCGTTGAGTTTAAATTTGCCAGCCAGTTCTTCCATTTTGTGAAGAGCCTGCTCGTCATCACTGGCGAGATAATAAAGTTTAAGGTAATAGAGGGTTGGACCGACTTTACCAAGGCCCTCTTGAATAAAAGCCATTTTCAAGAGCATCGCAGGCGTGTATTTTTTTTCTGTAAATAAAGATTGATAAAGCTCCATCGACTGTGTGTATTGTTTCAACCGAAAAAGTGAATCGGCCGTGTTAATTTTTTGAGGTTGGGCATGAATGGGCACAACGGAGAAGAATAAGCTAAAAGCGATTGTTATTTTTAAAGTGTCGGTTTGTAAAATTTTCATATTCGGTTACCTTTGCGTCCTCAATTTCAGAAATGGGCTCGAAAGGGCAAAAATAAGGGATTGATGCCACCTACGCTAAAGCTTCAGTGGGCGAGAGTCCGCCCTCGGATGAATGGTGGGCAAACCTCTTTCGCTAAAGCTATGGAGGGTAACCCGCCTTCGCCAAGGCTTTGGAGGGTAAAAGCGATCTCGTAGCTCAGTCGGTAGAGCATTACACTTTTAATGTAAGGGTCCTGGGTTCGAATCCCAGCGGGATCACAAATTTTGGCCTTCTCGGTATCGAGGAGGCCATTTTTTTTATCGAGGTCAAGTGGGAGGTCAAGTTCCAGTCCTTTTCAACTATTTCTCTGACCATCTTCTCCGTCCATAATATTTCCAGCGGGGTGTGAACCCGAAGTCACTTTACCTTAGGCGTTTGCTATATAAAAGTAAAAAGAGGAAGCTGTCCCCACAATATTTACCTATACCAGCGTACGAATCGCATCCTAAAAAACCATGCCAGAGAGCCCCTCTTGATAAGCTGGAGATTCTGGGAAGCAAAATCACAGGTAAGGCAATAAGCAACAGCCGAGACAAGACTTCCTCAGTTTTGTTATATTCAATAAAAAAATATGAAATCATTGATCCTTTTTGCTTTCATAAGCATCACTGCTAAATCACAATCGATTAATTCAATCCTATCTGAATGTAGCGTACCTACGGCTGACTTATATCCAATCATGAAAATGGATGTCTTTCAGTATTTTCATTTAAGCTACTATGATACTGATTTGAAAAAATCAGTCTTCGAAAAATCGTCAGAGTATAAAAAGTACTATGATTCTTTGAGGGCAGTTAAGTCAGCCGTCATGAAGAAATCATATTATGTTTACAGAAATGCTTTTGCTAAAGAGGATGAATTCATTACTGCCCAAAAGGAAGATGAAGATGTTGGAGGGAATGTAAATTATGATGTAAAGAGAAAAGGCTTTCGAATTATCCTTGGTCAAAACACCGCAATTGGAGGAACATATTCTCGCCACCCGCCAAAGTCATTAAAAATCAAGGATAGTAAAGACTACATGACTTTATCTATTAATTGGGTATATCTGAAATCTTTGCCCGTGAAGGTAGAGCAGAATTATTTTCTCGGCCAAATTCAACAAGGTGTTTTTGATGAAGTTTTATTTATACCAACTACAGAGCAAATTGGCTTGGCAATCGAGGAACACCGCACTTCAAAAATCTACTTCATTTTTTCCCCGTCTGGTATGGAGACCGTCTCTTATAAGTTTTACAATGCAGGTGACGCAACATGGTACACTTCTAAGGATGATTTAATAAAGGCCGACAGAGTGAGAATCGTGATAGGCGATGAGACTAGTAGCAAAGTTTATTTTGACAAATCTTATGCTTACAGCTATACAGCAGCTAAACCAGCCATAAAGAAATAACAATCACTCATTGCAAATGTCATCCACTTTTTTGATGGCTTCCTCGATTTTATCACATTTAAAATCTTCACGTCTATCCTCTGAGACAATTATAATGGTGTTTTCCGTCTTGTTAACATTTATACACTCCATCGGTTCTTTATTTAGATAAACTGTGAAGGAATTGGCTATTATTGTCCCGATAGCGGGCAGCAAAAGTTTAGCTAGTTTCCATATGGTTTTCCGATTCTTCCTTTTGAATTTAAATACTTTACCAAAAGCCGCAACCACTTCGAAGTGATCTTCTTGTGGTTCGTACAATTCCCATTCAAATTCTCTATTGGTATTTAGTAAATCACGAATCTTACCAAAGACTTCATCTTTTTCGTTCTGCAAAAAAAGATCAAATGTGGCATTGACTTCCATTTGTAGTTGTGTTGGTGGTAAGATTGGTGGGCTGGCCACCCAATTGGGTTAGGCCCTTGGAAGGTAGATAAAAAATTACCTTTTGTCAATTTTGCAATGTCTATTGTGCCCTGATACGAATTGCTATCAAAGGTCTATGACAAAAAAAGAACGCCTGCTTGGAAACGTCTATTTAATTCTCAAAAAAGTACCAGCACCATTCCCTTTAATATAGAGTAGACTTCGGGATGATTCTCATTCCGCGTCTGTCCACTACCTCCTCCCCAAAAAAGTACCAGATCGTTTCGTGTGCCGACCTAATATTTTTAGGAATGAATTGCGAGATAAGATCAACCCATTTAAGTACCAATGGTGGCCTGATTGCTTGCGGATAATTTTGACATGTCAAGTATAAGTGTATGCCCGAACTCAACGAAGGACAAATTATTAAAGGACTCATCAAAGGAGCTACCAGTGATGATTTTGCTGAGATCAAATTAGAATTGAAATCACTTCGCGAAGAAGTGGTGAAGCTGGCATTGAGCCGCACACCGGATAGCCTTTTGAAGATATCCGACCTTATGAAACAACTTCAGCTGTCCAGGCCGTCAGTCCAAAAGCTGATTGATACCGGCAAGTTGGTGCCAGCCATTCTACTGGAACAAGATCAACGGTTCAGACAACGTGATGTCAACCAGATGATAGAAAATTCTCTTAGACCTAAGCATACTGACAAATGAATAACCTGATGTGACCTAACACAAGCAAATTATTAAAATCATGCATACACCAAATCAAATCAAAACAAACAAAGAAGTACTCGATCCGGAATTGCTATCACGGAGAAAAGCAGCCGAAGCTGCAGCCACTGCATCGTTCGAAGCTTTGATGGCTGAAGACCT